>OJNU01000001.1_pt1 | contig 386822 bp, 316 predicted proteins | sample 1597941 | NCBI WGS metagenome assembly OJNU01 (sample SAMN01915228, study PRJEB22387) | human gut metagenome | isolation source: stool | host: Homo sapiens | place: USA | reverse complement strand
TGTGACCCTCAACGGTTTTCAAGACCGCCGCAATCGACCACTCTGCCATCTCTCCTGAATGCGTGTGCAAAGGTAGTAATTGTTATTGTAAAATGCAACAGTAGGGTGAATTTTTGTGTGAAAAACTATCTGTAACGACATTTTGAACTGTTTGTGTTGCGGATGTCACTCTCTTGTCTATGCATTGTCACAAGTGTTACAATGCAACTAATCTTTGCGGTGTGAAACATTTTGATTACTTAAATTTGTAGAGCATTAAGGCATGAAGTTGCTTTTATGATATTTTTTATCCGATGAAGAAGAAAAGAAAGTTGATTGTAGTATGGTCGATAATAGCGGTTGCTGTTTTCGGTATATATGGTTTAATGCTTATGCTCGGCTCGCATGAGTCAATGTATGCCGACAGGTCGGAGGGTCGCCTTGGTGTGATGCCGCTCAGTGGCACCCCTTTGATGGTGACCGTTGCTCCCGGGCTGCAGTTCAAGATTGACACTGGCTCGGATGCAAGCAGTATCACCGAAGAGGATTTGGCCAAGCTCGAGGCTATGGGCTACAAAGCCGAGCGGAAGACATATCCTGTATTCGGACGCAATGGTGCGGGCTTGCTCAACTGTACCTTGACTCGCTATCGAGTGGATCTGCCGCTGTACGACTACAGTTATGATGTGGATTCTATGAACAATGTGACTCCGGTGATGCTTCCCGAAACATTGAATGTGCTCCACAATGTTGACTTTGTGCCGTCAAGCACCGGATTTTCCGTGCTTGGCGTGGACTTTCTTCAAAAGTTTAAGATTGAGTATCGGTATGATGAGAAATCTGTGGCTTTCTATTTTGATGAACCTGAAGGTTATGAGCCATTTGCCACGCTTTCGGTTTCTCACAGTCCATTCAAGGATTTGTGGCAGGGCAACCGATACTATATGAAAATTTCGGTGCAGAATATCGAGAACGATTATTTTTTGGATACCGGACTCCAGCGTGCTGTGTTGCGTTTGCCATTGTCCGAGCGCGTGAGGTCATCGGTTGAGTTGCGTCCTGATACCATCTACACGGCTATCATGCATCATCCGGCTCTGATTGACACTGAGGCATGGGTCTGCATAGGCGACAGGTGTGGCTCCGATTCCATCTGGTATTGCGACACCACTGAGGAGCCTTACACTTTCAATCCGTTCAACTATCTTCGTCAGGATTTCCTGCTTGATCTGGACAATTGCAGGCTGCTCCTCCACCCCTACACTTCTGCCATAACGGCTCGACTCCGACAATAGAACAATAGTACAATAGCGTGCGGAGGCCATCAGGATTATTTCTTGATGGCCTCCGTATTAGTTGTTGCTGTCAATGTTCAGCAGGACGACTTGTCAGGTGGGTTGGCTGTCGTTGTCAAATAGCTTTCCGGCTTCATCAAGGTGGAAATTTTTTGAGAGCAGAGCGATGAATTTGGATATCTGTTTGACAGCGTTCAGGGTGTCGGGCGACACCTCTTTGCCTTGGAGCCTTAGCATCAACATGCCGTAGAGGGCGTTGAAGCATGTTTCAATCTCGCCGCTGACATTTGCTCCCGATTTGGAGCGTAGTTCCACAATATAAGGCAGCGTGCGATAGAACTCGGCGGTGTAGTCGGCAAATCTTGGATCCTTGAGCAGGGCCTGGTGGAGCTCAACGAGCTGTATGATGATATTCTTGTTGAGCTGCAGGTGGCCGGATTTCTCCACATTCTCCCTGCGCATCATGTCGATAAGGCTTTCGTACCATTCGGTCATTTGGACCTTCTGGCTGTCATCAAGCTGATATTTGTCAATCACATTCAGCTTGATTTTATTGATGTCAAGGTCGTTTGCGCGGATTATATCTTCAATCTGCCACATGTAAAGAAGATACTCAGCGATGTTTTCTTTGCGTTTTTGTGAGGCTACTATCATAGTTTGAACGGTTGTTTGATACTTACAAAGATAACATTTTTTGTCGGCGTATGGATTGGTGGAATGTTGAAATTACGTAACTTTTTAGCAATAAACGTGATAACAGTGACATGAAAAAAATATCAAAAAAAAGACCTCAAAAATTTTGCTGAAATCAAGAAAAGCAGTACCTTTGCAATGTCAAAACGAAACAATGACATTGCCTTGTGGTGTAATGGTAGCACGTCGGATTCTGGTTCCGCCTGTGAGAGTTCGAATCTTTCCAAGGCAACTTTGAGAATCGCTAATTCCTTATTAAAGTGGAGTGAGCGATTTTCTTTTTTTTAATTCATATCTGTTAAGCTTCGTTTTTTTCAATGGCATAACCGATGCGCACAATCGGTTGTTGTTAAGTGCTCACAATAATATTGTTTCAAGTATGTCGATATTTTCAAAGCTATTTTGCTCAGCAAAAATTCCGTTTGATTTCAGCGGGATGACAGATTGCCATTCCCATATATTGCCTGGAGTGGACGATGGTGTGGAGAAGTTGGAGGATTCGCTGTCGATTCTGGGTGAATACGAGCGTGAGGGGGTGAAAAAGGTGTGGCTCACTCCGCATGTGATGGAGGATATGCCCAACAGTGTGTCCGGATTGCGCGAGCGGTTTGAGTTGCTTCGCAGCAACTATTCTGGAGGGATAGAGTTGAAATTGGCTTCCGAGAATATGATTGACAATCTTTTTGCTGAGCGTTTGGATGCGGACGATTTTCTGCCGATTGGCGACGATGGCAGGAAGCTGCTTGTTGAAACCTCCTATTTCAGTGCACCTATGAATCTTCGGGATGTGATGGAGCGAATCATGAAGGCTGGTTATTATCCCCTACTGGCACACCCCGAGCGCTATAACTATATGACTTCAATCAAGGAGTACACCCGATTGAAAGATATGGGGGTGATGTTCCAGCTCAACGCCATGTCGCTCAGTGGTTATTATGGCCCGATGATCAAAGACAAGGCTGAGCGTATGCTTAACCTCGGGTATTACAACCATATCGGTTCCGACCTTCATCGCATCGGTCATCTTGAGGTGATGCGGTCAATGAAGATGAAGCCCGACATTGCTGAAAAGGTGGCGGAATTGTGCGTATGTGGGTGCTGATCAGCGGGTTTTCACATATTTGGCCAGGCCGTAGATGTAGCGTCGGAATCCGGGTTGATAGTTGAGCAGGCTGTCAAACCATCTTGTCCGCTTGTCCACAAACTTCACAACCAATCCCACGAAAACCATGGCAAACAATGTGCCCGGACCTACGACATTAATCAGCCAATGGTTGAAAAATATATAGCCGAGGACCACAGCGATTGCAACCAGCGATATATCCACCATTATTTTGGCTTTGGCAAACTGCATGCCGGTTAACTTGCTTATCGCGGCGGGCACACCTTCACCCGGCATTGTTATCGAGCCGCATTTTATTTCGAATGCGATGCCGATGCCGAGCACAATGCACCCGAGCAGCTGCACGATGCTTTGCGATATCAGCGATTCTGGATTCACCATGCTTATAACCCACATATTTAAGTCAAGCAGCCATCCGAACATTGTGCCTATCACAAGCTGAAACAGCTGTACTTTTTCAAAACGACGCCGCAGAATCAGAATCTGCACTCCAACGAGCACGATGTTCATCAGATTGGTGTACTCCCCTACCGTCAGTGCCGGTGTCATGCCGGCGGCTCCAGCAAGGCTCATGTCCATAGGAATTGAGGATATTACGCTGCTGCCGAGACATGATTTGATGGTCAGAGCCACGCCGAGAGTCATGATGTAGAGTGAAATCAGCAAAAACAGATGCTGCCATAGAAAGGATGCAATCTTGAATCTTGTTTGGTGTGAGTGATGAAATGATGTGTGTGAATCGATAGTTATATTATTGTCCATCTTGACGCCAATTATTATGCAAAGTTACGAAATCCCGGGTGTATTGTCAACTGCAGGATATACAAAAAAAGCGGACGCCGTGTGGGGCATCCGCTTTTGAGCTTTTCGCGTGTTTGATGGATTATTGTCCGAGGTATGATTTGAGCAGGCGGCTCTTTTGGCCTTTGAGGCGGCGTATCGCCTTTTCCTTGATCTGGCGCACACGCTCACGGGTAAGGTCAAATTCAGCACCAATCTCCTCAAGTGTCATCTCCTGACATCCTATGCCGAAAAATTTCTTGAGAATCTCACGTTCACGCTCATGCAGCTGCTTGAGCGCGCGATCCACCTCTTTCGACAGCGACTCCTGGGTGAGTGTGCTGTCGGCCATGGGGGAATCATCGTTGGTGAGCACATCAAGAAGACTGTTGTCCTCACCTTCCACAAACGGAGCATCCACAGATATGTGACGGCCCGATACTTTCAGGGTGTCAGCGATTTTGTCAACCGGCACATCAAGTTTCTCGGCCAGCTCTTCGGGCGAAGGACGACGCTCATTCTCCTGTTCGAATTTCGAGAGGGCCTTGCTGATTTTATTGAGCGAGCCTACCTGATTGAGCGGCAGACGAACAATGCGGCTCTGCTCGGCGAGAGCCTGGAGAATGGATTGACGGATCCACCAAACAGCGTAGGAAATAAATTTGAATCCACGGGTTTCGTCAAACTTCTGAGCGGCCTTGATCAGGCCGAGGTTTCCTTCGTTGATCAGGTCAGGCAGGCTTAGACCCTGGTTCTGATACTGCTTGGCCACAGAGACCACGAAGCGAAGATTAGCGCGTGTGAGCTTGTCCAAAGCCCGTTGGTCACCTTGGCGAATGCGCTGTGCGAGTTCTACTTCTTCTTCAACAGATATCAGCTCTTCACGGCCGATCTCCTGAAGATACTTGTCAAGCGAGGCACTCTCGCGGTTGGTGATTGATTTGGTGATTTTTAATTGTCTCATTCCGTATTATGTGACATTTTAGCGTGCAAAGATACAAAAAATATTGCACATATAACATTCAAGGGCATGGAAAAGTGGTATCCATGCCCTTGAATTAACATCATTGTAACATTACTTGTATCGCATCCACTTGATAAGCTCTTTTACATTAGGCTTTTTGCCATACATGAATATGCCCACGCGGTAGATTTTCGCACTAACCCATACTAATGCAAAGAATGAGGCGTAGAGCACAACGAGCGACACCGCTATCTGCCATGCAGGCACTCCGAACGGTATTCGCGCCATCATCACCATAGGTGATGTGAACGGTATCATGGAGGTCCATACCGAGAGCTGGCTGCCGGGGTCGGAGGCCGCCATCATGCCTAACACTATCCCGAGAATTATAGGAACTATTACTATGCTTTGGAGCTGCGAGGCATCCTGAATGTTGTCCACTGCTGACCCGATTGCGGCATACACGGCGGCATAGAGCATGAACCCGCCGATGAGAAACAGGAGCAACATAGCGAAAAGCTGTATGATATATCCCACATTGCCCAAAATCGATAATGCCTGCAGCAGCTCTATCGGAGTGCTCAGGGATTCCCCGCCTTCTGCTCCGGCTGCGCTCATTGCCGAAAGGTCAGCGGCTACGGACGCAGGAGTAAATGCCGGAAGCACAAATGCCGACAAAGCAGCCAGAAGCACTCCCCAGATCACAATCTGTGTCACTGCCACAAGGCCGATGCCGCAGATTTTGCCGAGCATCAGTTGGGTCGGTTTCACGCTTGATACCACAATTTCAAGCACCCTGTTGTTCTTCTCCTCGATGATGCTCGTCATCACCATCTGCCCGTAAAGGAGCAGGCACATGTACAGGAACAAAGTGAGCAGCATACCCAGAATATATGAAAGAATGGTGGACGATTCCTTGTCATCGTCGGTGGCGGAGTTGTCGAAAGTCTGTATCGACACATCACTCTCCACCTCTTTCAATATCTGGTCAAGGTTGGCGATGTCATAGTTTTCAAGACGCTTGTTCTCAATGATGTTGTTCACCTGCTCGCGGATGTCCGATTCAAGCGACATTGAAGCGGAGCCGGTGTTGAACATCTGCAGCGGTTTGTTCCCGGTCATCACATCTCCGGGGATATAGAGTATGGCGTTGGCGGTGCTGTTGGCACGCACGCTGTCGAGCGGATCGGTGCAGATGATGAATTTCGCCGACTCGTCGCTCTTGAGGTTTGTGGCAATCACATTGGAGTCGTCCACCACATCTATCGTTTTGGTTTCATTTCCGGCAAACAGCATCACCAAAGTGGGGGTGGCCATGAGGATAAGCATGAGAATCGGCATCAGCAGTGTGGTGATGATGAAGGATTTCTTGGATACTCGTTCCAAAAACTCACGCTGGATAACTAAGGATATATTTCTGTTCATTGTTGACGGTTGCTTTGTTCTACTGTTTGAATGAAAATATCGTTCATTGAGGCGATATTGGGCTGGAGTGAATCGATATCAACGATATCGTTGGCGCTGGCTATTAGCTGCTTGAGTGCCACCCCTTCGCCAAGCTGGAACTGGAGGTTGTTCATGGCGTCGTTGAGCTGCATGGTGGACACCATCGGTTGCAGCGTTTCCATAAGCTGGCGCGGATTGCCGTTGAATCCGAGGGAGTACCGTCCCTGGCTGAACTCATGGCGTAGCTGCTCCACATTGCCTGTCAGAATGTTGTGGCCATTGTTGATCAGGGTGATGTTGTCGCATATTTCCTCCACCGAAGCCATATTGTGGGTGGAGAAGATCACCGTGCTTCCGTTCTCTTTCAGCCGTATGATCTCGTCGCGCAGCAGGTTGGCGTTGATGGGGTCAAATCCTGAAAACGGCTCATCGAATATCAGCAGCTTCGGCTCATGGAGCACAGTGACGATGAACTGCACCTTCTGCGCCATACCTTTGGAGAGTTCTTCAACTTTCTTGTTCCACCACGATGATATCTCAAAGCGGTCAAACCATTCTTTCAGCTTTCTGGTGGCATCGGCTTTGCTCATCCCCTTTAGCCTTGCGAAGAACAATGCCTGGTCCCCTACTTTCATTTTTTTGTAGAGACCACGCTCCTCCGGCAGATAACCGATATGAACCACATCCTGTGCATTCAGCTTGTGTCCGTCAAAAATCACATTGCCGGAATCGGGGGCGGTGATATGGTTGATGATACGGATCAGTGTTGTTTTGCCGGCTCCGTTCGGACCCAGAAGTCCGTAGATGGTGCCGGTCGGTACTTCAAGACTCACGTTGTCCAAAGCGAGATGGTTGGTGTAAGCTTTGGACACATTGTCAACTTTTAGTATGCTATCCATTATGTTAATGATTTTTCTTTTTTTAGACGCAGATAAGTGGAAAAAATTTCATCTCAGGCTGATTTTTTCCCGAAAAAGCGGTTGATGATTGCTGCCAATGCACCATCGCCGGTCACATTGCAGGCGGTGCCGAAGCTGTCCATTGATATGTAAAGAGCTATCATCATGGCGTTTTGCGCATCGGTAAATCCAAGTATTGACGACAAAAGTCCGAGTGATGCCATGATTGCCCCTCCGGGTATTCCCGGGGCGGCGATAATAGTGACCCCAATCATGGCGATGAACTGAGCGAAATCGCCCGCACTGTACGGAACACCCTGCATTATCATCAGTGCGAGTGCGCAGGCCACAATTTTCAGGGTGCTTCCGCTCATGTGGATTGTGGCGCAGAGCGGCACCACAAATCCGGCCACATCTTCGTCCACACCCATCTTGATGGTTTGGCGCAGGGTGACAGGTATCGTGGCGGCTGAACTCTGAGTGCCGAGTGCCGTGAAATAGGCCGGCATCATGGTCCACAGCATTTTCAATGGATTCTTACGGGCAAACAACGATGCGATGCAGAATTGAAAAAGCAGCAGCAGAACGTGGAGAATGAATATCACCACTATGATTTTCATGAATGTGCTGACAATAGCCTCCACCTGCCCCTCGTAGGTCATGGTCACAAATATGCCGAATATATAGATCGGAAGCAGCGGAATGATACATTTCACGATTGTGAGGTTGACGATGTCGCGGAACTCCCCTACCGCATTTCGAAGCGTATTACCCTGCACGAATGCCATACCCACACCCACCATGAACGACAGGACTAAAGCTGTCATCACCGGTATGGCTGCCGGAATAGCCATCTCGAAATATGGCTGTGTGGGACTGGCGGCCATAGCCACTGATTCGCTCATCGATGATTGATGCAGCATCGACGGAAATAGCCATGCACCGGTGAAATATGATATGAACCCTGCGCACAATGTGGCTCCGTATGCAAGCGATGCTGTGGCCACCAGCATCTTTCCTGCCTTGCGGCCAAGGTCGGATATTGCCGGGGCAACGAATCCGAAAATAATCAGCGGAATCAGAAATGTGAGAAATTGCGAAAACACGCCGTTGAATGTGGCGCATATCCTTGCAACCCACTGTGGAGACACGGTGCCAACGCCTATGCCGAGGGCAATGGCTATTAAGATTCTAAGGAGCAGTCCGGGGGTAAATTTCTTTTTCATATACAAAAGTAGCGATTATTAAGGTCATCCTGCAACTTTTTTAGTACAAGTCGCGTCAAATGGATATACAAAACAATATTTATTATGACTATGAATTTTATTTTTGCGAGCTGTTTGCTGTTTGTCATGACCTCATGCGGCAATGTGTCGTCGCTTATTTCACAGAAAAAAAGTGTGACATCCAGTCCCGATTCCCCGTTGGTGACTGAAAATGTGAAAGTGGACAAACTCTCCGCTATCGACACAAGTATCGGCGTGAGAGTGGTTTATACACAGGCTGGTAATACTTCTGCTACTGTTACAGCCCCTAAGGATATAATGGAGTATATCAAGGTGAAGCAGGACGGCTCCACTCTTGAATGTTATGTGGACCATGATTACCAGATCAAATCCGGATTGGACAGGGTTGTGGTAACTGTTTCGGCTCCTGAAATTTGTACATTTGATGCCTCAACCGGCGGATCTATCGAGGCATCGTCTCCTATTGAATTGACTGACAAAAAAGTGGAGATGGATGCTTCCACCGGAGGTGTAATCTCTGTCAACCGGCTTGTGTGCAAGGAGTTTGATGGTGACAGCTCTACGGCGGGTGTCATCAATGTCAATGATATATTGTGTGCCGGGAAGACTTCGGCCGGTGCTTCAACGGGCGGTGTAATCAACCTGTCGGGCAAATCGTCAAAGGTTGATTTCTCGGCTTCCACCGGCGGCGTTGTTGATGCAACAACCCTCGTGGCCTACGAAGGTGAGGCGGGCGCTTCTACCGGAGGGGTTGTCAACTGCAATGTGGCTCATCTTGACAAATCCACATCCACCGGTGGCTCTGTCAATAATGGTAAATAATTTTGTAATTGGACATATAAGTGAAGCGGGCGGCTTGATTTCAGGCCGCCCGCTGTAATAATGCCTATTGTATTGTGATGGTGAATCAGATTATGCCCTGGCCCATCATAGCGTTGGCAACTTTCATGAATCCGGCGATATTGGCGCCCTTCATATAGTTGAGATAACCGTCGGGCTCTGTGCCGTATTTCACACACTGGGTGTGGATATCGCGCATGATCACATGGAGTTTCTCATCCACTTCTTCAGCGCTCCACTGGAGGTGCATGGCATTCTGGCTCATTTCAAGACCCGAAGTTGCCACACCTCCTGCGTTGACAGCCTTGCCGGGAGCATAGGTGACTTTTGCATTGATGAATGTGTCAATAGCCTCGGGGGTGCAACCCATGTTGCTCACCTCAGCCACCATCAGCACACCGTTCTCCACAAGCTGCTTGGCATCGTTGCCGTCAAGCTCGTTCTGTGTGGCGCAGGGAAGTGCTATATCCACCTTCTGCTCCCAAGGTTTGCAACCGGGATAGAATGTAGCCCCGGGATATTTTTCGGCATATGGTGCCACGATGTCCTCGCCTGATGCACGAAGCTCAAGCATATAGTCAACCTTGTCGCCGGTGATTCCTTCGGGGTCGTAGATATAGCCATCGGGGCCGGAGATGGTCACCACTTTGGCGCCGAGTTGGCCAGCCTTGAGGGCTGCGCCCCATGCCACGTTACCGAACCCGGAGATAGCCACGGTTTTACCTTTGATATCCTCATTCTTTTCTTTAAGCATGCTCTGCACAAAATAGAGTGCGCCGAAACCGGTGGCTTCAGGACGGATACGGCTGCCGCCGAACGACAATGCCTTTCCTGTCATGGAACCGTCGCATTCGTTGCACAGCTTTTTGTACATGCCGTACATATAGCCAACCTCACGACCGCCAACGCCTATATCTCCGGCGGGCACATCGCGGTCGATGCCGATGTTTTTCCACAGCTCAAGCATGAAAGCCTGGCAGAAACGCATGATTTCGGCATCGCTCTTGCCGCGGGGTGAGAAATCACTGCCGCCTTTTGCGCCGCCCATAGGCAATGTGGTGAGAGCGTTTTTGAAGGTCTGCTCAAATCCGAGGAATTTGAGGATGGATAGGTTGACGGATGCGTGGAAACGTATGCCTCCTTTGTACGGGCCGATAGCGTTGTTGAACTGTACGCGGTAGCCGAGGTTGGTCTGCACTTCGCCGTTGTCATCGGTCCAGGTGACACGGAATGTCAGGATACGGTCGGGTTCAACCATACGTTCTATGATACGTGCTTTTTCAAATTCGGGATGTTGATTGTAAACATCTTCAACACACATAAGTACTTCTCGTACAGCCTGGAGATATTCTTTCTCGCCGGGATGCTTGGCTTCGAGGCTGCTGATAACTTTATTAATATCCATGTTTTATGTATTAAATGGTATTGATTGCTCCACAAATATACATAATAAAGATAAAGTGGGGACAAGAAAAACTCCTTAATTTTAGTTAAAATTAAGGAGTTTGGTGACATTCTGCTATTTGCGTTTAGCGTTTTCTCTTGCGCTTGCTTGATTTTTTCTTGGCGGAGGACTTACTGCCGGAGCTTACGCCACCTTTTGACGGAATTTTGATGGTCTGGCCGGCGTTTATGCGGCTCTGGCCTTTGCTCATGCCGTTGGCCTGACGGATGGCCTCTACTGTGGTGCCATGTTTCTTGGCAATTTTTTCAAGAGAGTCGCCGGGTTTCACTTTATAAGAAGTGTTTTTGGGCGTGCTGGTCTTTTTGGTGTTTGTTGAGTTGCTGTTGCGGGTAGCCTCCTCGCGCTTAGTGGTTTTTGCTTTGATATTCTCTTTGCGTTCCACTTTGCCACGTTCGGCAGCCTTGGTGTCCTCCTCCGTGATATTGTTGGCGAGCACCGGTTCGGCGGCCGCTTTCTCCACCTTGTGTTCCACAATCTCAATCACGAGTGCATCGCCTTCCTTAACTTTTCCGCGGCGGAGCTTGTTGAGACGCTTGATGTCGGTGGCACTCACGCCATATTTCTTGGCAATGTCGCGGAGGTTTTCGCCGCGTCCCACCTTGTGGGTGATGCGCTTCACTTTTCCGTTTACAGTCTCCTCGATAGGAGTGTTGTCATCGGCATTCCGGGTTTGCGAAGCGGCTGCAATCGCGTTGCTCTCGCCGTTGTCATTAGGAATTGCCTGTTGCTGTTCGCCCGGCTCCACATATGTGCGGCGGGCATAAAGCTCGGCATCGTGAGCCAATATCGCATCCTCGCTCATTATATAGCTCAGGCATTGCTGCGAAGGAAGCACGAGTTGGTAAGGATGGTTGTCGCCGGGTATGATATCCTTGCGGAATTGCGGGTTGAGCATCCTGATCTCCTCCACCGGAATATTCAGCACTTCTGCTATCTGGTTGAAATGCACGCGATGGTTCACCTGCACTGTGTCAGTGACAAGCTGCTGCTTGACCAAAGTGGGGCGTATGCCATAGCGGTTGTAGTAGTTCATCACATAATTGGCTGCGATGAATGCCGGCAGATAGCCACGGGTTTCGCTCAGTAGATAGTTGTAGATTTCCCAGAAATCCTTTTTGCCGCCGCCGGCTCTGCGCAATGCTTTGTTGACATTGCCGGGACCGCAGTTGTAGGCAGCGATTGCCAGCGACCAGTCACCATATATCTCATACAGCTGCTTGAGGTAGCGCACCGCCATGCGGGTGGCAAGGCGCGGATCCCGGCGTTGGTCCACAAGGGAGTTCACCTCCAGTCCAAGTCCGGTGGCTGTGGCGGGCATGAACTGCCACAGTCCGGCGGCGCCGGCACGCGACACTGCATTAGGGTTGAGTGCGGATTCAATCACAGGAAGGTATTGAAGCTCAAGCGGCATCTTCTCCTTGATAAGCTCTTCAAGAAATATCTTGCCGTAATAGTTGTGAAGGGCAAGCATATCTGCCACAAGGTTGCGGCGCTTGCCGAGATACATATCAATGAATTTGCCGACAATTGCATTGTAGGGCATCTCGATTTCGGTCGGGAGCCTGCTCAGCAAGTCTTCATACTCTTTGGCCGTGCCAGTGGTGACGGCGGAATTGTCGCTCTGCTCGGTATAGGTTTTGAGATAAAAATTTTGCTCCAGCTCGCGGGTTTTGGTTTCAAAGCTCTCGGGGGCTATGATATTGTTGTCGGTGATGGAGTGTTTTATGTCCAGGATACTTGGAGCGGCCATCGCGGAGAGCGACGCCACACCCAAACCTATGATTATGCAAATATGTCGGATCATGATGCAGAAAGTTTTTTTTAAAAAGTTAGTGCCCACTGGAGTCCCACTCCCGGCAGATTGCTGCGGCTGTCGGGAATCACTGCCGGTGCCCAGTCAAGCGACAGATCGGGTGTGATGTCGAAATGCGCCAGCGAGGCATCCACGTATGCATCCACCATGGCCACGAGATATACGCCCACCATGCCTATTATACATAGGTCGCGGTTGCGGCGATAAAAATCCTTGCGGTGTTTCATGGTGGCGGCAAGCCAGGTTTTATTAAGGTTCTCCTCTTTGGTGGTGGGAGGGAAAAAGTCCATGTAGCTCTTGGTGGAGGGATCGTTGTCCATGAGGTCGCTGTAGGCGCGGGTGTAGTCGCGGAGCATACCGTTGTTCCACGATGTGCCGTACCCCAGTGCCATGTATCCGGCCACCAGTATCGGGAGTTTCCAATATTTTCGGTTGTAGATCTGTCCGAGTCCGGGGAAGAGCGCGGAGAGCCATACTGCTCGGATGGGGTCGGGATTGAACATTTTGACCACTCTGCGGTCCGTCATTATGGATGCGGAGTCGGAAAATGCTTTGAGGTCGGGAGCATCCACCACAGCCACAGTGTCAACCGGAGTTACAGTCAGCGAGTCGCCCGACAGTTGAATTTCATCTTCCACCACTTCACTGCCCTGCGGAATCTGCCCCGGAAGTGGTATGGAGTCCGGGAGATTGGCCGGCATTGTGGTGGGCTGTGTGCGTTTGTGGCGGACAGGCCTGCGTGGATTGGCGGAAAAAATGTTAAATGATGATAACAACATAAAAATTATTATGCTGCACACTGTTTTGCTAATATTTCCGCCAACTGCTATCCTTTGTTGCACTGCAATATGGGTGTTGTTGTAATTACATTAAACACAATACGTTATGCTGCCATTTAGGGGCAGAAACGCGACAAGGCGCTACTCGGAGTCGCCTTTTATAGTGTCAAAGATAGTAATTAATCTAGCAAGTTCATCCTCATTTTTAAAAGTAAATGAAATTTTACCTTTGCCAGAGTTGTTGCAAGTGAACTGAACATCGGTACTGAATCTGGACGAAAGATGCTTGCGTAGAATATCGTAATCTTTTGATGCCGGGGCGGGTGTGGGCTTGGCGACGGTGTCGGGTGTCTGTTCGCGGAGCGACTTGGCTATCTCTTCTACTTTGCGCACCGACAATCCTTCCTTCACGATTCGGTTATATAGCTTTAGCTGGTCAGTGGGATTGTCGAGCGACAACAATGCTCTGGCATGGCCCATATCCACCTTCCGGTTTTGCAATCCGAGCTGCACCTCGGCCGGAAGACGCAGCAGGCGCAGGAAGTTGGCAACAGTGGCACGTTTTTTGCCAATCCGTTCGCTCAACCGCTCCTGTGTGAGGTTGTACTGATCAATAAGCTTGCGGAATGTCAAGGCTATCTCTATGGCATTGAGGTCTTCACGCTGGATATTCTCAATCAGAGCCATCTCTGTGAGCTCGCTGTCGGAGGCTGTGCGGATATAGGCGGGTACTGTTGCGAGTCCAGCCAGTTTGGCAGCTCTGTAGCGCCGCTCTCCGGCAATAATCTGGTAGGAGTTCAGGGCCACTTTGCGCAACGACAGCGGCTGAATGATTCCCAATTCGCGGATTGAAGTTGCGAGTTCCTCAAGGGCTTCGTTGTCGAATGTGCTTCGGGGCTGGTCGGGATTGGGAGCTATGAGATTGATGTCGATGTCGTTGATTGATGACGAACCGCGTGCGGGCACATCATCCATTGATATGAGCGAGTCGAGGCCTCGTCCGAGGGCAGAGCGTCGTGGATTCATATTTAGGCGTGGATTTTTTGTTTTTTCTGGCGTGCGATTATCTCTCTGGCAAGCATCACGTGCGATGTCGCACCGCGGCTCTCAGGGTCGTAGAGGATGGCGGGAAGTCCATGCGAGGGGGCTTCGCTGAGACGGATGTTGCGTGGTATGACGGTGGTGAAAACCATATCGCCGAAATGTCCTTTCAGCTCCTCATAGATCTGGTTGGCAAGACGCAGGCGTGCATCGTACATTGTCAACAGGAACCCTTCGATTTCAAGGCCTGGGTTGAGCTTCGGCTTGATGATGCGGATGGTGTTGATTAGCTTGCTGATACCCTCCAGCGCGAAATATTCCGCCTGGACGGGGATTATGACGGAATTGGCTGCAGTCAAGGCATTGACGGTGATGAGCCCCAATGATGGCGAGCAGTCGATGAGGATGTAATCGTATTTGTCGGCTATCCCCTGCAGCAGGTTGGCGAGCACTTTTTCGCGATTGGGGCGGTTGATAAGCTCAAGCTCTGCACCAGCAAGGTCGATTCTTGACCCTATGAGGTCAAGTCCTTTCACGCAAGTGGGCACCTGCGACCCGTCAAGAGGATAATCGTCAGCTAAACATTCGTATATTGACGAAGTCATGCTGTCGGGGCTGATTCCGTAGCCGGAAGTGGCGTTGGCCTGAGGGTCGGCATCAATAATCAGCACCTTTTTACCTTCCATGGCAAGCGATGCTCCGAGATTGATTGTGGTAGTGGTTTTTCCCACTCCACCTTTTTGGTTGGCTATTGCAATTATTTTGCCCATAGGTTGTTGTAATGATAATTTACAACTGCAAAGTAATTGATTTTTATGCTATCAGCAAAGCGTGAAATGTCAAATCAGTTTAAAATGTTTATAACTGCGCCGCATTGTTGATAACTTCGTGGAACAATTGCCAAAAATGTTTCACAGAAGCAGACAGGCATCGCCGTAGCTGAGGAAACGGAACTCATTCTGCAACGCGAAATCATACATATTACGCCAGTCGCCACGGGTAAACGCCGACACAAGGAGCAGCAGTGTGCTCTGCGGCTGGTGGAAATTCGTCACTATCCCCTTCACCACTTTGTAATTGTAGCCAGGCGCGATGATGATTCGCGTGGAGGCGACAAGTTTTGTGAGATTGTTCCGTTCAAGATACTTCACTATATTCCTCATAGCATCCCGCATGGGCAGATTGGGGTGCGTTTCGGAATACGGGTACCATTGCGGCACTTCGTTTATCTCAACCCCCTCCTCGAGCATACATCCGATATGATAAAGGCTCTCAAGGGTGCGCACTGAGGTGGTGCCGACTGCAAACGGCTTCCTTTCGGTAGTGGCCAGATCTTCAACCAGTGCTTTGGACACAGAGATGAATTCGCTGTGCATCATGTGACTGCCGATGGTGTCGGATTTCACAGGCTGGAATGTGCCTGCTCCCACATGGAGCGTAAGCTCTCTTCGTGGTATCCCCAGCCTGTCAATATCCTCAAGCACCCTGTCGGTGAAATGCAATCCTGCTGTGGGTGCTGCCACCGACCCTTCGATGTGCGAGAACACTGTCTGGTAGTCGGAACTGTCGCTCGGCTCTGTATGCCGGTTGAGATACGGCGGGATAGGTATCTCACCCGCCACATCTATTATCTCGGAAAATGTCACCTCGGGGTTGTCCCACGAAAATTGCACAATGGAGGCGTTCTCCTGCTTCTCAATTCTCGTGGCGGTGAGGTTGACGGTCTGGCTTCCGACTGTCAGTGGCAGCACAAGATCTCCGCTTTTCCACCGCTTGCTGTTGCCTACAAAGCAGAGCCAGGAGCATCCGGATGTCTGTGCGAACGACACCGCATAGTCGGACGGAGTGACCGGCTCAAGGCAGAAAATCTCTATGGACGCGCCCGATGGCTTGGTCATCCTGATTCGCGCATTGATCACTTTGGTGTTGTTGTAGATCAGCATCGCATCCTTGGGAAGCAATCCGGGTAGCTCGTAAAACTTATGTTTGCTCAGCATTCCGTCGCTGTTGCGCACAAGCAGCAGGCATTCATCGCGGTTAGTAAGCGGATGCTTGGCTATTCTATCGTCGGGAAGAGGATAATTGAATTCCTCTATTTTTATGTCGGTGATATTCATAATAGACTCGTATTGCACCGACAAAAGTACTGCTTTTTTATCGTTTAAACAATCGTGTGGTGCCGTAGGAGATGGCGCTTACCATAGCAAGCGGCAAAAGCAGGTCGATTGCTCCGGTCATTTCGGCTACCAGAAACATTGCCATCAATGGTGCCTGTACCGCGCCGGCCATCACTCCGGCCATAGCTATGAATGACAGCATACCTATGGGCAAATCCAAAGGAAACAGGGCGTTAAAAAACAATGCGAACAGCAGGCCCACAACGGAGCCGGCAAACAAGGTGGGCGCGAAATCTCCGGCCACACCGCCGCCGCTGTTGGTGCTTGATGTGGCGAATGCCTTGAATGTCATCATTCCGAACACGTATAATATCATTTGCCACGGAGAACCAGTGGCCGAGTAGAACATACTGTCATCAACCACGGCATCGTAATGGTTGTTGATTATATCTCCCAATATCCCATAACCTTCGCCAAAAAGCGGAGGAAACAGAAACACAAGCACTCCAATGGTCAGCCCTGCTATAATATTTTTTACCCAATGATTGCGGATGGAGGAGAGAAACGTTCGTACTTTGGTCATTATTAACACGTAGTACACCGAAAACAATCCACACACCACTCCCAATGCCAGTACCCAGAGCAGCATCACAGGCTCAAATGGCAGATGGTTGGTGAAATCCACATTCACCGAAAATCCGGAACACACAAATGCTGTCAATCCGGCTGCAACGCAAGCTATTATCAGGGCTATGACACTTGTGGTGGTCATTGCAATGCCCATCACCTCAAGAGTGAACAGCACTCCGCCAATGGGGGCTGTGAATATCCCGGCGATTCCGGCGCCTGCTCCACACCCCACAAGCAACATCAGCCTGTTGCCGTTGAATCCGAACAACCGTCCGAGATTGCTCCCTACGGCGGCGCCTGTATAGGCTATTGGACCCTCGGCTCCGGCACTACCGCCAAACCCCAAGGTGAATGTGTTGGCTATCATGGGGCCGAACAGAATTTTGGGCGAGACACTGTATTGATGTTTCCTGATGCTTGTTTGCAGCTGCTCCACACCGTGGCTGAGTTTCACACGAAGCACACATCGCTGAAATACAGCCGCGAGGAGTATTCCCGCCACAGGAAGAATTATCAGTATGATGTTACCTTCGCTTACCTCAAACCCCTTGGTGAGAAGCGTGGAGGTGAACGCTATCATACGTTTCAATACAAAAGCTAATCCACCACATATCAGGCCGATGATGAATGCAGAAAAATAAAGTGAGCCTTGTCGTGCGCTGATGCCGGCAAATTTTGTGGCTATAACCGAGTGCGTTGAAACTGTTTTCATACTTACCTAACACACTCGGTGGCAAGTTAGTTCTTGCGTAATTGCCAGAATGCTACGGCAGCTGCTGCGGCCACATTCAGCGAGTCCACATGGTGGCTCATGGGTATCTTCACCACATAGTCCGATTGGGCTATCACTTCCTTGGGCAGTCCATCACCTTCGGTACCCATCACGATGGCTAATTTAGGTTCCTCGGCAAGCACAGGATTATCAATGCTGATGGAGTTGTCGGACAATGCCATTGCGGCGGTTTTGAATCCCAACTCCGACAACTGGGCGAGAGTGTTGATGCGGGTCCATGGTACCAGAAACACACTCCCCATGCTCACACGGATCGAGCGCCTGTTGAGCGGGTCACACGCTTCGGAATTGAGAAGTACGGCGTCAATCCCGAGAGCTGCTGCCGAACGGAATATAGCTCCTATGTTGGTGGTATCGGACACGGAATCTATCACCACTACCCTGCTTGCGTGCTCACATACTTCGCCCACTGTGGGCAACTTCGGTCGCCGCATGGCGCAGAGCACTCCACGGGTGAGCTTATACCCTGTCAGTGATGCCAGCAGCTGTCTCTCGCCGGTGAGGATTGGAATATCCCCGCACATCTCTATTATCCCGGCTGCGTCTCCCTCTATATGTTTTGTCTCGCACAGCAGTGCATGAGGTTCGTATCCTGTATCCAAAGCCACTTTTATCACTTTGGGACTTTCTGCTATGAACAGTCCGTGCTCACTCTCGATGCTTTGCCTCAGCTGTGCTTCGGTGAGATTGGCGAAAAGTGATGCTAAAGGGTGTGAGTCGAGCGATGTCAGTGTAATTATTGCCATGGTGCTTTGTTGCGTTTGATTTTGCCGGAATTCGTCCGCTGAAACTGTGGTGTCCACATTGCGGATTTGGGATTATGGTATTTGGGCAGCCTTGACGCTGCTGCCGCAAGATATTGGTTGGAGCGTCCGTTGTCGGTGCCTTCAAGCATCAGCACCGGCAGTTCGCCCCACTTGGCGTCGGGCCGGGCAGCTATGTAGAAATTTACATCAATGTATGGTGCCAATATTGCCTCATCAATTTCAGGATGGATTTTTATACCGCCGGAATTTATCACATTGTCCTGACGGCCAAGCCATACAAACCGGGTTGGCGACAGCAGCTCCACCACATCGTTGGTCTGCAACAGTCCAAACGACATGGTGTCATGCTTGATTGCAAGACAATTCCTGCTGTCCACACTGAATGTCACTCCGGGGAGCGCGGTATAAAATGGGTGCGATATATGGCGCAATGCCACATGGCTGCAGGTTTCGGTCATGCCGTAGGTGATCCATCCGTTCAATCCGGCATCCTTAAGCTGTTGCAATTGGTCGGGAAGCACAGGCGCACCTCCTATTATTATATTTGTGAACTTACAACGCGAGGAAGCTTCTATCAGTGCAGGGATTTGTGAAGGCACAATAGCCACGAGCGCCACCTCAGCAGGAAGCTGCTGATTCCTGAACGGATCTGTGGCCGGCTTGAGCACCGTGAGTGTGGAGTTGGAGAGCAAAGCCCTGACCACCATCATCTTGCCGGCAATGTAGTCGGTTGAGAGAGGCAGAAGCAGATGGCTTGATGAGGTCAGTTTGAAAAATTCGCAGGTGGCTCGTGCCGAAATCTCCATATCGGCTTTGCTTAATCTCACCGGTTTGGGTTGTCCTGTGGAGCCGGATGTGTGTGCGGTGACATAAGCCGTATCGGATTCCCATTCCGCAATAAACGCGCTTGCAAGTTCGTGAGGGTCATTTATCATAGCTCCGTCCATTTCAAGATGCTCAGATCCCATGTTGCCATAGGGTTTCGTGATAGCTTTTCCCCTCGTAGCTGAAGAGGTGAAGGAATATTGTTGGTATATAGTGCGCCGGTTCCGAGCCCTTGGGGCAACGATGGATTATAACCTGCCAGCCAGTTGGCTATGGCGTTGAGTCCCACATTACTTTCAAGTGCCGATGTTGCCCACCAACCGATGTTGCGCTCGGTTGCGAGCGTTACCCACTCATCGCTACCGGATAATCCGCCGCAAAGTGTAGGCTTCAATATTATATAGGCCGGGTGGATAGCATCAAGCATCCTGGCCTTGGCATCGCCGCTGTTTATCCCTATCAGCTCTTCATCAAGTGCTATAGGAATAGGCGATTCAGCGCAAACGGTTCTCATCTGAGTCCATTGATGCTGACGGATAGGTTGCTCAATGGAGTGGATGTCAAACCGGGCAAGTTGGTCAAGTCGTTTCAGTGCATTTTCCGGTGTGAAGGCACCGTTGGCATCCAGACGAATCTCTAATGTGTTTTTGGAAAAAGATTCCCGCACAGATCTCAATATGGCCAACTCGCGGTCAAAATCTATCCCTCCGATTTTCAGCTTCACGCAGCCAAACCCTTGGGCTATCTTCTCTTCCACGCGCTTTGTCATCTCCTCTTCCGATCCCATCCACACCAAACCGTTGATGGTGAACGAAACATCTCCGTTTGTCCAGCCCTGATGCTCTCCTCTAATCTGAGTCATAGCGCTCTCAATCCCGAATTTGATTGACGGATAGCTTTCAATTTCGGGATTATCCCCGTTTTTTATGGCTTGGCATATCTCAATCAGGCGTTGCTCATACTCCGGAGTCCAGTCGCAGCTTAGCCCGGGGAATACAGCGCACTCCCCCACCCCCGTTCTATTGGTGGCGGGGTCGGTGAACTTCACATACCACACATCCTTGTGGTTGAGCACTTCGCGGGATGTGCGCGACGGTTGCTTGAAATGGAGCCGATGACGCGCGATGCTTACCCTCATTGCTATCCCGGAAATTTGGGGAATTGGTCAAAGTCCGGGTCGCGCTTCTCAAGAAACGCGTTTTTCCCTTCCTGCGCTTCCGCCATCAGGTAGTACATCAATGTGGCATCGCCGGCAAACTCCATCATTCCACGTTGGCCGTCAAGCTCTGCATTGAGCGCACGCTTGATCATGCGTATGGCCATGGGGCTGCGTTTGAGGATTGTCTCACACCATTCAATTGTTTCGGCTTCAAGCTGTTCCGGAGGCACCACCTTGTTCACCATCCCCATCTGCTCGGCCTCCTGGGCGGTGTACTGACGGCAGAGAAACCATATTTCACGAGCCTTCTTCTGGCCCACGCAACGGGCGAGGTAGGACGAGCCGAACCCGGCATCGAAGCTGCCCACTTTGGGGCCGGTCTGGCCAAACCGTGCTGTGGATGATGCTATCGTGAGGTCGCACACCACATGCAGCACATGGCCACCGCCAATGGCATAACCGTTGACCATAGCTATCACCGGCTTCGGGATGGAGCGGATGGCTTTATGCAGGTCGAGCACATTCAGCCTCGGTACGCCGTTTTCGTCAATGTAGCCGCCAACGCCTTTCACCTTTTGGTCGCCTCCGGAGCAGAAAGCTTTGTCTCCGGCTCCAGTGAGGATGATTACCCCTATGTCGTTAGCCTCGCGGCAATATGCCATAGCATCGAGCATCTCGCGGTTGGTTTGCGGACGAAAGGCGTTATACACCTGCGGCCTGTTGATGGTAATTTTGGCTATTTTGCCATATTGTTCAAACAGGATATCTTCATACTGTTTGATTGGTGTCCATTGTATCATGATTGATGTTTTTGAAAATTTCGTTTCGGTTAAAATATTGGGTCAGCACCTCAGCACTGATTTCCGGTGGCGTAACTATTTCAAGCATAGTGGCGGTTGTCTGCTCCCCGGCAAACAGCCTGAACTGTTCCCGAAGCTGCTGCTCGTTTTCGGCGCGATAGTAATTGATGCCGTATGCTGAGCACACTCCTTGCCAAGGCGAACGGGTTGGAGGCAGGCAGATTGTTGATTCCCGCTCAGGCAGATGTTTTGTGGATGCTATGAACCTGAATATGCCTCCCCCGCCATTGTTGAGCACTATAATCTTCAGCCGTGCCGGCATTGGAGAGAACGCGAGAGCTCCGATGTCGTACTGTGCGCTCATGTCTCCGGTAATCAGCAGTGTATTGTTCCCTTTGTAGGCCAATGCCGCGCCGACTGCTGTGGAGGTGCTGCCGTCAATGCCGCTCACTCCGCGGTTGCAGTCGCAACGGTGCTGTCGTCCGTTAGCAAAAAGTTGACCGTAGCGCACGGCTGTGCCGTTGGAATACTGCACATTCCACCCCGGCGGAGTGAGATTGCTGATTATCTCCATCGCCTTGAGGTCGCTCCACGGCGCGTGCGACAGATAAGCCTGATGGGTGGAGAGAGCGCGTTGGTTGATTATTCGCCATTTCCGGGCGTAGTCGCATGGCTCGGTGTGGGGCTGCATTGCTGAAGCGAGTTGCTGAAAAAAGATACCCGCATCCATGTTGATTCTCATTGTAAGGCACTTGAAGCAGTCCACGGTGGTGGCTGTTTTGGCCACATGCCAATGGCATTTGGGAGCGTGTGTGCGCAGATACTGCTTTATGTGGCGCGACACCAAAGCTCCTCCGAGCGTGATGACGCAATCGGGTGCCATCTCCTCAAGCTCCCGGCTGTCAAGGATGCTGAGGGTTGAGTCGATACGGTTGATGAACTCGTCGCTGTGCAGGTTGGAAATCGATTCGGTGAGCACAACTACGTTGGGTAGCCTTGACAGCTTGGCCAAGGCGCTGTTGAGCCGTTTGTCGGGGGCGTGGAATCCGGCTATAATCATCACCTTCTGCGGCGAGGCTATGCTGCGCCCGAGTTCACGGGACTCTGCCACCGTGAGGTCGGCGCGTGGATTGACCACCGATATGGTGCGGAATGATTCATTGCCTGTAGTGCCTGTTTCGCCAAGCGGTTCGCTCAGCTGCACATTGATATGAACCGGTGCCGGAAATTCAAGCTCAGTGGCTTGAAGCATGGCGTCGTTGATCATCCGGTTGGCATACCAGAGGTTTGTCTCTCCATCCCCCACCGGGATATTGTAGCTGCGCTTCACAAAATTGTGAAGTGCCTCAAACTGGCGCAAAGTCTGGGAGTCATCCTGGTCTATCCACTCCTGTGGGCGGTCAGCACTGATCACTATCAGCGGCAGATGACGGTAGTACGCTTCGGCCACAGCAGGAGCATAGTTGAGCACCGCTGTGCCCGATGTGCAGATTATTGCTACCGGCTTGCCCGTGATGCTTGCTATCCCGAGGGCAACGAATGCGGCAGAACGCTCGTCCACAACATAATGGCATTGAACATGCCCGCTACGCGATGCCGCTATTATAAGAGGTGTGTTTCTGCTTCCGGGAGAAATCACAATTTGGCTCACCCCATGTGAAGCTATCACATCCACCACCATGCGGCATATGCTGTTTGTCGTGTTGAGATTGTTCATGATTGGTTACGGTTTCTGCAAAGTTACATAAAATTACGTTATATCAACGAAGCAAGTCCACGCCTTTCTTTATCCGTCGCAAACCTTCCTCGAGAACTGACCGCGGACAAGCTATGTTGATGCGCATGAATCCTTCGCCGGCATCGCCATACATTGTGCCTTCATTGAGCCACACTCCGGCCACATCCATCAGCTTGCGCTCAAGTTCGGAGGATTCTATGCCGAGTGACCGGCAGTCAACCCATACCAGATAAGTGCCTTCCAGCTTGGTTACAGGCAAATCGGGCAATTCGCTTTTGAAGAACGAAAGCAATGTGCGGTAGTTTTCCCACAGATATGTTTTGAGTTCGTCAAGCCACTCCTCGCCGTGATTGTATGCGGCCATAAGCGCTATCACACCGAACGGATTCACATCACACACCTCGTTGATGTTTATTGCCCGGTTTATCCGGTTTCTCAGCTGCTCACTGTCGGATATGATGTTGGCTATCTGCAATCCGGCGATATTGAATGACTTTGACGGAGAACAGCACACCACTGAATTTTTACGGCACGCTTCGCTTATTGATGCGAATGGGGTGTATTTGTGTCCGTCAAACACGAGTTCACAATGGATTTCATCCGACACCACCATCACCGAATTGCGCAAACATATATCATTTATACGTTCCAGCTCTGAGCGTGTCCACACACGACCGGCAGGATTGTGGGGGTTGCACAGCAGCAGTAGCTTGGCTTTAGGGTCTGATGCTTTCATCTCGAGGTCGTCGAAGTCGATATGGTAGGTTGAGTCGGCATAGAGAAGCCGGTTCTCAATCAGTTGGCACTGATTGTTGCGTATGCTTGAGAAAAAGCAATTATATACCGGTGTCTGTACTATCACGCCATCTCCGGGCGATGTCAGTGCTTTGATGATGGCGGAGATGGCAGGAACAACTCCGGAAGTGTAGAGAATTTCTTGCGGCTTTATATGCCACCCATGCTTGCGGCCAAACCAGTTGACAATAGCTTCATAGTATTCGTCCGGGACTCTGGTGTAGCCGAACACTCCATGCTCCACCCTGCGCTTCAGTGCCTCGATGATGGCCGGAGCGGTGCGGAAATCCATATCAGCCACCCACATAGGCAGCACATCATCGTGCTCCACCGAATCCCATTTATAGGAGTTGGTGTTGCGGCGGTCTATTATTTTGTCAAAAATGCTGTTATGTTTCATTATTCACTCTCTTGAATAGTTTTTTTGTCCATGCCCCGCTGTATAAACGCCATAGGAATATGGCTCCGCGGAAACACAATTCAATACACATTGCTATCCACACACCTTTCAGGCCCATCACTGGCGCAAGTATCGCTGCCAGGGTAAGCCGCACAGCCCATATGCTGCCAAGATTCATGCAGCTCGGGAGCAGTGTGTCGCCTGTGCCTACAAAAGCGCCATACGACACTATTGCGGCGGCAAACATAGGTTCGGCCCATGCCTCTATCTGCAGTGCCATTACTCCAAGCTCTCTCACGGTGTGGTCCGGCGTGAAAAATGCCATCATGACCGGGGCGGCAAAATACATCACCACTCCCATCACGCTCATCACCACCATGCCGGAATACACTGTGATATGGGCAAACCGTTTGGTCAGGTCGCGCCGGCCGGCACCGATGCTCTGCCCCACAAGCGTGGTTGCCGCCTCTCCGATACCGTAGCCGGGCATATAGCAAAGACTCTCGGCTGTGATGGCAAACGCATTGGCGGCGATAGCTGCTGTGCCAAGCGGAGCCACAATCACCGTCACCAGTATCTGGGCCCCACACATTATAGCGTGTTCGGCAGCTATCGGCAGCCCGATATGACCGGCCTTGTGTAGTGTGGCCTTGCGCGGTATGTAGCTGCCTTTAGATCCTTTCATGTTGAGCTGGGGCGACCTGCGCCACAGATACCACATCATTGCGGCGGCTGTCACCAGCTCAGCCAACGCTGTGCCGATGGCTGCACCTTTCACCCCCAACCCGGCTCCGGGCAGAGTGATGCCCAACACCTCATGCGTCGGAAAAATCAGGAGTGCGTTAAACACCACATCCAGCAGACACATGGCTATATTGAGCATCCCCGGCACAAACATATTGCCGCTGCTTCTCAGCACTGCCCCGGCCATATACCCGGTAGAGAAGATTGGCAGCGACAGCGCGAATATGAAGAAATAGATAGATGCATCGCCGCATACAGTGTCATCACCGCCAAGCCAACGGGGCAGACTGTGGCTTATGCCGCACCCCAGCGCTGCCAGAAGCAGGCTGAACAGCAGTGTGGATGTCAGTGCCTGGCGCACTATCCCTTGTGCATCAGCTTTGCGTGATGCGCCGATTAAATGTGCCACCTGTACCGAGAACCCGGTGACCACCGCCGAGCATAATCCCCAGAACAGCCATGTGGTTGTTGACATCAACCCTATCGAAGCTGATGCCTCTGCGCCGAGGCTCCCCACCATCGCTGCATCAATATACTGCATGATGATTGATGACACCTGTGCCATTATTGATGGCATACTGAGCAATGCGGTCAGCTTCAGCTGATCGCCGAGTGTCATGCTCTTCCCTTCGCGAATCGAGGCGAGCAGTGCGTCTGAGTTTTTTATTTTAGAGAACAATCTCTTCTGAATCTTCTCTTCTTACTATTATCCGGCAGTCGGCGGGGGCCTTGATATTCTTGTCGATTATCAACTCTCCCACTCCATTGCACACTATTTTGCCGCTTGTAGGGTTCTTGATGCTTGTAACATTGCCCCGTATGGTGGCATTGACAGTCGATTCCTCAAAGTTGAGGTCACAGTCGGAGGCAAGCTCACAGTCCTCCATCACCAAATTGTGGCAATAGCATAATGCCTGGGTGCCGGATATCTTGCATCTCACCAATCGCAAATTATGGCTGTGCCAACCGAGATACTCTCCGGTGAGCTCGGAGTCATAAACTGTCACATCATGTGTTCCCCAAAAGGCATCTTTTGAGTCAATATGTGCGTTGTGTATCTCTACATTGCGACAATACTGGAATGAGTAATTCCCCTGCTGTTTGTACCCTTTGATAAGAATATCTGCCGAGTGCATGAACAGATAGTCGGCATTGGACACATCCACATCTTCAAGCTCCACATCCTCGCAATGCCACAATGTTTCCTGCGCATCGGGTATCCTTACATTTTTCAGTTTGAGATGCTTCATCTCCCTGAACATTTTGGGCGCCTTTACCAAAGTGTCGCACATCTCAAGATTTGACGAGTACCACAGTGCGGCGCGTGCTCCTTCGGTGAAAACACAATCTTTCACCACAAAGCCGTTGACATGCCAAAATGGATATTTTCCCTCAAATCGGCATTGTAGAGCTTCAATGTTGCTGCAATTTTTCAGTGCTGACTCACCGGCATGGATGGTGACATTCTCAAGCTTGAGGTTGTGCGATGCGAACAGCGGGCGTTCTCCACCGAATTCTTGATTGCTGATTAGTTCCATTGCAAATTTTGGGTTTATTATTAAGTGCAAAATTAATAATATTGTGCGATATTCCGGAATTATTTTATTTGTGTTCTGAGGTGAGTTCACGATAGATATTTTGTGAATTTATTTTTGCGTCAGTTTTTCTAAAGTTTTCCAAAACAAAACGCTTGAATATTGATAATCAATATTGTGGCTCTTTTGACGTATAGCAAAAGTTTCCCAAAATATTTTTTATAGAAAATATCCTGTCGAATATTTTGTGGTTAAATTTATACTTCCTACCTTTGTGTCGCCGATATTTTATTGGCCTTAAATCAAAAATTGTCAATTCTTTTATTCAATGATACAGACAGTAATAAAGCGCGATGGCCGTGTCGTGGGCTATAACGAGGAAAAAATCAAGGCTGCTATCCGCAAAGCCATGTTGCAAACTGAGATGGGTGAGGACGAAGCCCTGATTCAAAAAATTGCCGACAGAATCTCTGTTACCGGCGATGAAAGCATGACCGTGGAGCAGATTCAGGATCGCGTGGAGCTTGAGTTGATGAACTCTCCCCGCAAGGAGGTGGCTAAACGCTATATTGCCTATCGTGACCAGCGCAGCATTGCCCGCCGTGCCAAAACCCGCGACATGTTTCTGGAAATCATTGAAGCCAAAAATAATGACATCACCCGCGAGAATGCCAATATGAACACCGACTCTCCCGCGGGCATGATGATGAAGTTTGCCAGTGAAACAACCAAGCCGTTCGTGGACGACTATCTGCTCTCTGCAAGTGCCCGTGATGCTGTGCGGCATGGCTACCTCCATATTCACGACAAGGATTACTATCCCACCAAGAGTCTCACTTGTGTCCAGCACCCGCTCGACAGGATTCTCCAATACGGTTTTATGGCCGGCCATGGCGAATCACGCCCTGCCAAAAGAATTGAAACTGCAAGCATCATCAGCTGCATATCGCTCGAAACTGCCCAGAACGAGATGCACGGTGGTCAGGCTATCCCAGCATTCGATTTCTATCTCGCTCCGTTTGTGCGCAGCTCGTTTGTTGAGGAAATCAACAAGCTTGAGAAACTCACAGGAAGAGATTTGTCTTCAAAATACGACATGGAGATTGATGACTATATTATCAAACCGGTGGACAATCTTGAAGGTGATGAACGCCTTATCCAGCATGCAATGAACCAAACCGTGGAACGCGTTCATCAGGCCATGGAGGCATTCATCCACAATATGAATACAATCCACTCCCGCGGCGGCAATCAGGTGGTGTTCTCATCCATCAACTATGGCACCGACACTTCGGCCGAGGGACGTTGCGTGATCCGCGAATTGCTCCACTCCACCTACGAAGGCGTGGGCAACGGCAGCACTGCCATATTCCCGATCCAGATCTGGAAAAAGAAACGAGGAGTAAGCTACCTGCCCGAGGATAGAAACTACGACCTATATAAATTGGCTTGTAAAGTCACGGCACGCAGGTTTTTCCCAAATTTCGTGAACCTCGACGCTACCTTCAATCAGCATGAGAAATGGCGCGCTGACGACCCCAAACGCTATCTCTATGAGGTGGCTACAATGGGATGCCGCACCCGCGTGTTTGAGAATAGATACGGAGAAAAAACCTCCGTAGGCCGTGGCAACCTATCTTTCTCTACCGTCAATATTGTACGTATCGCCATCGAGTGCATGATGATCAAAGACAGGAATGAGCGAATTGAAAAATTTTTCAAGAAGCTCGACGAAGTGCTTGACATCACCGCACAGCAGCTCTGCGACCGTTTTGATTTCCAGAAAACAGCTCTTGTCAAGCAGTTCCCTCTCCTGATGTCGAAATTGTGGAACGGCAGCGAAAACCTCAAGCCTGAACAAACCATCGAACCGGTCATCAATCAAGGTACTCTCGGCATCGGGTTCATCGGACTGGCCGAATGTCTTGTGGCTCTCGTTGGCAAGCATCATGGCGAGAGCGAGGAGGCGCAGGAACTCGGACTCAAGATTGTGTCCCACATGCGCAGTCGCGTCAACGAGTATAGCGAGAAATATCAACACAACTTCTCTGTGCTCGCCACTCCCGCCGAAGGGTTATCGGGCAAGTTTACCGCCAAGGACAGAAAAAGCTTCGGCGTGATTCCCGGCATTACCGACAAGATCTACTACACCAACTCCAACCATGTGCCGGTGTACTACCACTGCTCACCCAAGCATAAAGCCGAAGTGGAGGCCCCCTATCATGAACTCACCGGTGGCGGCCATATTTTCTATGTGGAGATTGACGGTGACGCCACTCATAATCCGCAGGCTATTGCCGATATCGTTGACCTCATGGACAAGAATAATATCGGCTACTGCTCGGTCAATCACAATAGGAACCGCTGCATGGTGTGCGGACACGAGGATGCCGAGGAGAATCTGGAAGTATGTCCCGAATGTGGTTCCAAGGCTATCGACAAGCTGCAGCGCATCACCGGCTATCTTGTAGGCACCACCGACCGCTGGAACAATGCCAAGCTGGCTGAGCTTAACGACCGCGTTGTGCATAAATAATATTTTGCTTCTGCAATGCGTGTTCTTGATATTATTGACGGCACCACGGTGGATGGCCCGGGCTTCCGGACCTCCATCTACTTTGCCGGATGCTGTCACCACTGCGAGGGGTGCCATAACCCCACTTCGTGGGACATGGCCGGCGGTCGAGAATGGACTGTGGATGAGCTGATGCAGCGGATTATTGACAACGATATGGATGTCACTTTCTCCGGCGGCGACCCTATGTATCAAGCTGACGATATCCTCCCGTTGGCCAAGGAGATCAGGAAGCTTGGCAAAACTATCTGGTGCTACACCGGATTCAGATATGAGCAGCTTTCTGCACACCCTTCAATGAACAGCTTGCTTGAATACATGGATGTGTTGGTGGATGGCGAATTCATCCTGTCGCGGCGCAACACCAAGCTGCAGTTCCGCGGGTCGGACAATCAGCGGATAATTGATCTTTCTAAATCCTCTATGGATAATGTGGTGCTTTGGAAATCCGAATTTTAGTTATATGAACAGTTACTATAGTTGGATTGTGGGGATTCTGTTCCCCACAATCTGTTTTGCACAATCTTCAATCAACGGCAACTGGAAAGGAGAGCTTGCCGTGGCGCCCGGCAACAGTATCGCGCTTGGATTTGATTTCAAATCCATCGACAGCGGCATCGCCACTATGGACTCCCCGCAGCAGGGCGCTTTCGGATTGCCTTGCGCAGTGCTTTTTCATAGTTCCGATTCAGTGGCTATAGCCATGGATAACATCGGCATGAAATATGAGGCACGGTTGGATGGTGACAAACTCGTTGGCAAATTCTCCCAGCGAGGATTTACCGTTGGCCTCGATCTCGAGCGTGGCAGCATCGAGCTTCATCGACCCCAGACTCCCGTGCCTCCGTTTGACTATCACACCGAAGATATATCATTTCGCTCCGAGGATGCCGGTGGCAATCTTTGCGGCACATTGACTCTGCCTAAGCTGTTTACTGATTCCACTCCGCTTGTAGTGATGGTTTCCGGCAGTGGTTTGCAAAACAGAGATGAGGAGATTTTCGGACACAAACCTTTTGCCGTGATTGCCGACTATCTTGCGCGCAACGGTATCGGCTCGCTGCGATATGATGACAGAGGTTGCGCTATGTCGGCGGGTGATGGCACCACGGCCACTACCGAAAATTTTGCCAGGGATGTTGCTGCCGCAATCGGGTATCTACGAAGCCGGTTCGCCGGAAATAAAATCGGACTGCTCGGACACAGTGAAGGCGGACAGATCGCATTCATGCTCGCAGGAAACAAAGTGTTGGGAGTATCGCCGTCGTTCATCGCCACTATCGGTGCCCCGGCTATGAGTGGCGACAGTCTGCTTGCCGAGCAGAGTTGCATATATCTTAAATCCGCCGGAGTTGATTCCACTGCATGCGCCGACTATCGCAAGGCTGTGCTGAAGCTGTATGATATGATTCGTAAAGATGGTGCGGAGTATGCCGATAAGCATATCAACAGCATCTGCCCCGGTTGGGAGTATGTGATGCAATACGCTCCGCTTAAATCCAATCTAAAGGCTATCTGCAAGCAGATCAACCCATGGATTCTGTACACCATCACCTACTCTCCGCAATCGGATATAGCCAACACCACTTGTCCCACATTGTCGCTGTACGGTGCCAAGGACTCTCAAGTGCCTCCAATCAATGCATCGAGGATGAAGGAACTTAATCCCAATGTGGAGGTGATGGTGCTGGATGGTCACAACCATCTCATGCAGCATTGCTCATCCGGTGCGGTTGCTGAATACGGCCTTATTCAAGAAACGATATCCGAAGAAGCTCTCACCCGCCTTGCCGAATTTATCAATACTGCAGGTAGATAAACGGTACGATGTCGGTTTGGCGCATCTGGATGATAAGGAACAGCACTATGGCGAACACTACAGTTTGAAGCACCGGATGGAGCGATCCGAAGCCGCTCCTGAGCTTTGTGGTCCAGTTCACCGGCGCAAAGTGCATCAGGTAGGCCCCGACCATTATCAGCACTATCATCAGGTAGCCGGACACAAACTGTGGTGCAACATCAGCATGGAAATTGGTGAACACCTGCGTGGCCATCTCCCCGACTGTCTCCATCGAGCTGGCACGGAAAAACACGAAGCTGATGGCTATCAGATTGAATGTGATGAACACATTGGCTGCTGTCACCCACCAACGAGTGGTTTGACGGCGAGGCAATCTGCTTTTGAGCTCCTTATGCCCCACTAAAAACAATCCTTGCAATCCGCCCCAGATCACATACATCCATGATGCACCGTGCCAAAGTCCGCCTATGAGCATGGTGCTCATCAGGTTGAAATGCTTTCGTGGCTTGCTGCAGCGGTTGCCGCCGAGCGGTATATAAAGATAATCTTTCAACCATGATGACAACGATATGTGCCAGCGACGCCAGAACTCAGTGGGATTCTGCGACTTGAACGGCGACCGGAAATTGTCAAGGAAGCGATATCCGAGCAGCAGTGCTATACCTATGGCCATATCTGAATACCCGGAAAAATCGCAATACAGCTGTATGGCAAATCCGTATGCGCCCATCATATTTTCAAATCCACTGTAAAGCGACGGATTGTCAAACACTCTGTCCACAAAATTCTGGCTGATGAAGTCAGCCACTATCACCTTCTTTATCAATCCGCACATAATCAGAAACAATCCTTCGCTCACCATGGCCCGCGACGCCTGCGGATTGGCCTGTACCTGAGGCAGCATATCTTTGGCTCTAACCACCGGGCCTGCCAGTAGCGGGGGGAAGAAGGTGAGGTAGAATGTGTAGCTCAGGAAATCTTTGCACGGTTTGATCACACCCCGGTAAATGTCAACGATATAGCTTATGGAGCGGAAAGTGAAGAAAGATATTCCCGCCGGAAGGATTATATCAAGGGCATCAAAAGGTTTGTCGGAAAGATTGGCAAAGGTGGTTATCAGCAGGTTAACATACTTGAAATAGACAAGCATCCCCACATTTATCATCACGTTAAGTGCCACTATGGCCTTGCGTTGCCACTGCTTTCTTCCTGTCATCAATAACCCCAGCACATAGTCGCTGACGCATACTCCGAGCAGTATGAAGCAATACTGCGCCGAGGATTTGTAATAGAAATACAATGAAAATGCTATGACAAATATCAGCTTGGCGGTATGCCACTTCCTGAGAAGCTGATATATCCCTATGAAAAACAGGAACAGTATTAGGAACAGCCCCGTGTTGAAAAGCAGGGGGTTGTTGGCATCATACATCAGGATTTCTTTCAATCGCTCTATTTCAATATCACCTATGGAACTCATTTATTTGTATGGCGATGTGAATACACTCTTAATTCAACGATTCCTTCAATGCTTTGTAAAGTAGCTCTCCTTGCAGATGATAACCCTTGTGGGTATGGTGGACTCTGTCGGCTCCAAACAGTTTGTCTTTCAGCCAAAGTGCAGATGCTCCGTTCCCTCCAGCCACCTCGTACCAGTCATATACGGCCACCTTGTTGTCGCGGCCGTACTGCATAATGGCGTTACGGATTGGCAGGATGTTGGCGTTCACGGCATACCCCTTCACCTTTTTGCTCACTGTGCGTGCCTTTTTCCCTTTTTTGCGACGCACTTTTTGGCTCACAGTGGAGTAAACCGATTTCTGACATTCCATCGGGGTCACAAGCAGAATCTGCGCGTTGGGGTTGCTGCTCTGGATTGACTTCACCAATCGGTCCATCGCGCTGATGAACTCGGGCACATTCCTCCGGCCGAAAGCCTCGTTGGTGCCCAGAGATATTATCACAAGATCGGGATTCAGCGGTGCAATCCCCTGCCCTATGTTGCCGATGCGGTTGTAGGTGCTGTATGTGGCTCCATTGTTGCCGATGGTGTGGTAGAACACTCCGGGACGGTTGCCCGACAGGCTCGCGCCGAAAAGTGTGAGGTCGCCTGCTGAATCAAAATAAATCTTCACATTATCCACCGCCTCGGTCAACTGTAGATATGTATAATCTTTCGATGGCGACGCGGTGAACATCATCGGCACTCCGTCCTGGTTCTCGATTCTCGTCACATTCAGTTTCCCTTTATGGAATAGGGTTATGGCACTGAACGGATTGTAGTCCTCATCCTTACCCGTTGACAGTGATATATGGCTCTGACGCTGATTGGGAGTGATGGATGTGCCGGTGAACCCCATTGTGTGCGACCAGGGCCATTTCATCAGTTTTGCAGCTGTCCACGACATAGTGCTGGCAAATGAATAGTCCACCGGTTGGTTTGTGCCGCTCATCCTGAGCGGGGTGACAAGCCCTCGCCCGGCATTGCCGTAATCCAGCTGCAATGCCTTGCGAACATGGCCGGTGGCAATGTCGGCCTGCAGATGGCTGTCGCCGATATGCACTATCGTCATCGGACGCTTGTTGGAATTTGCAACTGCTTTGTGCAGCGCATTCCAGTTGGCTCCATTAAGTATCAAATGATTGCGATTGAGTTTGATATAGGATGGCACTGCCACCACCTCATCCATATCATCCTCTACATCCTCTATCACGGGGTTTTCCCGCATTTCAGTATCCTGGCTGTCCTCTGTGTCAACAGCTTGGGCCATCCCGATATTGGAGGCAAGCATCAGCACACATATCCCGGTTAATAGTTTCTTCATTTTGCAAGCTGATTTTGAATGGCATTGAACAATGGTTCGGCAAGTTTGGCTCCGCCTTTGTGGGTGAGGTGGATATAATCCTTGTTGGCAAACCCGTTTTTTGACCACGATACAATCGCATCTTCTCCTCCCATCGCTTCTCTTGTGTCCCAGAACAGGCAGTGCGCTTTGCGGGCCACATTTCTTTGGGCTTCAATCATATATGGAACAGAAAGCATGGAATGTACCTCGCCGTTGCGCTTCTCACCACGGTCGCCTATCCCGAGCAGCAGTATGTCGGCGTTGGGGTAGCATTGTTTCACATGGTCCACAACTTTCTCCAACCGCGAGGCATACACTGAGTAATCTTTCTGTTTTGCACTCATGGCATTGATACCGAACTCGAGGATTATCAGGTCGTAATCAATAAAATTGGCCATATCGCGGCACAAATCCTTATTGATGCCTGTCAATGTTATTCCGGAATATCCTCGCGACGACATACAGTCAACGCTCACGCCATTGTTCCCGTCAAGCCAGCTGCCGAGGAATATGGTGGACGGGTCAGAGGCCGACATTTCGAAGTTGTCGGTAGGTTCGTTGACCACAATGGCTTGCACATTAGGTGAGGCTTCTATTTTGTGCTCGGTCCATTCTTTGCTTGTGGTGCGCACTTTTATGGTTGTGGGGTTGGGTGCGATGAACAGTACCTGCGAGCGGTGCCACCGGTCAAGGTTTTTCAGTGCTTTGGTGCCTTTATAGCTTGCTGTGGCATTGGCACCTTTGGGGGTGAAATAATGTTCCGAGATAGCAAGATACTTCTTGTCACCCTTCTTCGATGCTGCATGTTCGGTCCAGCCATTGCCTCCTTGTTTCACCGACCTTCTGAACCCGGGGAATTCGGAATGCATATTCATATACCCCACTCCGCAGCCACCGTAGCGGGTCTGCATCAGCTCCCTGAGATTCTGCGTCATGATGTCGCCCTCGATATAGCTGTCTCCTATCACAGCCACTCGCGCTGTGCGGGGTGAGTTCAGCGCCCGCCGCAGGCTGGACAATCCTGATTGCGCGGTTGTGTAATCCTCGATCACCACCATATCTCCCACTTTGTTGGGTTTCGGTGCGAGTATTATCGTATCGGAGGTCATTTCGGTGGACACACCTGTTTCGCTTGCTGCGGTAGCGGAATCGTTCAGTGCTTCAAGCAGGGCCGGGTCAACGGATGCTGCATCCGCAAGATCGGTATCCCCCAAGCTGTCGGAGCTGCTCTTGAGGTCTTGTATCAAGCTGAAATCCTTGAGCTTGCCGTTGGTGCAGCTGCTCCATGGCAGCATTGACAGAGCCACGAGAATGGCTACTGCACCGCTTATCATCAATGCCACTTTGGGCGATTTATTATTTTGAGGTGTGTTCTCGTTCATTTGCGATTTGAAAATTCCGGGTTGATGGTTAAACTGAAATCTGTTAGTTCGTCAACAGGTTGCGTGTCGTCAGGTAAAGAAATTATCGAGCACAATCTAATGGCTTTGTTTGCTGTCTCCTCCCATTCCTCTCTGTAATTGCTGTCGGGCATGATACCCCCGCCCGTAAATACACAGTAATGTATAGGGCCGACAATAGTGTCCACAGCCACGGCGCACCGAAGGTTGACAAACGTATGCAGCCCTTTTGCATCCTTGGTGCCTATCCACCCGCCGTAGCAAAGACGGTCAAAGGCTTCCGTGTTCTCAATCAGCTGCATGGCTTCTCTTTTGGGCCAGCCGCACAATGCCGGCGTGGGTGACAATGTGTTGAGAAGCTTTGCCAGATCAACGCCGTTGTAAGGTGCCGAGATATCATTGCACAGATGCACCACTTCGCCAAATTGCCGCTCGTAGATTTCCGATACTTCCGGCTCAAGTCCGAGATATTTCAGTGCCGACACTATATATTCGGTCACAATATTGTGCTCGTTCACATTTTTGCTGCTCCAATCTCCGTCCGAGCCAATTCTTTGGGTTCCGGCCAGCGACATTGTGGACACACGGTTAGCCTCGAAGTCGCAATCAATCAGCAACTCCGGAGACGCTCCTATCCACACTCCGGTAAGAGGGGTGCAGTAGAGATATCTGAATGTGTTGGGAAATTCCGAGAAATACTCTTGGGCCACATCTATCACAGGACGGCCAAATGCCGACACCATGCGGCACAGGACGGCTTTTTTGAGCGGGGTGCCAGTGCTTTTCAATGCAGCTACGAATTTATTCACCTGCGCCATATACAGTGCCGGCGAAGTACTTTCGTAAGGGGCATAAAAACTACGGGAGCCTTGATACGCAATCTTATCTTTTTGGCTCACAATATCTTCTGCTGTCAGCTCAGCGGGTATTCCTATCGGCAGTTTGTCCTGCGGATGAAACAGATTCAGTACAAACCCATGCCAGTCATTATCTTTGCCCAGCTGCTCTCCGCCTACAAACTCAATATTCCTGGCTGCGATAAAATGGGGCTCGGTTTGTCCCGGGGTGATATACAGGGCAAACGGCAATTCCTTGTCAAGGCTTATTGACAACGCTTCGGTCAGCTGTTTTGAAAATTTGATTTTTTTCATTTTGCAAGCTCGCCAAATAGTTCGTATGGCATCGCGTCAGTAATCAGTACTTTATAGAAATTTCCTATATTGAGTTTGTCGGTCTTTTTGATATACAGCTCGGGGTCAACTTCGGGCGAGTCAAATTCTGTGCGGCCCACATAATATTCTTCCTCCTCACGGTCAATGATTGTGGTCAGCGTGGTCCCAACTTTCTTGAGGTTGTGATTGAGCGCAATCTCCTGCTGCAGAGCCATTAGCTTGTCAAGCCGCTGCTGCTTCACCTCCTGAGGGGTTGAGTCGTTGAGATTGTTGGCGGCAAAAGTGTCCTCCTCCTCGCAGTAGGTAAATGCACCCATGCGCTCGAATTTCTGCTCGCGCACAAACTTCATCAGCTCGTCAAACTCTTGCTCACCTTCTCCGGGAAATCCCACCATGAGAGTGGTGCGGATATGAATGTCGGGCACACGCCTGCGCATTTCCGCAATCAGTTGCTCGGTCTGCTCCTTGGTGATGTGCCTGCGCATATTGGAAAGCACTTTGTCGCTCGCATGCTGCAGAGCTATATCCAGATATTTGCACACATTGTCGTTGTTGGCTATCGCATCAAGCAAATCCATGGGGAAGTTTGCCGGATAGGCATAATGCAGCCTTATCCATTTCACTCCTTCGATTTTTGCAATCCTGTTGACAAGCTCACCGATTTTCACTTCACCATAAATATCCTGACCATAGTTTGTGAGGTCCTGAGCAATGAGGTTGAACTCCTTGACTCCACGCTCCACAAGCATCTTCATCTCGCTCTCTATCTCCTCGATCGGGCGTGATTTGTAGCGGCCTGTGATTAGAGGTATGGCGCAGAAAGCGCAGAACCTGTTGCACCCCTCTGCTATTTTTATATACGCATGATGGCGCGGAGTGGTGATTATTCTGTCGTATGGCACCGAGCCTGGAGACTTTGTGGAAAGCAGCTTTATAAGGCCGGGCCAATCCGTTTTGCCAAACCATCCGTCCACTTCCGGAATCTCTCCCGGCAGCGCATCTTTATATCGCTCGCTGAGGCATCCCATCACATACAGTCCGGCTATCCGGCCTTCAGTGCGGGCCTGCGCAAATTGAAGTATCATGTTGACACTCTCCTCTTTGGCATCTCCGATAAATCCGCAGGTGTTGATCACTACTATATCCGATGGATTGAATTCCGACGGGTCGTGGGCCGTGTCAAATCCCACATTCGACAACATTCTGAGCAGCCTCTCTGAGTCAACGAGATTTTTGGAGCACCCGAGGCTTATGATGCATACTCTTTTGGCCTTCATTTATTGTTGCCGAAAAACGATTTCACAAATTCCTGCTTGTCAAATACCTGGAGGTCTTCTATCCGCTCGCCGAGTCCGATATATTTCACCGGAATCTTGAATTGGTCGCTGATTCCAATTACCACGCCGCCTTTGGCGGTGCCGTCAAGCTTGGTTATCGCAAGCTCATTGACACTGGTGGCTGCGGAAAACTGTTTGGCCTGTTCAAAGGCGTTCTGTCCGGTGCTTCCATCAAGCACCAGCATCACCTCATGCGGTGCCCCGGGCACCACTTTATGCATCACATTGCGGATTTTTGAAAGCTCATTCATCAACCCCTGCTGGTTGTGCAGGCGGCCGGCTGTATCTATCAGCACCACATCTACATCGTTGGCCTTGGCACTCTGGAGTGTGTCAAACGCCACGGATGCCGGATCGGCCCCCTGCTGCTGCTTGATGACAGGCACATCTGCACGTTTGGCCCACACATCAAGCTGCTCTATGGCTCCGGCACGGAACGTGTCGGCTGCTCCGAGGAGCACCTTGTTGCCCGCTTTCTTGAATTGGGCTGCAAGTTTGCCGATGGTAGTGGTTTTCCCTACGCCGTTCACTCCCACCACCATTATCACATGGGGCTTGTGGCCTTCGGGCACAGTGAAATCCTCCGAAGAGCTTATGCTGCTGTCGTTCTCGCTCAGCATGTCGGTTATCACCTCACAAAGATAATCGTTAAGCTCTTGCTCGTTCACATATTTGTCCCTTGACACCCGCTCCTGCAATCTGTCTATGATTTTGAGTGTGGTGTCAACGCCGATATCTGAACTTATGAGAATCTCCTCAAGGTCGTCGAGAAAGTTGGCATCTACAGTGCTTCTGCCGGCAAAGGCTCTTTTGATTTTGCCGAGAACACCTTCCTTTGACTTTTCAAGACCTTTATTGAGCGTCTCTTTTTTTTCTCGTGAAAAGAATTTGAATATACCCATAGTTGAGAATGATTACAAGAGCACAAAATTACTCAAAATATTAACCAAAATCCGCAATTGTTCCAAAAAAATAAGGGCAAGTGTGAATTTCACACCTGCCCCGGATATTTTTATTCTCTAAATCAGTCAATCTGTATCACCACGAAATTGCCGGCGTTCCAGAATCGGGTGGGATTAGTGATCACAAGCACCTTCTGGCCGTTGCTTTCATTGATGGTGTAAGAGTCAGCGGGCTGGTTTGTCAGCACCTTGCCGTTCTTGCTGTTGAACGGAATCGATGTCAGATTGCGGCGGTCGGCTTTGGTGAAATATGATAATTCATAGTCGCCCTGCATGATTTTAGTCTTTCTCAAAAAGCCTGTCTTGATGATATTGTGCTTCTCAAGTTCTTTTTTGGAGCCGAGGGCATAGTAGCATGTGTTCATCTCATTCTCAAGCTCTGTGGCATTTTCTATAGCTTTCTCTTTGTCGGCTTTTTCGTTGGCCACACTCACGTTGAGTGAATCCACCTTTGTGCCGAGCTCCTCGATTTTGATGTTGGCGGCTGCCAGCTGGTCGGTCAGTGCGGTGATTTGCGATTCATTCTGCGCTATCTGTTCCTTAAGATTGTCAATGGTTTTGAGCATGCTGGAGTTTTTGTCAGCGTGCTTTTTGAGCTTGTTTTCAAGCTGAGCCAATCTTTCGCGACGCTGCTGGAGGGCTTCGCGGATGGCTGTGATATCGTTTTTGAGCTGAGCCTTCTGCGATGTCATCTCGCCGCCGTCAAGAGTGCCGGGGGTTGATACAATCGATTCAAGCTCTTTGATCTGATTCATGTCGGCCATGATATCGTTGATCAGATTGTTAAGGCTATCCTGTGTGGCCAATGCCGAGTTGAGCTCGGTGTTGACGGAATCTTCGGCTGTTCCCTCTTGCTCTGTTTTGGAATTGCCTGAGCACGCATACAATGATAAAGCTCCGGCGCAGAGTCCCCACAATAGTAATTTCTTCATAATGAGTTAAATGTTGAGTTTTTAATGTCCGGACGAACTGGTAGCACATTCAATATTCATCTTAGTCCTCGTCGCCGTCGTCCTTAATCTGTTTGTATTTATTTTTATGTTTAGGTTTCTGTTGGTCGTTTGACACGCCCGACAGAACTATAACTATTTCTCCTTTGGGATTGTTCAGTTCAAACAGCTCAATTAGTTCCCCGAGGGTGCCGCGCTCGGTGGTTTCGTGGATTTTGGAAATTTCACGCGACACCGATGCCTCCCGTTCAGCTCCGCACACTTCGGCCAGCTGGCGCAAGGTTTTCACTAACCGTAACGGCGACTCATATATTATAGATGTGACACTTCGGGCTGCTATCTCGGACAATCTTGTGGAGCGTCCTTTTTTCGGCGGAAGAAAACCTTCGAAGAAAAATCGGTCGCATGGCAATCCCGAGTCCACAAGTGCGGGCACGAATGCCGTAGGACCTGGCAATGTTTCCACCTTGATGCCATGGCGACGACATTCCCGCGACAGCAAAAATCCGGGGTCGCTTATGCCGGGAGTTCCGGCGTCCGACACCAGGGCTATATTCTCTCCCGCCTCAAGCCGTGCTATTATCGGTTCAAGTGTGGAATGTTCGTTGAATTTATGATGGCTCATCAAGGGTGTGCTTATCCCGAAATGCTTCATCAGCACTCCTGAGGTGCGGGTATCTTCCGTAAGCACAAGAGAGCAAGATTTCAGCACCTCCGCAGCGCGGGGTGTCATGTCGGAAAGGTTTCCCACAGGGGTGGGGACCATGAATAGAATACCGCTCATGATTTGAACCTTGCCGATGCTATCTCCATGAAGTCCTTGACATCCGGATTTTCAGGATCCCAGCACAAGTCATTGTAGAAATAATCTTCGAGCTCTGCTTTGCTACTCACGGCATTCACCACATCAAGCGCATCCGACAGTTCCGCGGCATTGTTGCCGAACAGCTCTCTCTTGAACCGGAATTTATCGTTCAATGTCAATGCGATAGAAGTCTTTTCGGTTTCAGGCTCCGGTGCCGCTTCGGAAGCCTTCGTCTCAGTCTCCGGTTTGGCCTCGATTTCCGGCTCCGGCTCAGTTTCAGTTTCCTCCACCGGCACATCGGCATCCTCCGATTGTTCAAACTCGGCATTCTGCGCTATATCCTCAGCCTGTTCACTTTCCCGAGTCACCTCCGGCGAGAGACCGTAGATATTCGACAGTTCGGAAATTTTACGTGCCAGCAGGGTGTGCACATTTTCAGGCACATCATCTTCACGTTTTATAATCAAGGCTATAAGACCTTCTATTTCAAAACAGAGGTCAAGTGCTTGCACATTGTCGTGGGTCATGTCAATTGATAATTATTTGCTGACACAAAATTATGAAATATTTTCCAATAACAGATTCTCAATCTCCTTTTTTAGTTTCGCCATGCTATCCTTGTAGCCGTTCACCATAATTACAATGATATGGGTGGGCATATCATCTTCGCTGAGCGCATACCCTGCATAGCATTTCACACCACTCATGGTTCCGCTTTTCATCGCCACCTTCCCTTGAAGCGGCGTATCTTTCAGAAGGTTTCTCACTGTCCCCTCCTCACCACACCGGGGAAACAGTGCCACATAGTCAAAATCAAGATGTTCCATCCCTTTCCACGCAAGTATGTCGGCTATGAAATAGGCCGACAAGCGGTTGCGTCGCGATAGCCCGCTACCATCCTCAAGCGATAGGCCGGTTGTGTCAACTCTCCGTTTCTGCCACAGCTTCATCTCGTTTTCAGCTGCTTTCTGGCGGCTCGCCCCCGGTTTTGACAGTTTGAGCATCGCCTCGGCCATCATATTGTCGCTGCGGAACATCAGGCTTTTCAAGATCTCTATCAGCGGTGCGCTTTGGTGGTCGTATATCAATTTGTTGCTCCATGATTGGACATGACTTCCCTCCAGTTCTATACCATACTCCCGGAGCTTTCCCTCGATTTCGGCCTTGAGTGTGCCGGACGGATTGGGGTTAGCCAGTTTCTCGCGCACACCCTTTTTGGGTATCCTTCCGCTCACATATATAGATTTGTTGCCGCGGTTGCGGGAATAGACCGGCTTTCCTTTGGCTTTCCTCACCACCACATCAAGGTCGGGTACATAAGGAACGGAAGCCTTGTCGGGAAGCGACAGCACAAAGCAGTTGTCACGGAAGTTTACGGCGTGATATCCTGTGCCGTATCCCCACGGCAAGTCCGACTCCATCCATCCGTCGGGTACGGGCTCTTCCAGGTGTTTGTCGCTATCTATCATCACAGTACCAGTGATTTTATTCACTCCCATCATCCGCAAGGATATGGCCACACTGTCGGCAAACCCTTTCTGTTCCGGAAAATAGGCCGACTCCAAAGTGGGGTCACCCGATGTCTTGACCACTATATTCCCTCGGAGCACACTGTCGCGCAAACTCCCTGAGGCATACACTTTGGTGCTGTATCTGAACTCCTTGGATGTGTTCTCAAGCACGGTGGCGGCGGTCACAAGCTTGGTCACGCTTGCCGGTATCAGTGGCATATCACCGTTCACATCCACCAGCACATCGCCGGTCAGCAGATTCTCGATATACACCCCGCATGCAGCGTCAGGTGTACGCGAGAAATCAAAAGGTATGGAGTCAATCTGACACAGGCATTTCACACTGCCCGCTATCAGTATAAGCAATAATATTATCGGTCTTTGCATCGGTTTCTAATTTATGCGAAATTACTAATTTTTATGCTGCCCCGCACTATATTACAAAAAAAATAGCTAATTTCGCGCTCAAATCCTAACAATAGATGGTAAGTAAAACCAGAGATAAACTCATAGAGGTGGCCCGCCAGTTGTTTGCCAACAAGGGGGTGGAGAATACTACTATGAATGATATTGCGGCCGCGAGTGAGAAAGGCCGCCGTACCATCTATACCTATTTTAAAAATAAGCGCGAGATCTACAACGCCGTTATAGAAAAACAGAGCGACAAGATAATTGAGAATCTACGCAGCATTGCTTCCAGCCCACTTGACCCCGTGCAGAAGCTCGAGCAGTATCTCAGTCAGCGCTTTCAGCTCGTGGTTGACTATGTGCCCAAGCACGACATGGTGCTTCGCCATCTTTTTGACCGCGACCTAAGGCGCATGGAGAAGATTCACCGTCTCGCAGTGCTTAAAGAGGAAGAAATGTTTCGCTCGCTCCTTGAGGAAGGTATAAATCTCGGTGCCTTCGACCGCAGTCAGGCCATGCGCTTGCTAAAGCTTCACCCCATCCTGTTTCAAGGCGTGGATTTCTGCGCCATGCGCGATGGTGCCTATGGCACTTCCTCTGGCTCTGTGATGGATTCGCGCTCCGATGTGGTAGGATTTCTGGTGCAAGGGATTCTCAATAAATCGAACTCAGATATAATCAATCAATAAATCATTTTTACGATGAAACTACTTGAAGGAAAAACAGCTCTTATCACCGGTGCTGCCCGTGGCATCGGTAAGGCTCTCGCAATTCGTTTTGCTCAAGAAGGAGCCAATATCGCTTTCACCGACCTGGTGATCGATGAGAATGGTAAAGCTACCGAAGAAGAGATTGCCGCCTACGGCGTGAAGGTGAAAGGCTATGCTTCCAACGCTGCCGATTTCGCTCAGACCGAGGAGGTCGTAAATCAGGTTAAGGCCGATTTCGGTTCTATTGATATCCTTGTCAACAACGCCGGTATCACCAAGGACGGTCTTATGATGCGCATGTCAGAAGGTCAGTGGGATGCTGTGATCAATGTCAACCTCAAGAGTGCGTTCAACTTCATCCACGCTTGTCTGCCCATCATGCTCCGTCAGCGTTCCGGCAGCATCATCAACATGGCTTCTGTTGTTGGCGTGCACGGCAATGCCGGTCAGAGCAACTATGCCGCTTCCAAGGCAGGTCTCATCGCTCTCGCCAAGAGTATCGCACAGGAGGTGGGTTCACGTGGCATCCGCGCCAACGCCATCGCTCCCGGATTTATCGAAACAGCCATGACCGCTGCCCTGCCCGACAATGTCCGCGCTGAATGGGTCAACAAGATTCCTCTGCGTCGCGGCGGTAAGCCCGAGGATATCGCTGATGTGGCCACATTCCTCGCTTCTGACATGTCCAGCTATGTCACCGGCCAGGTGATTCAGGTGGACGGCGGCATGAATATGTAATCCGCAATTGTTTTGAAAATCACATCTTCCGCATTGGGTGTTCGCCCTTTGCGGAAGATTGTTTTTTGATAATTGGGAAAAAACATTTACCTTTGAAAAAAATTAAAACATCTATGTTAAGCTATAATACCCAGCTCAAACAATTGGCTCTCCCCGAATATGGCCGTAATATACAGCGCATGGTGGACCACTGTCTCTCTATCGAGGACAGAGACGAGCGAACCCGTTGCGCCTACTCCATCATTGCTTCCATGGCCAATCTGTTTCCCGAGCTCAAGAACGGTGGTAACTATGACCACAAGCTGTGGGACCATCTCGCCATCATGAGCGATTTCAAGCTCGACATTGACTACCCATGCGATATTATCCGCCCTGACAATCTCACCTCGCGTCCCGACACTGTGCCCTACGGTGCCAACGGTGTACGCTATAGACACTATGGCAAAACCATCGTCGAGATGATTGAAAAGGCTTCCGAAATGCCTGAAGGCGAGGAGCGCGACACTTTGGTGCGATATGTTGCCAACCATATGAAGAAGCTCATGCTTGGCGTCAACAAGGACGGTGTGGATGATGAAAAGGTGTTCCACGACCTTGCCGAGCTATCTCACGGTGCCATCCGACTGTCCTCCGAGCAGATGAGGCTTCATGAATTTAAGGAGGCTCCCGTTCCTGCCGGAAAAAAGAAACGTAAAAAATGATTCACCGCAGCGAAATAATTGAAATAGGACGGCTTCTCAAGCCCCACGGCGTGAAGGGTGAGATCTCCGCCGAGTTATTTGGCGACATTGACCTGATGGAGCTTAAATGCGTGGTTGTCAGTGTTGATGGCATTTTCGTGCCTTTCTTCATCAACTCTTGCCGCCCCAAGTCGGCCGACACCTGTCTGTTGAAGTTTGACCATATCGACTCCGACTCCGAGGTGGCCGCTCTTTCGCTTAGGGAACTATATGCGCTCAAATCCGATGTGGATGAGTCTGACTCTGCCGAGAAAGGTATGTATGCCTCGGATTTAATCGGTTTTTCAGCTGTGGATCCTTCCGGCGAGCTTATCGGAACGGTGGTAGATTTGAACGATGATACTGAAAATACGTTATTTATCATAGAGTCAGTCAACGGCTCTCCTCTGCTCGTTCCCGCTGCGGCTGAGTTTATTGTCAATGTTGATGCTGAAAACAGGATTGTTGAACTTGACCTGCCCGAAGGTCTGTTTGATTTGTAAATATTATGTTTGATGAAAATGATGCCATAGAGTTCATCCGCACCCGTATAGGTGAAGATATGTCAGCCAAGTATTGCGACGATGATATTCTCAATATCATCGATGCTATTTGGGATTGCTACGAAGAAAACGGATTGCTCGAGATTGATGCTGATGAGGAGGACGATGCCATGCCCGAGGACGAGATCAACACCTACGTGATGCGCATGATGCGCAAAGACAAAGGGTGCAAGGTGGATTCCGCTGACATTGACGCTATCGTGCGGGCCGAACTGGAGTATGAGCTTTCGCTGGAGGAATGATATGAAGCCCCTTTGCCTTAATATTATTCTGGCTCTGTTGGTAGGGTTGGTTTCTGTGCCGATGGTGGCGCAGGAATATACCGACCCATACGCCGGCTACCTCGAGGAGGTGTTCATGGACATGGACTATGAGCCCAATGTGGCCACCCCCGCGGTGCCCAAGGCAGAGAAGGCTGCTGTCCGTGCATATGTAAGGAAGATGGCAAGCTCTCTTGTCAAGGACTATGTCATTGACCTTATGCGCAACGACGAGGTGTTTGTGGTCTCTATCCCCACCGATGATATTTTCTTGCCCAACGACACACTCCTGTCGCCTTACGCCGCCAAGCGGCTTGATCCGCTGCTCAAATTCATGGGGCGACAGAACCCGATGATGTTCAAGGTGGTGTATGGAGTCCATACCGATGACACCGGCTCCACGCAGTATCAGGAGGATTTGTCCCATGCCCGTAGCAATTCGGTTTACGACTGGCTGCTTGACAACATTGACAGCGGTGTGCTCAGCGAGGACCTGATTATCATTCCGTTCGCTTTCGGTTCCGATGATCCTCTGCAGCCAAATGACACCATGAAACATCGCGCAGAAAACCGCCGCCTGGATATGATTTTCATCCCCGGTCCGCTTATGATTGAGCAAGCTCATAACGGCACCCTCAAATAATCAGTACATCAATCCCGTTCTCATCCCCAAAAGGTCAGCTATCTCTTTACCTTGGGATTTGATGAATCGGGCGTTTCGCGCAAATATTGAGCGGCGTGTTCTGTTATGTCAACCAAAATTATTACATTTGCACTCTCAAACAATCAAGTATAATAGTGAGCCACCGGCTTCAATGCCGCGCTCGTTAGAATAGTGAATATCAATGGCAAAAGAACTTAAAGACCTGACTAAGCGAGCAGATAACTACTCGCAGTGGTACAATGATTTGGTGGTTAAAGCTGACCTCGCCGAGCAATCGGCAGTCCGTGGTTGTATGGTGATCAAGCCCTACGGTTACGCAATTTGGGAAAAAATGCAGCAGCAGCTTGACAAGATGTTCAAGCAAACCGGTGTGCAGAACGCCTACTTCCCCCTTCTCATTCCTAAATCGTTCCTTTGCCGTGAGGCCGAGCACGTTGAAGGGTTCGCCAAAGAGTGTGCCGTGGTAACACACTACCGTCTCAAGAACGACCCTAATGGAAATGGTGTGGTGGTGGATCCCGAGGCTCGTCTTGAGGAGGAGCTGATTGTGCGCCCCACTTCCGAAACCATCATCTGGGGCACTTACCGCAACTGGATACACAGCTATCGCGACCTCCCTATCCTTTGCAACCAGTGGGCCAACGTGATGCGCTGGGAGATGCGCACACGCATGTTCCTTCGCACTGCTGAGTTCCTGTGGCAGGAAGGTCATTGCGCACACGCCACTGCCGAAGAATCGGAAGCCCGCACAGTGCAGATGATCAATCTTTATGCCGACTTCGCTGAAAAGTATATGGCTATGCCTGTGATCAAAGGTGTCAAGTCGGCCAACGAGCGTTTTGCCGGTGCTGTCAATACCTACACCATCGAGGGTATGATGCAGGATGGCAAAGCCCTGCAGTGCGGCACCTCCCACAATCTTGGCCAAAATTTCGCCAAAGCTTTCGATGTGACTTTTGTCAACAAGGAAAACCAGCCTGAATATGTGTGGGCTAACTCCTGGGGAGTTTCCACCCGCCTGATGGGTGCCTTGATTATGACACATTCCGATGACAACGGTCTTGTGCTCCCTCCCCATTTGGCTCCTATCCAGGTGGTGATTGTGCCTATATACAAAAACAACGAACAGCTTGAGGCCATCTCCAAAGCAGTGGAGCCTATCGTGCTCAAACTCCGCGAAATGGGCGTGAGTGTGAAGTACGATGACGCTGACAACCGTCGCCCCGGCTTCAAATTCGCCGACTACGAGCTCAAAGGTGTGCCCGTGCGTCTGGCTCTCGGTGGCCGCGACCTTGAGAACGGCACTATTGAGGTGATGCGACGCGACACCCTCGAGAAATTCGAGAAGCCGCTTGAAGGGATTGCCGAATATTGCCGCGACCTGCTCGAGGAGATTCAGCAGAACATCTACGACAAAGCTCTCAAGCACCGCGAGGAGATGACTTTCAAAGTGGACACATACGAGGAATTCAAGGAGCAGATTGAAAAAGGCGGATTCATACTCGCCCATTGGGACGGCACTACCGAAACTGAGGAGAAAATTAAAGCCGAAACCAAGGCTACCATCCGTTGCATCCCCTTGGATGGTGACACCACTCCAGGTGTGTGCATGGTCACCGGCAAGCCCTCGAAGCAACGTGTGATTTTTGCCCGCAACTATTAACCGGACTGTTTGACAAAAGTTAAACGATAATGTCAACCCTTCCAGTTATTGCTGTCGTTGTCCCCTGCTTCAATGAGCAGGCGGCTCTTCCCATCACTGCCAAGCGCCTCCTCGAGGTGCTTGACTGTATGGCCTCGAGCGGTTTAATATCAGAGGAGAGCTATATACTATGCTGCAACGACGGCAGCCGCGACTTGACTTGGAAGGTGATACAAACGCTTCACACTGAGAATCCCAAGATAAAGGGCATCAGCCTCGCTCACAACCGTGGCCATCAGTATGCGCTGCTTGCCGGACTGATGACCGTGCGAGGCAGATGCGATGCTGCAATATCCATAGATGCTGATTTGCAGGACGATGTGAATGCAATGACCGAAATGGTGGAGAAATTCCGTCAGGGATATGAGATTGTGTATGGTGTAAGGGCGAGCCGTGCCACCGACAGCTGGTTCAAACGTACCACTGCACGCGCTTTCTATTCCGTGCAGCAGAAAATGGGGCTTGACACCATATATGACCATGCCGACTATAGGCTGATGAGCAACAGGGCTTTGGATATTCTAAGTCAGTATGGCGAAAGCAACTTGTTTCTGCGAGGCATCATTCCGCAGATAGGGTTAAGCACAGCCATTGTCACCTATGACAGGCATGAGCGCGTAGCCGGTGAGAGCAAATACCCTCTTAAAAAGATGATCAGCTTTTCTATCGATGGCATCACCTCGTTCTCGTCGAGACCCATTAGGATGATACTGTTGCTCGGTGTGCTTCTGCTTGTGCTCGATGTGATTATGTGCATATATGTGGCTGTGGCCTATTTCGGCCATGCGGCCATCCCCGGCTGGACTTCGCTGATGCTGTCGGTCTGGTTCCTTGGAAGCGTAACACTCATAGGCCTCGGTGTGGTTGGCGAGTATATCGGAAAAATATTTGTGGAGGTGAAGCATCGTCCACGTTATAATATAAGCGAATATCTTTTGGATTGAATATGGCACAAAAAAGTATATGCAACAAGGTGGCAGCCGAATTGGGCGTTGACGCCGAAGAATGTAAGAAACTGGAGGCGGCGATGGTCAATGTGCTGTTGAACTGCAGCTGCAATCTTGATGCCGTGGCAATCCCGGGATTCGGCACTTTCACACCGGAAAAGAGTGACGAGCGAATTGTCAGTGATTCAGAAGGTAAACGGTTCCTTCTGCCTCCCTCAGTGGAGATTAGATGGCGTGCAAGTGTAATGCTCCGTAAAAATGTTGTGTCATGAACAGTAAGATTCCCGTTAAGCAGTTTGCTGAGAAAATAGCCGCTGAGAGCGGAGTGTCGCAAGAAGTGGCACAGCAGTTTGTCAAATTGTACTTTGATGAAGTCGTAGCACGGTTGAAGGTGGGTGAAACCATTGATATCTCAGGCCTTGGTAAGTTCAGCCTCACTCACAATATGCAGGAACCGGTGGTGTTCACCCCAGATGCAGATGCCGCAGCAGTGGTCAACGCTCCGTTTGAGATGTTTGAGCCTACTGAACTGCCCTCCGGAGTAAGTGAACAAGATCTTGCAGCAGAGCCGGTGGAAGCTGAAACCGGATTGCTTGCAGAAGCCGAACCCAATATCGCTGATACGACCAATTGGACCAATGAGTCAAATGAGTCAAATGAGCCAAATGAACTGCCTGAACCGGAAGAGGAACCAAAACAAGAGCATGAGCCTGAAGTCGAGGTAGTGCAAGAAATAGTGGCAGAACCCGAAGCTGAACCTGAACCGGAGCCTGAAACTGAACCGGAGCCTGAAACTGAACCGGAGCTGGTCCCGGAGCCTGAGCCTGAAGTGGCTGCTGAAGAAGACAAGTATATTCCCGAAGATGAAGAGGAGTATGTGCAGATTGTGCCACGGAATAAGGGACTGTCGTTTGGCATGGGATTCCTCGTGGGACTGCTGTCCGGATTGATAATCGGTGCAGTGGCGCTGTTTGTCTATGCCATGTACTATGTCAACACATCCGTTGTAGCCCAATAGCCTATAAAAAAGGTTAATCATTTAATTTGCTAAAGCTAAAATAGCTAAAATTAACATCCATATTCACATTTTGGTTGTTATATTGTATAATTTTGTGTTCTAAAAGAATGCAGATATAACTGTTGCATATAAATAACAACGCTTAAAAGTAAAATATTCAAGATAAACACATTATGAGTGAGAACGTGAATATCCGCGAACTAAACGATTTGGTAGCTACCAAAAGCGGATTTGTGAGTTTGATTACCAAAGGTATGGACCAGACCATTGTTGGTCAGAAACATCTTGTGGATTCATTGCTCATTGCACTGCTGGCCAACGGCCATGTGCTCCTTGAGGGTGTTCCCGGTTTGGCCAAGACCCTTGCCATAAAGACCCTCGCACAGGTGATTGATGCTAAATACAGCCGTATCCAGTTCACCCCCGACCTGCTTCCCGCTGATGTTGTGGGCACTATGGTTTACAGTGTCCAAAAAGAGCAGTTTCAAATCAAGCGCGGTCCTGTTTTTGCCAACTTCGTGCTTGCTGATGAAATCAACCGCGCCCCGGCCAAGGTTCAGAGTGCGCTGCTTGAGGCCATGCAGGAGCGTCAGGTGACAATCGGCGAGAGCACTTTCGCACTTGATGAGCCTTTTTTGGTGATGGCCACGCAGAACCCCATCGAGCAGGAAGGTACTTATCCTCTCCCCGAGGCGCAGGTGGACCGTTTCCTTCTCAAGGTGGTTATCGGCTATCCGAGCAAAGAAGAGGAGAAGCAGATCATCCGTCAGAATATCTCGCCGGTGAAGCACGATGTGAAAGCATTGGTTAAGCCCGAGGAGATTCTTGAAGCCCAAAAGGTGGTGGAACAGATCTACCTTGATGAAAAAATCGAACGCTATATTGTTGATATCGTGTTTGCCACCCGCTATCCCGGTCAGTATGGCTTGAAGGATCTGGAAGGTATAATTTCGTTCGGTGCATCGCCCCGTGCGTCTATCGGCATGGCCAGGGCAGCAAGAGCATACGCGTTCCTGCGTCAGCGCGGCTATGTGATTCCTGAGGATGTGCGTGCTGTGTGTCACGATGTGTTGCGCCACAGAATCGGACTGTCGTATGAGGCCGAGGCCAACAATATTTCGGCCGATGAGATAATCACAGATATACTTGACAAGGTGGAGGTACCCTGATATGGAAGCTAATGAACTTCTTAAGAAGGTTAGAAAAATAGAAATCAAAACCCGCGGCTTGTCGCAGAACATTTTTGCAGGCGAGTACCATACTGCTTTCAAGGGGCGAGGCATGACATTTGCAGAAGTCCGCGAATATCAGTATGGTGACGATGTGCGCGATATTGACTGGAATGTGACCGCACGCCAAAATCATCCGTATGTGAAGGTGTATGAGGAGGAGCGTGAGCTGACAGTGATGCTGCTTGTGGATATGTCGCACAGCGGCCTGTTCGGCGCCGTGGGAAATGAAAAACGTGAGATAATGGCTGAGATTGCAGCCACTATCGCTTTTTCGGCCATTCAAAACAATGACAAGATTGGCGTGATATTCTTCACCGACAAGATTGAGAAGTTTATACCTCCCAAAAAAGGAAGAAAGCATATCCTCTTTATCATCAGTCAGTTGATTGATTTCAAGCCGGAAAACAACGGCACAGATATTGCCTACGCACTTCAGTATTTCACCGACGCGCTGAAAAAGAGGTGCACCACTTTCCTGATTTCGGATTTTATTGACGAGCATCCGTTTGAAAAAGCACTGACAATTGCGTCCAATAAGCACGATGTGATTGGTATTCAGGTGTATGACAAACGTGACAGTGTGCTTCCTGATGTGGGATTGATACGCGTGGGAGATCTTGAAACCGGAGGCGAGCGGTGGATCAACAGCTCCTCGTCCAAGGTGCGTAAAGCATACGGTAAATGGTGGTACACCCGTCAGCAGGCTATGACCGAGAGTTTGCGGCACGCCCACGTTGACCATGTGTCAGTGGCCACTGATGAAGATTATGTCAAGGCCCTTATGTCGTTATTTAAGAATCGAGGAGTTAGATAGATATGAAATTTCGCTTATATTCAATAATAGCTTTAGCGTGTGTGGTGCTTGGTCACTTGAGCGCAGGCGCGGGAGTGGTGGTGAAAGCCTCGCTCGACTCTGCCTACCTGCTCATGGGCAAGCAGACACGGCTTCATGTGTCAGTGGTGGGTAATCTGCCCGACAGCTGCAATGTGAATGTGGTGGACACCGCCTGGCGTGATGTGGAGATAGCCGGTGTTACCGAGCCTGTCATCAACGACCTTGGCAACAATCGCAAGGAGCTGCTGCAAGATATTGTGGTGCAGTCATTTGATAGCGGTATGTACACCCTTCCTCCGGTCTATTTCATTGACGGAGGCGAAACAATCGCTTCCAATCGTCCGGTGCTCAAGGTGCTCCCGGTGGCAGTGGACTCGCTCGTGACTGTTCATGACTTTACCGATGTGGTGGATGTTAAACGACATTTCTTTGACTACTTTCCCGATTGGGTAACAGACTACGGGCTATGGATTCTGCTTGCACTGGTGGTGATTGGAGCCTCGGTGTTTGTTTACTTCAAATGGATCAAGCAAGGCAAGCTGCCACTTGTTGTGGCCAAGAAGCCGGTGCCTCCCTATCAGCTGGCTATGCAGCAATTGCAGACACTGCATGAGGAGCATCTGTGCGAGAAAGGCCAGGAGCGGGAGTTCTACACCCGTCTCACTGATATATTGCGTTCGTACCTTGATGCAAGGTTTGGCATCAATGCCATGGAGATGACTTCCACCCAAATCCGCCGATGCTTGCGCGACAACGAGCATACCAAGATGTCGGAAAAATATATGTCGCGAATCCTTGAGATTGCCGACTTTGTGAAGTTCGCGAAAATCAGGCCGCTTCCGGAAGATAATGCCGGTGCTTACAAATCGGCTCTCCAATTTGTGGAGGAGACCAAGCCGGTTGTGGAACCTGATACTAAAGGTGCGGATTCAGAATCTGATAAAACTAATGCGTTATGATGTTTGCTAATCCATCGGTGCTCTGGCTGCTGCTTATTATTGTGCCATGCGTAGTGTGGTACATATTGAAGCACAGGAGCCAACACGCCAAAATATCAATTTCCACTTTAAGGGCGTTGGAGAAATTGCCAACGAGCTATAAGGTGTATCTGCTTCATGGAATGTTTGTGCTCAGGATGCTTCTCGTGGCCACACTGATAGTGATCCTTGCGCGTCCGCAGACCCGCGACCGCTGGAGCACCTCCACCACCGAAGGCACAGATATAGTGATAGCGCTGGATATCTCCACCAGTATGCTTGCCCGTGACTTCAAGCCCGACAGGTTTGAAGCTGCCAAGTCAGTGGCATCGCAGTTTGTGAGTGGTCGCGAGAGCGACAATATGGGGCTTGTGATATTTGCAGGTGAGAGTTTCACCGCAGTGCCTCTGACCAATGACCGTGCCATGCTCGCCAACTATATCAACGATGTGAAGATGGGTATGCTTCAGGACAACACCGCCATAGGTGACGGCCTTGCCACATCCATCAACCGCATCAAGGAGGGCAAAGCGAAGTCAAAGAGCATCATCCTGCTCACCGACGGCTCGAACAACACCGGTAATGTGGCTCCTGTCACAGCCGCGGAAATCGCCAAGAAATATGGCATAAAGGTTTATACCATCGGTATCGGACGCAATGGCATGGCCCCCTACCCTTACCAGAATGCGTTTGGCCGCATAGAGTATATGAATATGCCGGTGGTAATTGACGAGGCAACACTCCAGACCATAGCCAACACCACCGGAGGCAAATATTTCCGAGCCACCGACAAGAAAGTGCTCCAGAGAATATTTGAGGAGATTGACAAACTTGAGAAAACCCAGATAGATGTGCGTAACTTCTCACACACTGAGGACAATTACCTGCCGTGGGCACTGCTTGCGCTATGTTTGCTTGCGCTGGAGCTGATTGTCAGAAACGTGTGGTTGCGCCCGATTCCCTAACATAAAACATACTCCTACAGATTATGATAAATTTCGCTAATCCTCAGGCATTATATTTGTTGCTGCTGTTGCCGCTGATAGCAGGACTGTATCTGTGGGCGCGAATACGCCGCAGAAAGAGGCTGAACCTCTTTGGCAACAGCAAAGTGCTCAACAACCTTATGCCTGATGTGTCAAGATATATGGGAGGCATAAAGATAGTGCTGGAACTTTGTGCGCTCGCATTGATAATAGTGGCGTTCGCCCGTCCGTATATGCCTACTGAACATGGTGAAGGCGGCGACGAGGAGAATGTGAGCGGTATCGAAGTGATGATATGCTGCGATGTGTCCAACTCCATGCTCGCCTCGTCCACCGATGACCCCAACGGAGTGAGCCGTTTGCAGAGAGCCAAATTCCTGCTCGAGAAAATGATTGGCAACATGAGCAACGACAAAGTGGGATTGATAGTGTTTGCGGGCGACTCCTACACACAGCTTCCCATTACTTCCGACTATATATCGGCGCGGATGTTCATCAACGACCTCAGCACCGACATGGTTCCGACCCAAGGCACAGCCATCGGCACAGCAATAGAAATGGCGGTGAACTCATTCACGCCTGAAAGCGATTTCCAGAAAGCGATAGTGCTCCTGACTGATGGCGAGAATTTTGAAGACAATGCCGTTGAGGCTGCCACAAAAGCTGCAGATGCCGGTATCCAGGTGGATGTTGTGGGACTCGGCACCTCGTCCGGCGCACCTATTCCCGTGCCCGGCAAAAACAACGAATACATGTATGACGAGCAGGGCAATCAGGTAATCACCAAGCTCAATGTGGACGATGCCAAAGCCATAGCCAAAGCCGGCGACGGTGTGTATATATCCGGAGCCTCTTCAAGTGCCGCCGGTGAGCTCAATGACCAGCTGAAAAAATTATCGAAAACCGAATACAAACGGTTCACTGCGCCCAACCCGGCAAGCGAACTGTTCCCGATAGCCATTTCTCTGGCGTTGATTCTGCTGCTGATTGACACAATACTGCCCTACAGCAAAATCGGATGGTTGAAGAAATTCACATTTTTCTCTAAAACAAGTAAATGATGAAGACACTATACTGCACATTGATTACAGCGTTGCTTGCAGTGGCACCGGCTGCGGTGTCGGCTCAGGATGCCGGGCAGCAGCAAAGCATCAAGCAAGAGCGTAATTATATATACAAAGGAAATCAGTTGTATCGCGAAAAGCGTTTTTCTGAAGCTGAAGTGATGTATCGCAAGGCGCTGGAAGTGGCTCCGGCCTCGGAAGCGGCCACATTCAACCTGGCATCTTCGCTGCTCCGTCAGGCCGGTTCCGCCGACCCCAATTCGGGCAATAACCCGATGAATGACGCCGCATCGATGTTTCAGCAGCTGGCGCAGTCTGCCAAGGATGTGAATATTGTCGAGAAAAGTTTCTACAACCTCGGCAATATGGCATTCAACCAGCAGAACTATCAGCAAAGCATAGAGATGTACAAGAATGCCCTGCGTCGCAATCCCGACAATGACAAAACTCGCGAGAACCTGCGCCTTGCACAGATTAAGCTGAAAGAACAGCAACAGAATCAGGACAAGAACCAGAATCAGGATCAAAACAAAAATCAGGATAAGAATCAAAATCAGGATCAAAACCAGGATAAGAACAAGGACCAGAACAAAGACCAGAATCAGGATCAAAACCAACAGCAGCAGGATAAGAACAAACCCCAGCAGCAGCCGCAGGAGCAAACCGGCATCAGCGATGCCAACGCCCAGCAGATTCTGAAAGCTATGGAAAATGAGGAGGCTGCTACCCGCAAACGCGTGGAGACTCAGAAGAAAAAAGAGTCTCAGGCTCGCAAAAAGCGCATCACCAATCCCTGGTAGAGTAAATCTGTTGCTCCGTTAAAACTATTTCAAACTCAACAAGATAAAATCGATGAAGCGTTTATCTATTGTTATAATAAGTGTGGTGTTGTGTGTGGGCAGTGTGCTCGCAGCGGCATCATTTGGTGTGGTTAATCCGCCGGGCAGAGTGGCTGCCGGACAGAAATTTTCCATCACATTCCGATTGAAAAACGGTGAGGGAACCTCGCTGAAAGTGCCGCAGATCAACGGGTGCAAGCTTCTGTACGGACCCTCCACCTCCACCAGCCAGAGCTACCAGATAATCAACGGTTCGATGTCGTCATCCTCCACCGTTGACTATACCTATATATATAGAGCGGAGAAGGAAGGAACCTATAATGTGGGCGAAGCCTCGATAGTGGTGGATGGCAAAAAACTTACATCAAAACCGTTCAGCATCACCGTGGTGGCCGGCAACAACAGTCAGCAGTCGCAAGGCGGGAGCCGTCCGCAGGTGGAATATGATGATGCCAGCACTCAGACCGCCGACAGGAGTGTCAGTGCCAATGATGTGTTTGTAAGAATCATTCTTTCCAAGTCAAGTGCATACGAGCAGGAGGCTATAGAGTGCACGATGAAGCTCTACACCAAATACACTATCTCATCGTTCTTGCCCACAAAAATGCCGAGCTACGATGGATTCCTGATCGAGGAGCTGAATGTGCAGCCCTCGCTCAATGAGGTTGAAACCTACAACGGCCAGCGCTATATGACTGCGTTGCTGAAAAAATGTATCATATTCCCGCAGAAATCCGGAAAACTGACCATCAACTCCGGCAACTACGACATCAATGTGGTGCAGTACGACAATGTGAATATGGGATTTTTCACCGTGCAGAGCCCGCAGGAGCGTAGCATCAAAGTGAGCAGCAACTCGGTGTCGGTGAATGTGCTTCCGCTTCCCACTCCCAAGCCCGAAGGGTTCAGCGGTGCGGTGGGTAAGTTCTCCGTTGAGAGCCGCCTGATAGGCAACAGCTTCAGGACCAATGACCCTGCAACTCTTATATATACCATATCCGGAACCGGCAACATCAAATACCTGCAGGAACCTAAAATTGACTTCCCGTCGGAGTTTGAACAGTACTCCCCCAAGAGCGATATTCAGGCATCGGTGTCTGGCAATAATGTGACAGGTAAAATGACCATTGAGTACACATTCGTGCCTCAGTCGGTGGGCGATTTCCGCATCGGCGGCGACAAGTTCGTGTATTTCAATCCTGGCACCAAGGAGTATGTGACCCTCGACACCCAGGGCTACAATATCAAGGTGGCAAAGGGGTTGAGCGCACCATCGGATGTGGAGCAAAAAGATATCGAACTCAAAAACACCGATATCCGTCATATCCATCTTGGGGACAAACACCCTCAGAAGGTTCACACCTTTGTTGTGGCCCAATACTGGTATTGGCTGATATATGTGGCCGTTGTGGCAGCGATGGTGGCAGTGGTGACACTCAACCGCCGCAACATCAAGCGTATGGCTGATGTGCGTGGCATGAAGCTTGCCAAAGCCAACAAGGTGGCAAAAAAACGACTCAAACTTGCCAAGCAGTTCATTGACAAGAAAGAGGATGAGAAGTTCTACGATGAGATGCTCCGCGCTGTATGGGGATATCTCAGCGACAAACTTGGAATACCTGCATCGCAGCTGTCGCGCGACAATGTAGCCTCCGAGCTTGGCAAGATTGGTGCTTCCGATGAACTCTCCGCCAAGTTCATATCAGTGCTTGACGAGTGTGAGATGTCGCGCTACGCTTCCGCGCTTGTTCAGCCGATAGGTGTTTATGAAAAGGCCACTACGGCCATTAACGAGCTTGAAAATCTCAAAATAGCTAAGTGAATGAAAACCTATATATCTTTTCTCTGTGTATTGATGCTGCTATGTGTGGGATTGCCTGTGCATGGCGGGAACAGTGGTGTTGACATCATCAGCGAGGCCGACAGCTGCTATTCGGCCGAGAACTACGACAAAGCCGTAGAGCTGTACAATAAAGCTATTGCCGAGGTAGGTAGTTCTTCATCGCTGTATTATAATCTCGGCGATGCCTACTACCGCAACGGCGAACTTGGAAAGGCAATGGTGAGCTACTACCGCAGCCTTCGGCTTGACCCCACAAACGATGATGCCCGTCAAAACATCAGCTTTGTGAGATCAAAGCTTGTGGATAAAGTGGGTGAATCCGGCTCCTTTTTCGGAAATATGTTCAACAGCATTACCAACCAAGCCACATCCAACGGATGGGCATGGATCAGCGTGGTGTTGTTTCTGATAGTCATAGCCGGGAGCGGATGCTATATATTCAGTGGAAATGTGCTTCTGCGTAAAATCGGATTTTTTGGAGGTATTTTATGTTTGCTCGTCACCATACTCACAATATCGTTTGCCATCCATGCCCGCAATCTGTCGGTGGCAAAAGACGAGGCCGTTGTAACAGTCCCCTCCACTATCCTCAGCACATCCCCCAGGGAGCCTAAGGACAGAAATGAGGAGGCGATGCTGCTTCATGAAGGTACGCTGGTGAGAATTATTGACACCGTGACTTCCGGCAACGGCGAGAAAGCCACAGTGTGGCACGAGGTGGAAGTGGACAATTCGCACCGTGCGTGGATAAAGAGCACTGATATAGAGATAATTTGATAAATGTATGTTATAAAACACATTTAATTTGTAGCTATATTATTTGTGTAAACTAAATGATTGTTATAAATTTAACGTGTCAAATAACAAAACATTACATCAATACTTAACTAATAAAACATATTATCATGGCTAAGACAATCACCTTCAACGAACTGCGTCGCATCAAAGACAGCTTGCCCGATGGCGCAACCCATCAAATCGCTGATAAGTTGAATATAACCGTTCAAACTGTGCGCAACTATTTCGGCGGCAGCAACTATGAATTTGGCAAAAATGTGGGTGTACACATCGAGCCGGGTCCTGACGGCGGTATCGTGGTTCTTGACGACACCACTATTTACGACATGGCTGTGCAGATACTTCAGGAACAGGATAAGGAGTAAGAACATTACTACCGTAAATCCGATGACTTTCTAACTCATTCTCCTCTCTCCTATTTTCAAGTACAAAGTCAAAAGAAACGCTATGGCAGAGGAACGCCAGATTACTGTGGCAATACACACCTACGAGCGGGCTCTTGAGCTTGCTTCGTTGCTTGAACGCGAAGGGGTGAAGACCACGTTGCAGAATGTAAATCTGGAGCACCCCATAGTGTCGTCCGGTGTCAGAGTGCGGATATATGAAAATGATTTGCCGCTGGCATTGAGGATTATAGAGAACAAAGAAGTGTTTCAGGGTGCACACAACGACCCTGAGCTTGATAAGGCGAGCGATATTCTTGTGCCACTGGATTTCTCCGAACATTCCAAGGCAGCCTGCCGACTGGCTTTCGATTTTGCGAAATCGCTTGGAGCGGAAATAACGCTTCTCCACTCCTATCTTTCACCTAAACTATCAGGGGCGCTGCAGCTTACTGACACCCTCACCTACGACATTGATGGCGAGATAGAGCGCGAGGCTCTTGATCGAAACGCGCGCAAACAGCTCCATTCCTACGCGTCCGTGCTTAGGACAATGATTAAGAAAGGTGATTTGCCTCCGATTAAAATGCACGAATTGGTTGCCGAGGGAGTGCCTGAGGATGTGATTCGTCAGTATGTTAAGGAGCACTACCCCAAAATGATAGTGATGGGCACCCGCGGAGCCGGCACCAAGGAACGCGAGCTTGTGGGGAGTGTGACTGCGGAGGTGCTTGACACGTGCCGCGTGCCTGTGTTTACGGTGCCGGAAGGAGCAGGCACCTCATTGTTGAAGATGAAAAATGTGCTGTTCTTCAGCAATTTCGACCAGGAGGATTTGCTTGCCATTGATGCTCTTCATCAACTTATGCCACACGCGGGCCTTAACATCGTGTGGGTACCGATTCCATCCAAAAAGATTATAAATGCCAGTGCTGCAACCATTGACGGTGTGGTGCGCTATTGCGTGGATAAATATCCGCAATACAACTTTGATGTGGATGAAATCCGTCCGGGAAATATCGGTGAGGATTATTCACGGATAGCTTCGAGCAGAGCGATTGATTTCATTGCTGTGCCGAATAAAAAGAAGAATGCGCTCGCAAGGATATTTAATCCCGGCATAGCGCATCGCCTCCTGTTTCATTCCGATATGCCTATGATGGTGATACCGGTGTGATTGTAATCAATCTTTTCTCGTGATACTTGCACCAAGGGCGTTGAGTCGTTGGTCGATATTCTCGTAGCCGCGGTCAATCTGGTTGATGTTGCCAATCTCGCTCACCCCTTTGGCCGACATGGCCGCGATGAGCATGGCGATGCCGGCACGTATGTCGGGAGATGCCATGGTGTTGGCTCTGAGATTGAACTTATGGTCAAGACCAATCACCACCGCCCTGTGTGGATCGCACAGCATAATTTGTGCACCCATATCTATCAGACGGTCAACGAAGAACAGGCGGCTCTCAAACATTTTCTGGTGTATGAGCACACTCCCCTTGCATTGGGTGGATACCACGAGCATCACGCTTAACAGGTCGGGGGTCAATCCAGGCCACGGAGCATCGGCAACATTAAGAATCGATCCGTCCATGGCAGTTTCAATTTCGTAAGTCTCCTTTTCAGGAATGAAGATATCGTCGCCGTGTCGCTCGATGGTGATACCGAGGCGGCGGAAAGCATCGGGTATTATACCGAGATTGTCATAGGACACATTCTTGATGGTTATGGAGCTGCGGTTCATCGCAGCCATGCCTATGAAGCTGCCCACCTCAATCATGTCGGGGAGAATCCTATGGGAGGTGCCGTGCAGATGGTTGCACCCCGTGATGGTGAGAAGGTTGGACTTAATGCCGCTGATGTTGGCACCCATTCCGGTGAGCATTTTGCATAGCTGCTGGATGTAAGGTTCGCAGGCGGCATTGTAGATGGTGGTGGTGCCGTGAGCCATGACAGCTGCCATGATGATATTGGCGGTGCCGGTGATAGAGGCTTCGTCAAGAAGCATGTAGCTACCGGCCAATCCATTGGCGGGGGCTACGATATGGTATGCTTTCTTGGTTTCATCGTATTCGATTTTGGCTCCGAGTCTTTCAAAGCCCAGGATATGAGTGTCGATTTTTCTGCGACCTATTTTGTCGCCGCCCGGCTTTGCGAAGTAAGCCTGGCCGAATCGTCCGAGCAGCGGGCCAACCACAAGTACAGAGCCACGCAGTCCGGCCGACCGCTTGACAAACTCCCGGCTTGAGGCGTAGCTCATATCAATATTGTCAGCTTGAAAGGTATAGTGGCCTTTGGCGTGGTGCGTCACTTTCACACCAAGTCCCTTGAGTAGCTCTATGAGATTGCATACATCTAAAATCTCGGGCACATTGGTGATTGTGACAGGTTCGGAGGTCAGCAAAGTTGCGGCAATGATCTGCAATGCTTCATTTTTTGCACCCTGCGGCTCTATCTCGCCGCTGAGCTTGTGGCCTCCTTCAATAATAAAACTACTCATATTGAGATTGCTAAATAATTATCAGATTAATAGATATGGTCGGCTTCGGGGTGCAGCTGTATGCCGAACCGTGAGTTGACATCGCGCACAATGGCCAGTTCCAATTGTTCGATTTCGGCTCCGGTGGCATCTCCTGTGGCGTTGACAAGCACTAACGGCTGCAGGTGCCATACACCGGCGTTGCCCATTGTTTTCCCTTTCCATCCGCATTTTTCAATGAGCCAAGCGGCAGGAATTTTCACATCATCGCCATGAGGATAGTGCGGCACATTCTCCTCGGGGAACATCAGCGAGAGCCTCTCATATTCCGACACCGGTACAACAGGATTTTTGAAAAAGCTACCTGCACTGCCCACTCGCTGAGGGTCGGGGAGCTTGCTGTTTCGGGTGTCAATCACAACTTCACGTACCGCCGAGGGTGTGAGCGGAGAAATATGAGCGAGCTGACGGCCGAGATTGCCGTATTCAATTTTGGGCGTACCATCGGATGACAGCCGGATAGTTACGTATGTGATGATATAGCGGCCTATGTTTTCGGACTGTTTGAAAATTGAATGACGGTAGCCGTATTGGCATTCAGTGTTGGTGAATTCCACAAACTTGCGGGTGACAGTGTCGTATGCCTCTACTTTTGTGACGACATCCTTCAGTTCAACGCCATACGCGCCTACATTCTGAACAGCTGCCGCTCCAATATCGCCTGGAATACCCGACAGGTTTTCTATCCCCCACAGCTGCGCCTGACAGCATTTTTCCACAATTGAGTCGAGACACAAACCTGAGCCCAGGCGCATCTCCACGCATCCGTCAAGGTGGCAGACATCCATATCTAAAATTGAGGAATGGAGCAGACATCCGTGATAGTCGTTGACAAACAGCAGGTTGCTCCCCTGCCCTATGCACCTGAAATTCGGAGCAGGAAGCGATGCGAGAATACCGGGCAGGTCGGATGCTTGTGTGAAGTCAATCCAGTAGTCGCACACGGCATTTATGCCAAAAGTGTTGAAGGCCTTGATGTTGAAGTTCTGCGACTGTGATATCATATATGTCAGGTGTTGAAGGGATGTACAAAAATATACAATTAGAATGTAAAATGCAAGGCTATTCGCGGTCCTGAACGGTCGGCATTGTAATTGCTGCGGTAGCTAAGGCGCCACACATAGTCCACGCGGAGAATCTTGAAGATGTTCTCCACACCCACACTCACCTCCATATAGGGCATATTGGTCATAGGCGTTGTATAGGCATCCACCGGGAATCGGAACAGTTGGTCATTATATGCAGGGTCGTTGCGCTTGCTAAGATGTCCCCACAGGCCGCGGAACGCAAATACTTCGCGCAGCCGTAGCTTGTTGAATAGCGGAATTCGGTTGAACAGAGCGCCGTTGGCATTGTAGGTGATGTCCCAAGAGGCGTAGGTGTCGTTGACAAACTCCATGGGGTTCATCAGCGCAAATGACTCGGGCTGAATTGTATAGGAGAGATTGGCTGTTGGTATCAGCAAATCCGGATATGCCGACCGGCTCCATACGTGGCCACCTTTGGCTATTATGTCAGTGTAGCCCATGAACGAAAGCCAAAACCGCTTTTGCACGCTGATTTCGGTTTTGTTGACACCAAAGCTGTTGCCAAATATTCCACGGGGTGCAAAAGTGTGGGTGAGCATGAAAACGGGTGCATCGTGGTTGATGTTGCGGCGCGAGGTTTTCATCTGATAGAACTTTTCGCCCGGAGCATAGCGTAGCTGCAGTTTGACCATAGCCTCCTGATAGTGTCCGAAGCTACGGCCTTTCCCATCAACGAACGGCATGAACGGAGTGGCTTCCTGACGCTCGTGGAGAATGGATGCGGTGACAGAAAAATTGTTTCTCAGCTCAAGAATGTAGTCAAGGCGTGTCTGGCGATGATAGGTGATCTGCTTGTCATCGTGGCGCTTGATGGAGAGAAACATATTGTCGGGCTGGGCAAATGCGAAATGCTGGCCAATCATGTCCACATCGTAGAGATGCGATAACCTCAAAGCATGGACAGGAAATTCCCGCGAATGGTATTTTTTTGTGTTGAACGAATATTCCACCTCACCGCTGTATTTCCACACCTTGTCCTTGGTGCCGTAGGCCACATAGCCGCGTGCAAAGAGATGCTTGCTGAGATTGGCGGTGGTGATACCTCCGATTTTAGGTCTCCATCCTTCCAGGAAGTTGTGGCTTATCACAGAGTTGAGCGGTCCGAAATCAAATTTGCTCTGCTTGGAGGTGGGGATATACCCTGTGACCATGCGTTTTACAAACATCTCCGCGATTCGATAGAATTTCACCGAACGTACTCGCTGAGCCAGGAAGTCAACATTGTTTTCAGTGCCGGAGATAGGGATTATGCGATGGGTGGCCCAGAAATCATTTTCTCGGATGTGAGCGGAGTCAGACTCAACAGTGCGGCCAAGGGGTTCAAATATATTGTTTAAGGAATCGCGATTTTCAAATGTGTGGTTGTTATAGGCGGTGTTGCGGCGAAGATATATGCCTTGCACACCGGGCATCAAAGACACCTCAGCCACGAGGTCGTCGCGCAATTTCAGCCGCGAGCCGTCGGGAGCCTTTTCATAGATCTGCTCGATATACAGCTTGTCGATGAAGTTAAGATTGATGTCGTGCGGCACATTCATCACCACCTTTTTCACAAACATGGTAGTGTCACCCACCGGCACATAGATGCGTCCGGTAAACCCCATTGACTGGGAATTGCGGGGTACGAAACTGAGCTCCACGCATCTCACTGTGTCAACGCTCACTGTGTCGGTGAGGTAGAACTTGTAGAAGTCGGGGGCAACACCCGACAGCGGACTCACAAAATGGTTGCGGAACAGCGGTATCTGACCCTGATAGAGGTCGATTTCACGAAGCACATCCTCATAGAGAGTGAGCATATTGTCCTTGTCCATAAAATCGTCAAGCCCACTCGTTCTCAGTCCGGTGATATACTCCTTTTCGCTCTCGGGAGTATTGCGATAGTAAACTGTGGATGCTTTTTCGCGGGTGCTTATGTTCAATATCGGCTTTCCTGACACCTCCGAAGTGTCGATATGCTCCTTGAGGAACTTCATGTTTTTGAGCAGGATGTTTTTAGTGCTCTCCGGATTGAAGTTGTTGAGTGCAAGGGTAATCCTTTCGTATTTATCGAAGTTGTAGTAGCTGTTGCGCTTGGGATCGGTGGTGTGGCCGAGATTGCGCACTTTGGTTACGAAGTCAACGGCGGGATTGTTTTTCTTGCTGTACTTTTCTTTTCGTGGCTTGATCACCACTTCGTTGAGCCTCACGCCTGTGGGCACAATGTCGATGATGAGCTTCTTGCCGTTGCGCCAGTTGTTGGCAGGGATTGTCTTGGTGTCGTACCCCATCACGGAAACTTGTATGGCGGAGAACGGCTTGGCAGTAAGGATTTCAAACCGGCCGTTCTCGTCGGCGAGCGAACCGCGCTGGGAGCCGACGAGGAATATTGCCGAATACGGCACGGGGTTGTGCGACAGAGAATCGCGCACCACTCCACTCACCCTCAGCAAATTCTCCTCGCTCCAAGCTTTGGGGCTGGCGATGAGCGAGCACAGGATGAGCGTGTGCAATACCAGCATCCGGAGGATGCTATTGTTCTTCGGCAAATTCACTTGCAGCTTTGATTTCGGCCTCAGCCTTTCTTTCTTCATCAAACTTTTCGTACGCTTCCACAATGCGTTGCACCAAAGCGTGGCGGACGATATCTTTTTTCCCAAACTCCACTTTCCCGACGCCACTGACGCCTTTGAGCACCCTCAGCGCCTGCATGAGGCCGGAAGTGGTGGTCCGCGGAAGGTCAATCTGAGTGGCATCGCCGGTGATAATCATCTTGCTATTCATGCCGAGGCGGGTGAGAAACATCTTGATTTGGTGGGTGGTGGTGTTCTGCGCTTCGTCAAGCACCACGATTGCATCGTTGAGTGTTCGGCCACGCATGAAGGCGAGCGGAGCTATCTGAATGGCTTTTGACTCCATATACTCCTTTAGCTTGGCTGCAGGCACCATATCCTCGAGCGCATCGTAAAGAGGCTGGAGATACGGGTCAATCTTGTCCTTCATGTCGCCGGGAAGGAAGCCGAGTTTTTCACCGGCTTCCACTGCGGGGCGTGACAGTATGATTTTTCTCACTTCCTTGTTTTTCAATGCTCTGACGGCGAGAGCTATGGCGATATAGGTTTTGCCCGTACCGGCAGGGCCGAGGGCAAAAACAAGGTCGTTCTTTGAATATGCCTCCACCAGGAGCTGTTGATTGGGAGTGCGAGCCGAAATAGGCTTGCCATTGATGCCGAACACAATCACACCATCAGTTTTAAGCTCTTTCGGTTCGGAGCCATGGACGATGTCAAGAATAGCCTCCTCGGTAAGCTTATTGTACTTCACGCAGAAGTCCTCAAGTTCATGGATTTTCTTTTCAAATTCAAGAGTCTCGGCATCTTCACCAATAACTTTTATGACGGATCCCCGCGCTGCCATCCTTAGCTTTGGAAACAGGTTGCGGATGAGTTGCATATTGCTGTTGTTCACGCCATAGAAGCTGACAGGGTCGGCGTGATCTATAATTACGATTCGTTCTATCATTTACAGGGTTTTATACTTACAAAAGTACTGCTTTGGCATCAACTTAACAAATCAAAGGTGAATATTTGTATATTATTAGTATCTTTGAACAAATAATCAATGACCATGGCATTTGAAATTGAACGTAAATTTCTGGTTGATGACCTCAGTTTCAAGAATGAAGCTGACAATACCACCCATATTCTTCAAACTTACATAAGCATTAATCCCGACAGCACTGTGAGGCTCAGAATTGTTGATGACAAATCTGCTTTTATTACCATCAAGAGCCGCAACAAAGGTGCTGTCAGGCATGAATGGGAGTATGAGATAGGAGTGGAGGACGCTAAACAAATGATTGAGCTTTGTGCCTCTACCCCGCTGATTGACAAGACAAGATACCGATGCGGACGGTGGGAGGTGGATATGTTTGCAGGAGTTCTCAGCGGATTGATTGTGGCTGAGATAGAGTTGACTGACGAGGATGAAAGTTTTGCCCATCCGGCGTGGCTTGGCAAGGAAGTGACCGGCGACAAGCGATATTATAATTCCTCGCTTGCCACCGCCACATCTGTCCCGTTACCGTAGCTCAAGCTTCACCACATTCTCCACATGGTGGGTGTGGGGAAACATATCGACCGGCTGCACTGCAACTACTTTGTATTGGGGGTCAAGCAGCTGCAGGTCGCGTGCCTGAGTTGCTGGATTGCAGCTTACATATACAATGCGCCGTGGCATTGCATCCATTATCACATTGACCACATCCGCATGCATACCGGCGCGAGGAGGGTCGATGATCATGACATCGGGCCGTCCATGTCCGGCAATAAATTCGGGAGTGAGCACATTCTTCATGTCGCCGGTGAAGAAGTGGGTATTCTCGATGCCGTTAACTTTGGAGTTGATTTTGGCATCCTCAATAGCTTCAGGCACATACTCGATACCTACAACCTTAGCGCAATTTCTTGACACAAAGTTGGCTATCGTACCGGTGCCGGTGTAGAGGTCATAAACAGTCTCGTCACCGTGGAGGTCGGCAAAATCCCTCGCCACTTTGTAGAGCTCGTAAGCCTGCAGGGAGTTGGTTTGGTAGAATGATTTGGGCCCTATGCGGAATGTGAGACCCTCCATGCGTTCCTCAATATATGGTTTTCCGGAATAGGTGACGATGTCGAGGTCGTTGAAAGTGTCGTTGGCCTTTAAATTAATGGTGTAGAGAAGTGATGTTATCTGTGGGAATTTAAGAGAGATAGCATTCATTACACCATCGATGGCCGACTGATTGTCTGCGCCGAAGCACACGAGCAGCATCACCTCGCCGATACTTGTGATTCGGATCATGATGGTGCGCAACAGCCCCTCCTGCGCTTTGAGGTCGTAGAACGGATACTGATTCTCTTTGGCATATGACTTGATGAAGTTGCGGATGCTGTTGCCCAAATCATCCTGAAGCCAGCATTTGTGGATGTCGAGCACCTTGTCAAACGCTCCGGGGATATGGAATCCGGCGGCATCGCGGTCAGGGAACTCCTCTCCGCTGCGCAGCTGCTCAAATGTGAGCCAGCATTTATTGGAAAAGGTGTACTCCATTTTGTTGCGGTACTCCCAAATATTTTTCGAGCCAAGGATAGGTGAGATTTCCGGCAGCTCCACTTTGGCGATTCTCTCAAGGGCATCTTTCACTTGCTTTTGCTTGCATTGCAGCTGGAATTCATACGGCAGATGCTGCCAACGGCAACCTCCACATACCCCGAAATGCTCACATTGCGGTGCGATACGTATCGGCGACGGAGTTTTGAGGTTCTCGATATGGCCTTCTGCGTAGGAGCGTTTTTTCCTGTCGATTTTCACATCGGCCACATCGCCGGGGGCGCCAAACGGAATGAACACAACCATTTCGTTGACACGTGCGATGCTGTTGCCCTCGGCAGCCACATCCATTATATGTACATCGTTGAGCAGCGGAAGCTCTTTGCGTTTCCTTGACATAGTTTCGTTGTTGATATTTTGATGCAAAGGTACAAATAAACAGACACCGCAACAAGCATGGTGGCCTGTTGCGGTGAATATTTATTGGAGAATTGTTATTCTGCTGTCAATTGCAGGGTGGCTTTCTTGAGTCCGGGGGCTGTAGCCACAAGAACTATCTTGCCGGCTTTTTCATCGGCTTTCACCACCTCTGTGAGCTGGCCGTTGAACACGCTCATCTCATTGCCTTGGAACGATTCCAGAGAGGAAGGATTGCCATTGGCCAAGGCGTGATGTATGCCGGAGCCGGACACTTTGAAACGAAGCTTATTGGAAGCATGAGGTACGAGGCGACCTTCTTTATCTACCACCTGCACGGTGACAAATGCCATATCTTTGCCATCGGCCTTGAGTTGGGTTCGGTCGGGAATCAACTTGATGGCATACGGCTTGCCGGCTGTAGATATCTCTTTCTCGGCCACAGCGTTGCCATTGTTGTCGTAGGCCACTACTTTCACTGTGCCGGGCTCATACTTGGTGTCCATCCACATGAGCCGATATCGTTTCTGGCGCTCAAACGAAGCCTTGGCGCTGTCGGTATATGTGCTGTCGATACCGATGCTCAGATCTTTTTTACGCCGTCCCTGACTCTTGCCGTTGATAAACAGCTCCGCCTCAGGATAGTTGGTGTAAACAAACACGGGGGTTGTCTCACCCTCGCGGCCCGGCCATGTCCAGTGAGGAAGGATATGGAGGGTTTCGGCTTCAGGATTCCAGTGACTGCGATACAGGTAGTAGCGGTCTTTGGGTATGCCGCCGAGGTCGATTATACCAAACAAAGAGCTGTGACTTGGCCAGTTGGTATAGTAAGGAGTGGGTTCGCCAAGGTAGTCAAATCCGGTCCACACAAATTCACCCATGCAATATTTAAGGTCTTCGTTCATGATGAAATCATCCTCGGGAAGCTCTGACCATCCGCAATGCTCCACATCATAGCTTGAGCTCTGATGGTCATCGTATGTGGCCATGGCCTTACGCTCTACGGGGAATTTGTAAACGCCACGTGAGCTGACAGTTGACACAGTCTCTGTGCCCAGGATATTCTGCTGGGGGAGTTTCAGGTAGTTGGTTTGATATTTATGAGGACGATAGTTGAATCCGGCCACATCCATGACGGCGGCGAAATTGTTGTTGACCACAGCATCGGGTGCGTCCATCCCCTGAGTGACAGGGCGTGTGGGGTCTTCGCGGTGTGCGATATTCTGCAGATAGAGAGCAGTTTTGCAGTCGCCCTCGTGCCATTGCTCACTCACCTCGTTGCCCACGCACCACATCACAACTGAAGGATCGTTGCGATAATGGTGGATAAGGTTCACAAGGTCCTTCTCGGCCCACTCGTCAAACAACAGGTTGTATCCGTTTTTAACTTTAGGCCGTCTCCATTCGTCAAAGCTTTCAGCCATCAGCATCATACCCATCTCGTTGCAGGCTTTCACCAACTCGGGAGCAGGCATATTGTGCGAAGTGCGGATGGCGTTGCAGCCCATCTCCTTGAGTATTCGGATCTGACGGCGGATGGCAGCGTCGTTCACAGCAGCACCGAGTGGGCCCAAATCGTGATGGTTGCATACGCCCTTGAACTGCACGCGGCGGCCATTGAGATGAAAACCATCGCCGGGCACGACTTCAATAGAGCGTATTCCGAAGGTGGTGGAATAAACATCCTCCAGCTCATCACCTTTATACAGATAGCTTTTAGCTTCATAAAGATTGGGGGTATCAAGGTCCCATAGCTGAGGCTGCTTGATGATCAGAGTGGTGGCCACATTATTATCATTGTAGGCTATCTGGTCAGACTTTTGTGTCTGCTCGGCCACCACCCTGCCCTGCGGATCGTGGATGACAGTTTTGAGCGAATAATCTTCGGGCGAGCCGGGAATATCGAGTTTGGTTTTCATCTCCACGCGGGCAAACTCTTTATTGATTTCGGGAGTGGTGATGAAAGTGCCCCATACCGGGATGTTGGCCTTGGATGTTGTGATAAGATGCACGTTGCGATACAACCCTGCGCCGGGATACCAGCGTGAGCTTTCAGGGAGATTCTCCAGGCGCACGGCAAGGGTGTTGCTCCCGGTAGGGTTGAGTTTGTCGGTGATGTCGAAATAGAAGCTGTTGTATCCGTAAGGCCAATATCCAACTTCGTGGCCATTCACATATACTTTTGCGTGGCTCATGGCACCATCAAATTTCAGCACCACTTTCTTGCCGGAGATGGAGTCGGGAGTGTTGAACTGAGTGCGATACCATCCTGTGCCGACAAACGGGAGTCCGCCGGTGCGTCCGGCATGCTCCATTGCCTCTTTTTGGCCGTCTTGAACAATGGCTACATTCTGCTTGTCGTTGTCCCAGCTGAAAGGTCCATATATAGCCCAGTCGTGGGGAACAGTCACCTGTTGCCAGGATCTGGTGTCAACATCGGCGGAGCTAAACCCGGGGTTGTCGGTGCGTGTGAAGTGCCAATCTTTTTCAAGTAGCACCTCCGATCGTGACAAGCCAAAAGCTACACTGCTGAATGTCATAAGCATGGCACATGCCATGGATAGATTTTTTTTCATGGTTGTATGCTATAAACGATTGATTGAGATATGCAAAATTACGCATTTTCAATCATTAATATATGCGCAGATGATAAAAATGTTCCAAAAATTATTTCTCATATTAGATTTATGTGTTAAATTTGCATACTCTCCATGAACAACACTGCGCTTTAATGCGATATAACCTTCATGAAATATCTAAATTCAATATAAACACCATTTTTAATTTAACAGTAACCATCTAATGAAAAGAGTTTACACGTTTGGAGACGGTAAAGCCGAGGGTAATGCCTCGATGCGCAACCTCCTCGGCGGTAAAGGTGCAAACCTTGCCGAGATGAATCTCCTTGGAATGCCCGTGCCTCCCGGTTTCACAATCACCACCGAAGTCTGCACCGAATACACTCAGTACGGTCGTGACGAGGTTGTCAATAAAATTCAAAAAGAAGTTGAAGCCGCTATTGCTCACGTGGAGCAGCTCACAGGCAAGAAATTCAACGACCCCTCCAATCCCCTTCTCGTATCCGTTCGTTCAGGTGCCCGCGCTTCCATGCCCGGCATGATGGACACCGTGCTCAACCTCGGTATGAACGATGCCACCGTGGCTTCTCTGGCCGAAAAGAGCGGCAACCCCCGCTTCGCTTGGGACAGCTACCGTCGTTTCGTACAGATGTACGGCGATGTGGTGCTCGGCATGAAGCCCAAGAGCAAAGCCGACATTGATCCGTTTGAGGAAATCATGGAGAAGGTGAAAGCTGAAAAAGGCGTTAAACTTGACACCGAACTCGATGTTGAAGATCTCCAGAACCTCGTTCGTCTCTTCAAGGCCGCTGTTAAGGACTACACCGGCAAGGATTTCCCCGACAGCGCTTGGGAACAGCTCTGGGGCGGTATCTGCGCCGTGTTTGACAGCTGGATGAATGAGCGCGCTATCCTATATCGTCGCATGAACCAGATTCCTGAAGAATGGGGCACAGCTGTCAATGTTCAGGCAATGGTTTACGGTAACATGGGCAACAATTCCGCTACCGGTGTTGCTTTCAGCCGCGATGCTGCCACCGGTGAGAATATTTTCAACGGCGAATATCTTATCAACGCTCAAGGTGAGGATGTTGTGGCCGGTATCCGCACTCCGCAGCAGATCACAGTCGAGGGTTCACGCCGCTGGGCCGCTCTCCAGGGCATTTCCGAAGAAGAGCGTGCCGCTAAATATCCCTCTCTTGAAGAGTCGATGCCTGTTTGCGCTGCTGAGCTGATTGCAATCGCAGGTCGTCTTGAAGACTATTACAAGGATATGCAGGATATGGAGTTCACCATCCAGGACGGTAAGCTTTGGATGCTTCAGACCCGTAACGGTAAGCGCACCGGAGCCGCCATGGTGAAAATTGCCATGGATCTTCTCCGCGCAGGTGAAATTGATGAAAAGACAACCCTTCTGCGCATGGAACCCCAGAAGCTCGATGAGCTCCTCCACCCCGTGTTCGACAAGTCAGCTCTCAAGCGTGCCGAAGTAGTGGCCAAAGGTCTCCCCGCCTCTCCCGGCGCAGCAGCAGGTCAGATTGTGTTCACAGCCGAAGATGCTGAAGCTTGGGCTGAGAAGAAAAAGAAAGTGGTGCTTGTGCGTATCGAAACCTCTCCTGAAGACCTTCGCGGTATGGCCGTTGCACAAGGTATCCTTACCATGCGCGGCGGTATGACATCTCACGCAGCCGTTGTGGCTCGTGGCATGGGTAAATGCTGCGTATCCGGTGCCGGTGAAATCCGTGTTGACTACAAGGAGAAAACCGTTGCCATGGGTGGCAAAACATATAAAGAAGGCGACTGGATTTCGCTCAACGGTAGCACCGGTGAGGTTTACAATGGTCAGGTGCCCACCACCGAGCCCGAACTCGGCGGCGACTTTGGCGCAATCATGAACCTCGCTGCCAAATTCACCAAAACTCTCGTCCGCACCAACGCCGACACTCCCCGCGACGCCGTGCAGGCCCGCCACTTCGGCGCACAGGGTATCGGTCTCTGCCGCACAGAGCACATGTTCTTTGAAGGCGACCGCATCAAATCCGTGAGAGAAATGATTCTCGCCAGTGATGAAGAAGGCCGTCGTGTGGCACTCGCCAAACTCCTTCCCATGCAGCGCGGCGACTTTGAAGGCATCTTCGAGGCTATGGACGGCTTCGGCGTGACAATCCGCCTTCTTGATCCCCCCCTGCACGAATTTGTGCCCCACCAGACTGCAACACAGAAAGAACTCGCAGCCGAAATCGGCCTGACTCTTGAAGAAGTAAAAGCCAAAGTTGACTCCCTCGAAGAGTTCAACCCCATGCTTGGTCACCGTGGTTGCCGTCTCGGTATCACATATCCCGAAATCACAGAAATGCAGACACGCGCCATCATTGAAGCAGCTTTGGCTGTCAAGGAGCGTGGCATCGATGTTCATCCCGAGATTATGATACCCCTCGTTGGATCGCTCAAGGAGATTCAAAACCAAGCAGATGTGATCAACATCACAGCCGCCAAGGTATTTGAAGAGAAAGGCGCCTCAGTGCCCTATAAGATTGGTACAATGATTGAAGTGCCCCGTGCTGCTCTCACTGCCAATGAAATTGCCACTGTAGCCGACTTCTTCTCCTTCGGTACCAACGACTTGACACAGATGACCTTCGGTTTCTCCCGCGATGACGCTCCCAAGTTCTTGAAATTCTACAAAGAGCACGGCATCATCAAGACCGATCCGTTCGAAGTACTCGATCAGGAAGGCGTTGGCCAACTCGTTCGCATGGGCGTGGAAAAAGGCCGTGCCACCAAGCCCGAACTCAAAGTAGGTATCTGCGGCGAGCACGGAGGCGAACCGTCCAGCGTTAAGTTCTGCGCCAAGCTCGGCATGAACTACGTAAGCTGCTCACCGTTCCGCGTGCCCATCGCACGCGTCGCTGCGGCGCAGGCAGCCATCGAGGATTAAGCAATCCCCCCTTGAAATAAGTCACTTAGGCGATAAGCCCTCTACCACAGAGGCTTGTCGCCTAAGGTATTTTTAGACGGTATGTGCACAAGCCGAGAAGTCGGTGCATGATATTTATGGAGTAAATGTTAACCTTGCAACGTTAAGACATCAGACGCTTTTTGGATGTGTTATAAATTATCGGTGAAAATGACTGCTATTCAACGAAAAAAATCAGTACATTTGCAGGTGTGTAACTAACATCAACTCAGACAATGATGAAAAAAGCAGCCACTTTCGTCTTTCAAGTTATCGTTACAACGATGATATACACAGCGTGTTTGTACCTATGGTATCTCCTTGACCACGGTGTGAAAGAATTTGACTGGACATTGATTGTGCAGGGCTTGTTTTTTTCAATACTCTATGTGCCTTTCTCGAATTGGTGGAATAAGAAAAAAGGCAAATGAAACAGCGACATTCTTTTCAAGAGCGAGATAGCATCAACGCGTGGTTCAAACTGCCCAAATATCGGATATGGAAATATCTTATAATTGGTGATGCAATCACTTTGATTCTTTTGATTCTGGCTACAATAATTTGGATGGATAGCTTGGCGTGGCAAACTGTGATGGTGTTGCGTGGATGTGCCGGTGTACTGGGGATTATTTTCGTTGTCATTGCTGCCATTTATTACTACGTGGTCTATAAGGACTACATCGCCAATCGTTTAGACCCAAGGAGAAAGAGTAATCGAAATATTAAATAGACTCACCCTGAAGGGAATTTAGAGATTATTTATAATGCGCGGGGAGATGAAGGAGGAAAACGAAGCACAGTGTGTGTTGTGCTTATGGGAGAGATTTGCTAAATTTGTGGAGTCAATGAATTGTCATGGGTGATCTTTTACTTAAAATATTAGGCTTCATCATTAGTAGCGGATTGTTCCTTGGGCTGATTGGGTTTATAGTCTGGGTGCTTGTGGCTATATTTCGCGGTGATATATATCATTGTTGGCTGCCATGGCTGCCATGGATGGGCGGTGGCAGCTATAAAATCACGGGAAAAATCTCCTTTGGCGATTCGGAGAAGAAAAATTGTAATCAAATCCAGGAAACCAGTGACCCGAAAGTGAAAGTTGAGCCCTACCGTGCACCCAAAAAAGTCAGGCAAAGCAACAGCAAGCCGGAATGGTGGCGGTTTCTTACCGAGGAGAGCATCGCAACTCTACTGGAGAAACATCGGCGGAGAAAGGCCATGGTCAAGAACGAGCGGGATGAACCGTGGCGCAAGTGATTGGGATGTGTGGCCTGAATGCTGATATTTACACGATAAACAGATGATTATGGAAGTCAGAACTCTTGAACATATCACCGATGATGTGTTGGCAGATACTTTTGCGGCGGCTTTTGCCGACTACCCTACGCAGTTCTCCCACAGCCAAATTTTTTCAATTTTGAAAAGACGAGGCTATAGAGGTGACTTTTCTGTTGGGATGTTCGACAACGGGAGATTGGTGTCGTTTGTGCTCAATGGAGTCAGAAGCCACAACGGATTGCTCACGGCATACGACACCGGCACCGGCACGATTAAAGAATACCGCGGCAAAGGGTTGACAAAGCGGTTGCTCAATGAGGCGGTGGCAACTGTGAAGAGCAAAGGCGTGGAACAATATTTGCTGGAAGTACTTTGTGAAAACGCTCCTGCAGTGGCTTTATATGAGAAGAACGGGTTTAGAACCGACCGGATTTTTCTGTGTCATTCGCAATCCACGAGCAAGATTAAACTACCGGATAGCAAAACTAACCACATAGAGATTGAAGCAGTGGATGTCAGTTCCGTCACAGACACTTACGGACAGTTTTGTGATTTCGCTCCATCGTGGCAAAATAGCGTCAAATCAATATTGGCTGCACACGATGAACTCATAGGATTCAGAGCCAAAGTGGGCGCCAACACTGTAGGACTTGTTGTGGGCGATCCGCATCATGGCGATATTGCAGTGCTTGCAGTTGCTCCCGGCATGAGGCGGATTGGAATCGGCACGGAGTTGCTGAAATCGTTTGTTGCGCACAACCAATCGGATATATTCAAGATCTTGAATATTGACGAGCACTGCCAATCGCTGCCAGAATTCCTGAAACGATGCAACATCCCGGAGTCGGTGCGTCAGTATGAAATGAGCAAACTCCTGTAGCCGTTATTTTCCTGAGCGGTCGGGTATAAGACTCAGCAACCAAAGGAAAAGACAAGCTCCGATGACTGAAGTTATCAATCCTCCGATTATGCTCGTGGTGTGGAAGCCAAGCAATCCAAATACCCAGCCGCCGAGCACACCACCAAGAATTCCGACGAGAAGATTGACAATCCAACCGAATCCGGCACCACGCATTAGCTTGCCAGCGATGAAGCCGGCCAAAATGCCGACGATAATGTACAGAATGAACGACATAATAGAGTGTTTTAATATTTAGTATTCAAACGCTTATTAGAGTGGTTTTGTTTACAGTCAGCGTGAAATACGGCGATAGAAAGAATTGTTATTACTCTTACTCGCTTTGTCATCAGAAATAGCTATGTCGGCAAATGCCTTAACCTACGAAGAGGCTTTTGATACAATCAAGGCAATCCCCAACATGAAAGGTGTTGATGGTACGGAAGATAGAGATGATTTGCATAAAAAAAGGCTTTAACGCACTACGAAAGTACGGTAAAGCCCACTATGCAGTAAAGACAAGTCGGCAGTTAATGATTGCCGAATTTAATGCCATTCTTTATTCGGCGGCGATAAATCATAAAGTTGTCAAAGCACAGGTATGTAAGTAGTATTATACTTGCCAATTCAAACCACGCCATTCCTGATTTGGGTTCAATTAAGACATCCCAAATCCTCGCAATTATGCAGATGATGCCTATAACTAATAGAGTTGCGGAGATATTACGTTTTACTTGATTACTTACCATAGCTTAATTAACGAAGTTTATTAAATCGAAATACATAGCACGAGTTTTTGAGTTCCTATCTTTTAAGCGATTTTATCATTTAACAGGCTGTAATATTTGACTGTCTTACATTCCGAATTATCTTCAAGGAGATATGTTAAAGCCATCATAGTGCGAAGATAATTCTTCGCGTCAGTAACAAGAAAGTCGTTTAAGTCGGCATCGCCGCAATCAAACGACTTTATTTCCGTATCGGTTTCTATCTGCCGGAATGTGAAATTGCTAAAATCCATATTACATTTGGAATGTGCTTATAGCCTTAAAGGCTTCATAAGCCTTGCGACCGCATCTTTTTCGGATTGGCTGACAGGAGCGGGATTTGCTGTTCTTTCGGCAAATCTTACCGCTTCTCTCCCTTTCAGTACGGGGGGGTTCTTTGATAGGTCTTGCCATAGTTGTATCTCCTTTTTATTTTATGTATTACAAAGATACAACAAATTTCTGAATCATAAGGATTAACAGACAAAAAATTAATACATATCCGGCTATGGGCATGTTCAAGAGAAGTAGCCGGAGGCTTCTTTGCGGTTGCGGAACACTGGGGGTGAAACAATCGGGCGGTTTTGGAGCTTGCCATTCGGTTGTCTGCATAGAAAAAGGGCTTTAACGCACTGCGAAAGTACGGTAAAGCCCTTTATGCGGAAAAGACAAAAATCAATAAACTGGATGTCTTAAAATTAGTTTATTCTTGTGTAATAAGTGTATTTTTCAAGATTATTATCTCTAATGATTAGTTCTGTTGCTGTAATACTTACGATAGTATAAGAGTCTCTATCTGACCCTTCCCATATTATTGACAAATTTGAACCATTGATAGACCATTTGAAAGTTTCATCAATATTATATGAGCCGTTACTCATCATAACTTTATCGTAGCCCGTACCATCGTCAAGAAATACCATACGATAATATGAACTTGCACTCTCGTTTCGGCTCCATTCTCCAATTATGAGTAATTCATTTTTGTTTGGAGTTGAATTTTCCGGCTCGTCTTTGTCATCATCTCCACAGGCTGTTAAAGTTATGCAGCCCAATAATGTACAGATGAACAAAGGGAGAAGCCACATTTTTTTAATAACTTCTTTCATTGTTTAATTCGGTTGCCTTACAGTCCTTTTGGAAATTAGGTTATAAAAAAGAGACGTGGACTGCTATGCCACGCCTTAACTAGAAGGTGGTCGGATTACCTTTGAACGAAGTAGTGGAATAAAACAGCTCCACGCCTATGGCATGGAGACAGTTAAGCCAACTTCTTGCGTTCTTGAGTAAGTTTCCGACGCTTCTCTAGTACAAGATGATGGGCATAACGCCTCTTGTTATCAATATGTAGAATTGGAGTCCTCCAATTCGCGGCAAAATTACGAATTTTTACTGATAAACAAAATTTCTCATATATGTTTTGTAATATATATGCCAACACAAAAGACGCTGCTACAGATCAGGGGCAGATGGTGCGTTATGGTTTAATAAGCCGTTAGCGATGCACATTCCGACAACGCCGATGGTTTGCAAAGTGCTCGGTTTGTTTACAGTTACTTTGAAGGGTTGAACTGTACTGTATTTTGGTGCTATAATAGCCGATAAGCTCGGTAATTGAGCGGATATTGTAAAGTCAACCATATTGAAATGTATTTTACCAAATAGCATCATTGTTCGCAGACCTATTCTTGCATCATAGTCACCATTATTAGAAGATTTTTGTGTCTTAACTACAAATTCTGATGGTGTGACAGTCGTTCCTGCAATCGTAATTGGAATATTGGGAATATAGTAGCAATCTTCTATTTGAAAACCACCAACACCGGCAGTGCGAATGGTGTCTTGCCGACCGTTTTGCTCAATATAATCCTTGTTAGAATCATAAAAATATTCACTTGCCGACCCGAAGGCCGCATCACCGGAGTCCAGGCACATCATCATAGGTGTGCCCAGAACATATCCTTTGGTAAGTAAATTCATAGTTGGTGAAAAGCACATATTGGCAACAGCATTACTTCTTACCGGCGCAACAGTGGGGATTGTGATTTGATGATTGACAAAATCAATCGTCAAGTCTTTAAGTTGAAGCATTAAATCACTGCCGACAACGATATTGAAAGCATCGATGTATTGGTCGGCTTCGCTATTGTTTGAAGACAGCGAAATCACGGTGAAAGGCACATCGCAAACAGTTATGTTTCCTAACTTTATTTTTTTTGCAATAGCTATGTATCCCTCTTTCTCACGGACACCCATTACGCTGACCCGGGTCTTTTCCAAAGGTATGAGATTGTATTTTTCCGCCATTTCGGGAGAAATTAAATTTGTTCCAGCTCCCGTATCAAATGTAATGTCGGCAATACAACCATTTATATAACTATCGTTAAGATGCATCAGTACAGACCCTTTATCTTTTGGCCCTACGGGAATTATAGTAAAAGGAATATAACCGATATTTTCGTTATCAAATTGTATTTGATAAGGCTTATATGCAGAAAGGGCTTCATACCGGTTGGCTTGTGATATGAAATTTGAAATAGTAATGGAGTCCAAATATTGTTTGGAGGCATCCAATACTGAACGCATAATTTCAACAGCCTTATCGTTTTGACCTATCCTGCTCAGATCCATGCCGAACATAAAGGTTGACGAAATCAAATTGTTCAAATCAAGATAGGCAGATTGGGTATTAAACAATTCCTGAAAAGCAGGTACTGACACATCCGGTCGGTTAAGACGGTTTCCAAGCAGGCAACGGGAGTAGATTTCAAGGAAAGGGTGAATTGAGTCTTTGGGAGTGCTGGAATATAAAGAGTCAAGGGTAAACCAATCGGACATATTCATGGCATAGCCGATTTTCTCGTCTATTGACTGTGTATAAGCAGGCACCGAAAAAAGGCAAACAAGAATAGTGCTGAATACTTTTCGTAACATGGTAGTGATGTTTGAATTAAAGACAGCTGTCTTATTTACGTTTAATATAGCTTTTGCCTTCGGCTTCCGTACCGACTGGAAAAACATCCAAGAAATGAAGTTTTCCGTCAATGTTGACTGCTTGCACTACAATCCAAGTATATTCGCTTTCCGGCGCCCATTTGTATTTAACCATATAGCCGTTCTCTGACCCCAACGGCTGAACCATGAGTGATTCGATGCCGTATTTAGAAACATCTTGCGCATGAATCATCGCGTCGGCATCATATTGGGCTGTGTATTCAGCGACTTTGGCGATAAGTTCCGGCGACATGTGATTTTTCATCAACTCCACATTTGCATTCTCATTATTTTCAAGGTTTTGCATATACGCTACATAGAAATCCTTGATTTGAGCTTCGCACTGGGCGTATGTGTTGAGTGCGAACATTGAGATAATTGCTACGACAAGCAGTCGGAATATTTTATTTGCCATAGTTATTGATTGATGATTAGACTGTAAATTAAATGAAATTCAGTTATAACATTCAACAAATGTTGGGAAAGGCTCTCAAAGGATGCTACCTGAAGTGCTGTACTGGGGAGACTTGGATTTGCGTAGGATAAGCATGAAGAGAGGCTGTTATTTAGGCGATTGCCAGAATTTATAATAATCAGTGGTGATTATTTGCGAACCTGAATAGTTTGACTGCTCAGGAGATAGTGTTACATAAACAGACTGTAACGTATCACCCTCCGGCGCTTGCCTGTTGTCTGTTATGGCAGTGATGTAATAAAGATTTTTTGCCATATAATAATCAAGGTACTCTTCCTTGGTTTGAGGTTCTTCGTGATTCCAGTTGGCATCTTCATTCAATATCAATGGTTCATTATCCATCAGATGCTGTCTAACCTCGCCGGGGTGAAGCATCACCCCGTTTTTATCAGAAACAAAAGCCGCAAAAGTCGGATCAGCCCACACCCATTTGTCAAGCGATTCCGACCATGCCACACAAATCACATGACAATCAGTGTCGGTGTCATAATCTTTCGACTGACAAGTGAGATAGCGTGCCGGAATCCCCTCTGCAAGTAATGCTTCTGTAAGCATTATTGCCATCATGCGGCAGTTGACGCCACGGTTGTAACGTTTGCAGGAGTCAACAAGATTTGCCAATGTTTTCGGACCGGATGGATTATAAGAGCTTCCATCATGGCGCACCACATCATGAACCCAATAGGTCAGATTCTTGATTTTAGAAATATCATCTCCATTGCCGGCAATACTGTCGAGGTTAAACCGCCGGCGTGTTTTAGCAAGTGCTGATTGGGTTGCCGGTTGATATGTGAATTTAATTGCTGCAGTATCAGTTTCGTAAGCCGGCGAATGTTGTAAAATCTCAAGTTTAGTCCAGAATGCCGGATTCTCTTTTGCCTTTCTATATGCTCGAACATAAGCCGAGGTATCCACCCCCATTTGCGTTGCCAAATCTTCAAATTGAGAATTAAACCAAATGAATCGACCTGCATATCTCGTGTCGCACTCAGATTGGGCGAGAGCGTCAGTGACTTGTGAGAACTGACGAGTAAATGCGGCGATATATTCGGGATTATTTGCAACGACAGCGGCCGGAGTCGCGGTTATCATTTCGCTATTGCGATTGTAAAGCATAGCAAAATCTCCCGTATAGCCTTTGAACTTTGGAGAGTCAAGAGAGTCAGGGTCACACATCTCCGAATATGTTATCAGCCCGTTTATTTCAAATGTTTCAAATTCCGGGCAACGAACCACAGCAGTGCTTCCATTGATTAAAAAAGTATTGCCGTTCATCACAATACGTTTGAGTTTTGGCAAGTCGCAATATTGGGCACCACCGATATTTAAGTTATCTCCATTGAATATAACCTCTTCTAATTTTTGTAACCCTTTGAACGTTACACCGGGGAGAAAATCTATGCCTTGAAAAGTAATTTTTCTTAAATTGTCAAATCCTTTACCCTCAAACGATGAAGATATAGTGTGACACTTTGGTATGATAAGTTCCTCAGCTGTTTTGTCGAGCGAATCAACCTCGACAATTTGAGCTGTCAATCCAACTGCGTAAATAATACAAAGCGATGTTATCAATATTACTTTTTTCATATTCATTGTCATTGTGGTAATGAATGCAAATATAACGATTCATTTGTTTCTTTTTTTGATTTAGGCGATTATTTCGCGTAAGTTGTTCAAATTCCCATAAATGCCGGATATGAATGTTGGATATGAAGATGAGGAATTGAAGAATTTGATAAAATAATTTTGGATAGTTGAATAAAATGTTTACCTTTGCACTCGCAAGTCACAAAAGACACATGGAGTGGTGCTCGAGTGGCTGAAGAGGCACGCCTGGAAAGCGTGTAGTCGCCAAAAGCGGCTCGCGAGTTCGAATCTCGCCCACTCCGCAGTTAAAGCCCTGAAAATCAGAACAACGCAAACTGATTCTCAGGGCTTTTTCATTCCCGTTAATGATTTTTGTATCTTTGCAAAGTTTGGATTATCTTTGCGGTTGAAAACCTTTCGGGGGCTTGTTGATTGTCAACCACTTCAGCCAATTGCAACCCCCAGGCATCAGCGACGGAATATTATTTTAACCGTCCATTTGCCTACCTTAAAAGATATTTCGCATCTCATAAGATAGAAAAGGCTTGCCGCGACTGGTTAATGAAGATTGGAAAGCGGCGGCACAACTTTTCAACCTTAAACCCTTGACCGTTGCAGCGATTGAGGGTTTTTAATGTTATTGAACTCATGCAATTTCATCGGGTTGCTATCCCCTTTGTTTTACATTACAAAGATACAGCAATCCTCAATAAAACAAACTGACAATAAGGATATTGCATTAAAACACAACTCAAAACAAGCTGCTGAACCGTGAAAATATTTAACAGAAAACACGATTATTTCATAGTCTGAAACATGATTACACCACACAACGCGCATAGACGCACCACATAGTGAGCGAATGCAGCGGGACGACTCCTTGAAGCAAAAAAACAATTTTTGGCATCTTTGAAAATCTTTTGCTACATTTGCAACGTTGGATTAAAAAAGCCCTCAAAGGCGCGGACAGTTAAGCCGCCTTAAAGTCCCTGACTACCTTTGCGGAGTTATCGTTTAATGCTCAGTAGCACAAACTTAAACCAACTGAAACTAACGCTAAATACTTCTATTAGCATAGCTTAGGGCATTTGGCACAACGCATCGGGATATACTCAAAACTGAGTGCCTTTTGTCTTAAACCTTAACCCAAACCGCGGCAACGGTTTGGGTTTTATTTTAATGAACTCTTGCAATTTCATCGGGCTGCTTCCCCTTTGTTTGTATTCTTCTCAGTGAGTTCACGATTTTTGGCAACGAGAGAAGAATTGCTGCCTTACAGGGATTCATTGTCGGAGAGCAACCGCTCATTCGAGCCAGTCAGTCTTGCGTTCTCCTGAAGCATTCGGGAGTTGTAGCCCTCAATCAAGGTCTTTTTGCCTTTCAATGCATATTCCGCCAGGGGCGTGCAGGTGTGTTAAAGGGTGTTACATCTCCTGGAGCGGCAATTTGTTGAGCTGGTCAATATAGTCAAGAATCTCATCGCGGCCGGTGCCGTTCTGCGACGATGTTACAAATACCGGGGGGAGTTCCTCCCAAGTTTCAAGCAGTTTGGCGCAGTAGTCAGCAACGTGTTTCTTTGCAGCTTCCTTGCCCATCTTATCGGTTTTTGTAAACACGATGCTGAAAGGAATAGAGTTTTCGCCAAGCCACTCAATAAATTCCATATCGATTTTTTGCGGTTCGTGGCGTGAGTCAACGAGCACAAAAAGATTGGTCATCTGCGCACGGTTGAGGATATAGTTCTCAATTATCTGCTGCAGCTGGTCTCTGCTGTCTTTTCCCCTGCGGGCAAACCCATAGCCGGGAAGATCAACGATATACCAATCATCGTTGACAAGGAAATGGTTGATAAGCATAGTTTTGCCCGGAGTAGCGGAGGTCATCGCCAACCCTTTGCGGCCGGTGAGCATATTGATAAGAGAGGATTTTCCTACATTTGAACGGCCAATGAACGCGTATTCGTGGCGGTTGTCGCCGGGACATTTCCGGACATCGGAGTTGCTTATGACGAAGCGGGCGGAATTAACTATCATGATGATTAATTATTGATTTTACGAGTTATCAGATGATGCCATCGCGCTTGAGAAGAGCGTCGATGGAGGGTTCTCCCTTTCTAAAACGCTTATAAAGCAGATCGGGATTTTCAGTGCCACCTTTTTCAAGAATTTCGCGGCGAAACCGCATGGCGGTATCCTTGTTGAACACACCCTCGCGCTCAAACACACTGAAAGCATCGGCATCAAGCACTTCGGCCCATTTATAGCTGTAGTATCCGGCGGCATACCCTCCTGAGAATATATGACTGAACTGTGGCGACACCATGCAATGCTCTATGGGCTTGAAGATTTCCACAGAGGATGTGGCACCATGCTCAAACGATTCCACATCGCTCTGCGGTCCGGTGATTGTATGCCAACCCATATCGAGCATTCCGAAATAGAGCTGTCGCATGCAGGCGTAAGCGGCACCAAACTGCATAGACGCAATCAGTCCGTCCATAAGATTCTGGGGCAACGGCTCGCCTGTGATGTAATGCCTGGCAAATGTGTCGATGAATTCCTTTGAACTGAGGAAATTTTCATTGAATTGAGAGGGAAGTTCCACAAAATCGCGATACACATTTGTGCCGCTGAGCGATTTGTAGTTCACACGGCTGAGCAACCCATGCAGCGCGTGGCCAAACTCATGGAGCAATGTCCTCACCTCATCAGCGGTGAGCAAGCTCGGCTTGGTGGCGGTGGGTTTGGTGAAGTTCATCACGATAGATATGATGGGGCGCACATCTGTGCCATCGGGCAGATGCTGCTGCTCGCGCACATCTGTCATCCATGCCCCCGGCTGCTTTCCTTGTCGAGGGAAGAAATCGGCATAGAGCACTCCGAGCAGACTGCTGTCGGCATCGTACACCTCGTAGGCCACAACATCCTCATGGTATCGCTCGATTTGAGTGGACGGACGGAAAGAGAGACCATACAGGCGGGTAGCAAGACCAAACACACCTTTCACCACATTCTCAAGTTTGAAATAAGGGCGCAGCATCTCGGGGTCAAATCCGTATTGGTGCTGGCGAAGCTTGTTGGAATAGTAAGAATAGTTCCATGGAGTAATCTCAACCTCATGACCCTCTGTCTGAGAAGCGAACTCCGCTATGGCACGTATCTCCTTGCGCATCGGCTCACGGTAGGCTTCCGCAAGCCGCGTGAGCAGCTTATATACATTCTCCGCGCTCGCGGCCATGGTGTTCTCGAGCGATAGGTCGGCATAGCAATCCCGGCCAAGAAGGTTGGCCATCTGCAGACGAAGTTCGGCAATCCGCTTCAGTATGTCGAGATTGGAGAACTCGCCGGCAGTGTTTCTCCGTGTGTAGAGAAGATAGAGCCGCTTACGAAGGTCATCGCGGGCACTGTAACGCATGAAAGAGGTATATACAGGCTGGTCAAGAGTGAACAGGTATTCCCCTTCCCTACCCTCCTTGGATGCAGCAAGAGCGGCAGCTTCCACAGCGCTGTCGGGCAGCCCGGCGAGGTCGGAGGCAGAGAGAAACATCTTGTATTGCGGCAACTCCTTGACGATATTCTGCGAAAAGCGGGTGGTGAGTTCGCTAAGCTCGGCACGGATGGCCTTGTAGCGGTCGCGTGCCTCCCCTTCGAGGGTGGCACCGCTGCGCATGAACATATCGTAGGTATTCTTCAGGAGCATCGCATCTTCGGGCGTAAGCGAATCGGCATCGGTGTGGTCTTGCACATATTTCACCCGTTGCCACAACTGTTCGTTGAGCAGCACACTTGTGGAGTGCTCGCTGAGCAATGCGGAAGCCTTGAGCGAAATCTCCATTTTCTCGTCATCGTTCATGGCCGAAAGCAAGGGGAAGAACACGCCGCATACGCGGCTGAGAATATCACCATCACGCTCAAGCGCCACGATGGTGTTGTCCAATGTGGGCAGTTCCTGAGAGTTGACAATGCTGTTGATTATATCGTTACACTCCCTGATTCCGGCCTCGATGGCCGGCAGGTAGTGTTCATTTTTAATCTTTGAGTATGGCGGGGTGCCGAGGTGGGTGGTAAAAGGAGTAAGAAAGGGATTATTTTCAGGTGTCATACTATTCATTTTAAAGAGAATCGGAAACGAGGTCAATCATAAATTCGTCAACGCCCAGTGCCAGCAGGTCGCCACGGTCCGCATCAAATTTACGCTGCCATCCATCAATATTGCCGCCGTCATTGCTGATACTCGCCTTGTACATCTCAATGGCTTTGCGAAAATTTCCGGAAACCATCTCCAGATGGCCGAAGTTGAGCAGGTCGCTAACCGAGGGAGAGTTGGCAATAATCCTTTGATAGTAGGTGCGGCTTTTGTCAAACTGCTTTGTCATCAAAAGGCACCAGGCAATGGGACGGAGAGCCTTTGTGGATTTCTCATCAAGAAATTCCACTTTGAAATACTGCTTCAAGGCATCTTCATAGCGTTGCAAACCAAGATAGCAGTGGCCGAGGTTGAGACACAAGCCAAGATCATCGGGATGGAGCTTGACAAGCGATTCGTATTTGGTCACAGCCTTGTCGTACAACCCTTGCATACGATAGCATGCTGCGAGCTTGCGCATGGTCCATTTGTTGTCAGGATTGAGTAGTTCGCTGCACTCATAATATTCTGTGGCTTTGGCGATATCGTCCAACTGCTGCATGCAGTATCCGGCTTTCTGAAACAGTTGGGCATCGGGGTCGGTGCGCTGCAGCAGCATCTGATAAATGGAATAGGCTTCATTATAATAGCCGCGCTTGAAGTAGAACTGAGCCACAATTTCAAGTGTGCTGTCGGCATCGAAAAACTCAGCAATCTCGGGAATCTCCACAAGGTTAACCGGAGACGCAAACGGATTGACAAACTCGTTTTTACGACGGTAGAGAGTGAAGAACCGGTAGAGGTCCTGCACATATTTGTTCACAGAGTTTTCGCGAGATTTTGATTCAGGGAGGAGTGAGGAATTTTTGATTTCAGCAAGATTGATGTTCTGCATCTTGATTTGCTCAAGCATCACCTTGCGCGCACTGCCGGCCACATTTTCCAGAGAGAACACCATGGAATATTTGTCGCTGCTGCAAAGCATCGGCGTGGAGTCAAGCAGTTCAGCCAACTCAAAGCTGTCACCTTTCAATGCCTGGGCCACATGGTGCTGCTCGGGAAAAAACGGAAGAAACCAGTGGGCAACATTGGTGAAAAACGAGAACGATTTCAATCCCGAGAAGGTGCTCATCATCACATCCGCACCCTCGGCCTGCATCTCGGAGAGCTCCCGGAGTTTGTCGCTTAGACCGGATTTCTCAAATATCTCCTCCCATTCGGGATTGTCCTCCATGGCCGAAGGATCAATCATGTCGGGATCATCCTTGATAATCTTGTTGATTTCCGGACGCATCTTCATCATGGAGGGTATCACATCATTGCGCATGGTCTGATTGATGCGCTCGGTGTCGCGGGTGCGGATGAACTGCAGGAATGTCATCTTCACATCCTCCTTCCATTGAGGGAGCTCGGCAAGAGTGGCAAACATGTTTCTCAGCTTGGTGCTGCGGGTGTGTGTGCGCTGAATCCATATCCCCAGGAGCAGACCACACAGTGCATATGTGTCCAGATTCTTGAGCTGACGGCTATAGATTTCGCCAAGCAGCAGCAACCGCTGCTCACTGTAATATTCCATGGCTCCGAGCATCAGGGCACCTATCATCTGCTGCTTGAACATGAGCGAAAGGGTGGGGTCGAGAATCAGCTCAAGAAGCTCCCTGGAATCGGAGCTGTTGAACGGATGCTTGGTCCAGATATAATTAAACAACCGGGTACCGATTTCGTCCATCACCTCGGAGAGCAATCTTCCGTCACCCTCCTTCACATCAGTGTTCCCCGCCATCATTGCCATGGCAATGCGGTTGGCTTTGGACTTATAAAGCTGACCGAGCGAAGATATGGAATTGCTGCCTTGCATCCGTTCGTAGCGAATGGCACTGAAATACAGTTTGGAGGATGAGTCAAGAACTGATTCACGCAATATCAGGTCGGCAGAGTCGTTGATGCCGCTCACGATATCGTCCCTGAGCTGGGTTCTGGTGCTGTCCACCACGCCGTCAAGGGCATATTTCGACATCAAATCGTAATTTTCCACCAGAGAAGCAATCTTCTCCTTGATGGGCCATGAAGCTGCGGTGGCTGAAGCGAGAGCATCAAGTTCCTCAAGAGCTGGCCTGATGCGATGATGCCGGAGAAGATTAGATATATGTGAACGATAGTTTTGGAGTTCGTTATGTGTCATGCTTACAAATTTACTCATTTTAGAACAAAAATCATGCCAAAAAAGTTAGCAAAATCAGGCCAACCGTGCTGACGGTGAGAGAAAAAATCCATAATTTTGCAAAATATGAGCCACGATATGATTGACATAGCTCAATGGTGCGACAGACTGCGAGGTAATGACTTTGCAGCCATGAGGCTGAAATATGCCGGCAATGAAGAAGCCCAATACGCCATCATGCAGCTGGAATGTAGAAAGAAAGCGGCATCAAAATTGCCCAAGACACTTGAAAACAAGCAGTTCAGATTCCCGACCACTTTGTCTGCCGAGCAATGCACCTCGGAGCTATTGGCCCGGTTCCACACCACTCTCGTGCCTCGTGGCGCGAGACTGCTTGACATGACATGCGGCCTTGGTATCGATTCATTTGAACTTTGCCAGCAATGCGAATCGGTGGTGGCGGTAGATATTGATGCGAAGGTGGCGGAAACCGCCAACGAAAATGCTGCGATTCTCGGCATCAGCAACTTCACTGCCCTGTGTGGAGATTCGGAGGCGGTGATAGCCGATGCTGAAGATGACGGCTATACGGCTATCTTTGTTGACCCGGCGCGACGAAATGCCGGAAAGAAAGTGGTGTTTCTTGACGATTGCTCTCCCAATGTGGCCAAACTTATAAGGAAAATGCTGAGAGTAGCACCGCTGGTGGTGATAAAAGCATCTCCGATGCTCGATATCACTGCAGCTGCTAAAGCACTGCAAAATGTAAGCGATGTGTTTACCATAGGCACGCCATCGGAATGTAAAGAGCTTGTGATTGTGTGCAAACGCGGTTATGAAAGTGAAGTGCGCACCCATGCCGTGACGCTATGGCATGGCGGCGGGATAAAATTCAGTTATGACACCGTGGGCACTTATAATCCCGATTATGCAACGGAGTTGAGAGAGGGAGATTACCTTTATGAGCCGTATCCCGCCGTGATGAAGGCGGGACACTTTGGCGAGCTGTGTCAAAAGTTCGGATTGACGATGCTTGGCCGGGACACCCACATATTCACATCCCATGAGGCTGTGGAGCGATTTCCGGGCAAGATGATGAAGATATTGTGGTGTGAACCGTTCAACAAGCGTAGCGCGGCAAAGGCCAAGGAGATCTATCCGAAAGCCAATGTGTCAACACGCGGATTTGTGATGCCCGCCCCGCAGCTTGCCAAATACGCCGGAATTGCCGAGGGTGGCGATAAGATGCTGTACGGCGTAGGTCTTGCAGGGAAGCGCAACCATTGGATAGCGGTGTGCGAATAGCTACTTTTGGAAAGCGCGTGCAATGCTGCGCTTATCCTCCCGCTCCTTGATGCTCTGGCGTTTGTCGTACTCCTTTTTACCCCGACCGATACCGATGATAAGCTTGGCAAGACCACGTTCGTTGATAAACAGCTTCAGGGGCACAATGGTAAATCCGGTTTCCTTACCGGTTTTGGCGAGTTTCGCTATCTCCTTCTTGTTGAGCAACAGCTTGCGGTCGCGGCGTGTTTCGTGATTGTTGTACGATCCATAGAAATATTCGGCGATATACATATTCTTGATCCACACCTCACCATTGGTCACATAGCAGAAAGTGTCAACAAGGCTTGCTTTGCCTTGTCGGATGGATTTGATTTCGGTACCCGTAAGAACAATCCCGGCAGTAAAAGTGTCGGAGATGGCATAGTCGAACGTGGCCCGCTTATTGCGGATATTAACATCGGATGCTTTCATAGCAGTCAGGAAACAGCAAAGTTAAACAATAGTTGAATGATATATGGCGGCAAAATAAGACTCAGTGAGGCTACCACCACAAACTTCACATCATAGCCCGGCTGAACTGTCATGTAGCTGACACCTCTCCATACTATGAACGACACATAGAGCGGCAGCAGCCATATCCATGCAATCTCAAGAGGGATACAGTTCTGGATGAGCTCAAGAGTGGCCATAAGTCCGGTGATGTATGCGGAGAAAGTATGCACACGCTTTTCTGTGACCTCGGCGTCAGTGTGGCCGGGGAGATTCATGAGCAGCACGAACACGCCGATGCAGTAGCTCACAAAAAACTTTATGAAGGTGACAAACACCTGCTGAATCTCGCTGAGCCATTGCAGTTCGGAATGATATATCATCTGAATCAGCACGGACAATGCCACAATGATGAGATACGGACAGAGACCGAATTTCACGAGATTGCGCTCATCGACACCGTCATACGACACATCCTCCCACCCCTTGGCCGGGGACAGGATGATCTGAAGCATGTCCTTTAAGAATATCCAAAACATTTCAAGAATTTCCTGCAAAGATACGGAGTTGTGGGTGCTGATGCAAAAAAATATTGCAGCATAGATAAAAAAACACGGTCATACCGCTTCAATATCAATCAGCGGTATGACACGTTTGGGTTATTGCAATTATTCAGCCAAATGGTTGAATCCTTGCGCCTTGATGGTTATTTCGGCTCCATCGCGGGTTATCATGGCGCAGCCAAGGTCGGGTTTGGTGATATGCCCGATAACCTTAATGCCCGGGATAGCCTGTATCTGCTCGTGATAATGCAGAGGTACAGTGAACACCAGTTCGTAGTCCTCGCCGCCGTTCATGGCCGCTGTGACAAGATTCATGCCAAGCTCCTCAGCCATAACGGCAGTTTGATAATCAATAGGTATCCTTTCCTCATACACACGGCAGCCGACATTGCCGGCATGGCAAATATGAAGCAATTCGCTGGAGAGGCCATCGCTGACATCCATCATTGCCGTAGGCTTGATGCCGGCTTTGTGCAATGCCTCGATGACATCGCGACGGGCTTCCGGCTTCAGCTGACGCTCCACAAGATACTCCTTGCCGGAGAAATCAGGAGTGAAATCTTTCTGCCCAGCACTTGCCACCTTTTCGCGCTCAAGCAGCTGAAGACCCATGTAAGCGGAACCGAGGTCACCGCTCACGCATATCAGGTCTGTGTCCTTGGCGCCGCTGCGTAGCACTGCCTCACCTTTTGGGCAATCGCCCACACAAGTGATGCTGATCACCAGTCCGGCATTGGAAGCAGTGGTGTCGCCGCCCACAATGTCAACTCCGTAGTTCTCGCAAGCGAGGCGTATGCCCGCATATAGCGCATCAATATGCTCCACGGTGAAACGCTTGGATATGCCAAGGCTGACGGTGATTTGACGAGGAACGCCGTTCATCGAATAGATGTCGGAAAAATTGACCACGGCACTTTTGTAGCCGAGATGTTTCAGCGGCATATAAGTCAGGTCAAAATGCACTCCTTCGAGCAGCATATCGGTGGTTAGCAACTCGTCCACATCTTCGGGATAATGGAGCACGGCAGCATCATCCCCTACCCCGACAACGGTGCTTTTGTTGTATAGTGGCAGTTTTTCGGTGATACGGTCGATAAGGCCAAATTCACCGAGCTGCGAAATTTCTGTCTGCTGACTCATGACGCTATCATGCTTTGGCGCGGTTGACAAGCTCGCGCATGATTTCCATCATTTTGGGCTGCGCCTGCTCGGCAGCCTTCTGCACTTCCTCATGGGTGGGCACTTCGGTCACATCCTTGCCACCGAGATCGGTGATAACCGACACACCAAACACTTTCATGCCGGCGTGATTGGCCACAATCACCTCGGGCACGGTGGACATGCCTACAGCGTCACCGCCGATGATGCGGAAAAATTCATATTCGGCAGGAGTTTCAAATGTAGGCCCGGTGACACCTACATACACACCGTGCATCACTCTGATACCTTTTTCAGCGGCGATGGTATCAGCAAGCGACACAAGCTGCTTGCTGTAAGCCTCGGTCATTGCCGGGAAACGCGGGCCGAGCTCATTGTAGTTCTTGCCTCGGAGAGGATTTTCGGGGAACAGATTGATATGGTCGGTGATAATCATGATGTCACCAACTTTAAACTCCTTGTTCATGCCACCGGCAGCGTTGCTCACAAAGAGCGTGTCAACACCAAGCTCTTTCATAACGCGCACGGGGAATGTCACCTGCTTCATGTCGTAGCCTTCATAGTAGTGAAAGCGACCCTGCATGGCAATGACAGGAGTGTTGCCCAGTTTGCCGAATATCAGGTTGCCGCTGTGGCCTTCAACGGTTGACACAGGGAAATTGGGAATCTCCTTGTAGGGAATATATTTCTTATCCTCGATATGGTCAACGAGCGCACCGAGACCAGTGCCGAGAATTATTGCTGTGGTAGGAATATCCTTAACTTGCTGACGGATGTAGTCGGCTGTCTGCTTAATGGTTTCTATCATTTTGGTTATAATTAAATTAAATTTCTGTATAGTCAATAACGATATTGAAGCGTGTAATGTTAGATAACTTTGGTTTTTTGCGCTATCACATCTTTAATCACGGCTTCAAGAGGTTTGTTTTCACCATGAGTAGGCACGAATTTCACCCTTATAGGCTGGTAATATGTATGCGCTTTGAGCTGCTGCGGGAAATAGGGACAGTTCATCAGGCGCATGGCATCCTTCTCGGTGGTGATGATATATTTGTTCTTGCCCGACATAGCCTGGAATTTTTTCAAGAGCGCAGTCATATCAGCACTTGTGAAATGATGGTGGTCGGGGAATATCTTGATTTTTATCTTGGCTTTGCTGCTCCGTATATGCTTGACGAACGGTTTGGGGTTGGCAACGCCGGCCACCACAAGCACAGTGTCGTCGTCGGTCAACGATGCAAGTTGCGGAGGTATGGAGGAAGCCACTTCATCAAACACCGGGAGCATAGGACTGTATTCATATTTGGAAAACAGCAATGTCTGATAGGGCCACAGACTCAGGTCTTCGGCAAAAAGGGTGTAGTCCATCGGACGCATATTGTCGGTGCATTTGGTGACCACCACAATATCGGCGCGGTTGAGAGAGCCGACAGGTTCTCTAAGGCGGCCTAAAGGGAGCAGATGGTCACGGAACGCCGGGCGTGTGCTCTCCATCAGCACCACAGCTACAGTGGGCTTCACATAGCGATGCTGAAACGCATCGTCAAGCACCAGCAGATTGATTTTCGGGTTTGCCTCCAGCATGGCATTAATCCCTTTGACCCGATCCTCACACACTGCCAATGTCACATTGCGATGAGCGAATTTGCGATACAGCTGATAAGGTTCGTCGCCTATATCATCGATGTGGGAGTTCTTGCAGGCAAGCACAAAACCACGGGTCTTGCGTTTGTATCCACGTGACAGGATACCTATGTTGTACTCATTCGACAATGCGTCAACAATATATTCGGTGTGAGGTGTTTTGCCTGAGCCACCCATTGAAATGTTGCCCACCACCACAACCGGCACATTGAACTCATGCTGCTTTATAATCCCTTTGTCAAACAAATAATTGCGCACCGACACCCCAAACCGATACAGAATAGATATCGGTCCGAGAACGAGGGCTGAAAGCAATTTGTTTTTTGCCATAGGATCCGTAGGTGAGAACTGTGGTTACTGAATTTGAATACACTCCATACGTGCCTGGACGGGATAGAGCTGCTTGATGTTCTTTATAGCCTGATAGTAAGGAACAAACTGTTGGATTTCTTTATCGATAGCACCGGAGCGCATCTGGTTGCCTACAGCCATAATCCCCTCCCACCATTTCATTTTCACAGAAGGATATTCAGTGGTGTAGTACTCATCGCTGCTTTCAAGCTCCGAAGCCATGTCGGAAATAGCCTGCTGCAAGCCGCCGATTTTATCCACAAGCCCTATGCGTAGAGCGGTGGCGCCATCCCACACCCTGCCTTCTGCAATAGCCTTGATGGAGTCAACGGGCATTTTGCGTCCATCGGCACATCTGCCCACGAACAATTCGTAACCACGGTCCACATAGGCCTGCATGGCATTGCGCTGCTCAGCCGACATGGTGCGGAAGAAATCAGGGAAATTGCCGGCGCTTGTGCTAACTGTGGCGGTATGAATCCCTATCTTGTCATTGAGCAAATGCTGAGCACTCGGAATCATACCGAATATACCGATGGAGCCGGTCAGTGTGAGCGGTTCGGCATATATACGGTCGGCACCACAGGAAATATAGTAGCCGCCCGAAGCAGCATAGTCGCCCATCGACACATAGAAAGGTTTGCCGGTGATTTTTTTCCATTGCTGCAGAGCTTCCCATATCTGTTCCGAGGCAAACGCGCTGCCGCCACCGGAGTTGACGCGCATCACGAGGCCATCGATATCATCATCCTCCGCAAGTTCAAGAATCTGTGGTACAAGCGATTCTGATGCTATGCCATCTTTTGCCGACTCGGTGATGTCGCCAACAGCATAAAGCACGGCGATTTGCTTTCCTTTCTGCTTGGTGGTGCTGTTTTTGGGAAGATTGGCGTAATCGTCAAAATCCACGTAGTTGGGATCATCCTCCCCGATTTTAGAGGCGATGAGGTCATCGAATTCATGGCGATATTTGAGCGCGTCAACCACCTTGAGCTTAGCATACTCCTCAGTGGGTTTGGAGAACATGAAATCGTCAGACCACTGCTGAACCGTGGCCTGAGTCACCTTGCGCTGCTGTGCTATGTTGCTTGAAATACTTGACCAGATACTGTTGAGAAATTGAGAAGTCTGCTCACGATTGGCTGCGCTCATGTCGTTGAGAATGAACGGCTCGACAGCACTTTTATAGGTGCCCACCTTCACCACTTGCACATCCACCCCAATCTTGTCAAGCAGATCTTTGAAATAGACCACAGTGGAGCTTAGTCCGTGAATGTCAACCATGCCGATGGGGTTTATGAATATCGAGTCGGAAGAGCAAGCTATATTGTAGTTGGCCTGAGTATAGTTGTCGCCGTATGAAAAAATCCATTTACCCGATTCCTTGAACTCATCGAGAGCAGTGATGATTGCCTGCATCTGCGCCATTCCCATGGAGGCACCTTTGCAGTCTATTACAATACCATTGATGGCTTTGTCATCGGCAGCCAATTTGATGACCCGTACAAGATCATTCAGGGCAATATTGTTATTATCGTCACCATATATCTGCGACATGATGTTGACTGGTGTGGCGCGGTCCGTCACAGCTCCATCAAGCGATATACGGAGCACATTATGCTCTTTCAAGGACACAATGCTGGGCTTGGAGTCCTGCGACATCAACGCCGCAATGGCACCCACAAACACCATCACTAACATGAACACTAAAACTATTGTGACCCACAAACCTGCGAGCACAGCTAAAAAGTTCTCAAAAAAACGCTTCAACATAATTCGTTAACAGCTAATAATTACCGCGATGCAGCAATTAAATCAAACACTACGGCAGAACATACATTCTGCACCACGATACAAAATTAGTGAAAATGAGCTATTTTGCAAAAAAATTCTCACCTGCTCCGTCAAGCACCACCCTCCGGGAACTTTTTGATTACTCTGCAGGGATTGCCCACTGCCACACTATTGGAAGGGATATCTTTGGTGACAACACTACCACCCCCGATTGTCACATTGTCACCAATGGTGACTCCCGGAAGGATTGTGGTTGAGCCACCAATCCAAACATTGCTGCCGATTGTCACGGGCTCGGCCCATTCCACCCATTTATTACGTTCAACAGGGTCTAACGGATGGCACGCGGTATAGATGCTCACATTGGGGCCTATCAGCACATTGTCGCCGATGGTCACAAAAGCCTCATCGAGGATCGTGAGGTTGAAATTGGCCATAAAATTCTCACCAACGGAAATATTGCACCCATAGTCGCACCGAAACGGCTGATTGATAATAATCTTCTCACCGCATTTGCGCAGCAGACTGCGAAGAATGGAGTTCATACGCAAAGAGTTGTCCGGCTCAAGGTTGTTGTAAACCCTTATCATTTTACGGGTGCGCATGAGCAATTCCAAAAACGGAGCATACGAGGCTTCATAAACCTCGCCTTTGAGCATCTTGATCCATTCCTGCACGAATTTTGTGTCGGAGCTATATTTTTCGGGAAGGTGAAGGTCTTTAAATTCCATATTCAATCAATAGGTTTAGAACCGCATGCCAACGTTGAGCGACAGTGATTCTATAGAGTTGAAAAAAGTGTAATGTTTTGCGAAGTAGAAATGAAGGTCGGCTTTTCCAAGCATGGCCACAAACAGCGCACGGTGGTTATAGACCACGCTAAATGAGCCCCGGATATTGGTTGACACCATGTGGGGAAGACCATCGGACGACCCTTTATAGGCATGTTTGTACCCAATGGATGGAAGCACAGTCACATTCACCAACCATCTCTTTGGTCGAGGTACCCAGTTGTAGGCATAACCGCCGAGCACACTGTAGTCGGTGTACTTGAAATGATAGTTTTTCTGCAATGCCGGAAACTCATCAATCATGCTCTGAGGGATATCCTCAAAGTTAAGATTGATGTTCTGATGATTGAATGCGAATCCCAATATAGGGCTTCCCGAACTTTTAAGCTGGTATTTGGAATAGCAATAAGCGGCGGCCTGCGAATATTTCCAATGATTGAAATAGTAGTACGCATCTCCGGAAAGTGAGCTGAGCTTTGCATCACCGAACTCCATCGGTAAATCTTCCTTTCTGCCGAATTTCACAATCTTGGTGCCGCCATGCGACTTCGTGATATCGATATTGGCGGTGAACAGTGATGTTTGAAAGCTGAAATTGAAATTACTACGGGTACTCTCGCCAGCTCCAAACATATTGTTGAGCTTGGCGGTGTAACCGAGGCTTACGGCCATGAAACTGATGTGGGCACCGACATCGCAGTAAATATCGGAGCGGAGGTGGAGAGTCTGCTTGTTGGGAAACAGCATCATGTAGCTTTCCATCCAGTTGTAGCTGTTCAATATCAACTTCCAATTTTTTCGTGTGCTCACCACATATTCCGGATCGTAGGAGTTGAATGTCTTGTCGCCCCAGTCATACACCTTGAGGCAGAAGCGTGGAAACTTAGGATAATTCACCCTCGGGTCATGGATGCGGAATCCGTTTTCGATCAGCTGCTTGTACCATGGCAATTCCGAAAAGCGGATGCTGTCCTGCACCGCTGTGCTGTCGATTGAAGCGATAATCATCGGACCGTCATTCACAAGTTCATGCCCACGGGTAGGCAAACCCATGAGCATGAACAATGTAAATATGATTGAAAGTTGAAATTTCGCTTTCACTCTTCAGATCGGTTGGTTTTCGGCTGCAAAATTATACAATAGCAGCATCAAATGCAACTAATACATTGGAGTGAATGGCTGCGAAACACGCATTTTTTGCGTCACATCGCCCACATAATCTTCCGAATGGGATGTGTCGAGCTTAAGCACGGGTGCCCCCGGCTCGAGAAGGCAATGGTTGAGGTCGATATAGAACATCCCGGGATTGGTGACGAGGTCGAAATAGTAGCGTTTGTTTTTGATGTCGCTGAACGAGCGCCATTGTGTGGACGACACATTCGGTTCGCCGTCAACGGTGTAGAGATACGGCACCGACACATTCATCAGTATGCTGCGGACAATTGGCAATGCCTCTTTTTCATTTCCTGTTTTCACAACATTCTTGTCAAAGAACGAAGCGCGGACAAACCGGTCGGCACTGCGCACCGTGCCGGGAAGCATATTCTTTCCGTCAACTTGTTCCCAATACTGGTTTATAGCAGTGATTTCGGGATAGGTGGGATCATTGGTCATCACCGGCATATCCTGGCCTTCATAGATGTTGATATCGCCGTTGACGAACTCAAACAACGCGCAGTGGCCCTGAGCATCCGTCACACCCCAATGCAGCGCCGACACAGTGCCGCCATCAAATGTGGCTCCCGAGATAGTGAAATTGTGCTCGCGAAGCACAGCCACAACTTCCTCTGTGGTGGCATTCATATCAAGAAGCCAAGCCACAAACACTGCCAGCGACATCGGTGGCCTGTTCATGGTCTGCTCATTCACATACACAGAACCCTTGCAGAACAAACCGTTGATCACAAGCCCTTTCTCGTTCATTCCCTCGGTGACACCGCCATCGTAGCTCACAGCATACACGGCTCCGTACTTTGAGGTCCATTCCACCGCACCGGGCACATTGTTACCCACCTTATGAATCCCGGCCGGGTAGACATATATATTGGTGGGAATCGGGGTTTTCCAGTCGAGCGAACGGCCAACAATCCTGAGAGTGCTGTCACCTACATAAAGTACTCTTGAGCAAGCATCGGAATGTTGGGGAGCCATCATTGCCACGGTGCCAAGCATCAACAGGCAGACGAGAGATTTGATATGTTTCATAATACCTTTGATAATAAATATTGTTTTTAGTGTGAACATCCAAGACGCCTGCATTGTTCCGCCCTACCCTAATTCTGTCCCTAAGGACCAATAATTGCCGCCTTAGAAAAAAAATTCTTACCTTTGCCACCAAAAATTAAGACTCCTGTATGATTATAAAAGAATCACTTGTGACTTTTGGCCGCTACTGCCTGTTTATGAAGCGGGTGTTTGCGGTGCCTGATAAATGGAGCGTCTTTGGAAAACGTAGCATTTTCGAGATTACCAAACTGGGCGTGGACAGTATTCCCCTGGTGATAGTGATATCCTTGTTCATCGGCGCAGTGTGCGCCATCCAGATGCAGCTCAACACCACTTCGCCGCTCATGCCGGCCTATTCGGTGGGACTCGCCACCCGCGAGATTGTGCTTCTGGAGTTTTCCAACTCCATTCTTTGCCTTATCCTTGCGGGCAAGGTGGGGTCAAACATAGCTTCGGAAATAGGCACGATGCGAGTCACCGAGCAGATTGACGCGCTCGAAATCATGGGTGTCAACTCCGCCAACTTCATAGTGCTACCCAAGGTGCTCGGATTTTTGTTTTTCATGCCGGTGCTCTCCACATTCTGTATAGGCACATCGCTTCTCGGCGGGTATCTTGTGGGGGTATTCACCGATGTGTTCTCCGTGTCCAAATATGTTTATGGCATACAAACCATGTTCAACGAATGGTATGTGTGGTACGGACTTATAAAATCATTGTTTTTCTCGGTAATCATCAGCTCGGTGTCGGCTTTCTACGGCTACTATGTGAAGGGTGGCGCACTTGATGTGGGCAAATCATCCACCAACGCTGTTGTGGCAAGCAGCATCCTGATACTATTGTTTGATGTAATCCTCACAAAACTTTTGATGCAATGATAGAGGTTAAAGACTTGGTGAAGTCGTTTGACGGCAAAACCATACTCCACGGCATCGACGCCGAATTTTACACTGGCAAAACCAATCTCATCATTGGTCAGAGTGGCTCCGGAAAAACCGTGTTGATGAAATGTCTGGTGGGATTGCTCCAGCCCGACAGCGGCCAGATTCTTTTTGACGGGCGCGATATTGTGTCGATGAACGCCAACGACATCAAGGAGCTGCGCAAAGAGATTGGCATGCTGTTTCAAGGTTCAGCTCTGTTTGACTCCGAAACAGTGCTCGGCAACGTGATGTTCCCCCTCACCATGTTCACCAATATGCAGCCTGCTGAGGCGAAGGATAGAGCCCAATTTTGCCTTGAGCGTGTCAACCTCAAAGGCGCCGACAAAAAATTTCCGTCAGAAATTTCCGGCGGCATGCAGAAGCGTGTGGCCATTGCCCGCGCCATTGCGCTGAATCCCAAATATCTGTTCTGCGATGAGCCCAACTCGGGACTTGACCCCAAGACTTCTATCCTTATCGACGAACTGCTGAGCGACATCACCCACGAATACAACATCACCACCATCATCAACACCCATGACATGAACTCAGTGCTCGGCATCGGCGAGAATATTGTGTTCATCAACAAGGGGTATCGCGAATGGGTCGGCAACATGAAGCAGATCTATACCACCTCCAATGAGGCTCTCAATGATTTCGTGTTCGCCACCAAACTGTTCCGCGAAGTCAAGGATTATATCGTGGAGCACGAAAGCCGTAAATAACTTTTCTCCATCATATATGTACCAAGAGAGGCTGCCCTATGGACAGCCTCTCTCGATATTGGTTATGCTATTTATCAGTCCTCCTGATTCTTGGCGGCATATTCAGCAAGAAGTTTTTCCTGAACATCACCGGGAACAAGCTCATAACCGGCAAACTTCATTGTAAACGATGAGCGTCCACCGGTGATGGAACTGAGAGCAGTGCTGTAGCTGGACATCTCTTTCAAAGGCACTTTGGCAATGATTTTCTCAAAGCCGTTCTCGCTGTTCATGCCCATGATTATGGCGCGACGGCCTTGCAGATCGCTCATCACATCGCCCATCACATCGCCTGGCACCATTACCTCTACATCATACACAGGCTCAAGGATTTTAGGATTGGCAGCGCGGAAAGCCTCACTGAATGCGTTGCGGGCAGCCAGGCGGAACGAGATTTCGTTGCTGTCTACCGGATGCATCTTGCCATCGTAGATACATACGCGAACATCGCGGGCATAAGATCCGGTGAGCGGGCCTTGCTCCATTCTGTCCATCAAACCTTTTACGATTGCAGGTATGAAGCGTGCGTCGATTGCACCGCCCACAATACAGTTGCAAACCACCAGCTTGCCACCCCACTCCAGAGGTATCTCCTGAGTGTCGCGCACATTCATCTTGAACTCCTGGTTGCCGAAACGGTAGGTGTCCGGAGCGGGCATACCTTCGGTGTAAGGCTCGATCACGATATGCACCTCGCCAAACTGACCGGCGCCACCGCTCTGCTTTTTGTGGCGGTAGTCGGCACGGGATGCCTTGGTAATGGTTTCGCGATAAGGAATCTTCGGTTCCTCAAACACAATAGGCAATTTATCATTGTTCTCCACACGCCATTTGAGAGTGCGCAGGTGGAATTCACCCTGGCCAGAGAGAATAGTCTGCTTGAGCTCCTTCGACTGCTCAACCACCCATGTGGGATCCTCCTCATGCATGCGTGTGAGGATGCCTGACAGTTTCTCAGCATCGCTCTCCGTGACGGGGCGTATGGCACGAGAATATTTAGGAGCAGGATATTTGATGAAGTCAAATGCGTATTCGCATCCTTTCTCATCAAGAGTGTTACCTGTGCGGACATCTTTCAGCTTCACAGTGGCTCCAATATCGCCGGCGCACATTTTGTCAACGGGAGTCTTGATCTGGCCGCAAACGCAGTAGAGCTGAGCGATACGCTCCTTGGTGCCGCGGCTCACGTTGTCAAGGTCAACACCCGGGGTGAGTGTACCGGACATCACTTTGAAGTAGCTCACCTCACCGATATGAGGCTCAACTGTGGTTTTGAACATATAGATACTCAGCGGACCGTTGCTGTCGGGCTTCACTTCCTCGCCCTTTTCATCCATAGGCACAGGCATATCCTCTACGAACGGCACCACATTGCCAAGGAATTCCATCATGCGGCGCACACCCATATCCTTGAGGGCACTGACGCAGAACACGGGATAGATGGAACGGTCTATCAAACCTTTGCGGATACCTTCGCGCATCTCATCCTCGGTGAGGTGTCCCTGGTCAAAGAATTTTTCCATCAGAGTTTCATCATTCTCAGCGGCAGCCTCCACAAGCTGCTGGTGCATATGCAGCGCACGTTCCATCTCCTCGGCAGGAATTTCCTCAATGGTGGGCACACCGCCATCAGGACCCCATGAGTATTTCTTCATGAGGAGCACATCGATCATGGCATTGAAGCCGGGGCCGGCATTGAGCGGATACTGGATGGGAACAATCTTGTTGCCGAACACATCCTTCATCTGCTCCATCACATTGTCGTAGTCGGCCTTCTCACCGTCAAGCTGGTTGAGAGCGAAAATCACAGGCTTGAACAATTGGGCTGTGGTGCGGAAAATATTCTGGGTACCGACTTCCACTCCATACTGAGCATCGATAAGAATCACACCTGTGTCGGTTACATTCAAAGCTGTGATGGCGTTTCCAACAAAGTCGTCAGCTCCAGGACAGTCAATCACATTTAGCTTCTTGTTGAGAAATTCAGCATAAAATATTGTGGAGAACACAGAGTAGCCATATTCTTTTTCAACAGGGAAATAATCGCTGACAGTATTTTTGGCGTCAATAGTGCCGCGACGTTTTATCACGCCACACTCGTAGAGCATCGCTTCAGCGAGTGTGGTTTTACCCGAGCCTTTGCTACCGAGCAAGGCTATGTTTTTAATCTCGTTGGTTTGATAAACCTTCATGTTATTAGAATTTTAGAAATATTTGTAACGGATTATAACTATTATGCTGAGAACTCTTTCTCAAAATGTGGGTGCAAAATATGAAAAAAATGCGAATCAACAGCGCCAATTTGATATGTTACACAACATAAGTTTTAAATTTAGCCGTTCAATAGTGCACAATCGCGCAAAAAGCGGTAACTTTGGCATGGGATTTGCATACTGAGTTTCCAACAACCATTAGTTCCTTCTTTATTTAAATAAGGTGTGATATGAATTCCAAGAAATCCACTATATCGTTAGGACAAATTGAAATTGATGCCAACAATCTCAAATCAACTCCTGACTATGATTGCATGCCTGTGCTACCTATGCGCGACCAGATTATATTTCCCGGCGTTTCGTTCCCGATTGCGCTCGGGCGTGAGTCGTCGGTGGCCGCCGCAGAGTATGCCACCAGCCATTCGGCATCAATTTGCATCGCATGCCAGAAAGACCCCTCCACCGAGCATCCGAAGGTGCCGGAAGACATCTACGACTATGCTGTAGTGGCCGATGTGATAAAGGTGCTGGAGCTTCCCGAGGGACATAAAACCGCAATAATCCATTCACGCGAGATATGCAGGATAGTCGGAGATGCCTGCAGCTCAGCGACCAACAGATTTTCATGGGCCAAGGTGGAGCCCGTGGCCACAATCCCCGCCCCGCTCCGCGACAAGGAGTTCCTGGCCACCGCGAGTGAAATCAAAAACACTGCCCGCGAGATTGCCCAAATGGTACAGGAGGACGGGCATGAAGTGACCTACAATATCGAGCAGTGCTCCGACCCTGATATGCTGCTCAACATCGTGAGCACCTTCATGCCGTTTGAGCCATCGAGAAAGTACGAGATCCTCCGCACTGTCGCACCGAAATCCAAGGCTTTCCTGATTCTTACCGAGCTTGCCCTGCACAAGGAGTTTCTGACTATCACCAACGACATCCAGCAGCGCACACGCATGAACATAACCAGCGATCAGCGCTCAAATTTTCTGCACCAGCAGCTTGAAACTATCAAACAGGAACTATATGGTGACGACAGCGATGAGATTGAACTTACGCGGCGCGCAAGCAAAGTGGATTTGCCCAAAGAGGTGGCTGCCACTTTCAATCGCGAACTCAACAAGCTCACGCGCTACAATCCGCAAAGCCCCGATTATGCGATACAATACTCTTATCTCGAGATGCTGCTGGAGCTTCCTTGGAATAAGATTGACCCGCTCAACACTGACCTCTCCAAGGCTAAAGCAATTCTCGATGCCGACCATTTCGGCCTCGACAAGGTGAAGGAGAGAATACTGGAGCAGATAGCGGTGCTGATGCACACCCCCAATGGGAAAGCACCTATCCTGTGTCTTGTGGGCGCACCCGGTGTCGGCAAAACATCGCTCGGACAATCAATTGCCAAGGCTCTCGGGAGAAAATACCAGCGGGTGTCGCTCGGTGGTCTGCACGACGAAGCAGAAATCCGGGGCCACCGTCGCACCTACATTGGTGCCCTCCCCGGCCGCATCATCACAGCCATGAAACGTGCGGCCTCTTCAAACCCGGTGATTCTTCTTGACGAGATCGACAAAATCGGCTCTGACTTCAAGGGAGATCCCTCGGCAGCTCTGCTGGAGGTTCTTGACCCCGAACAGAACTGCGCTTTCCACGACAATTATATTGATGTGGACTACGATCTCTCTAAAGTGCTGTTCATAGCCACTGCCAACACTCTTTCCACCATATCGCAGCCGCTGCTTGACCGAATGGAGGTAATTGACCTGTCGGGCTATCAGCTCGAGGAGAAGGTGGAGATTGCCAAGCGCCATCTGCTTCCACGTGTGCTCAAGGAGAACAGTCTCACCAAACGGAACTTCAATATTTCCGACGAGGCTATTGTGAAAATCATCGAGGGCTATACAAGCGAAAGCGGAGTGCGTCAGCTTGAGAAGAAGATAGCCTCGGTGGTGAGAAAGTATATCCTCAAAAAGGTGAGCGGCGAGAAAACTGAGCGCACTCTCACACCCGACGGTGTGAAGCAATTGCTCGGTGTGGAGAAATTCACAAAGGACCGCTACGAAGGCAACGACTACGCCGGAGTGGTAACCGGACTCGCATGGACCTCCGTCGGCGGTGAGATTCTTTATATCGAATCCTCCCTCGCCAAAGGGAAGGGCGAGAAGCTCACCCTCACCGGCAATCTCGGTGATGTGATGAAAGAATCGGCTGTCATAGCGCTCCAGTATGTGAAAGCTCATGCCAGTTCCTTTGACATCGCATCCGATCTGTTTGAGAAATATCAGCTCCATATCCATGTACCCGAGGGTGCAATTCCCAAAGACGGACCGTCAGCGGGTGTAACGATGGTCACATCCATAGTGTCGGCCATGACCCAGCGTAAAGTGAAGCCGTGCACCGCCATGACCGGTGAGATAACTCTTCGTGGCAAGGTGCTCCCGGTGGGCGGTATCAAGGAAAAAATCCTTGCCGCCAAGCGCGCCGGCATCAGCAACATCGTGCTTTCCGAGCAAAACCGCAAAGATGTGGAAGAAATTTCGGCCGAATACATTTCAGGACTCAACTTCATATATGTCAAGGACATAAGCCAAGTGATATCTGCCGCGCTTATGGATGAGCAAGTGGATAATCCCGAGAAATTTGAATGATGAATCTCCACATTTAATATAAAATGAGTAACTTTGCAGCCTAATTAAATCATATAATATATGAGTTCACGTAAGCTTAAAATTAGAGATTTGACCATGCGCGACGGACAGCAGTCGCTGTTTGCCACCCGTATGAGCCAGAGCACAATCGACCGCCTGTTGCCTTTGTATGAGAATGCAGGTTTTTATATAATGGAAGTTTGGGGCGGTGCCGTTCCCGACTCTGTGATGCGCTATCTTGACGAATCGCCGTGGAACCGTCTTCGCAAAGCCAGCGAAGCAATGAAAGGTAAATCGCTGCTTTCCGCCTTGTCGCGTGGCCGCAACCTTTTCGGCTATGTCCCCTATCCCGACAGCGTGCTGGAAGGGTTCTACAAGGAAGCCATCAAAAACGGTTTGAACGTGATGCGTATTTTTGATGCGCTCAACGATATTGACAATGTCAAGGAGTCCATCCGCATCATCAACGAACTTGGCGGAATAGCCGACGGTGCTGTATGCTACACAGTTGATCCCAAAGAGGAGGCACCCGCAGCTCCCTCAGGTTTCATGGGCAAAATCAAATCCATATTCGGCTCCAAACCTGCTGAACCCGAAAAAATATTCACCGATGAATATTTCGTGAACATCGCCAAGCAGATGGAAGCTCTCGGTGCAAAAATTATCACACTCAAGGATATGGCCGGATTGGTCAATCCCCTGCGCGCCGCTTCCATCATCTCCAAGCTCAAAGGTTCTCTCAGCGTGCCCGTGGATTTCCACACCCACTGCACCCCCGGCTACGGCCTTGCGTCGTCCGTGATGGCAATGCTTCACGGCGTGGATATTCTTGACACCAACATCTGGTGGTTTGGCGGTGGCTCCGCTGCCCCTGCCATTGAACTCATCTATGTGTTTGCCAACCGCATGGGCATAGAGGTGGATGTGAACATGGAAGCTGTAGGCAAAATCCGCAACGAGCTTCTCAACGCACGCAAGGAGCTGGCCGAATTCGATCTCGTCAAGAGCATGCCTATTGAATTCGACCCGCTTAACGACACACTCCCTGCCGAGATATCCGCGCTGTTTGACAAAGCCATTGAATGTGCCAAGGCCAACGATGAGGCCGGCCTCCTTGATGCTTGCCACAGCATCGAGCAGTATTTCGGTTTCCCTAAGCCCAACGAACTTGTCAAGAATGCCGAAGTTCCCGGTGGTATGTACTCCAACATGGTGGCACAGCTCAAAGCCCTTCAGGCCAGTGACCTTCTTGACGATGCAATGCGCCTGATACCTAAGGTGCGCCGCGATGCCGGCTTGGTGCCTCTGGTAACACCTACCAGCCAGATTGTGGGCAGTCAGGCAGTGAGTCTTGCCATGGACCGCAAGAAAGGCAACCCCGACTACTCCAACGCATCCAACCAGTTCATCTCACTCATCAAGGGTGAATACGGTCACACACCCGTGGCTATTGACCCTGCTTTCCGTGAGAAGATTACAGGCAGTCCTATTGAACGCCCTTACGATACATCATCATACAAGAAACCCGAAAATCCTGAGCTTCCTGAACTTGGCGGCGTGAAACTCGCATCCAACAACGAGGAATATCTGCTCCTTGAGCTGCTTCCGTCGGTGGCAAACGGCTTCCTGCGTCGCCGCCGTACCGAAGAGTACAACGCCACACAAGCTGAGAAGAAAGCCGAAGAAGCCAAGGCTGAAAAAGCCAAGGCTCCAGTTGAGCCTATCACCGGCGAGGTGCTCTCCGCTCCCATGGGTGGCCGCATCATCGAGATAAAGGTGAAGGCAGGCGATGCTGTCAAGGCAGGCACAGTGCTGCTTGTGTATGAGGCAATGAAGATGGAGAATGATGTGACAGCCGAAAAGGATGTGGTGATCAAGCGCGTGCTTGTACACCCCGATGAGGTTGTGGGCACTGATGCCCCGCTGATTGAGTTTGCCGATTAAAAAATCGCAAAAATCAGCGCAATTCATTGCATATTACGCGGATAATGCGTAAATTTGCACGCCATTACGTAAAAGCGCCTTACCAGCGTGAATAAAATAAGATTGAAAATCAAACAATTGCATTAAAAATGAAAAAAGATATTCATCCTGCTGACTATCGTGAAGTTGTGTTCAAAGACATGTCTAACGATCAAATTTTCATCACCCGCTCCACTGTAGCCACAAAGGAAACAATTGAAGTTGACGGTGTAACATACCCGCTTGTCAAGCTTGAAATCACAAGTGCTTCTCACCCGTTCTTCACCGGTAAGCAGAAGCTCGTGGACACCGCAGGTCGCGTGGACAAGTTCATGAGCCGCTACGGCAACCGTCGCAAGAAATAATATCTACTATCCAAATATCAAAATCCCGACAGGCATCTGCCGGGATTTTTAGCATTATCACTCACACTTTTTATATCTTATGGCAAAAATCGGTTCGGTTATGACCCCAGTAGGTCGCAAGGCACTGTTGCTTGGCAGCGGTGAACTCGGTAAAGAAGTGGCTCTCGAGCTTCAACGCTACAATGTGGAGGTTGTGGCTTGCGACAAGTATCCCAACGCACCCGCCATGCAGGTGGCCCATCGCAGCCATGTGTTCAATATGCTTGATGGCGACGAGCTGCGCAGAATCATTGAACTTGAGCAGCCCGACCACATCATTCCGGAAGTTGAGGCTATCGCCACTCCGGTACTGTGTCAGCTTGAAAAGGAAGGTTTTCATGTGACCCCTACCGCCGAGGCAGCTTTGCTCACCATGAACCGCGAAGGCATCCGGCGTCTCGCTGCCGAAACACTCGGGCTCAAAACCTCACCCTACAAATTTGCTTCCACCTATGAGGAGTTTTGCGATGCCGTCAGCACTGTGGGAATCCCCTGCGTGATAAAACCCATCATGAGCTCCTCCGGCCACGGCCAAAGCATGATTAAGAAAGCTGAAGATATAGAGAAATCATGGAAGATAGCCCAAGAAGGCGGTCGCGCCGGTGCAGGAAGAGTGATAGTTGAGGGATTTGTGGATTTTGACTATGAGATCACCCTGCTCACTGTGCGCAGCATCTCCGGCACAACTTACTGCCAGCCTATCGGCCATATCCAGGTGGATGGTGATTACCGCTACTCCTGGCAGCCTCAGCACATGACCGATGAAGCACTGCTCAAAGCTCAGGAAACAGCCAAAGCGGTAACCGATGCTCTCGGTGGGTTCGGCATATTCGGCGTTGAGCTATTCATAAAAGGCAACGAGGTGATTTTCAGCGAAGTATCCCCGCGCCCCCATGACACCGGCATGGTGACAATGATATCGCAGGACCTTAGCGAGTTTGGCCTCCATGCCCGCGCATTGCTCGGTCTTCCCGTTCCTGCAATCCGTTTCTATGGTCCGTCAGCCTCACGCGCCATTGTGGTGGAAGGCGACACCGACAAGATAGAGATGGACAATCTTGAAGATGTGCTCAGCGAACCCGGAGTACAGATTCGTATTTTCGGCAAACCCGAAATCAAAGGTCACCGCAGAATGGGTGTGATTCTTGCTACAGCCGATAGTGTGGAGGAAGCAAGAAACAAAGCCGAGCGTGCCTACAGCAAGCTCAAGGTCAACGTGCTTCCCCGAGGATAACGGTGCTTCTCCCAAAATACTTTTTACCGGTGAAGGCTGCATATTCGTGCAGCCTTCACTGCGTTCAGGCAAACAGGGCGCGGAACGCCTCCTCAACTTTCGACACCTCGATGATTTTGATATTGAATCTCTCAGTGTTGATTCCCTTCAGATTGTGCTTAGGCACAAGAATTGTGTTCATGCCAAGTTTTTCAGCCTCCATGATACGCTGTTCCACGCGAGTGATCTGACGGATTTCACCCGACAGTCCAACCTCACCGGCCATACAGATACCCGACCCGATGGCCATATCCACATTCGAAGACAGGATAGCGCAAATCACAGCTAAATCAAGCGACGGGTCGTTCACTTTCAGCCCTCCGGCTATATTGAGAAACACATCTTTCTGACCGAGTTTGAATCCCACTCGTTTTTCCAGCACAGCAAGAAGCATGTTCATTCGTTTGGCGTCGAATCCGGTCACAGAACGCTGAGGAGTGCCGTAAGCAGCACTACTCACCAAAGCTTGCACCTCAATCAGGAATGGCCTGATACCTTCGAGTGCAATACCGACAGCCACCCCTGACATATCTTCATCGTAGTGATTCAGCAGCATCTCGCTCGGATTGGGCACCTCGCGGAGACCTCGCTGACACATTTCGTATATGCCAAGTTCGGAAGTGCTTCCAAATCGGTTTTTTATGCTTCTGAGGATTCTGTACATATAATGATGGTCGCCCTCAAACTGAAGCACGGCATCGACAATATGCTCCAATACCTTAGGGCCTGCGATGCTGCCCTCCTTATTGATGTGACCAATAAGAATCACAGGCACATTGCTCGATTTGGCATATTTGAGCAACCGGGCAGTACATTCACGCACCTGGCTGACACTTCCAGCCGAGGATTCAATGGCATCTGACGCTATAGTCTGAACGGAATCAACAATTAGAAGTTGCGGCTCCAACTCTTTGATGTGTCCGAAAATAGCCTCGAGGGAACTCTCGCATACAATGTAAACATTGTCGCTCATCCGTCCAATACGGTCGGCACGAAGTTTGATTTGTGTAGCACTCTCCTCGCCTGACACATACAGCACCTTGCGGCTCTTGATTGACAAAATATTCTGAAGCACAAGCGTGGACTTACCTATACCCGGCTCTCCACCGATAAGCACCAACGAACCAGCCACAAGACCACCTCCGAGCACACGGTTTAGTTCCTGGCTCGGCATCTTGATCCGCTGCTCATCAGCTGCCTCAAGTTCCGACACTTTTACGGGATGCGACTTGACAGCGGAAAACGCACCATCTTTTGTGGGCGATTTGGTGGACACCCGTTCCTCCACAAGAGTGTTCCATGCTCCGCAGGCAGGACATTTCCCTTCCCATTTCGGAGTGTCAGCACCACATTCGGTGCAATACCATATAGTCTTTGTCTTAGCCATTTCTTCTTCTGAATTCATTAAGCACAATAGATGTGGCCATTCCTACATTGAGCGACTCCGAAGTGACGGCATCGGAGGGATAAGGAGGAATGAAAAGCCTGTGGGTGCATTTGGAGGCCACGGTCGGACTCACTCCCCTGCCCTCATTTCCCACCACAATCACACCATGCTGTTCCAGCTTGGCATCATAAATTGTTTCGCCGTCCAAAAAAGTGCCGTAGCAGGGACCATTGAAACGCGACAGCCATCCGTCAAGCTCCACATAATCCACCTCCACACGTGCCAAAGCGCCCATAGTGGCCATCACTACCTTCGGATTGAAAGCATCCACACTCTCTTTCGAGCATACAATATGCCTTATGCCAAACCAGTCGGCAGCCCTGATTATCGTGCCGAGATTGCCAGGGTCACGCACATCATCAAGAATCAGCACAAGCTCCCTGTCAGCCACATCAGGGCTGACAGCATCACGCTGAGGCAGAACGAACACACCGATCACGCCGGAAGGTGTGCTCAAATTGCTCATCCGCCCCATATCTTTTGGCGAGGCTGTGAGCACGGCCTCCGGATTCAAGCCGGAAAGAGCATCACCGTTATGACCCAGCCATTGCTCAGTGGCCACGATATACCTTGGTTCAAATCCGCACATAAGGTCCAGGACGCACTTTGTGCCTTCGGCAACGAAAAGGCCTGTGTCCCTGCGGTTTTTCACCTTATCGAGAGAGGATATTATTTTAATGATACCATTGCTTGCTTTCATTCTACAAATGTACCACAAATTTTTGTAACTTTGCAATCCGAAACACCACTCTTTGAAACATGAGAATACTTGTCACCGGAGCCGCCGGACAGCTTGGTAATGAGCTCCACAACGTGCTTGAGCAGAACAAACCCGGCATCACACTCTACACCGACATACACGACCTTGACCTCACCGATGCCGCCGCAGTGAGGAAATATATAGTTGACAATGAGATAAGCCACATTGTGAATTGCGCTGCCTTTACAGCCGTTGACAAGGCTGAGCAAGAGCCGGCCATCTGTGCTAAAGTCAACACCGACGCCGTGAAGAATATCGCCGAAGTGGCAGCCGACTATGGCGTGAAGGTAATTCAGATATCCACTGACTACGTATTTGACGGCACCGCACACATGCCCTATCGCGAGAGCGACAAAGTGAACCCCATCTCCACCTACGGCACCACCAAGCGCAAGGGCGAGATGGTGCTCCTGTCCATGAGTCCCGATGCCGTGATTATCCGAACCGCATGGCTATATTCGCCTTATGGAAACAATTTCGTGAAAACCATGCTGCGGCTCGGTGCAGAGCGCAGCGAACTTGGAGTGGTGTGCGACCAGATTGGCACCCCCACCTACGCCCGCGACCTGGCCGAAGCCATTTACGCCATCCTCACCGCCCGCCAATGGGTACCCGGAATCTATCATTTTTCGGATGAAGGAGCCTGCTCGTGGTACGATTTCACGAAAGCCATTCACAGGATTGCCGGCATCACCGGGTGCAATGTCAAGCCTATCATGACCGACGACTACCCCACCGCGGCAGCCCGCCCGCCGTACAGCGTGCTTGACAAAACCCGAATCAAGAAAACATACGGTATAACCATCCCCCACTGGGAAGAGAGTTTGCAAAACTGCATTAAACAGATTCAAAACGATTGACCATGTCACAACTCACCGACGAGATTAGCCGCAGGCGCACATTCGCCATCATATCACACCCTGACGCAGGTAAAACCACCCTCACCGAAAAGCTTCTGCTCTTCGGCGGTGCCATCCACATTGCCGGAGCTGTTAAAAGCAACAAAATCAAGAAAACAGCCACCAGCGACTGGATGGAGATTGAGAAACAACGCGGTATCTCTGTGGCCACCTCTGTGATGGGATTTGAATACAACGGCTACAAAATCAATATTCTCGACACCCCCGGTCACCAGGATTTTGCCGAGGACACCTACCGCACCCTCACTGCTGTTGACTCTGTGATTATTGTGGTGGATGTGGCAAAAGGTGTAGAGCAACAAACGCGCAAACTGATGGAAGTGTGCCGTATGCGCAACACTCCCGTGATTATATTTGTCAACAAGCTTGACCGCGAGGGTCGTGATCCGTTTGAGATTCTCGATGAGCTGGAGCAAGAGCTCAAAATCAATGTGCGTCCTCTCAGCTGGCCTATTAATATAGGTGCAAAATTCAAAGGCGTATATAATATTTATGAGCACAGCCTCGACCTATTCACGCCTGACAAACAGAAGGTGTCGGAACGAGTGGAGATTGATGATGTGATGGACAGCCGCATTGATGAAGCTGTGGGCGAAACCGATGCCTCCAAGCTTCGCGAGGATCTTGAGCTTATTGAAGGCGTATATCCCGAATTTGACAAAGCCGACTATCTCGCGGCCAAGGTAGCGCCTGTGTTTTTCGGCTCGGCATTAAATACCTTCGGCGTCAAGGAGCTTCTGGACTGCTTTGTGCAGATTGCACCTACGCCCAAAAACGTGATGGCCGAAGAGCGTGAGATAAAACCCGAAGAGGAGCAATTCTCCGGATTTGTATTCAAAATCCACGCCAACATGGACCCAAACCACCGCTCATGTATAGCGTTCGTGAAGATCTGCTCCGGAAAATTCGAGCGCAACGCCCCCTACCGTCATATCCGTCTCAACAAAACTCTCAAATTTGCCGCACCCACCGCATTTATGGCACAGAAAAAGAACGTGGTGGACGAGGCATTCCCCGGTGACATCGTCGGCATACCTGACACCGGAAACTTCAAAATAGGCGACACACTCACAAGCGGCGAAACCCTTCATTTCAAGGGGCTACCGAGCTTCTCGCCCGAAATGTTCAAATATATCGAAAACACGGACCCCATGAAGTCGAAGCAGCTGGAAAAAGGCATCCAGCAGCTCATGGACGAAGGTGTGGCACAGCTGTTTATCAACCAGTTCAACGGTCGCAAACTTATTGGCACTGTCGGACAGTTGCAGTTTGAAGTCATACAATACCGCCTGCTACACGAATACGGCGCACAGTGCCGGTGGGAGCCAATCTCGCTATATAAGGCATGCTGGATTGAGAGCGATGATTCACAGGCGCTTGAAGCATTCAAGAAACGCAAGCATCAGTTCATGGCAGTTGACAAAGAAGGCCGCGATGTGTTCCTCGCCGATTCCAACTATGTGCTTCAGATGGCCCAGTCAGATTTCCCGAAAATCAAATTCCATTTTGCGAGCGAATTTTGATTTAGTATATTTACACCGAATTTTAATACCATAACCAATGGATAAAAATATTATACTAAGTAAAAATTTGCTGGTCAGTAAGCTGCAGAAGCCCGCTGGCCAATTCACTATGACCGACATCGTGAGTTTCATCCAATCCGAGGGTATCGAGATGGTCAACTTTATGTATCCCGCCGGTGACGGTAGGCTCAAAACACTGAATTTTGTAATCAACTCGCTTGAATATCTCGAAACCATTCTCAGCTGCGGCGAGCGCGTGGACGGTTCAAGCTTATTCTCATACATCGAGCCGGGCAACAGCGACCTGTATGTGATGCCCAGGTTCAGCACCGCTTTTGTGGATCCGTTTGCCGAGATTCCTACTCTCACCATGCTCTGCTCATTCTTCGATAAAGATGGCAACCGGCTCGAGACTTCGCCGGAGTACACTCTCCACAAAGCTTGCGAGGAGTTCAAACGCGTGACCGGGATGCAGTTTGAGGCGATGGGAGAACTGGAGTTCTATGTCATAGCTCCCGATGACGAGCAATTTCCGGCCCGCGACCAGAAAGGGTATCATGAATCGGCTCCGTTCGCCAAGTTCAATGAGTTCAGGACTCAATGTATGTCCTACATTGCTCAGGCCGGCGGACAGATCAAGTATGGACATTCGGAGGTGGGCAACTTCACCCTCGACGGTAAGACTTTTGAGCAGAATGAGATAGAATTTCTTCCGGTTGACGGGCGTGACGCCGCCGACCAGCTGATGATCGCCAAATGGATTATACGCAATCTCGGCTATCAAATGGGGTATGATGTGACTTTCGCTCCGAAAATCACAGCCGGAAAGGCCGGCTCAGGTTTGCACATCCATATCCGCATCACCAAGGATGGCAACAACCTGATGCTTGACTCCAACCGCAAACTCAGTTCTGATGCACGCAAAATTATCGCCGGCATGATGGAACTCGCCAAATCAGTGACTGCGTTTGGCAATGTCAATCCCACATCTTATTTCCGCCTTGTGCCCCACCAGGAGGCTCCTACCAACATCTGCTGGGGCGACAGGAACCGCTCAGTGCTGGTGCGCGTGCCGCTCGGATGGACTTCCGAATGTGACATGTGCTCCAAGGTCAACCACAATTCTCATTCCATCCCGGGTGTATCTGCTCAGAAACAAACGGTTGAGATAAGGTCGGCCGACGGTTCGGCGGATATATATCTGCTCATAGCAGCCCTTGCAGTAGCTTGCAGATACGGATTTGAAATGGAGAATGCTCTTGATGTGGCCAATCACACATACGTGGATGTGAACATCCATGACAGCGAGAATGCCGCAAAGGCTGCCAAGCTCGACCATCTGCCCGCCAACTGTGGAGAGTCGGCAGATGCCCTCGCATCGCACCGCCATATTTATGAGAAGAATGGAGTGTTCTCGCCACGAATGATTGACGGCATCATCAAGCAGCTGAAATCGTATGACGATAAAAACTTGATTGAGCGCGCCAAATCCGACCCCGAATTGATGAGCGAGATTGTGAAGCAATATTTTCATTGCGGATAATCACGCCACCGGAAACACATATATAAATATACAACGAAGGCCGATACTGATAAGTGTCGGCCTTTTGATTCTTAGGAGCACACGAACTTCTCAAGTGTGCTGTTACTTGGATTTGTGGCTAAGATTTTGCCCTGAGGGTCAATTAAAAACGACTGATAACCGCCTGACAGATGATATGTGTCACTAATGGCGGCGGCGTCATTGCCACTAACAAAAAATTGCGACTCCGCACTAAGATTGTCTCTACGCACTATCTCACGAAAAAGGCGCTCGCTACGGTCAAGATTGATCGACAAGAGACAAAATCGTTCTTCATTGATATTCCGGGCAAAAGCATCATATTGAGATGCAAGGATGCGCGACTGCGCATTTGAGGAAGCCCAGAACGACACCAGCACATATTTACCTCTAAGTTCTGAGAGGGATACGGACTGATGCCTATTTTCCACGGTGATGTCCGGAGCACTGAAACCATCAGCGGCCTCAAACACACGCTCGGTGTGGGCGGACATTGACACCAGAAGAACGGCGAAGAGCGCAATGATCAACATTGTTCTCTTCATTACACTTCGGTTATGTTAAACATAAGATTTCAAACTCGCCCACTCCGTGAGGAGATGGATAAGATAGAAATCCTGCCGATTTTCGGCTGCTCGCCATGACTCTACATGACGATGTTCGTGATAAAGAACACCGCAAAGGTACGCAATAGTTCCCAAGCTGCCAAATCCAACATGGTTTCAATCACCATTTTAGCTCTGCAAACAGCTCAAAATCCGCACTGGGAGCAAGTTTCAAGGATTAGTTAAATTTAATTAAACGAGGTGCTTTCAAGGTGCATATCCAGCATTCAGAAGTGCAGTTTGGGAGTTGTAGAAATCCGGGGAGAGAAGTTGCTCAAGCGATGTGGATTTATGACGCTTCATATAGGCAAGCACTATTCTGTAACCGATATATCTACCTATTCGGCCAGGAGCATCGGGATGAATGATTGTGGTGGCGGGAGATGGAGAAACCAGTTTGGATGTCACAAGAGGATCAACAGAATAGAGCAACTGTTTTTCAGCAAGTGTGCGCCATAAATTCGCTTCGTTATCATTGGCCCACGCCATTTGTGCGGAAGTGAACCCTAACAGGTCACCAAGCTCAGCATCAGGAAATATTCGCTGTGCAGCATACACCACAGCCCCTTCATACAGCATGCGGCTCAAGGCTGTTGACTCCGAAGACCGGCTGTAAGGGAATGAGGTGTAGATAGTAGCCTCCACCGCATCATACGGCATCCGCGAGGCAATTTTCAGCATCCTCTTATAATCCTCAAACCGTTCATAGCCCGGGTAATCGGCACCAAGATAATGATTCAACCCAATGAGCATCACACTGTCGGCAATCACCACACTCTGCATATAAGGGGTGACATAGCCGTACACCCGCGACGGAACTGATGCCGATGGAAGCATCAGCCGCGTATTGGCCAGCCCGCGGCCAAGCAGAATCTCTTCCGCGCCAATATCGCTCAATAAGGAGTCAACATCCGGCTGAAAAAACCTCGTGGCATCCAACTGTCTGTACCCCTCAATAATCTCGGCATCGGACATGGAGCTTTCGCCATACACGAGCCTTAAAGCCCCTGCTGCAGCTTTGAAATCCACAGCACTGGCAGAAGAAAGAGTGTCAATCCTCACAATCGGGGTGGCGGATTCGTATCGGTCATTACCACAGGCTGTCAACAGCAGCCCTGATATCAATATCGGAATAAATCTCATAGCACAATTGTTTCTGCAAATTTAATTATTTGCCGGGCTTTATGGTTCAGCTTGTTTGTGAAAAAGTACACAATTATACTCTTTTGGGCTAAAAATACAGATTCGTCAGAGCATCATTATACCAAAATTCGTACCTTTGCATAATAATTATGTCCACGCCAATGAGCTCAACACGAATAATCATAGCCATTGCCGCCCTGTTGCTTGCAATAGCCGCGCACTCTTTTTCTGCTCACGCAGCCCAAAAAGAGTTTGTGGTGGTGATCGATGCCGGACACGGAGGCCACGACCATGGCGCCCTGGGCAACATCACCAACGAGAAAAGCATAAATCTCGGCGTGGCACTCAAATTGGGCAAGAAACTAAAAAAAGAGAAAGGTGTGAAAGTAGTGTTCACACGCGATGATGACACCTTCGTCACCCTCCAAGGCCGTGCCGATATCGCCAACAAGGCCAACGGTGACCTGTTTATCTCCATCCACACCAACTCCGTTGACAAAAAATCCAAGAACAGGCTCACAGTGGCCGGCGCATCTGTTTACACCTTAGGGTTCAAGAAGTCGCAGGACAACCTTGCCGTGGCCATGAGAGAAAACTCCGTGATGAAGCTTGAATCGGACTACTCCACGGTGTATGAAGGGTTTGATCCAACGAGCGATGAATCCTACATTATTTTCGAGATGAGCCAGAACAAGCATATGGAACATAGCATCATGGCTGCCATGGAAGTGCAGAAGGAGCTTGTGTCCACCGCCAAGCGCAAGGATCACGGCGTGAGGCAAGCCAACTTCTGGGTGCTGTTCAAAACCGGGATGCCGGCAATGCTTGTGGAGCTTGATTTCATCTGCAACCCCACCGTAGAAAAATTTCTCGACTCAAAATCCGGGCAGGAAGATCTTGCCCAGGCCATATATAATGGTGTGATGGCCTACAAACAGGTGGCCGACAAAGAGAAGGCAGTGATTGCCGGCGAAAAAGTGACGGCTTTGGAGCGCCACAGATTCACCCCTGACCAAACCGAAGAAGCCTCCCGGGTAGAAGAAAAGCCTGTGCAAGAGCCGGCAAAGCCTGCCAAATCCCGGTCCGAATCCGCCGAGGCTGGCACACCCGCGGCCTCCAACGGAGTGGTGTACAAAATCCAATTCCTCACCAACTCCAACCTGCTGCCTGAAGGCAGCAAGCTGTTCAAGGGGCTCGACAGCGTGAACCACTACATTGAAAACAACACCTATAAATATACATACGGCGAATATCAATCTCAGAAAGGTGCCTCCGTGGACCTTAACTATGTGAGACAAAAATTCCCTGATGCATTCATAATCAAAACCGTAAACGGCCAACGAGTGAAATAACAATTTTGATAATACATACTCCTAATATGAAAAAGAAATACTCAAAGGAACTTGTCATAGGACTGTCGGTCATAGCCATGATGCTCATTCTTATTTTCGGCATCGACTATCTCAAGGGAATCAATGTGTTCAAGGCTTCCAACTACTATTATGCCTCCTACACCAATGTAGCCGGACTTGCCCAGTCGGCGCCAGTAACAATCAACGGCTACAAAGTGGGTCTGGTGAGAGAAATCAACTATGAGTACGACAACCCCGGACATGTGAAGGTGGAGATGAGCCTCGACAAAAAGCTCCGCGTTCCACAGGGGACTAAAGCGGTGCTAGTATGCGACATGCTCGGCACCGCCACCATACAGCTGGAAATGGCCCACAACAACAATTTCCACAATGTGGGCGATATGCTGATTGGCGAAACCGCCCCCGGACTGCTTGACGGAGTGCAAAAAGATGTGATGCCGTCGTTGGGCTCGGTGATGGAAAAACTCGACTCTCTGCTTTCCGCACTCAACTATATCGCCACCAACCCCGCCCTCACCAATGCAGTGAACCGGTTGGACGACATCATGGCCAATGTGGAAACATCAAGTGCCAATCTTGACCGCACCATGAGATCCATGCCATCCATAGCATCTGACGCAGGAGTGACCATGAAGAATGTAACTGAGATTTCCAAAAACCTCCACTCCATCAGTTCCGACCTTTCGGAAGTGTCTGCCCAGCTCAAGAGCACCCCGATTGATTCCACGCTCAACAATGTGTATCAGATTACAGAATCGCTCGGCGACATGACACGCAAGCTCAACAGCACCAACTCCTCGCTCGGACTTCTGCTCAACGACCGCGGATTGTACGACAATCTCAACGGCTCCGCGGCAAGCCTTGACTCGCTGCTTCGCGATGTGAAGAAAAACCCCAAACGCTACATAAGCATCAAACTTCTGTAATCCGAACTTTATTTATAACCATTATAAATAACACACAACGCCCATTTGTGAGTTTACCATTGAAAACTCCGCAAATGGGCGTATTTTTGCTCAAGGGAATATCCAGACAATAGCAACCCCAAAATCTACAATTTTAATATTAATACTTGTATTACAAGCAAATATACTTAATATTTAAAGTTATTATTTATAGTTACTGTTAATAACTTTGCTAATTCTTTGTGAAACAGTACCCTGCAACAATTCTCAAATTTCCAAATAAAAAACAGATTGTTTTTGCACAAAAAAAGTAAGAAATTTGTACTGAAAAGAAAAGCAAAAGTACAACAGATTAATGTCCGACAATCACGCACAACTATGGGAAAAATGCCTTGATATATTCAAGGACAATCTGCCCATCGAGCAGTTCGATGCTTGGTTCCGCCCCGTCACCTCGGCAGGGTTCACCAACAACGAGCTGACTCTTCTTGTGCCCTCGCCGTATTTCGTAGAGCAATTTGAAGGTAGATACATCAAGCTTCTTGGTCGCGTAATATTCAAGGTTTATGGGCCTCAGGCTAAAGTATTCTATCACTTCAACCAAGTGAGCAACGAACCTTCTACCGGCGTCACCATGGTGAGCTCCCGTCCGAGCCGCGATGTGATGCCGCGTGCAGGCGTTTCCTCCAACCCTTTCGCACACCAGGACACAAGAGAGATTGACGCGCAGCTCAACCCCAACTACACCTTTGAGAATTATTGCAGCAGCGTGAGCAACAGGGTGGCGAGATCCATTGGCGAAGCCATAGCCAATGACCCCAAGTGCAAAACATTCAACCCATTGTTCATTTTCGGCTCTCCCGGTGTGGGTAAAACCCACCTCATTCAAGCTATCGGCATACGCATCAAGGAGAAAAATCCGCAGAGCAGAGTGCTGTATATCCCCTCCAGGATGTTTGAGAGCCAGTTCACCACCGCCCTGCGCAACGGCAAGATCAACGATTTCATCAATTTCTATCAGAGCATTGATGTGCTGATACTTGATGATATCCAGGATCTTATCGGCAAACAGAAAACACAGAACACCTTCTACTTCATATTTGACCATCTTCAGCGCAACCAGAAGCAGCTTATCCTTGCAAGCGATTGCTGCCCGTCACAAATGGAGGGTATGGAGCAGCGCTTGCTGTCGCGCTTCAAATGGGGAATGACAGCTGAGCTGGAGAAGCCTGACCTCGGACTGAGAAAAGATGTGCTCAAGCTCAAATCGCAACAGGACGGCCTCGAACTCCCGGGCGAGGTGCTTGACTACATAGCCTGCAATGTCACCGAAAGCATCCGTGACCTTGAAGGCATTGTGGTGTCGCTTATAGCCCACGCCACCGTGATGGACAAGGAAATTTCTCTTGACCTCACACGCAAGGTACTTGCCAATGCTGTGAAAGTAAACAAGAAAGCCATCAACTTTGAAATGATTACTCAAAGTGTTGCCGAATACTACGACATCAATCCCGACCAGATATTTTCAAAGTCGAGAAAACGCGAGATATCCGATGCCCGCCAGATGGTGATGTATATGGCCAAGAAACACGCCGACATGGCATTCACCGCAATTGGCACCCGACTCAACCGCACCCACGCAACCGTGCTCCATGGCTGCAAGAACATCGAGGAGCGACTGCCCATTGAGAAGCAGCTTCAGCAAGATGTGAATAAAATCGAGGAGTTGATACACTCAAAATGACATTATTCGTTGACAATCGCAAAGGGGTTGGTTCCGCAAAGAGCCAACCCCTTGATATTTAAAGGGACAAATCCGATTGTCAATAAGGAAATTCAAACCCCTGTTTGCGGATATAATCAAGATAGATTTTTGAAAACTCCTCCGCCGCAGCCTTGGTATAGCGCACATCGGTGAACACTTGAGCGAGCGATTGCTTACCATTCTCAGCCACAAACTGCTTGCTGTCCTCCCGTGCTTCCTTGTCGGCATACAGCTCCTTGATGCGTGAGTCGGAATAATCATGATATGTCTCATCATGCACAAACGCCTTAACATCAAGCCTATCGCTTAAAGGCGCATCACCCATCGGATACCCCACAGCAAGAGTGGTCACCGGAACCACCATCGGCGGCAATCCAAGCACCTCGCCAATCAAAGGGGCATTGTAGGTGGTGGTGCCCAAATAGCAGCACCCCAATCCGTTGAGTTCGGCAACAGAGCAGAACTGCTGGGCAAACAAAGCAGTGTCGAGCAGCGTGGTGACAAACGACTGGAAATTATTGTACCCCGGCTCGGCATTGCTCACCTTGCACCAATGGATAAAGCGGCGGTAGTCGGCACAGAAAGTCAGCAACACGGAGCACCCCACAACAGATGGCTGATTGAAATGCGCCGGGGCGAGCTTCTTTTTCATCTCATCGCTGCGGGTCACCACCACGCTATACAGCTGCATATTGCCGGTGGTAGGTGCATGCGAAGCAGCCTGAAGCAGCTCGTTGAGCAAACCGTCGTCAATCTGCCTGTCGGTGTATTTGCGCACAGTACGGCGGTTCAGAAAGTAATCTTTGTATTCCATAACAGTAGATATTTTGACGCAAATATAATCAAAATGTCACATTGACAAAAAATCCGGAAAATATATTTTGGAAAACTTCTACACATAAACAAAACCACCAAAATTCTGTGGTGCAAGGAGTTGACATTTGTAAATTGAAAACTTCTCAACAATAAGATAAATTTTTGATGTATTATTTTGATATTTAATATTTAAATGCAACTTTTGCATTCACATTAAATATTTGTACTTCTTTTCATTCAACTTAAATCTGCAACAAATCTAAAAATCAATAATCCGCAATATCACTACCACCGTGGAACAGAAAACTTTTACCTATGATGAAGCCTATCAGGCTTCGCTGAAATATTTTGATGGCGATGAACTCGCAGCCCGAGTATGGGTGAGCAAATACGCTTTGAAGGACTCGTTCGGCAACATATATGAAGAATCCCCCGCCGACATGCATCGCCGACTGGCCGCTGAAATCGGCAGAATCGAGCGTAACTATCCCAATCCGCTGAGCGAGGATGAGCTGTTCTATCTGCTTGACCATTTCAAATATATCGTGCCCCAGGGAAGCCCGATGACCGGTATCGGCAATAACTATCAGGTGGCATCCCTATCCAACTGCTTTGTGATAGGGCTCGATGGCAAGCCCGACTCCTACGGTGGTGTGATCAAGATTGACGAAGAGCAGGTACAGCTCATGAAGCGCAGAGGTGGCGTGGGCCACGACCTTTCGCATATCCGCCCCAAAGGCACACCTGTGAAGAACTCCGCCCTTACCTCCACCGGTCTCGTGCCGTTCATGGAACGCTACTCCAACTCCACCCGTGAGGTGGCACAGGATGGTCGCCGCGGCGCGCTGATGCTCACTGTCAGCATCACGCACCCCGATTCAGAATCGTTTATCGATGCCAAAATGACCGAAGGAAAGATTACCGGCGCGAATGTGTCAGTCCGTATCGATGACAAATTCATGCAAGCTGCCGTTGATGGCACTCCTTATATACAGCATTTCCCCGCAAGTGCCGAGAATGAGGAGGTGAACAAAGAGGTGGATGCCACTCGCCTTTGGCAGAAAATTGTGCATAACGCATGGAAGTCGGCCGAGCCCGGTGTGCTGTTCTGGGACACCATCGTGCGCGAGTCTGTGCCGGACTGCTACGCCGACCTCGGGTTCCAGACCATCTCCACCAACCCCTGCGGTGAGATTCCTCTCTGCCCCTACGACAGTTGCAGGCTGCTGGCCATAAACCTATACTCATACGTGGAAAACCCATACACTCCACAGGCCAAATTCAATTTCGACCTTTTCAGGGAGCATGTGGGCAAGGCACAGCGCATAATGGACGACATCATCGACCTCGAGATGGAGAAAATAGACAAGATTCTCGCCAAAATCGACAGCGATCCCGAAACCGCCGAAGTGAAACAGACAGAGCTGAACCTCTGGAACAAAATCCGCACCAAAACGCTCAAAGGACGCCGCACAGGTGTTGGAACTACCGGTGAAGGCGACATGATAGCCGCTATGGGTTTGCGCTACGGTACACCCGAAGCCACTGATTTTTCCGAGAATGTACATAAGGTGCTTGCCCTCGCCGCCTACGGTTCAAGCGTCAATTTGGCCAAGGAGCGCGGTGCTTTTGAAATCTACGATGCCGAACGCGAGAAAAACAATCCGTACATCAACCGCATCAAGGAGGCTTCCCCCGAGCTGTATGAGGATATGGTGAAACATGGCCGCCGAAATATTGCCTGTCTCACCATCGCGCCAACCGGCACCACCAGCCTCATGACCCAAACCACCTCAGGCATCGAGCCGGTGTTCCTGCCCGTGTACAAGCGTCGCCGCAAAGTCAACCCCAACGACACCGATGTGAGAGTGGACTATGTGGATGAGAGCGGTGATGCTTTCGAGGAATACATAGTATATCATCCAAAATTCATGACATGGATGAAGACCAACGGAATTGAGATCAAGCCTGACTACACCCAGGAGGAGCTAAACGACCTCGTGGAAAAGTCGCCTTATTTCAAAGCCACATCCAACGATGTTGACTGGCTGGAGAAAGTGAGGATGCAGGGTCGTGTGCAGAAATGGGTGGACCACTCGATTTCCGTCACCATCAACCTCCCCAACGATGTTACCGAGGAGCTGGTAGGCAGGCTATATGTGGAAGCATGGCGTTCAGGGTGCAAAGGATGCACCGTGTATCGCGATGGCTCACGCGCAGGGGTGCTTGTGGCCGTTGAGAAGAAGAAAGCCGAACCGAAAATCGCATCTCCGCAGCATGTAGGCAAGCGTCCGATTGAACTTGAGGCCGATGTTGTGCGTTTTCAAAACAACAAAGAGAAGTGGATTGCATTTGTAGGTCTTATCGATGGCCGTCCCTACGAGATTTTCACCGGTCTTGCCGACGACGACGATGGCATCTTCTGCCCCAAGTCAGTGACCCACGGCAAAATCATCAAGGCAGTTGATGACAAAGGCAACAAGCGCTACGACTTCCAGTTCATTAACAAGCGCGGTTATAAAACCACAATCGAAGGGCTCAGCGACAAGTTCAACCCGGAGTATTGGAACTACGCCAAACTCATCTCCGGTGTGCTACGCTACGGCATGCCCATTGACCAGGTGCTCAAGCTTGTCAACACACTTGAGCTTGACAGCCAGTCAATCAACACCTGGAAGATGGGTGTGGAGCGAGCTTTGAAGAAATATCTGCCCAACGGCACTCAGGCCAGCGGTCAGTGTTGTCCCAACTGTGGCCAGGAAACATTGGTATATCAGGAGGGTTGTCTCATCTGCACATCCTGCGGCACTTCCAAATGCGGATAATTAAAGAGATTATATCATACTATACTTACATGAAAATCAACTTCAACATTGACTATCACACCAATTGGGGCGAGGAACTGTACATAGTTTCCGATATCCCCGGGCTCGCCGGCAGCAACTCCGAAGGAGTGAAAATGAGCTACGACAGCAACGGGCATTGGACACTAGATGTGGACATCAAGCCTTCGCAAGGATGCTTTGAATATCGCTACGTGGTTCGCCATGCCAACGGTGACACGCGCCACGAATGGGGCGCACCGCACATCGCTGACATTGACCCGAGAGCCACAAATGTCAGGATTTTTGACAATTGGAACGATGTGCCACAAAGCAAAGCCTCATTCTCCACAGCCTATCTGGAGTGCATCAACCCCCACAAGTCCACCGGCGAATGTGTGCCGTCCGAACCGGGATATGCCACATTCCTTGTGTCGGCTCCGTGCGTGCCGAGCAACATGGTTCTTGCCGTGTGCGGCAGCTGCGAGGCTTTAGGAATGTGGGATCCGAACCATGCACTTGTGCTCGACTGCATCGACTTTCCCAAATGGAGGTTCACCATCCCCCTGAAAGCGGTATCCTCAAAAGTGGAGTACAAATATCTGCTTCTCAAGCAGAACACCCGCGAGGTGGTAGCTTGGGAACCACACCCCAACCGCATACTTAACCTCACCGACATCTCGGCCAACGATGCCGTCATCATCGGTTATGACAAGGTGGGCAACCCCCTCCCCCCGTATCGTGGCGCAGGCACAGCCATCCCGGTGTTTTCCCTCAGATCGAAACACGATTTCGGTGTAGGCGAATTCCTTGATTTGAAGCTGATGGTCGATTGGGCCAAGTCAACAGGACAGCAGTTCATCCAGCTGCTCCCCATCAACGACACCACCATGACCCACACCTGGACAGATTCCTATCCATACAACGCCAACTCCACTTTCGCGCTCCACCCCATGTATCTCCGCGTTGAGGAACTGGGAACGCTTGACAACCTCACTCTCGCCGCAGAGCTTGAGGAAGAACGCCGGAAGCTCAACGAGTTGCCGCAGATTGACTACGAACGCGCCAACAACGCCAAGGAACGCTATACCCGCGCCATCTACAGCCAGATCAAGGACACCCTCGGCAGCGACCACAATTTCCAGAATTTTGTGGCCAACAACAAGGAGTGGCTCATGCCCTACGCCGCATGGTGTGTGCTAAGAGATCAGAAAGGCACATCCGACATCCGTCAGTGGGGTGAATACGCCACATACATCCCCTCGAAAATAGCGCATTTCATCAGCGCAAACTTCGACGATATTCAGTATCACTGCTACATCCAGTATCACCTTGACAAGCAGATGCTTGAGGTGCGCAACTACGCCCACAGCAACGGTGTGGCCATCAAAGGCGACATCCCTATCGGCATATCACGCGACAGCGTTGACGCATGGCTATATCCCGACCTGTTCAATCTCAACTGCTCCGCCGGCGCACCGCCCGACGATTTCTCGGTGATGGGCCAGAACTGGGGTTTCCCCACCTACAATTGGGAAGAGATGAGCAAAGACGGATTTGCATGGTGGAAATCGCGTCTGCGCAAGATGTCGGAATATTTCGACGCCTACCGCATTGACCATGTGCTCGGATTTTTCAGGATATGGCAGATACCTCTGGACGCCCTCCACGGACTTCTTGGAGTGTTCAACCCCGCTCTCCCCTTCTCACCGGATGAGCTGCGCAACAATTTCGGATTCTATATCAACCCCGACCTCCACACCCGTCCCTACATCCGCCATTATATGCTTGCCGACTTCTTCGGCGAACATACGCAGGAAGCCATCAACAGCTTCCTCGACCCCCACGACAACGGTGTTTATACACTCAAGTCAGCCTTCGACACTCAACGTAAGGTGGCCGATTATTTTGCCGGGCTGGAGGCCAACGACAAGAACAACCGTCTGTGCAACGCCTTGATGGGCCTCATAGATGATGTGCTGTTCATCGAGGATCCGTATGAAAAAGGGAAATACCACCCGCGCATCTCGGCTCAGTTCACATATATATACCGTTCGCTGAGCGACTACGACAAATGGTGTTTCGACAAGCTGTACAACGATTTCTTCTACCATCGGCACAACGATTTCTGGTACGGTAAAGCAATGTGGAAACTGCCACCGCTGATTGACTCCACCGGTATGCTCTGCTGTGCCGAGGACCTCGGGATGATACCCGCCTGCGTGCCGGATGTGATGAACCGCCTACAGATGATATCGCTTGAAATACAGCGCATGCCCAAGGACCCAAACAGTATGTTCGGCAACCCCGCCCACTACCCGTATCTGTCGGTGTGCACCACATCCACCCACGACATGGGCGGCATAAGAGTATGGTGGGAGGAAAACCGCGAGGCCACGCAGAAATTCTACAACAATATGCTGCACCAGCATGGCGAAGCACCCGTATATGCCGAACCGTGGATATGCGACCTCATACTCCGTCAAAATCTTGCCGCACCCTCCATGCTCTGCATCCTTCCTCTCCAGGACTGGATGGCTTGCGATGCCAACATACGCCGTCAAGACCCTCGTGACGAAGTGATTAACATACCGGCCAACCCCAAGCATTACTGGCGCTACCGCATGCACCTCACCCTCGAGCAGCTCAAAGCCGACAGCGAGTTCAACAGCCATATTTCACAAATGATAACTGAAAGTGGCCGATAGCGGCGCTTCCCTATCAAAAATTAGCAGTTATTAAATGAAAAATTGATTAACTTTTCATATCTTTGCACGGATAAGGAGCCTCAATAAAAGGCCCGGCATAACCGTCAAAGATGAACAAGAAATTTTTCACTGATAACAAGCTTATATCTAAAGCCAAACACCACAGCATCATCACAATGATGTGGGTGGTGTTTGGCTCTCTCGTTATTCTTGGCATACTGTTCTTTGTGCTCGTTTACAACGGCATAATCGGATATATGCCCCCGGTCGAGGAGTTGAAGAACCCTCGCGACAGATTTGCTTCGGTGGTGTATTCCGCCGACGGCCAGGAAATAGGCCGGTATTTCCGCAACACAGGCAACAGGGTGTATGCCGACTACGATGAGATTTCTCCCTACATGGTGGACGCTCTGATAGCCACAGAAGATTCCCGCTTCATGGACCACAGCGGCGTTGACTTCCGCGCACTGATGCGCGTGGCTTTCAAAACCCTTCTCATGGGCCGTAAGAATGCAGGCGGTGGCTCCACCATCACCCAGCAGCTTGCCAAACAGCTCTACTCCCCGGAATCAAGCGGTCTGCTCAGCCGCGCCATGCAGAAACCCATCGAATGGATGATAGCCGTGAAGCTCGAACGCTTCTACTCCAAGGATGAGATATTGAAAATGTATCTCAACCAGTTCGACTTCCTGTACAATGCGGTCGGCATCAAGTCGGCCGCCCATGTGTATTTCGGCAAAGATGCCAAGGATCTCAACATCCAGGAAGCAGCCATGCTCACCGGCATGGTGAAAAACCCCTCGATATACAATCCCATCCGCAAACCCGAGCGCACCCTTGAGCGCAGAAACGTGGTGCTTGAGCAGATGCACAAAGCCGGTATGATTACCTCCGAGGAGCTTGACTCACTCAAGCAGCTTCCATTGGGCATCAACTTCCATAAGGTGGACCACAAGGAAGGACTCGCGCCCTACTTCCGTGAGGAGATACGGCAGATGCTCCGTGCTTCCAAACCCGAACGGTCCAACTATCCGTCGTGGGACTACCAAGGATTCAAGGACGACTCCATCCAATGGGAGAACAACCCCCTGTATGGCTGGATTGAGAAAAATCCCAAACCCGACGGATCGAAATACGATTTATATACCGATGGCCTGAAAATCTACACCACCATCGACTCCCGTATGCAGCGATATGCCGAGGAGGCTGTTGCCGAACAACTTGGCGAGGTGCTTCAGCCGCAATTCTTCCGCGAGAAGCGCAACACCAAGGGTGCGCCGTATTCCACCAACCGCACTGAAATCTCTGAAATACGCGTCAACCATCTCATCCGCAACGCCATGAAGCAAACCGAACGCTACCGTATCATGAAGAACAGCGGAGTTTCCGAAGAAGAGATCAAGCGAGTGTTCAACACTCCGCGCGAAATGAAGGTGTTCAGCTACGCAGGCGATGTGGACACAGTCATGACCCCGCTCGACTCGATGCTCTACAACAAGCATTTCCTGCGCACCGGATTCATGGCCATGGACCCCATCAACGGCTATGTGAAAGCATATGTTGGCGGTCCTAACTTCGAATATTTCCAGTACGACATGGTGTCGCAAGGCAAGCGTCAGATTGGATCCACCGTGAAGCCGTTCCTCTACACCTACGCCATGGAGGAAGGACTTACCCCCTGCGACCAGTTCCTCAACGCCCAGCCGGTACTCACCGATGAGAACGGCAAAACCTGGGCTCCCCGCAACTCAAGCAGCAGCAGGGTGGGCGAGATGGTGGATCTGCGATGGGCCTTGACCAACTCCAACAACTGGATTTCCGCCCGACTCATCAGCCAGCTCTCCCCTGCCGCGCTCGTGCGCACAATGCATAATTTCGGCATCACATCCTATCTCGCCCCCGTGATGTCACTCTGCCTCGGTCCGGCTGATGTATCTGTCAAGGAGATGGTTGGAGCATACACCGCCTACGCCAACAAAGGTATGCGCGTTGACCCCGTATTCGTAACCGCCATAGCAGATTCCAACGGCAACATCATAAGCGAGTTCACCCCCAAGCACACCGAGGTTATCAGCGAACGAGCCTACTATAGGATTCTCTCCATGCTCCTCAATGTGGTGGATGGTGGTACAGGCAACAGACTCCGCCGCGCACCCTATAACATCACCGCGCAGATGGGTGGCAAAACCGGAACCACCAACTACAATGCCGACGGTTGGTTCATGGGATTCACACCTCAGCTCGTGGCCGGAGCCTGGGTAGGCGGTGAGGAACGCTTCATCCATTTCAACGGCATGGCCTACGGACAGGGTGCAGCAATGGCTCTCCCAATCTACGGACGATTCATGAAAAAAGTGTATGCCGACAGCAACCTCCCCTACTCACAGAGCGCCACATTCTCGTTCCCGCCCGACATGAATCTCTGCGAAACCGAATTCAGCTACTTCGCCGACAGCGAGGATGTGGAGGAGGAAGCATCCATCGAAGGTGTGTTTGATTAACCTATCAGTATAAAATAAAAAACATCATATATATGAAATTCAACGTATCAAGCAAGACGCTTTACAACTTCGCATCATCTGTCAGCAAGGTGATAAACGCCAAGAATCCAATGCCGATTCTCAATAACTTCCTGTTCACTCTCGATGGCGATACTCTAACAGTGAAAGCCGCCGATATGGAAAACTATCTGATTGGCCGCGTACCTGTGGCCGACAGCGAGGGATCCGGTTCGTTCTGTCTTGATGCCCGCCGCATCGTGGAACTGTTCAAGGAGCTCCCCGACCAGGGTATTGAGGTGAGCATCAACGACGACAATATGGAGGTGACCATCTCCTACTCCAACGGCGTTTACAACACTGTAGCCATCAACGGCATGGAATATCCCGGTGCCGCTGTTGAAGATAATGGACCAAAAGAAACATTCGTGTGCTCTACCGAGCAGGTGCTCAAAGGTATTGACAGCACAATGTTTGCCGTAAGCGTTGACGAGATCCGCCCCCAAATGATGGGTATCCTCTGGGACATCAAGCCCGACAAGATGGTGTTTGTGGCCACCGACACCCGCAAGCTCGTCCGCTATACCAACACCCTCACCCAACCCGGCGTGGAATGTTCGTTCATCCTTCCGGTCAAGGGTGCAAGTGTGCTCAAGAATGTGTTTGCCAAAGAGGATGAAATCAAAGTTACCGTAAGCGAGAAAAGCGTACTGTTTGAGAGCGCATCGTTCACTTTTGAATGTCGCCTTATCAAAGGCGTGTTCCCGCCGTACAATAAGGTGATTCCGCAGAACAACCCTTATGTTATCACCATCGACCGTCTGTCGTTGCTCAACGGTGTGCGCCGTGTGTCGGTGTTCGGCGACCAGGGCGGCGGTCTCGTGAAATTCAAACTCACACCCGACCTGCTCACCCTCAAGGCAAGCGACAACAGCTTCGGTACCTCCGGCAGTGAAACCGTGCCCTGCAGCTACGATGGCCAGGATATGGTGATGGGATTCAGCAGCATGTTCCTGATTGAAATTCTCTCCACCTTCAACTCTTCCGACATGATGCTCAAAATTGCCGACCCGAGCCGTCCCGCTATTTGCCTGCCTGCCGAAAACGCCCCCGACGAGGAGCTTCTGATGCTTCTTATGCCTATGAATATCAGCGAATGAGCATGGACCTGAAATTGAATCGTCCGGTGATATTCTTTGATCTCGAGACCACCGGCACCAACATCACTCATGACAGGATTGTTGAGATATCACTCATAAAGGTGTATCCCGACGGCACCGACAAGGAGCACTCTACACGCGTCAACCCCGGCATGCCTATTCCGGCGGAAGCCACCGAAGTGCATCATATCACCGACCAGGATGTGGCCGACAAACCCAAGTTTGAGGATTTGGCTCCAAAGCTGGCCAAATTTTTTGAAGGTTGCGACCTCGCCGGGTTCAACTCCAACCGTTTTGATGTGCCGATGCTCGTAGAGGAGTTCCGCCGTGCCGGAATAGCGTTTGACATCAGCCACACCAAAATGATTGATGTGCAAACCATCTTCCACAAACGTGAACCCCGAACCCTCGTTGCCGCATATAAATTCTACTGCGGCAAAGATCTTGAAGGCGCACACTCCGCCACTGCCGACACAAGAGCCACTTACGAAGTGCTCAAGGCGCAGCTCAGCCATTACGGCGATCTGCCGTGCGATGTTGACGGCCTGGCTGAGTATTCCGCACATGGCAAGAATGTGGACTTCATGGGCCGTCTGGTGTGGAACGATGACAAGAAAGAGGTGATTAATTTCGGCAAATACAAAGGACGCATTGCTGAGGAGGTGCTCGCTTCCGACCCCGGATATTACGGCTGGATCATGCAGGGCGATTTCCCGCAAAACACAAAAGATTGCTTTGCGCGGATACATCTCCGCGTGGAAAGCAGCAAACGGCAGAAGTAGCTTGACTATGATTAAAGGCAAACATATTATCCTTGGCATCACCGGCGGAATAGCCGCCTATAAAAGCGCCATGCTGGCCCGGCTTCTAATCAGGCAGGGTGCCGAAGTGCAGGTGGTGATGACCCCCTCGGCACGCGAGTTCATCACTCCCGTCACCCTATCGGCATTGACAGGCAAGCCGGTGATAAGCGAATTTTTCACCGCCAACACCGGCGAATGGCACAGCCATGTGGATCTCGGACTGTGGGCCGATGCCATGGTGATAGCTCCAGCCACAGCCTGCACCATCGGCAAGATGGCCAACGGCGTGGCCGACAATATGCTTGTCACCACCTATCTTTCGGCCAAAGCTCCGGTATTTGTGGCTCCGGCCATGGACCTCGACATGATGACCCACCCGAGCACCATACGCAACATTGCCATGCTCAAGCAGTATGGCAATCATATCATCGAGTCTGAAGTCGGTGAGCTTGCAAGCCATCTCACAGGCAAAGGTCGCATGGCCGAGCCTGAGCATATCGTCGAGGCCCTCGACACCTTTTTCACCCAAAAGCAGCTGCTGGCAGGGAAAAAACTGCTCATAACTGCAGGTCCCACATACGAAAAGATTGATCCGGTACGTTTTATTGGCAATTACTCATCAGGCAAAATGGGGTTCGCACTTGCAGATGCTGCGGCCGACATGGGCGCGGAAGTCACCGTGGTCAGCGGTCCGGTCAGTATCGCGCCATCATCGCCGAATGTGAAGGTGGTGAAGGTGGAATCGGCCAAGGAGATGCTCGCCGCATGCAAGGAGATATGGCCTGGCAGCGACATAGGTATCATGTGTGCCGCTGTCGCTGACTACGCTCCCGCTGTTGAAGCCAACCACAAAATCAAGCGCGAGGATATGGACACCATGACTGTCGCACTTGTGAAAAATCCCGACATCGCTGCATCATTGGGCAGTGTGAAAACAGATGGACAATTCCTCATAGGGTTCGCGCTTGAAACCGAAAATGGCGAATTCAACGCCACACGGAAACTCGCAAGCAAGCATCTCGATATGATCTGCCTCAACTCCCTCGCCGACAAAGGTGCAGGGTTTGGCACCGACACCAACAAGGTGACTGTGATCACACCCTCCAATCCTCCGGTTGAATTGCCGCTGATGAGCAAGCAGGAAACAGCCCGAAAGATTTTGGAGCAAATAGTCAGCAAAAACAACTTGAATGATTAAACTGTACAGAATATTACTGATGATGATTGTGGGTGTATCCTGTGTCAACGGATATTCCCAGGAGTTGAACTGCACTGTGGAGATCAACTCCGACCAGGTGGAAGGCACCAATACCGAGATATTCAGCACTCTTCAGGAGGCTGTCAACGAGTATATGAACTCCACCAAGTTCTCCAATGCACAGATAGCAGCCAATGAGAAGATTGAATGTAAACTTTTCTTCACCATCGGTGAATACACCGATGATGTGATGAAAGGCAACCTTCAGATTCAATCAACCCGTCCGGTGTATAACACCAATTACACCACCACCCTGCTCAATTTCAAGGACGACAATATTGAATTTACATATCGCCAAGGCGACCCGCTGATTTTCTCCGAAAATTCTGTGGACAACAACCTCACCGCCATCCTCGACTATTACGCCTACCTGATTCTCGCCATCGATTTCGACTCCTTCTCACTCAACGGCGGTCAGACTTTTTATGACAAAATACAGTCCATTGTACAGATGTCGCAGACAGCCGGCGAAATCGGCTGGAAATCTTTTGACGACCGACGCAATAGAGCCGCCGTGCTCAATGCGTTCACCGATCCGGGCACATCCGTAATCAGGACCTTGATATATGAATACCACCGCCGCGGTCTTGACGAAATGTCCATGAGCCCGGCAAAAGGTCGTGCGGTGATAACACGCTCGCTCGACAATCTTCAGAAAATATATCAGAGCCAGCCGATGAGTGTGGCATTGAATATATGGCACGATGCTAAGCTTGATGAGCTGATCAACATCTACAGCCAGGGCTCGCAGGATGAGCGCGACGGAGTGTATGAACTGCTCTACTCTCTCTACCCCACCGACCAGCGGAGGCTCAAGGATATCAAGGAGCCGCCGAAGCGTAACTAACAGAACATCCCAAATGCTTGAATCTCTAAATATTACCAACTATGCCCTGATTGACCGGATGGAAATCAATTTCCATGACGGGTTCAATATTATCACCGGCGAAACAGGTGCGGGAAAATCAATCATGCTCGGTGCTCTGTCGCTGATCATGGGAGAGAGAGCCGACACCCGCGCCATAAAGATGTCCTCTCAAAAAAGCATCATCGAAGCGGTGTTTGCTGTCAACGGCCACGATGCCTTGAAGGATTATTGCCTCACGAACGATATAGATTGGGATGACAGCAAATGTATTCTCCGCCGCGAGCTTCTGCCAAGCGGACGCTCGAGGGCTTTCATCAACGACTCTCCGGTGTCGCTCGCGCTTCTCAGCGGCGTGGCGCTGCAGCTTATCGACATACATTCCCAGCACCAGAACCAGCTTCTTGCAAAGCCCGATTTCCAGCGTCATATAATCGACACTTTGGCCAACAACGAGGGGCTTAGAACTGTGTTTGCCCAGCGCTACAATGCTCTCCGCGAAGCTGTGAAAACATTGAAGCAGGCAAAAGTGCGCATTGCCAAGAGTCGCGAAAATGAGGAGTTCATCCGATTTCAGATTCAAAAGCTTGACGAGCTATCGCCTGTGGAAGGCGAGCAGGAAGAGCTGGAGCGCACACGCGACAAAATGGCCAATATCACCGAGATAAAGTCAAATATCGACCTTGCACTCAATGCGCTCGGCAACGATGAATTTGGCATACTGCACCAGATTGACAAATTGCAGGGTGCTGTTTCGGAGCTTGCTCCGGTGATTGACGAAGAATCGAAACTCAACGACCGCCTTGATATGGTGCGGGTGGAACTTGCCGATATTTTCAGCGAACTCCAGACCGTGGACGAGAACCTCGGTGCCGACCCTCGGGAACTTGAATATGTGGAATCGCGACTGGAAAGGATCTACGATCTCGAACACAAGCACGATGTGGAGACTGTGGAGGAGTTGATTGCCATACAGCGGTCGCTGCAGCAGCAGATTGACGAGCTCGGCGACAGCGACGACACCATCCAGGAACTGGAGCGGAACGCCCGAAGAGCCATGTCGCTTGCCAAGCAGACTGCGGCCGAACTCACCAAAACCCGACAAATAGCTGCAAAACAGTTTGGCGAGGAGCTATTGGCAAAGGCCATGCCTTTGGGTATGAAAAATCTGCGGGTAGATATCAACGTGTCCCCGGCCGACATGACCGTCAACGGAATGGACAATGTTGAATTTCTGTTTGCATTCAACAAAAACCAGAAACCGACCGGTGTGGCAGGAGCAGCGTCCGGCGGTGAAATATCAAGGCTGATGCTGACCATAAAGTCAATCATAGCATCACGCATGCAGCTGCCGTCAATCATCTTCGACGAGATTGACACCGGTGTCAGCGGCGATGTAGCCAACCGTATGGGCGACATGATGAGCCGCACTGCTAACAATATTCAAGTGATTGCCATAACCCATCTTCCGCAGGTGGCCGCAAAAGGCTCAGTACACTTCAAGGTGTACAAGGAAGATGACGAGGAATCCACTCACACACGTATTTTCCAACTCAGCGAGGATGAGCGCGTGGGTGAACTGGCTCTGATGCTCAGCGGCGACAGTAACAACGCCACCGCAAGAGCCACTGCCCTGCACCTGCTCTCCTCCAATCATTAACCCACCATCCAAGTATATGCAACACAACGACATGATATTCGGCATCAGATCTGTGATTGAAGCAATCGAAGCCGGGAAAGAGATTGACAAACTTTACATCCGCAAGGACCTTGGCGGCGAACTCGCCCAGGAGCTTTTCGACCTTGTCCACAAACACCATATAGTTACCCAACGGGTGCCTCAGGAAAGGCTCAACCGGTTCACAAGAAAGAACCATCAAGGAGTGGTGGCAATGATGAGTGCTGTCACATACTATAAGCTTGACCAGGTTATCCCTCAGCTGTATGAGGCCGGTACGCTTCCGTTTATGGTGGTGCTTGACGGCATCACCGATGTCAGAAACTTCGGCGCCATAGCGCGTACAAGCGAGTGTGCCGGTGTGGATGCGATTGTCATTCCTGAGCGTGGCAGCGTCACCGTCAACGCCGATGCGGTCAAAACGTCCGCCGGCGCCCTCCACCATCTGCCCGTATGCAGGGAGCGGAGCACACTCCACGCCGTCAAGGAGCTTAAAGCTAATGGATTCAAGCTGGTAGCTGTGTCTGAAAAAGCCGACATCAACTACACATTGACCGACTACACCTGTCCCGTCGCACTTGTTCTCGGAGCCGAGGACACAGGTATTTCGGCCGAAGTGCTCAAAGAGTGCGACACATTCGTGTCCATTCCTATGTTCGGACAGATAGCATCGCTCAACGTATCGGTGGCCGGTGCCATCATGATGTACGAGGTGGTGCGTCAGCGCCTGGCAAGCAACATGGAGGTGATGTAAAACCACCGATCAGCTCACCGAAAGCAATATCCACCCGTCGGATTCGTTTAAATAGTAATGAAAACATCCATTCTGCATCATACTCTATCTTTCATTGCCATAATAGCAACATCAACATCTGCGATGGGTGCCTCCCTGTCGTTCTCCGGTATTGCTAAGAATGCGCTTAATGAAACACCAAACGCATCCTCCGGTCTTGATGCCATATATCTGCTTGACAACTGCACCGGTGCCTCCGCCACTTACACCGCCACCTCACAAAGTGTGAAATGGTACAAGTGGGGCTCGCAAGGCGCGGCTTATGCCACAGAGATTCCTGCTTCAAGCATCTCGAAAACAGGCAAGAAATACACTCTCTCCGGCCTGCAGGGCGATTGTGGCTACACTATCGAGGACGGCACCGCAATACATTATTTCTGGATTGTGGATTATGCCAACCACCCCTACAGTATCTCCTCGGTTGATGTCAGCGCCGACAGCGACTGTTCCATGACGGCTCTCGCCGTGCAAGGGTCTGCCGACAGGATTTACTACTACAGCATCAATGCGCGGGCCTATGAGATTGATCGCGAAATCCATATCTCCTACTCCACGCTGACTCCCGACAGCGAAAATCTGACTCTAAACTCCACCACCGCCGATGAAACTGTGGCTCATATCTCAGGGTCTGTGAGAGTAACGGCTCCACTTTGCAACACCTATTTTAAAATATCAGGCGACAAATTCCTAACCCTCTGGGGTGAGACCAAGGAGTGCAGCTCAGGGTACTACAACACCACAGCCGTGGAAGGCGTGGTGAGCGTTGAGCAGACCACTCGCGACAACGACAATGAGCAGAAAGCTGAGACACAAGACTCCACCCTCGGCGGCTCCGCTCCCTGCGAGGTGAAGATGGAAGCCGTGGTGAGCGACGCAGCCATTTTCCGTGAATGGCAAATCACTTCCGACCCCTCGTTCAACGATGTGATGCTCAGGGCCAATGAGCTTGAATATACCCACACTTTCAGCGACATGGGCACATTCTACATCCGCTTTGTGTGTGCCGATGCTTCGGGTGCATGCGAATGGATAAGCGACACATACACCGTATTTATAGGCGAATCGCGACTCCTCTGTCCAAACGCCTTTTCGCCTAACGCCTCGCCCGGCGTCAACGATGAATGGAAGGTAAGCTACCGCTCGCTCGTGAGCTTCGAGTGCCATATCTTCAACAAATGGGGTGTGAAAATTGCCGAACTAACCGACCCCTCCCAAGGATGGGACGGCAAGCATGGCGGCAAATATGTGCCGGCAGGAGTATACTACTATGTAATCAAAGCTGTGGGAGCCGATGGAGTTAAGTACGACCTCAGCGGCGACATCAACATTGTAAACTATAAATAATGACAAACAAGAACTCAATCATATCAGCGTCAATATTGGCGCTCGCCTTACTATGCGGCAATGCCCGCGCCGAGCATCCGTCGATGACTCATGTGGTTTCACCCCGCATTCCCGGGAATGTGACCTTTGCAGACGACAAAATCAACCTTGACCGATGCGACATGTACGAACGGTTTGACCGCGAGCTCACCTCCATGGCTTTCACCCACGGCACCACTCTGCTCACTCTCAAGCGGGCCAACCGATATTTCCCCATACTCATACCTATCCTGAAAGCCAACGGTGTGCCGGAAGACCTGATTTACCTCGCCTGCATCGAGAGCAGTCTCAACACTCGCGCCCTCAGTGGTTCGGGAGCCGCCGGACTGTGGCAGTTCATGCCAGCCACCGGCAAAGAGTATGGCCTTGAAGTGAACGATTATGTGGATGAACGGTATCACCCCGAAAAATCCACCGAAGCCGCGTGCCGCTACCTTAAAAATGCCTATCGCAAATATGGCAACTGGGAATCTACCGCAGCATCGTACAACGCCGGCATGGGCAGAATCTCGCGCGAACTTGACTCTCAGGGAGCCGAAAGTGCCTACGACCTTTTTCTCAACGACCAGACCTCGCGCTATATCTTCCGCCTTCTGGCCATGAAAAGTATCCTTGAGCATCCTAACTATTTCGGCTACACCGTGGATGCATCGCAATTCTACTACCCTATCGCCACGGTTGACGAGGAGGTGAGCGAGCCTGTGGAAGACTGGCAGACATGGGCCGCCGACCACGGCACCAACTATCTCACCCTCCGCGAACTCAACCCTTGGATAAGGGCCAAATCCTTGCCCAACAAATCGGGCAAAACATATATCGTGAAGCTCCCCGCCAAGGATGCCATGCTGCGGTCCAAGCAGGATAAAAAGATTTACAATCATAACTGGATTGCGAAATAATGTCCAACCACTCCAATCTCAATAATCCATCCAACGCTGACGCATTCGATGCCTCCGACACACTCAATGTGTATGGAGCGCGAGTGCATAATCTTAAAAACATCGATGTCACCATTCCGCGCAATTCGCTCACCGTCATCACCGGATTGAGCGGCAGCGGAAAATCCTCGCTCGCATTCGACACTATCTTTGCCGAAGGTCAGCGTAGATATATTGAAACATTCTCCTCCTACGCACGCAATATGCTCGGCAATCTCGAGAGACCCGATGTGGACAAAATCACCGGCTTGAGTCCCGTGATTGCCATCGAGCAGAAAACTGTCAACCGCAACCCCCGAAGCACCATCGGCACCACTACCGAGATTTATGACTTTCTCCGTCTGCTCTACGCACGCATCGGCGAGGCCGTGAGCTATATGTCGGGAGAGCCGATGATCAAATACACTGAGGAGCGGATCAACAATCTCATCATCGAGAAATTCAACGGCAAAAAGATCTATGTGCTCGCCCCTGTTGTGAAAAACCGCAAGGGCCACTACAAGGAGCTGTTTGAAAGCCTGCGTAAAAAAGGATATCTCACCGTGCGTGTGGACGGCGAGCTCAAGGAGATAACCATGGGGATGAAGCTCGACCGCTACAAGAACCATTCCGTGGAGCTGGTAGTGGACCGGCTCAAGGTGTCGGAAAAAGATGCCACACGATTGCGCGACACCATCACAGAAGCGCTCCGCCAGGGCGACAAGCAATTGATGATCTACGATGTGGACAGCGACGCCGTTTCCCACTACAGCCAGCACCTTATGGACCCGGCCACAGGACTTTCGTATCGCGAACCCGCTCCGCATAATTTCTCGTTCAACTCTCCGCAGGGAGCCTGTCCCCACTGCAAAGGATTGGGATATGTCAACATCGTTGACAAGGATAAAATCATGCCCAACCCCATGCTCTCCATCCATGATGGTGGTATAGTGCCGCTCGGCAAGTATAAGAACAGCATGATATTCTGGCAGATAGAAGCTATCCTTGCCAAATATGGACATACTCTTTCCACTCCCGTCAAAGATATCTGTGATGAAGCGATGAGCGATATCCTCAACGGCACTCCCGACAGACTCAATATCCAGAACTCCACCATGAGCCTCTCCAACTATTTCCTGACCTACGAAGGTATTGTGAAATATATAGAGATGCAGCAGAGCGAGGATTCTTCCTCCACTGCGCAGAAATGGAGCGGCAAATTTTTCTCCAGAGCGGTGTGTCCTGAATGTAACGGAGACAGACTCAACAAGGAGGCCCTTCATTTCTTCATCAATGGCAAGAATATAGCTCAGGTGAGTCGGCTTGACCTCACCGAGCTCAAGCTATGGGTTGACTCACTTGAAAAATCGCTTTCACCTACTCATGCCATCGTGGCCCGCGAGATTGTGAAGGAGATAAGCGGACGCATCGGATTCCTGATTGATGTGGGTCTGGAATATCTTTCCCTCAACAGAGCCTCTGCCACATTGTCGGGTGGTGAAAGCCAGCGCATAAGGCTCGCCACACAGATTGGTTCGGAGTTGGTCAATGTGCTTTATATCCTCGACGAGCCAAGTATCGGTCTTCACCAGCGCGACAATATACGCCTGATCAATTCGCTCAAGAAACTCCGCGATGCCGAAAACTCCGTCATTGTGGTGGAACACGACAAGGATATGATGCTTGAAGCCGACTATATTGTTGATATCGGCCCCAAAGCCGGACGCAAAGGCGGCGAAGTGGTGTTTGAAGGCACACCCGGGCAGATGCTTGCCACCTCCACTCTCACGGCCGACTATCTCAACGGCAACCTGTCCATACCCGTGCCCGCCCATCGCAGGGAAGGATCCGGGAAACACCTTGTGCTCAAAGGTGCTACCGGTCACAATCTACGCGATGTGGACCTTGATCTGCCACTGGGCACATTCACTGTGGTGGCCGGAGTGTCAGGCAGCGGCAAATCGTCGCTTGTCAACGGTACCCTCCAGCCTATTCTCTCGCAGCACTTCTTCCGCTCGCTCCAAGCACCACTGCCCTACAAATCCATTGATGGTATAGAGCATATCGACAAGGTGGTGACGGTGGATCAATCACCGCTCGGCAAATCGCCGCGTTCCAACCCCGCCACCTACACCGGAGTGTTCACCGACATCCGCAACCTTTTTGTCGGACTCCCCGAAGCCAAGATTCGCGGCTATAAACCCGGCCGATTCTCATTCAACATCTCCGGCGGCAGATGCGAGGCTTGCTCCGGCAACGGCTACAAGACCATAGAGATGAATTTCCTTCCGGATGTGCTGGTGCCGTGCGAGGTGTGCGGTGGCAAGCGATATAATAGAGAGACTCTTGAAGTGAGGTTCAAAGGCAAATCCATAGCCGATGTGCTTGACATGACCATCAACCAGGCTGTGGATTTCTTCGCCGGAATTCCGTCAATCCTCCGCAAAATCAAGGTGCTTCAGGATATCGGACTCGGATATATTAAACTCGGACAGCCGTCCAGCACACTCTCCGGAGGTGAGAATCAGCGCGTCAAACTCGCCACCGAACTTGCCAAGAAGGACACTAGCAAAACTCTTTTCATTCTCGATGAGCCAACCACAGGACTTCATTTCGAGGATATCAAAGTGCTGCTCGGTGTGTTCAACAGGCTTGTGGAGCGCGGCAACACAGTGCTTGTCATTGAGCACAATCTTGATGTGATCAAATGCGCCGACCATATCATCGACATGGGCCCCGGCGGCGGAAGCCATGGAGGACAGATTATTGCGCAAGGCACACCCGAACAGATTGCTGCAGGAGAATCGCCCACATCCGAATTTCTCAAAAAGGAACTAACTTTATAGCGCGATAATTGTTATTTATTATTGAATAAATTTACAATTATGAACAAGACAATCATCAACACAACCCTTCCCGAATTCTCTGTGCCGGCATATATGGATGGAGAATTCAAGACAGTGACCCGTGAAAACACTCTGGGTCACTGGTCGATATTCTTTTTCTATCCCGCCGATTTCACTTTCGTGTGCCCTACCGAACTGCTTGACATGGCCGAGAACTACGACAAGTTCAAGGAACTCAACGCCGAAGTGTACGCCGTAAGTACCGACACCCAGTTCACCCACAAAGCATGGCACGACTCATCGGAAAGCATTGCAAAAGTGAAATTCCCGATGTTGGCTGACAAAACAGGATACCTCAGTGAACTGTTTGGAGTATTGAACCCCGATGACTTCCTCGCCTACCGCGGCACATTCATTGTCAATCCGCAAGGCCAGGTGAAAGTGGCTGAGATTAACGACAACGGCATAGGCCGCAACTCCGAGGAGCTGCTCCGAAAACTTGAAGCCGCGCAATTCGTGGCCGAGCATGGCGACCAAGTGTGCCCCGCCCGATGGCGCAAAGGTCAGCAGACCCTCAAGCCCGGCATTGACCTCGTCGGCAAAATTTAATCATTCACTATAATCTTATCAGCGTTCCACTCCGGCACAACCGCGTGTGGAACGCTTTTTTATTCAGTGTGCCAGCAATTCATGAAGAAAAATTTTGTAACTTTGCAGCTTGAAAACCAAATAACAGACTTCAATTATCCATGAACGAATTAGCCACTAAGTACAACCCTTCAGAGGTGGAAGATAAATGGTATAGCTACTGGATGGAGCATGAACTGTTTCGCAGCGTGCCAGATAGCCGTGAACCGTACACTATAGTTATACCTCCCCCAAATGTGACCGGTGTGCTCCACATGGGACACATGCTCAACAACACCATTCAGGATATCCTGATACGCCGCGCCCGCATGGACGGCAAAAACGCGCTGTGGGTGCCCGGCACCGACCATGCCGCGATTGCCACCGAAGCCAAGGTTGTGGCAAAGCTCGCGGCAGAGGGAATCAAGAAATCCTCGCTCACAAGAGAGCAGTTCCTTGAGCACGCCTGGGATTGGACCCATAAGTACGGAGGCATTATTCTTGAACAGCTCAAAAAGCTCGGTGCTTCGTGCGACTGGAGCCGCACAGCGTTCACCATGGACGAAATCCGTGCCAAGAGCGTGATCAAAGTGTTTGTGGAACTGTACCGCCAAGGGCTGATATACCGCGGCAAGCGTATGGTCAACTGGGACCCCAAGGCCCGCACCTCGCTATCAGACATTGAAGTGATATACAAGGAGGAGCATAGCAAGCTCTATTATCTGCGCTACAAAATTGCGGGAGAAGACGGATATGCCATCGTGGCCACCACACGCCCCGAAACCATCATGGGCGACACAGCCATGTGTATCAACCCCAACGACCCCAAGAATCAGCATCTCAAAGGTAAGAGAGTGATTGTGCCGCTTGTCAACCGCGAGATTCCCGTGATTGAGGACGACTACGTGGATATTGAATTCGGCACAGGTTGCCTCAAAGTGACCCCGGCCCACGACATGAACGACTATATGCTCGGCCAGAAGCATAATCTCGAAACCATCGACATATTCAATGACGATGCCACCATCAGCGAGGCTGCCGGTATGTATGTGGGGATGGACCGCTTTGATGTGCGCAAGCAGATTGCCAAGGACCTTGAAGCAGCCGGACTGATTGAAAAGATTGAGGACTACGAGAATAAGGTAGGCTACTCAGAGCGCAACAGCGACACCGTATGTGAACCGCGCCTGAGCGACCAGTGGTTCCTGAAAATGGAATCCCTCGCCAAGCCGGCTTTGGAGTCCGTGGAGGAAGGTGTGCTTAAATTCGTGCCTGATAAATTCACCGCCACCTACCGCCATTGGCTCACCGACATTCGCGACTGGTGCATCTCCCGTCAGCTCTGGTGGGGTCATCGCGTGCCCGCATGGTATCTCCCCAACGACGAATTTGTTGTGGCTGAGAATGAGGCCGAGGCTCTCGAACTGGCTCAGGCCATCATGCCGGGCGTGACAGCCACTGACCTGCATCAGGACGAGGATTCACTCGACACCTGGTTCTCTTCATGGCTATGGCCCGTGTCGCTGTTCAACGGCATCCTTGAGCCTGACAATGAGGAGATAAAATATTACTATCCCACATCCGACCTCGTGACCGGACCGGACATCATATTCTTCTGGGTGGCACGCATGGTAATGGCCGGCTACCATTTCATGGGCAAGCAGCCTTTCAATAATGTTTACTTCACCGGAATTGTGCGCGATGAGATTGGTCGCAAGATGTCCAAGCAGTTCGGTAACTCCCCCGACCCACTCGCACTTATCTCCGACTACGGTGCCGACGGAGTGAGAATGGGTCTGATGATGGCCGCCCCTGCCGGCAATGACATATTCTTCGATAAGAAACTTTGCGAGACAGGACGAAATTTCTGCAACAAAATCTGGAACGCCTTCCGCTTGGTAAAAGGCTGGGATGTTGACAGCAACGCCGAGCCCTCGGAGGCTTCCAAAATGGCAATGAAATGGTTTGAATCCAAGCTCAACGCCACTCTTGGGGAGGTCAACGACCTGATGAAGAAGTTCCGCCTGTCGGAAGCGTTGAAAGAGATCTACCGCTTGTTCTGGGACGAATTTTCAGCATGGTATCTCGAGATGGTGAAACCCGCCTACGGTTCTCCTATTGACAAAACTACCCTTGACACCACACTGCAATATTTTGACGCGCTGCTCCGCCTGCTGCATCCGTTCATGCCATTCATCTCCGAGGAACTGTGGCAGCATCTGGCCGAACGCCGTGAAGGTGAATCCATCATGTATGCCCCCACCCCCGCAGCCGGCGAAATCGATGAGGCTCTCCTATCCATGATGGACCAGGTGAAAGAGACTGTCAACGGCATCCGCAATGTACGCGCCGAGAAAAATATCCCCAACAAGGATCAGCTCGTGCTCAATATCATCGGCACATGGAGCAACGACAGAGATGCCATGATCATCAAGCTCGGTAATCTCGAATCGGTGGTTCACAATGCAGAGAAAGATCCCGCAGCCGCCACTTTCATGGTTGGCACCACTGAGGTCAACATCCCGCTGGCCAACAATATCGATGTTGAGGCCGAACTCGCCAAGCTCACCAAAGAGCTGGAATACTACACCGGCTTCAAGGCATCGGTGGAGAAGAAGCTCAACAACGAGCGTTTTGTGACCAATGCGCCTGCAGCCGTGGTTGAAGGCGAACGCAAGAAACTTGCCGATGCCAACGCCAAAATCAGCAATCTCACCATGGCTATAGAAGCTCTCAAAGCATAGCTTTGATTGCCATACCATTAAACAACGGGAGGCCGCCGGATGGACGGTCTCCCGTTGTTTCGTCAGTAATGTATTTGTCAGTCGGAGACACTTACCAATTTGCCATCGCGGGCAAAACGGTAGTCGTCAAATTTGGCATTCTTGATCTCTACCTTGTAGCCATCAGAATATCTTTTTACCGATTCCACTCGTGAAGCCACATTACGCGACAAAAGCTCCTTGTATGTTTTGTCAGGAACAAGTTTCTTCACCACATTTGGAGCTAATACACGGCTGCGGCCCGCCTCAACTTCGCGCCAGTCGCCACCGGCGTCAAACTCCACATCAATACCATTGGACAGTTCCAACTCATAGGTATTGTCGTCAAACTCCTTCTCGCACTGCACCACCGCGTACTCTTTGAAATGGTGCTTCAAAAAATCCTGAGCTTTCCTGGGCACCCGGCTGATATCAACCGACCCGGCTATCACAGGCCCTATGCCGCAATAACCCATCGGCATATCGGGGACCACATTATCCTGTGCATGTAGATTAGCTCCTATCAACAGAAACACGCCGAAAGCCAAAGTAGAAATAATACGTTTCATAATATTATAAATTTTATCATTTATAATATAACAAAACGATGTGCTAAAGGTTTAATGCAATATCCTCTATCTGACGAAGCCATAGAGCCATACTTGCATCCGACGGCATACGCCAATCCCCTCGCGGAGAGAGCGACACCTCAGTCACCTTCGGGCCGTCGGGCATACAGGAGCGTTTGAACTGCTGGGTGAAGAACCGCACCACAAACACCTTGAGCCATTTCAAAATCTCAGCCGGAGCATACTCGCCTTCAAACGCCTGAACGGCAAGATAGAATACTTTATGAAGCGGGAAACTGTATTTCAGCCAATAGTAGAGATAGAAATCCTGCAACTCGTATGGTCCAACACTATTCTCCGTCACCTGGGATATCTCACCGTTGCCATCCGTGGGCTTCAGCTCCGGACTGATAGGTGTGGCCACGATGTCGCGCAATATCGATGCAACCTCGGGCATCCCCTCGGCCTCATATCCCTCGGCAATCCGAGCCACAATAGCGCGGATTAATGTCTTGGGCAAACCGGCATTGACCCCATACATCGAAATATGGTCGCCATTATATGTGCACCATCCGAGGGCTATCTCCGACAGGTCGCCGGTTCCGAGCACAATCGCATTGCTCTGATTGGCCACATCCATCAATATCTGTGTGCGCTCTCTGGCCTGAGCGTTTTCGTAGGTCACATCTATTACCCCTGGGTCATGATTGATATCCTTGAAATGGCTCAATACCGCATTCTTGATTGAAATCTCCCGGGTGCTGACCCCGAGCAGCTCCATCAACCGGACAGCATTTCTGTAGGTACGCCCGCTGGTACCGAAGCCGGGCATCGTGATGGCCATTATGTCTGTCAACGGATAACCGGCAGTTCTGAAAGCATTCACAGCCACAAGGAGAGCCAAAGTGGAATCCAGTCCGCCCGACACTCCGAGCACAATATTATGCGACGGCAACACCGACAGGCGTTGAAGCAGCCCGGCAGTCTGCATACTCACCACCTCATCAAGATGCTCCACAGCATCCTTCCCATCCGGCACGAAAGGCAGCTTCGACAGCGGTCGGTTCACAAGCTTATATCCGAAATCATACGACCACATACGCTCATCATTTCCACTGCCCTTTTCGGCCACGAAATGAGCTGCACAATCATGAAAACTACTATTGTTCAGCCTATTGGCCCTAATCAGCTCGACATCAATATCTGCAATGGTGTAGGTGGTGCCGGCGGTTAGTCTGTATCGGTTGTTGGAAGCCAGAATCTCACCACATTCGGCTATAATCTGCTTGGGAAGAAATACCAGATCCGTTGATGATTCTCCCGGACCCGAGGATGCATAAACATAGCCGCAACTGCATTTTTTCGACTGCGACTGTATGATGCAGTTCAAACTATTGTACTTATACAGCACATCGTTGGACGCTGAGAGATTGAATATCACCTCAGCCCCTTTCATAGCGGCAAAGGTGGACGGAGCAACAGGCGCCCACAGATCCTCACATATATCCACGGCTATCAACACACCGCACTCCAGCTCCACAACTTCCGGATCAAGAGCATCGTCGCCGGGTTGGAAGCGGCGTTTTTCGTAGAACTCTGAATAATCCGGCAAGTATGATTTGGTTATATCAGTGCGTCCCGAAGCCGAAAGGACACTCGCACAGTTGTACAACGCTCCACCACAGATTTTCGGATACCCCACAATCACAGTGATATGCTTGTCCGATATATACTTACCGATACTGTCAACGCCCTTGGCCGCGGCAGCGAGCAGATCGGCGTTTTTCAACAGATCGCCGCAAGTATAGCCGGTGATACACAGTTCAGGAAACAGAGCCACATCCACGCCCTTGGCCACAAGTTCGTCAATGGCAAGGCATATATTCTTAACATTTTCATTCACATCTGCCACCCTCACTTTCGACGACACGGCGGCAACTCTGAGATATCCGTTTGTCATAACACAAAATTTCCACAAAAATAGTAACAAAAATAATCTTATCACAATTTTTTGTCACTATACAATGCTGTACTGTGAACATTAGTGCCTATCTTTGTATTATAATTAAAAAATGTATTTTTAACATAATCCATACATTATCCCCGGATATGAAGCGCATACTTTCATTCATCACCGTACTGGCCCTCTCTCTAATCTGCCTCACCCCCAACCAAGCCTCGGCCGGCGAAAAAAGCGTTGGTCTGAGAGCCGGATACACCACAAGAAACGAAACAGGTGTAGCCGGACTGTATTTCCAATATCGCTTCATCCCCAGATTCAGGCTATCGGCGTCAGTTGACTACGCCGTATCGCACAAAAACCGCGATGCGTTCTTCTTCAATGTCGATGGTCACGCTCCGTTCAACATCGCCCCGAAGGTGGAGCTTTATCCACTGGCCGGATTCACTTTTGCCACTTACAATCAGCATAACGCCGATGACTCATCCTCGCGTGTCAACCGTTTCGGTGCCAACGTGGGTGCCGGTGCCGGATTCAGGGTCACTCCCTCGTTAAGACTCGGATTTGAAGGCAAATTCCAGTATGTGAAGCATCTGTCGGCAGGGGTTTTCACCGTGTCAATCGGTTATATGTTCTGATGGACCCACGGCTGAGCATCATACTCCCCTACCACAACTCGGAGGCCACTCTAGAGCGCACACTCATGTCGCTCGCCAACCAGACGGCTCCGGCTCTGGAGCTGCTGCTGGTCAACGATGGCAGCACCGACCGCAGCCACGACATAGCTGCGGCTTTCATCAAATCTCATTCTTCAAGCCAACTCCGGCTTGTGGACATCAGCTACGAATTTCAGCGGGGTTCCTCCGAAGCATTCAACCTCGGAATGAAACACGCCACCGCATCCTACGTGTGCAAATGCGACAGCGACGACACTCTCCCTCCCGACTACTACGATGTGATGCTCCAGACCGCTGACGCCAATGATGCCGATATAGTGGCCTCTCCTATCCGACTTATTTGCGGACAGTGCATAAAGACACTCGCTCCCCGCAATTTCGGAGACCTCAACAGAATGGCTGTCAACACCCCCAATTTTTCGCTCTGCAATAAAATCATCCGCCGCTCCCTGCTGGCCGACAACAATATTGAAGCCTACCCGCACATCAATTGCTGGGAGGATTTGGGAGTTATAGCCCGGCTGATGGCATTGAGGCCCAAAACCTGTGTGGTCAACTCCGTCAGCTATAATTACTACCTCACCCCGGGACGCACATCCTTATCACGCAGCGACTGCTCCACGCTTCTTCGTGACCATCTGCTCACCGCCATGCTGCTGGAAATATGGTTCTCAGGGCACAGCCTCGACAAGACTTTTGCCGAGTTCCTGCATTATCTCAAATTTCTCAGCAAGGTGAAAATGCTCAGATGTAAGCCGCGCAATATCGACCGATGGAAACGCACATTTCCCGAAGCCAATCAAGGAATAATGCACCTGCACAATGTGGCCTTGCCTATCAGACTGGGATTCGTTGCAATAGCAAAACTACCCACCAGCATCTGCCAATGGGTAGCGGATAAGTTCTGAAAAAACGCTATTCTTACGAATGTTGATACAGATAGCGCTTGATGGATCGTTTGGGAGTTTTCTCAAACTCCTCGCTCATGATTCTCACCGTGGCTATCTGTGAGTATGTCGGAAGCTCTTTGTTGAGCTGCACACGGTTCTCCTCCATAAGCTGCTCTATATCGCTTTCGCCAAGTCCTTGCTTGGAGCTGTTCTCGAAATCAGGGAACACAAGAGCCACAAGTTTGCCATTGTCATCAATCACCACAGACTCACACACAAACGGCATATTGTTGAGCGCCTGCTCTATCTCCTCCGGATATATGTTCTGCCCCGAAGGACCAAGTATCATATTCTTGTCGCGACCGCGAAGATAGATGAAATTGTCACTGTCAATGCACCCTATGTCGCCGGTGTCGAGCCATCCATCGGCATCAATCGCCTTCTTGGTGGCCTCCGGATTCTTGAAATAACCGAGCATCACATTGTCGCCTTTCACCTTTATCACACCGGGAATATTGACAGGATCGGATGATTCCACTTTCGCTATCATCCTGTCCACAACCCTGCCGCAAGAAGCGGGGCGCGCCTCATTCCATGGAGCGTAGGATATAAGCGGGCCACACTCTGTCATGCCGTAACCCACAGTGAACGGAAATCCTATGCGGCGAAGGAATGTTTCAACATCCTTGTTCAGGCCTGCACCACCAATAATTATCTCTTTGAGATTGCCGCCGAAAGTGGCAGTGAGCTGCTGCTTGATTTTGCCCAGCAGACGGTCGTCCACAAAAGGCACATGCATCAGTATCTTCATCATCGGCTTTTCAAGCAGCGGGAAAACCCTTGTTTTGATAATCTTTTCAATGATGAGCGGCACCGACACGATGATTTTCGGCTTGATTTCGGCGAAAGCCTCCATAATGACACGGGGCGATGGGGTGCGGGTGAGGAAATTGATATGACAACCGCGCACAAATTCGTGTATAAGATCTATAGTCAGACCATACATGTGGGCCAACGGAAGCATGCTTACAGTGGCATCACCGGCCTCGAGATATGGTATTCCTTCGATACAGAACTGCACATTACTCCAAAGGCATCGCTCACTAAGCATCACCCCTTTGGAGAACCCGGTGGAGCCGGATGTATAGTTAATCATCACAAGTTCATCAGCACCCACTTCACAAGCTGTGAAATCCTCGGGTGTGAAACGTTCGGGGAACTTACGGCCAAACAACTCATTGAGATGGTCTCTTGCCATCGACAACGCCTCCGAGCGGGAGTCAAACAAGGAGTAGTCCTGTATGCACAGCACTCCGTCAAGGGATGTCATGGCTCCCGGATCAAGATTTTCCCATATCGCGGTGTCAACGAACAGCAGCTTTGCATCGCTGTGGTTCACAAGATGGTGGATATTGTCAGGCTTGAAATCGCTGAGAATAGGCACCACAACAGCTCCATAGGTCATCACAGCAAAGAAAGCGACGGCCCATTGGGCGGAGTTTCGGCCGCAGAGCGCAATCTTGTCGCCGTGTTTAATACCGCACTCCTCAAAGAGAATGTGAAGTTTGGCCGATTTGCGAGCCACATCCCGATACTGATAGGATGTGCCGTGAAAGTCGGTAAGTGCCAGCAGATCCCAGTTGTTGCGGATTGCTCCTACGATATATTCATTGAGAGTATTGTAATATTCCATGTCGTTTGCAGTAAATTTTGCCCTGCAAAAGTACATATAATAAAGTAAAATATTGCGAAAAGAAGCGGATAAATCAACAATTCCTATTACTTTTGTATCAATAAAAATTTATGTTACAATGAAAATCAAACATTTACTCAGTTCATCTGCCTTGGTGGCTGTAGCCGTGGCCTGTGCGTCAGCTACCGCACCGAACTACACCGTCACAATCCCTCTGTCAGAAGATGAGGACGACATGGTGGCATATATCGTGGATTTTGACTCCGGCGAAGCTATCGACAGCACGGTCGTGGCAAACGGCGTGGCAAAATTTCAAGGCAATATCGCCAACCCTGTCATGGCCACTGTATCCATGGAAGGCTCCCGTCTCGGCACTCTCGTTCTCGAACCCGGCCAAATCAATGTGGATGTGAAGGCACGCAAAATCACCGGCACTCCTATCAACGACTATGTGGACAATTGGGAATCCCAAATCAATGACCTTCAGAATCAGGCCAAATCACTGCCCAGAGACAGCTCCTTTGAACATAAATCGCAGGAACTTTACAACAAATATTTAGCACTCAACAAGAAAGCTTTTGACGACAATGCCAACAACGCTTTCGGCTACTATCTCTTCTTGCAGGAGTGCTACGACAGCGACCTGAAAGGTCTTGACGAAAAGGTCAAGCAGTATCCTCAGTTTGCCAACGGCAAGCGTATTGCAAAACTCCGCTCCGCTCTCGTCAACAAAGAGGAGACTTCTGTTGGCCATAAATTCAAGGATTTCGCCGTTACCAACGATGGCAAAACCCAGCGCCTGAGCGACTATGTAGGTAAAGGCAAATACACCCTTGTTGATTTCTGGGCAAGCTGGTGCGGTCCCTGCATCCGCGAAACTGCTGTCATCAAGGAGCTGTACAATAAATACCATGACAAAGGTCTTGAAGTACTTGGCGTGGCTGTGTGGGATCAACCGGAGAACACACTCAAAGCCATAGAGCAGCATCAGCTGCCTTGGAATCAGATTATCAACGCACAGACTATCCCCACCGACCTCTACGGCATCTCGGGTATTCCGTGCATAATTCTATTTGACCCTGAAGGCAATATCGTCAGCCGCGACAAGCAGGATGAAGCTCTCAAGAACGATGTGGACGCCGCTATGCTCAAAGCCGCAGCCATCGAAAACTGATCAGCTTATCCCCTAAAACCCTAAAAAAACTGCCCGGAGCATATATGCTTCAGGCAGTTTTTTTATCGCACAAGATGGGCGGCGCGGAGAACGTAAGGGAACGGTGCCTGCAACACCAGATTATTGTCTGCCGTCAGCGAGTCAAGCAGTTCCTTGGCAGCAACGGGTGTTGACACACTTCCGGCTACCACATAATAATGTCCGAGCCTGTTGTGCACCACAAACGGATGCCCGTATCCCAATCCGCTCAATCGTTGGGTCATCGACACAGCATTGAACCGCTGACGGAAGGTTCCGGCCACCACATTGTACAGCTTAAGGTCAGCAGCCTCGCCGCCACCCTCTTTTGTCACACCGAGCGGTTCTGTGCGCACAGGGAGTGTGACGCCTCCGATATTCATATCTTTAGGCAAAGATTCATTTTTCAGCCCGAGTGCCGACAGCGAATCGCCGGTGTCATACTGTTTCTCTTTGGCCTTCTCATACGCCGCACGATAGTTGGCCTCAGTGGTGCGGCATGAACTGAATCCCAGAGCTGCGACAACCGCAGCCAACAATAGTATTTTTTTCATTCCAATATCTGTTTTCCGAGTTTGATAACTTCAAGTTCCTTTATGGTGCCCTCATCGATGGTGATACGCACGAGTGTCCTTTCTTTCTGCCATCCATGCCACCCGGCTGCTCCGGGGTTCACATGAAGCAGTTCAAGCTCAGGATCCGGAATCACCTTGAGGATGTGGGAATGTCCGCATACCATCAGTTTTATATTCTCCGACTTCAGAAGCTGCTTCACTCCGGGAGAATACCGCCCGGGGTAGCCTGCGATATGTGTCATCCATACCTTCACACCCTCTACCTCGAATGTGAGAGTTTCGGGACACACCCTGCGCACTTCGCCATGGTCGATATTTCCGCATACCACCCGCACAACAGGACACACCTCCTTGAGTTTGTTGACAATAGATATATCGCCCACATCACCGCAATGCCATATCTCGCTGCAGCAGGCAAAATGCGCGGCATATCTGTCATCCCAGCACGAGTGGGTGTCCGATAAAATTCCTATGGTTTTCATTTCCTTATCATTCTGACATAATCAATCACTATCGGAAGCGGATTGCGGACATCGTTGACGCAATAAGGTACTTCCCTGACTATCTCGAAAGTATTCTTGCCCTGACGAAGATGTGCAGTCAAAACGTTGGAGAACAAGCCACTGCCGAAAGTCGAGGAACCCGACTGTGGGAATATCAACGCGCCGGTCCTCTGACCGTTCACATACAGCATCCTTATAGGGCAAATGTCGCTGCTCAGCAGCGAATCGCCCAAGGCCATATAGTTGACATCAATATAATATTCACCCGCACTCATGGAGTCGGTATAGAATTTTATAGAACGGTTTTTTATCCTCGTGGATTCCACATAGCGCTTGGAGATTATTTTATCCTCAATCAATCCTGTGCCACGCTTGACGAAATACTCCGGCTGCACCAATGTCTGCCTATCTTTGGGAACAACCCACAGGGGACGACACACAAATCCACCCTCGCCGCTGCTGTTTTCAGCCTCAATCGCATACACGGTGCTTCCCGAAGACGATGGAAGCAGAAATGTGGAATGTTCCAGTTCGTCATTATACACTCCGTTGACATACACATTATATATATAGCGGTCATCGTAGTTCACTATCTTGCTTGTCCCAGAAGTGCGCCACTGCACTACCGGCGTGGCAGGAAACGGGGACGGGGGATTCTCCGGCGCATCATCTTTGTCAAGCTCTCCCGACAGCACTATCCTGACTGTGTGGTGGCCCTCGATATCGGATTTCACCAACGGGCTGCGCTGCACCTTGTCGTCAATGTAAAACGATTCAACGATATTGCCGGTGCCGACTATTTCGATTCGCAACACACTGCCGCGGTAATGAAAATTATCTATCACTTTCTCTCCACGGAGCACCGTCGGCACCTTGGGCGCGAACCGTATCCCCTCCTGCCCGAAGCTCATTCCGGCTATCACCCTGAAGTTCAAAGCCGGAACATCTATCGCATCGCCGGATTGCAGGACTGAGTGACACAGCACACCTATCGCAGCACACAAGGCATCGTTATTATTGGCCTTGGCCGATGCCACCCCCCACAATACAGCCTCAATCGGACGGCTCCGCACAGGCAGATAAGTGGAGCCGACAATTACCTTGGCCATATCGTCTGTGGCCACTGAAAACAGAATCCCGAGACTCAGTCCGGTTAAATCAACCGCGGGCGACTGCATCGGATAAAGATTGCCATACAGGCAAGAGGAATACCTCTCCTTGTCGGCCATCCAGAAATTCATATTTATATCGTCGGCAAGTTTGACATGCAAATCCCCATAATCTTTGGATGTTTCCAGGCTTCCGAGTGCCATGTCCATCTTTGACAGAATACGGATTGCTTCGGCATACTCCACGTTTGCAGCAAGCCAACAGGCTTGATACATATCCACCGGCCCCATCCATTGCGGACAATACCCGGAACTGCCGGCCACCTTTCCCTGAACGCCGTGAAACAAGCCTGTGTTTCTATCCATGCACACAAGCAGTCCGTTGTCAATGAACGAAGCAGTGACATCGCGAGCCTCCCGGAGCCATGCGTTGTCGCCGGTCACCTTATACACCTCCCAGGCAGCGACCACCCACATCGCTTGATTTCCGGCAAGCGGCCATATCTTGGCATCAAGCCCCATCCATCCGTCGGAAACCATCCCCCGCAATATCTCCATGGAGCGTCGGGGGTCAATATATGCCAGCGACAGATATATGGACAAACAGATATCACGCGTATTCAGATTCACTCCGTCAATCCCCTCCACTCCGGCCTCATACAGTTGGTTGATCAATGTTTGGCGCGACGAATACCGGGGATACTCAATGCTGTATCGGGCCTCTGACACCGTAGCGGTCAAAACATTTCCGCTATCGGATACCACACTGTCGGTAAACACAGTGAACTCGCTGCATGAATATATCACATCACGGTTATTCCTTGGCTTGGAGCAACCAAAAAAAATAACCGTGAGCAATAATATGACGCAGCAGCGTGATTTCATCTACTACTTATCAGCGCTTCCGCCTCCCGATTCCATAACTGCGGCGTCAAGTCCGGCAATAGTGGCAAGTGTGACAATATCGCGCACCGGCGCATTGACATTGGTGAAATGCACAGGCTTGTTCAAACCCATCTGAATCGGGCCGATGGAGTTGCCCAGACCCATCTCAAGCATCAGCTTGTAGGCTGTATTGGCACTGCTGAGATTCGGGAAAATAAGAGTGTTCACCTCCTTGCCCTTGAGGCGGTTGAACGGGAATGTTTCATCCCTGAGGTTTTTATTAAGAGCATAGGCGATATTCATCTCACCGTCTATCATCAGGTTGGGATACATCCTATGCATCTTGTCCACCACCTCGCGCACATTCTTGCACTCCTCTTCGGCGCCGGTGCCGAAGTTGCTGTAGGAAATCATAGCCATCACAGGCTCGTGGGCGAAATACTCCACCGAGTTGCGGGCCAATCGGGCAATATCAAGCAGAGTGTCGGTGTCGCACTTCTTGTTGATGCAAGTGTCGGCAAGGAAATATGTGCCGCGCTTGTTGTTGATGATATACATCGTGGCGAAATGGCTGTAGCTCGGTCGCACACCGATCACCTCCTCGGCAATCTTGCCAACGGAATGGGCTGCGGAATATGTGCCTCCAAGGAATGCATCAGCATCCCCCTCGTTGACCATCATCATGCCGAAATAGTTGCGGTCGTACATCTTCTCAAGAGCCTCAGGATAGGACAAACCGGAGCGCTCATGCTCACGCGCAAATGTCTGGGCATAGCGGGCACGGCGGTCGGCCTCGCGGTCGTGTCGCAAATTGATAATCTCGATATTGGAAATATCCAGTCCAAGACGGTCGGCACGCTTCTGAATCATCTCTTCATTGCCCAAAAGCACAGGCACATAAATGCCGTCTTTTGCGCCTATCACAGCGGCCTTGAGCATATTGTCGGTATTGGCTTCGCTGAACACCACCCTCTTCGGTTTTGCCTTGGCCTTGTCAGTGATGCGGCGGATCAGTTTGTTGTCAAATCCCATGAGCTTGCGCAACCGCTCCTCGTATGCTTTCCAATCAGTGATGGGGCGTGCCGCCACACCACTCTCCATGGCAGCACGAGCCACGGCAGGAGCCACCCATGTGAGCAACCGCGGGTCGAGAGCTTTGGGAAGTATGTAATCCGGACCAAACTGGAGGTCAGCCTGATCGTAGGCCGCATTCACCACCGGGGGCACAGGCTCCTTGGCAAGCTTAGCAATAGCTCTCACGGCTGCAAGTTTCATCTCCTCATTGATGGTCGAAGCGCCGCTGTCAAGTGCTCCGCGAAATATATATGGAAACCCGAGCACATTGTTTATCTGGTTGGGATAGTCGCTTCGTCCGGTGGCAAAAATCAAGTCATCGCGTGTGGACTTGGCGAGGTCGAAGGCAATCTCAGGATCGGGATTGGCGAGCGCGAACACAATGGGTCGCGGAGCCATGCTCTTGATCATCTCGGGAGTCACAACATCCTTCACTGACAGTCCGAGGAACACATCGGCTCCTACCATCGCCTCGGCAAGAGTGGAGACGGGGCGACTGGTCATGAACTCCTTTTTCTGTTCATTGAGTCCGGTGCGTGAACTGTTGATCACGCCCTTGCTGTCGCACATCACCACATTCTCGCGCTTAACACCCAAGGCTATATACAGCCGCGTGCACGACACCGCTGCGGCACCGGCTCCATTCACCACCAGCTTCACATCCTCGATTTTCTTTTTCTGAAGCTCAAGGGCATTGAGAAGTCCGGCGGCGGAGATAATTGCAGTACCATGCTGGTCATCGTGCATCACGGGGATGTCACATTCCTCTTTCAATCTGCGCTCTATCTCAAAACATTCAGGTGCCTTGATATCCTCAAGGTTGATACCCCCGAAAGTGGGAGCGATAGCCTTCACCACGGATATGAATTTTTCAGGATCTTTTTCGTCCACCTCTATATCAAAGCAGTCCAATCCGGCAAATATCTTGAACAGCAATGCCTTGCCTTCCATCACCGGCTTTCCGGCCAAAGGGCCTATGTCGCCGAGGCCAAGCACCGCGGTGCCGTTGGAAATCACAGCCACAAGGTTGCCCTTGTCAGTGTATTTATACACACTCATCGGATCATGCTCAATCTCCTTGCACGGGTATGCCACACCGGGTGAATAGGCCAATGCGAGGTCATACTGAGTGGAATATGGTTTGGTAGGCACAACTTCTATTTTGCCCGGTTTGCCCTCGCTGTGATAGTCGAGAGCTGCTTGTTTGGTTACGTTTGAAGACATATAGGGGGAGTATTATTTCAACAGTAAAACTACAAGCAAAATTACACATTTGTTTTTATACTCCCCCATATTTAAAAATTTTTATACTTTCATGAAAAGGCTGCTCCCGGCATCATATAATCAACTGCGATATATCATATTTTTATGGAAAAGGTGTAAATTTGCAGAAAAATTATACTGACATGGTAAAATTGGATATTTCAGAAGTATATAATGCAGCCAGAGTGCTCAAGGATGTGGCCCGTCACCCCAAATTGATAGGTGTTACTAAAATCAACCCCGACGCCGAGGTATATCTAAAACCCGAAAACCTGCAGCATACAGGTTCGTTCAAGCTTCGCGGCGCATACTATATGATATCGCAATTGACTCCTGAGCAGAAAGCCAAAGGGGTAATTGCCTGTTCGGCCGGCAATCACGCCCAGGGTGTGGCACTCGGAGCCACTCACAACGGCATAAAATCATTGATTTGTCTTCCCGCCGGTGCGCCTATCTCCAAAGTCAACGCCACCAAGGCCCTCGGTGCAGAGGTATGCCTTGTCAACGGTGTGTATGACGATGCCTACAACAAAGCTCTCGAGCTTCAGAAAGAGCACGGCTACACCCTGGTGCATCCGTTTGACAATCCGCTTGTCATTGCCGGACAGGGCACTATCGGCCTTGAGATTGTCGAGGAGATGCCTGATGTGGAGGCTGTGATTGTGCCTGTGGGCGGCGGCGGACTTATTTCCGGCGTGGCTTTTGCCCTCAAAACCCTCAAACCAGATGTAAAAGTGTACGGCGTGCAGGCCGAAGGTGCACCATCAATGGTCAACTCGCTCAAAAAGAACGAACGTATCCGGCTCGACAGCGTGTCAACAATCGCCGATGGTATTGCAGTCAAGGAGCCCGGCGAGAACACCTACGAGCTTTGCAGCAAATATGTGGACGAGATTGTGACCGTGAGCGATGATGAGATTGCCGCCGCCATCCTCGCGCTGATTGAGCAGCACAAACTCGTGGCCGAAGGAGCAGGAGCTGTGTCCGTTGCTGCGGCCATGTTCAACAAGGTACCCATCAAAGGCAAGAAAGTGGTGTGTGTGGTGTCAGGAGGCAACATTGATGTCACAAGCCTCAACCGCGTCATCACCCGCGGACTTGCAAAAAGCGGCCGCGACTGCACCATCACCGTCAACCTCAGTGATAAACCCGGCGAACTCTCCAAGGTGTGCAACATCATCGGCGAACTCGGTGCCAACATCCTCTCTGTGCAGCACGAACGCAACTCCACCAACACCCAGATTAACGGCTGCCAGCTGCGCATCGAGATGGAAACCCTTAATCATGACCATATTGCAAAAGTGAAACACGGACTCGAGCAATCGGGGTTTGATGTCAACTAACCATTTTTACACACAACCATTAGATGCCAAAACACAAATCACTATCATTTATATTTTTAGCAGCCGCAGCGTTGTCGCTCCCGGCTGAAGCCGCCGACACTCCCGACTCGTTGGTACTGTCGCTTGACAAATGTATTGAGATAGCTCTTGACCAAAATCCCACCGTCAAGGTGGCAGATATGGAGATAGAGCGCATGGACTACAGCAAAAAGGAAACCATCGGACAGCTCTTGCCGTCAATCAGTTTCGGAGCCACCTACAACCGCACTCTCGCCAAACAAACCATGTATATGAACATGGGGCGTTCCGGTTCTTCATCGTCCGGAGGCGGGGATGGCCAGAGCTCATCGTCCGGCAACAGCGGCATAAAAGTGGGACTGGACAACTCTTTCTCCATGGGATTCCAGGCCTCTATGCCGCTCATAGCTCCTCAGCTGTGGAAATCCCTGTCACTATCCGACAGCAAAATTCTCGAATCTGTGGAGCAAGCACGCACCTCCCGCCTCCAGCTTGTCAATCAAGTAAAAACAGCCTACTACACACTGTTGCTTGCCCTCGACTCCCACTCGGTGATCAAGGACAGCTACGACATGGCCAAATTCACCGCCAACCTCTATGCCAAGCAGTTTGAGCTCGGAGCCGCCTCGCAGTACGATGTGCTCCGCACCGAGGTGGCGGTGAAGAATGTGGAGCCGGAACTCACTCAGGCGCAGATTGCAATCAAGCGTGCCGAGCTCCAGCTCACCATTCTCCTTAGCCTCAGCCAGTCGATACGGATTGTGCCCGACATCACATTGGCTCACTATGAGTCAACGATGTACGACAATGTGATGCGCATCGACACCACTCTCACCAACAACCCCGACCTGCGGCTGCTCGACATCCAGACCAAGCAGCTCGGCAACGCCCTCACAATTCAGAAAATGGCCTGGTACCCCACCCTTGCCCTCACCGCCAACTACAACTGGACCTCGATGAGCAACGGCTCGCCCTTGAAGAATTTCCGGTGGAACCCCTACTCCATCGTGGGACTCACCCTCAGCGTGCCTCTCTTTGAAGGCGGACAGCGCTACACCCGCATCAAGCAAGCACGAATACAGCTCGACGAGATGAAATGGCAACGGGAGAATCTTGAGCGCTCCGTGAGGATGCAAACCGACCTCGCTTTGGAAAACATCCACCTCAATGTGCAGCAGATAGCATCCAGCGCCGAGAGCATGCGACAGGCCGAAAAAGCCCATGACATTGTTAAACAGAGTTTTGAAATCGGCTCCGCTTCGTATCTTGACCTACGTGATTCCGAACTCGCTCTCACTCAGTCGCGCCTGGCCTACAACCAGTCAATATACAACTATCTTGTTGCCAATGCCGAGCTTGAACTGCTTTTGGGCAACGCAAATATAGCCAATCACATTTCATCCATTGCAGAATAATCCCATGTTCAGAACACATTCCTTAGTTTCATCACTTATTTTCGCAGCCATTATCACCGGTTGCTCCAACTCTCAGTCAGGCGACACACAAGCCAACCCTCAGGACCAACTCCCCAAAGTGAAAATCGAGAATGTCCACCGTCAGCAGGTGGAGCAGCTTGAAGAATACACCGCCACTGTCGAGGCGTTCAAGACCAACAATATATCATCATCGTCACCCAACCGCATCAAGCAGATTCTTGTGGATGTGGGTTCGCATGTGGCCAAAGGGCAGAAAGTAGTGGTGCTTGATGATGTCAACATCGAGCAGCTCAGAGTGCGACTCGAGAATGCCGAGCGCGAATACAACCGCGCAGTGAAACTGCTCGAGATCGGCGGAGGCACACAGCAGAGTGTTGACCAGCTCAAAACCGAACTCGATGCCTCCCGCCGCCAGTATCGCAATCTGATGGAAAACACTGTACTGGTGTCCCCTATCGCCGGTGTTGTCACCGCCCGCAACTATGACCCGGGCGACATGACAGGCTCTCTGCCTATCCTCACCATTGAGCAGGTACACCCCGTGAAAGTGATGGTCAATGTGTCGGAAGCCGATTTTCCCAAAGTTCACAAAGGGATGAAAGTCAGCATCAAACTCGATGTGTATCCCGACGAGGAGTTCACGGGCACTGTCTATCTCATCCACCCCTCGGTTGACAGCTCCACCCGCACATTCACTGTGGAAATCACCATCGACAATAAGGACAACAGGGTGCTTCCCGGCATGTTTGCCCGTGTGACTTTCAACTACGGCACACGCGACAATGTGGTGGTGCCCGACAGAGCGGTGGTGAAACAGAGCGGCAGCGGCAACAAATATGTGTATGTGCTCAATGCCGACAGCACTGTGAGCTACAACCGTGTGGAGTTAGGCCGCAGGATTGACAACACCTACGAACTTCTTTCCGGCGTGGAAGACGGCAGCAATGTGGTGGTCAGCGGTCAGACACGCCTCGCCAACGGTGCCAAAGTATCTGTAATCAAATAATAATCCCCTGAGCCATGAGTTTATACGCAAGTGCCGTAAAACGCCCCATCATGACCACCCTCTGCTTTGTTGCGGTGGCCATTCTCGGTCTGTTCTCGCTCACCACGCTCCCCATCGACCTATATCCCGATGTGGAGAACAACACTATCATGGTGATGACCACCTACCAGGGGGCAAGTGCCCAGGATATCGAGCAGAATGTGACCCGCCCGCTTGAAAACGCCCTCAACGCTGTAAACGATCTCAAGCATATCACCTCCAAATCCAGAGAGAACATCTCGGTGATTACCCTTGAATTCGAATATGGCAAGGATATTGATGTGCTCACCAACGATGTCCGCGACAAGCTCGACATGGTCAAAAGCTCGCTGCCCGACAACGCCGAAACGCCCATCATCTTCAAGTTCAGCTCCGACATGGTGCCCATCGTCATGCTGTCAGTCAAGGCTTCCGAGAGCATGCCCGGCCTCTACAAGATTGTGGACGATGCCGTGGCCAACCCTCTTGCCCGCATATCCGGCGTCGGCTCGGTGTCAATCTCCGGAGCGCCCAAGCGTGAGATACATATATATGTGGATCCCAAACGGCTTGAAGCTTACAATCTGTCAATCGAAACCATTTCCGCAATCATTGCCGCCGAAAACCGCAACATCCCCGGCGGCTCATTCGATATTGGTTCCGACACATATTCCCTCCGCGTGCAGGGCGAATTTGCCTCCGCCGACCAGATGAAAAACATTGTGGTCGGATCATCCAACGGCAAGAATGTGTATCTCAGCGATGTGGCCACAGTGGATGACTCTCTGGAGGAGCGCGCTCAGGAAACATACAACGACGGCGAGAAAGGTGCCATGATTGTCATCCAGAAGCAGTCGGGTGCCAACTCCGTGGAAATCTCCGGCAAAGTGCTTAAAATGCTTCCCCAGCTGCAGAAGCGACTCCCGAGCGATGTGAAGCTTGATGTGATTGTTGACACATCCGACAATATCCGCAACACCATCCGCTCGCTGGTGGAAACAGTGCTCTACGCACTGCTGTTTGTAGTGATTGTGGTGTTCACCTTCCTCGGACGATGGCGTGCCACCCTCATCATCACCATTACTATCCCCATATCGCTCATCGCCTCGTTCATCTATCTGGCTATCACCGGCAATTCGCTCAACATTGTGTCGCTCTCCGCACTGTCGATATCCATCGGTATGGTGGTGGACGATGCCATTGTGGTGCTGGAAAATGTCACCACACATATCGAACGAGGCTCCGCTCCGGCTCAGGCCGCCATCCACGGCACCAACGAGGTGGCGATTTCCGTTGTGGCCTCCACCCTTACCCTCATTGCCGTGTTCTTCCCCCTGACCCTCGTCACAGGCATGACAGGTGTACTGTTCCGCCAGCTCGGTTGGATGGTGACCATCATGATGATCATCTCCACCATCTGCGCCCTCTCGCTCACACCCATGCTCTGCTCGCAGCTGCTCCGCAAGGATAACAAGCACGGCAAACTCTACACCCTGCTCTTCACTCCCATCAACAAAGGCCTTGACGCTTTTGACAACGGATATGCGCGGTTGCTTCACTTTGTTGTGAGCCACAAGATGGTAACATTCATCACCTGCATGGCCATCTTCATCGCCTCGCTGTTTCTTCTCAAATTCGTGGGTACCGAGTTCTTTCCCACCTCCGACGATGCCCGTCTGGGTGTGAACCTCGAGATGCCGATCGGCACAAGAGTGGAGATTTCCAAGGAGGTGACCAAACGCATCACCGACGAATGGCGCGAGAAATATCCCGAAATTCGCACGCTCAACTACACCACCGGCACAGCTTCAAGCGACAACACTTTCGCTTCCCTGCGCGACAACGGCCCGCATATCGTGTCGATGAACATACGTCTCACTGACCCCGGCGATCGCGACCGCTCGAGCACTGAGCTCGCACAGCTGATGCGTAACGACCTCAAGAACTACCCCGAACTGAAAAAATTCCAGGTCAACGTGGGTGGTCGCCGCGGTGGTGGCAGCATGGGCGGTCAGTCAACCATCGACTATGAGATCTATGGCTACGATTTCACCGAAACCGACTCCGTGGCCCAGCAACTGCAGCGGATTCTCGAGAATATCAAAGGTACCGCCGACATCATGATTTCCCGCTCCGACTACCAGCCCGAATACCAGGTGGATTTCGACCGCGAGAAACTGGCCATATACGGCCTCAACCTCCAGACAGCCGCCACTTATCTGCGCAACCGCATCAACGGAAGCATCTCCAGCCAATTCCGCGAGGACGGCGAGGAGTATGACATCAAGGTGATGTATGCACCCGAGCATCGCAACACCATTGCTGACATTGAGAATATACTCATCTACAACAATGCCGGTCAGGGTGTGAGAGTCAAGGATATAGGCACCGTTGTGGAGCGTTTCACCCCGCCTACCATCGAGCGCAAGGACCGTGAGCGCATTGTCACCGTCAGCACCGTGGTGCAAGGCGTGCCTATGAGCGATGTCGTTGCGGCAAGTCAGGCGGCCATTGATAGGATGGAGCTGCCGGTGGGCATCAACATCGAGCTGGCAGGTAGCTACGAGGACCAGAAAGACTCGTTCACCGACCTGCTCACCCTTGCGGTGCTGATAGTAGTGCTCGTATATATCGTAATGGCGGCGCAGTTCGAGTCCTATACCTACCCCGCCATCATCATGACCTCGCTGCTGTTTGCATTCTCCGGCGTGTTCATAATCCTCTACCTCACCGACAACACTCTCAATGTCATGTCAATGATTGGCGCCATCATGCTCATCGGCATCGTGGTGAAGAACGGTATCGTGCTTATTGACTATATCACCCTCAACCGCGAGCGTGGCATGTCGATACGCAACGCCGTGATTCTCGGCGGCAAATCACGTCTCCGTCCCGTGGTGATGACCACTCTCACCACCATCCTCGGCATGGTGCCCATGGCTGTCGGCACAGGACAAGGCTCCGAAATGTGGCGCCCCATGGGCACAGCAGTGATTGGCGGCCTCACACTATCCACCATCCTCACCCTCCTGTTTGTGCCTACGCTCTACTGCGTGTTTGCCTACGTGGGGGTAAAGCGCAATCGTAAATCTCACCGAAAATCCATCTCCAAATGAAATCCATATTCATAGCCTTTGACCAGGCATACTACGACCGCATCATCACAATGCTTGAAAAAAACAATTGCCGCGGGTTCACAGCATGGCATGAGGTGCAGGGACGGGGCACCACCAACGGCGAGCCGCATTATGGCTCCCACGCTTGGCCCTCGATGGCCGACGCCATCATCACCATGGTGGAGGACCACAGGGTGGACACCATCCTCAGCGCACTCCACGCCATGGATGTGGAAACACCCAAGCTCGGACTCCGGGCATGGGTGTGGAACATTGAGAAATCCATCTGACACTGACTGCGGATTTGCACAACTGCAAATTTTGATATATCTTTGTGCCGCGAAAGCGCGCGTGGCGTAATTGGTAGCCGCGCCAGACTTAGGATCTGGTGTCTTGCGACGTGGGGGTTCGAGTCCCCCCGCGCGCACAAAAGAGGAGTTTCCCCCATGGGTGATTCCTCTTTTTTATTTCCTTACATCACACCCGCTCCTCCCATCACGCCCACCTCCGAGAAATCTTTTTAGAATGTTTGCACCACGAAAAAAATCGTTGTATTTTTGCACTCAAATAATTATTGCTATTTATCTACTGGTTCCATGATAGAGAAAATCAACAATCTCAAAGCAGAAATTTCGGCTCTCACTGCTTCCAATGCTGCCGAAGTGGAGGCTTTGCGTGTCAAATATCTTAGTAAGAAAGGTGTTGTAACCGCTTTGTTCAACGACTTCCGCACTGTTCCCGCCGACCAGAAACGCGCCATCGGACAGGCTCTCAACGAGCTCAAAAACTTTGCCACTGACCGTATCAATCAGCTCAAGGACGAGTGCGAAACCACCGACACCATCGACCCCACTCTCGACCTCACCCGCACCGCCGCCCCGATGCCGCTGGGCAGCCGTCACCCCCTGTCGCTGGTGAGAGAAGAGATTGTATCAATATTCTCGCGCCTCGGCTTCACTGTGGCTGAAGGCCCCGAAATCGAGGACGACTGGCATGTGTTCTCCTCCCTTAACTTTGCCGAGGATCACCCCGCAAGAGACATGCAGGACACCTTCTTCATCCAGCGCTCGCCGGATGTGCTTCTCCGCACCCACACCTCCTCTGTGCAAAGCCGAGTGATGGAACACACACAGCCCCCTATCCGCATCATCTGCCCGGGCCGTGTGTATCGCAACGAAGCAATCTCCGCCCGCGCTCACTGCTTCTTCCACCAGGTTGAGGCTCTGTATGTGGATAAGAATGTGTCGTTTGCCGACCTCAAGCAAACCCTTCTCTATTTCGCACGTCAGATGTTCGGACCCGAAACAAAGATTCGTCTTCGTCCGAGCTATTTCCCCTTCACCGAACCATCTGCCGAGATGGATATCTCCTGCAATCTTTGCGGCGGCAAAGGATGCTCATTCTGTAAACACACCGGATGGGTTGAAATCCTCGGCTGCGGAATGGTGGACCCCAACGTGCTTGAAGCATGCGGCATCGACTCCAAGGTGTACAGCGGTTTCGCCCTCGGCATGGGTGTAGAGCGCATCACCAACCTTAAATATCAGGTGAAGGACCTCCGCATGTTCTCCGAGAACGACCAGCGTTTCCTTGAAGAATTCCAAAGCGCACACTGATGACAACCAAGCAGAGATATGAGGCTGTGATCAACTGGTTTCAACAAGCCATGCCCGTGGCCGAAACCGAGTTGCATTACGACAACCCCTATCAACTGCTTGTGGCTGTGATTCTGTCGGCACAATGCACCGACAAGCGCGTCAACCTCATCACCCCTCCCCTCTTCGAGGCTTTTCCCACCGCTGCCGATATGGCGTCAGCATCGCCCGATGACATTTATCCCTTCATCAAATCAGTGTCATACCCCAACAACAAAGCCAAGTCGCTGGCGGGGATGGCAAGGGTGCTATGCGAGGAATACAACGGCGAGGTGCCTGACAATATGGACAGCCTGCTCAAGATTCCCGGCGTGGGGCGGAAAACCGCCAACGTGATTCTCTCGGTGGTGTTCAACAAGGCTGCCATGGCGGTGGACACCCATGTGTTCCGCGTCAGCGAGCGGATTGGCCTTACCACCAACAGCAAGACTCCGCTCCAAACCGAGCAGACCCTCATGAAAAATATCCCGGATAACCTGGTGCCGAAAGCCCACCATTGGCTCATACTCCACGGCCGATATGTGTGCAAGGCCCGCAAACCCGACTGCCTCAACTGCGGCATAGCTTCTGTATGCCGCTTCTACTCCAAATCCTAAACCGACACCATACCAATCAATACATAACTGATGCATATCCAAGAATCCTTCGCCACACACCGCTCCACTGTGCTCCAGTTCATCCGCTATGCGCTTGTAGGCGTTATCAACACCATGGTGACTCTGGTTGTAATCCTTGTGTGCAAAAGCCTTCTTGGCATCAACCCTTGGGTGTCCAACGCCGCCGGCTATGTGGCCGGGTTCATCAACTCATTCATTTGGAACAAGCTGTGGGTGTTCAACTCCCACAACAAGGTGATACAGGAGGCTCTCAAATTTTTCGGCGGATTCCTGATATGCTACGGACTGCAATTCGTTGTCACCTTCCTGCTCACCGACTGCACGATGCTCGGCGATATGGAATGGAAAATACGGGACTTCACTCTCAGTGGCTACGGTGTGGCCACTATCATCGGTATGGTTGCCTACACTTTGGCCAACTTTGTGTACAACCGCATGGTGACATTCCGTAAACAGCAGTCATGACCCACCCTTTTGAGCAAAAAATCCAAGATGCCATCGATCTCCACCGACTGGTTGACCGCAGCGATGACAGGCCGGTGATATGCACCCTCAGCGGAGGTGCCGACTCCACCGCCCTGCTCTGTGCCATGGTGCGTCTCGGCTACAATTGCATTGCCGCCCATTGCAATTTCCACCTGCGCGGTGACGAAAGTATGCGCGACCATCAGTGCGCACAATCCGTTGCAAAGCTGCTCGGAGTGCAATTTTTAGCAAAGGATATGGATGTGGGGCAATACCGTGCCGATCACAGCGCAAGCATCGAGATGGCATGCAGGGAGCTGCGCTACGATTGGTTCTATCAGCTCATGGAATCTGTCAACTCTCAGGCTATTGCCGTGGCCCACAACCTCACTGACAATATCGAGACCATGATACTCAATATGATGCGCGGCACAGGCATTGACGGCCTGAGGGGCATGAAATGGCGCTCCGACAAAGGCGTGGTGCGCCCCATGCTTGGCATTGAACGCAAAGATATCGAGCAGTATCTCAGCGATATCGGCATTGAGTTTGTCACCGACTCCTCCAACCTCTCCGATGACTATATGCGCAATAAAGTGCGGCACCATATCCTCCCGGCCATCGCACGCACCGACCCGCGCTCGCTGAAAGGAGTGGAGCTGACCATCAGCCACCTCTCCGACCAGTCCGGGCTCTACCACTCCCTGATAGCCGATGCCATGAGCCGCTGCTCCGATGCCGATGGAGGCATCAATCTGGAACAGGTTGCAGCTATGCCTCAGGCATCTTTGATGCTTTACGAATGGTTCAAACCGCTTGGACTCTCAATGCAACAGGCCGAGGATGCAATCGCCTCGCGCACCGTCAGTGGCACGAGGTTCATATCTGCTCACGCCCTGTTTGTCAACGACCACGGCATACTCCGGCACAGGCAACCCGAGGAGCAACAATCCGACAGCTTCCCGTTCATCATCTCCACGCATCCCATATCCGAGTTCCACCCTTCGCGCAATCCCGATGTGGCCTATTTTGATGCAGGCATACTCAAGTGCGGACAACCGCTCTCGTTCAGATACTGGCAACATGGCGACACCCTCGCTCCCTTTGGCATGAAAGGCACCCGGAAACTCAGCGACATATTTTCCGACGCCAAGCTATCAGTGGTTCAAAAGCAGCGGGTGCCGTTGCTCATGCTCGGCAGTACCATCCTCTGGGTGGCAGGAATAAGAGCCTCGCGCCATTATCCCGTAACCCCTGACAGCACGCATTTTCTGAAAGTAGCTCTAAAATAATTTCACATATATTATTGAAAAGCAACATACCCTATCAAATATTGTTGCTATCTTTGTTTTTATTTCTCCAATCATGAATCGCAAAGGCAAACTATATTTCCGATACGGCACAATGGGTTCGGCCAAAACAGCCCTGCTGCTCACCCAAGCCTACAACTTTGAAGAGCGCGGTATGCGCTATGTGTGCCTCAAACCCATCATCGACACCCGCGACAGCAAGAATGTGATCAAATCGCGCATCGGCATAGAGCGCGAATGCCTATGGATATATCTTGACACCAATATCTATACTCTCGCTGAAGAACTGTTTGAAAAGGATATGTCCGTAATCGACTGGTTTCTGGTGGACGAATCGCAATTCCTTTCCGCCGAGCAGGTGGACCAGCTGGCTCGAATTGTGGACGACTTCGGAAGCAATGTGATATGCTACGGTCTCCGCACCGATTTCCAGAGCCATCTGTTTGAAGGCTCACGACGCTTGTTTGAAATAGCCGACTCCATCGATGAAATCAAATCAACCTGCAACTGCGGACGAAAAACCATCATCAACGCCCGCATCGATGCCAACGGCGACTTTGTGGAAGAGGGTGCGCAAGTGGAGATCGGCGGCGACGACCGCTATATCGCCGTGTGCCGCAAATGCTGGAGAAATAAACGGATTGAACAATCCTCACGCGACGCCTTACCTTTTTTAGACAAATATCATAAATGACTATACGACGACTCTTATTCGGAATAATAACTTTGCTCACTTTCATCCCCGCTGCCTTAGCCACCACGCTGGGCAACGAGGCACTTACATATAAAGTGATGTTCAAATGGGGCCTGATACATAAACAGGCCGGACGAGGCACTCTCTATCTACGCGATGAGGGCAACCGCTTCGTGTCAACGCTTTATGCCCGTTCTGAACCTTGGGCCGACAAATTCTACAAGGTGCGCGACACTCTCAGCACCATCATGACCAAGCCCACCATGCTCCCCGTCCGCTACGAGCGTGTGGCTCACGAGGGCGGACGATTCAGCCACGATATTGTCAACTTCACCACCAAGGGCAACACCGTGTTCGGCGACTGCCACCGCTACCGCCGAGGCAAAAAGGACACCGAAACCGCCTATGCCAATATCTCACTGCAGGCCGAGGGTGTGACCGTGGATATGGTCAGCTCGTTCTACTATCTGCGCACTCTCGACTTCAAGCGTATGGTTCCCGGCACACAGAAGGTAATCAACATTTTTTCGGGCAGAAAAAAGGAGCTGCTCAAAATCACATACCATGGCATCGAGACTCTGAAATATGACCAAAAGCAGTATCAAGCCTATTTTGTCACCTTCACTTTCACCACCGATGGCAAGAAAGAGAGCTCCGACCCTATAAAAGCATGGATATCGGCCGACGACAGGCTGATTCCACTCAAGCTGATAGGCAAGCTCAAAGTTGGCTCTGTACAAATTCTTTACACCGGTAAATAATTATGCGTAAATACCTGGCCTTAGCGCTACTGTTCACAAATTTCCTCTTAGCCATGTCCACCACACATAGCATATCAGTGATCTACACCACTGATGTCCACGGCAACTTTTTCCCGTACAACTTCATCTCACGCACTCCAGGTACCGGAAGCATGGCAAGAGTTTACAGTTTTGTTGACTCGGTGCGCAATACCGTCGGCTCCGACAAGGTGCTGCTTCTCGACAACGGCGACATCCTGCAGGGACAGCCAACTGTTTACTATTACAATTTTGTGGACACTGTGTCGCCCCATATCGTCAGCCGCATATATGATTTCATGCACTACGATGCCGCTTCGATTGGCAACCACGACATCGAAACCGGCCACCCCGTCTATGACCGCTACCGTGCCATCACCTCCACTCCGGTGCTCGGGGCCAATGTGATTGACCTCGCCACCGGACAACCCTATCTCAAACCGTATCAGATATTCAACCGCAACGGCATCAAGATAGCCGTAGTGGGTATGATAACTCCCGCCATCCCGGCTTGGCTTCCCGAAAACATCTGGAGCGGATTGCGTTTCGATGATATGGTGGAGACAGCGCAGAAACTCATCCCCGAGATTCAGCATACTGAAAACCCCGACATCATCATCGGACTGTTCCACTCAGGCGCCGACCCATCCACAGACACATCCGGATTTCATGAAAACGCATCCGTAACTGTGGCCAAGGAAGTGCAGGGTTTTGATGCGGTGCTCATGGGACACGATCACAGAGTGTTCTCCGGTTCTGTCACCAACCCTTCGGGCTCAAGGATTCCGGTCATCAATCCGGCCAACAACGCCAACAATGTGGGACTGCTCACCATCTCTGTTGAAAAGAATCCCGACGGCACACTTGCCTCAAAGCTGGTGGAAGGCGCGATTGTCAATATTGACAACTGCCCGCCTTCCAATGAGTTCATGCAAGAATTTAAAGCAGATATTGAAGCTGTCAACCGATATGTGGACCGCGAGATAGGGGTCATTACCGACACCATCACCACCCGCGACTCCTATTTCGGGGCCTCGCCGTTCATGAACCTCATCCACAAGCTCCAGCTTGAGATTTCCGGTGCCGACATATCGTTTGCCGCCCCACTCTCATTTGATGCCGCCATACTGAAAGGACCCATCCACATCAGCGACATGTTCACGCTCTACAAGTACGAAAACATGCTCTACACCATGAAGATGACCGGGCGGGAAATCAAGGATTACCTTGAAATGGCTTACGACCTGTGGACACGGCAAATCACCGATTCCAACTCCCATATAATCAACTTTGCAGCCCAACATCCCGACAGCAAGCACAACCGTCTTGCAAAACCGTCCTACAACTTTGACTCCGCCTACGGCATTGACTATACCGTAGATGTCACAAAGCCTCGCGGAAGTAAGATAAACATTGCTTCTTTGAGCAACGGTGCGCCTTTTAACCCCGAGTCTGTTTATACTGTGGCGGTAAACTCCTACCGCGGCAACGGCGGCGGCGACCTGCTGACAAAAGGAGCCGGCATCCCGAAGACCGAACTCACCAAACGGATTGTCAAAGCCACCGACAAAGACCTGCGCTACTATCTCACCAAACAGATTGAGCAGCAGAAAACCGTTGCACCCGACAGCAGCTCCAACTGGAAATTCATACCGGAGCAAACAGTTCAACCGCTACTTGAAATTGACAAAGCAATATTATTCAGCGGCAAAGGTTTAGAAAAGCAGAAGTGACACCGCCATAACCGCCATACCGAGGATTACCCCGGCAATAGTGATATGATGGTATCCATACCCCTCGGCACTTGGCAGAAGCTCATCGATTGATATATACACCATGATTCCCGCCACAGCGGCCAGCAGCAGCGAGCTGATTATCGGCGTCCAGAAAGGCAGGATGAAAAACAACCCGAACAATGCTCCCACCGGCTCGGCAACGCCCGACAGCACAGCCATAGCAAACGCCTTTCCCCGCTTGCCGGTGGCGTGATATATGGGCATCGACACCGCCACCCCCTCGGGGATATTATGGATGGCTATCGCCACCACAATCGGGAGCGCAAGTTCAAGGCCGCTGAGCGACGACACGAAAGTGGCTATACCCTCCGGGAAATTGTGGATTCCGATAGCAAGGGCGAGCATCAAACCGGTGCGGTGAAGATGCTTACTGTCCGACACCGTTTCCGCCCCCAACTGCCCGCTGAGTTCATCTATAGAGTCAAGATGCTGTAGCTCATGCGGATTCTCATTTTCAGGAATAAGGAAATCAATTATCCCGATCAGCAATATACCCGCAAAAAATGCAAGGGTCACATATAACTCGCCGATCTTGCCGGGATACACTTCTTCAATTTCCGAAAACGACACCGGAAGCATATCCAAAAACGACACATAAAGCATCACTCCGGCACTCAGGCCCAGTGCCCCGGCAAGCAATTTCTTGTTTGTGGACTTGGTGAAAAAAGCCATCAAGGCCCCGACAGATGTGCTCATTCCGGCAACAAACGTGAGGCCAAGCGCCATAAGAATATTCTGCAAACTCAGTTGTTCCATACACAAAGATAACATTTTTCAACAGCAGTTTGTGCTGAATTTTAGAAATTTCGTTGTAACTTTACCCCAAATTAATCCACTCAATGGCTAAATCCACTGACACTGACGACAAAAAACTGATTGCCGAGCTTCAGAACCCTGCCACTTGCCGCGCTGCTTTTGGCAAGGTGATACGTATGTATTCGGAGCAGCTCTACTGGCAGATCAGGCGCATGGTCAACAATCATGAGGATGCCAACGATTTGCTGCAAAACACCTTTCTCAAAGCATGGAGCAACATCGAGAACTTCCGCGGCGACGCCAAGCTATCCACCTGGCTCCACAAGATAGCCATCAACGAGAGCATCACATTTCTTGAAAAAGAGAGAAAACGCTTGCACGTGTCCATTGACGATGAAAGTGCCACCGTTATCAACGCCATTGAAAGCGACACCGATATCGATGGCGACGAACTCCGCAAGGAGCTGCGCAAAGCCATCGCCACTCTACCTGAAAAACAGCGGCTGGTGTTCAACATGAAATATTATGACGACATGACCTACGAACAGATGTCCGAAATCCTTGGCACCTCCGTTGGCGCACTCAAATCCTCCTATCGCCTTGCTGTGAAAAAAATTGAAAATTATTTCACTGCACTTAATTAAACCTTTTTCGTCATGGATAGTCTAAAGAAGAAAACTCACACTGATATGGAAAAGCCTGACATACTCAATCGCGTCAACGGTCAATCAGGCATGACGGTGCCGGATGGCTACTTTGATGAGTTTGCCATCAGGATGGAGCAGATGCTCCCCGAACAAGAATTTGAGCAGCAGCGCAATATACTGCCGCGTACATGGTGGCAGAAAGTGCGCCCCTACACCTATCTCGCAGCAATGTTCATGGGTGTTTGGTGCATGATGAAGATGTTCAATCTCATCCAGTCCTCATCCTCTCTGCCCGACACCAACAGCGCCATGATTGCCAAGGCCGTTAGCGACGACAAATATTTCTCGGAATTCTACGACTCCGAAATTGATGAATCCGTGATTCTTGACGACCTTTACGCTCAAGGCATCGACCCCGATGTTGTGGAGCAAAATATCACTTACTAACAGATAACCGCCATGAAGCATATCCTTTTCACATTACTGTTTATTGCTTCAACCCTCACCGCTGCGTATGCGCAAGGCAACGGCAAAAAAGCCAACCTCAACCAATGGATGGACGATATGCGACAGGTGAAGGTGGAATTTGTGGCCAAAGAACTCAACCTCACGCCACAGCAAAAAGAAAAATTCGCCCCTATCTACAATGCTCTCAACAAGGAGCTTGGCAAACTGATGCGTGAAACACGTGCCCTTGAACGCTCCGTGCGCGACAAAGGCTCCGCTGCCACCGACCTTGAATATGAAAAAGCCACAGAGGCTATGTTTGAGGCCAAAGGCAAAGAAGCCGCCATCGAAAAAAAATATTACCCCCAGCTCAAATCCGTGCTCACCAAGCAGCAGATGTTCAATCTGCCCATGGCTGAAAGGAAATTTGGCCGCGAACTGATGAAACAGCATCGCAACGCAAAACCGAAAAAGCGCAAATAGCGTTATAGCTACTGATTACTAACTGGCCGCTCGTCCCCGACTTATGGTTGCGGATAGCGGCCATTATTGTTAATATTATGAATATCAGGCTCAAAACCTTTTCACTCGTTTGTTTAATTGTTTTATTAAACTGTTTTGCTAACTACGCCGCCACTATGAAAACACCCGATTTCGCCTTCCCAAAACAGGTGTCAACGCAGTCGCTCGCCAACCTCAAGCAAGCTGTGGCTGCCGGCAACGGACCCGGAACCGTTCGCGCCATACTCGACCATTCGCTGGCGCAGTCGGCCATAGGCAACGATAAAATTCCCGAGTCGCTGTCGCTGATTGACAAAACCGTCAGCCAGCTGAAAAAGCCTGAAGCCAAAGCCATGCTGTGGCTTGTGAAAGCCACCATTCTGGACGCGGTGTATGACAACGACAAATACACCTACAACCAGCGCAACCTGCCGCTGCTGCCACTCCCTGAGGATTACACCGAATGGAGCGGCGAGCAATTCCGATATGTCATATCCCAGTTGTGCGACTCAGTGATGGCACAAAGCAACCTGCTGAAAACAGTGAGCATCAAGGAGTACTATACATCTATCACACACGACAACCAGACAGCGGTTTACTTCCCCACACTGTTTGACTTCGCAGCCTACCGCACCATCTACCTCCGCTCGGGGCTGACCCAGTTCGGCAATATGCTTTCCCTCGCTTTGCTCTCCCCATCCCGCATTTTCATTGCAGAGCCTCTCTTCGTTCCGATGTCGCAAGAAGCCACAAAAATCCTCGACACTTACGCCGAGCTGCTGAAATTCCACGAATCGCAGCCCGCACCATATATATATGCCGACCTTGAGCGTCTCGACTTCGTGGATGACAATCTGTACAGCATAGGGGACTATGAAACCTCTCATCAAAAGTATCGGGAAGCTTTGCAAAATCTGTATGACACACATTCTTCAAGTGAATATTCCGGCGATGTGCTTCTCGGCATAAGTAGAGCAAACCTCCAGAATCCCGACTCTTTTGAAACATGGCTATATAACGCTGCCAAACATAATATCAAACAATTTCCTGCATACGCACGGATCAATAATTTAAAGAATCTCCTGACCGATCTGTCACGTAAGAACTTAAACATAACCCATCCCACAACAATTTATCCGCAAAAAGAATTTTCTGTAACCGTAAGAAACAAGAACACAGAAAGATATTCGTTATCCTTATATCAACTTCCTCCTGCATTCACATCCAAGAATCATTATAAAGGATCCGTAACCGACCTCAAACTGATAGCGCAGAAAGAGGTTGTAGCCACAGAAGAAATTCCGTTTGACAAAAATGACACAATCCACTTCACCGCTCCCGAAATTGGGAATTATATTATTGTGGCAACATCCAAAGAACTTGATAAAAAGGACAACGATTACTATATAATCAGTTGTTCCAAGCTTGCTGCCGGAAGCTTCACTCTTGGCCAGAACACTCTGTTTGTCATTGACCCCATGAGCGGAGAGCCTGTGAAAGATGTTGCTATCAAACAATTGAATAAGAACGTGCTGATTCCTCTCGGACATACTGACGAAAACGGGTTTTACAACATCTCAAAAGACTTGCCGGGTAGCACACCTATGTATGCGCAGAAAGGAGAGGATGTATATAGCAGCCCAATCAACATATATAGGCCATACAACCGTACAGCAGTTACCGACACCGTTGTCAGTGCTTTCACTGAGCTGCCACTGTACCACCTCGGTGACAGCGTGAAGTTTGCAGCGATAGCATATTCTGTGGTAGGAGAAAATCATCATACTATTGCAAATACAACAATATACGCGCAGCTGTTTGATGCAAACAGACAACTTGTGGATACGCTTGTTCTCACAACCGATGAGTTCGGTCGTGCCAACGGACACTTCAAACTGCCAACTGACGGTTTAACCGGCACATTCTCCATAACTTTCACTTCGGGCAGGAAAGAAACAAAACGTTTCAGTAGAAACACCAATGGGCAAATTGAATTTACTGTATCGGACTACAAATTACCCACTTTTGAAGTGACAGCAGACAAGGCTTTGACCGATCTCCCTGACAAGGGTGATGTGACCCTGCGCGGAACAGTGAAAACATTCTCCGGAGTGCCGTTAGCAAACCTGAATGTGATCCTGAACCTGTCGGTGGCCATACGGTCAGGATGGATAACAAGCAACGAAGTTCAGTTCTATACCGACAGCGTCACCACTGACAACAATGGCAATTGGGAACTTGTACTTACCAAGGATCTGCTTGACTACTCTCCGGCTGCCGACGGATATTTTCGGGCGATTATCAGCAGCACCACTCCGTCAGGTGAGTCTCAGCAAACTTCTGTATCATTCACCCGCACGGCCAAATATCATATCAATGTGCCCGATTTCAGCCAGATTGACATCACAAAACCTGTGAAGCTTAACGCAAAGGTTTTCAACTCTGCAGATGAGCCTGTGTCGATGCAGATGAACTACCGGCTTATCCACAACGGCACCGTCATTGCCTCCGGTATCGTTAAGCCTGAAATGGACTGGTCCAATATCCCGATAGATGAGTATGAACTCAAGATTTATCTTGAGCAGGACAGTACCGTTGACACGAACGGCACAACGCTGCTTTATTCACCAACAGGTAAAATTTCGCCATCCAAAGACCCTGTTTGGATTCCCGGGGAACAACATCCAAACATCATTGAAAAAGATAATGTGGAGGTACTTTACGGTGTGAGGAATGACAACACCTATATATTATATATCCTATCCACACCGGAAAAGATTCTGGAACAGAAATGGATTAAAGCTGACCGCGGCATGCACAATCTCAAGGTTGCATTATCCACCGGAATCGACAAAGCTGACCTTAAACTCTCAGCATCCTACGATATGCAGAGCAGCCTTTGCAGCAAAACCATCAAGAGACAATCATTGCTGAAATCACTAAACCTGAAAGTGGAATCGTTCCGTGACAAAATTGTGCCCGGAGCAACGGAAACATGGAAATTCACCACTGAAAACATCAATGGCAAAGGTGAGCAGTCAGCAATCATTCTGAGTATGTATAATGCCGCTCTGTCCTCCATCCAGTCACCCACCTGGATGTTCCGGCCTTACAGCGGATACACACAATCGCTTTATCTTCATGGCCCTTCCATTGAAGGAACATCCTATAGTACTATATATCAAGGCATAAAATATTTACCGGCCGACAACTTCATCTCACCGGATTTCAACCTGTATGACCAATCTTTCGTTCAAAGGGTTCAGTTCTTGTATAAGACTGCTTTGACATCGGCTATGATGTCACGTGCAAGCGGAGCTGACAATTTTATTGAAGAAAAAGCCGAGGCCTCCACAGAGGAGGATGCCGGAGGTTTATTGGAGTCTGCCTCGCCAACTGCAGCCGACAACTCTCAGCAGGAGTTTGCCTACAGGGACGGGAATCAGGTGCCAGGGTTGTGGATGCCTGCTCTCACCACGGAGCCGGACGGAAACATCAGCATCTCGTTCACCGTGCCCAACGCCAACACCACATGGCAGCTGTTTGCCACCGCTTTCAACAAAGAGCTGACCAACACCACTTTTGCCAAACAGGTGCTCGCCAACAAGCCTATAATGGTGCAGCCCAACCTGCCCCGCTATCTGCGCACCGGCGACCGCGCGGTGCTCAAATCGCTCGTATTCAACAACTCCGACTCTACCCAGAATATCACCACTGTCATGGAGCTGTTCAACCCGCTCACCCAGGAGGTGACACAGACTTCAAGTCAAACACTCGTTGTGCAGCCCGGCGAGAACGCCACCGTGGCTGTGGAAGTGACTGCTCCCACCGACCTGCCAATGCTCGGGTTTAGAGTCAAATCGTCAACAGAGCTGTATGCCGACGGCGAGCAGTCATTGCTGCCGATATTGCCCGCAAGTCAGCCTGTGATAGAGACAACACCGTTCTACATAGCTCCCGACAGCACAGATTTCAGGCTCACACTGCCCAAGATGCCCGCGGATGCAAGAGTCACATTGCAATACTGCGACAACCCTCTGTGGTATGTGGTCACCGCCCTCCCCGGACTCGCCGAGCAACAGCCCGCAACCGCCATCAATGCCGCCTACAATATATTCTCGGCAGCTGTGGCCCGCGGGATATTGAACGACAACCCTACCATCGTGGAAGCCCTGGAATACTGGACCTCCTCCAACGGCTCCGACTCCACATTGGTGTCGATGCTCGAGCGCAACGCCGACCTCAAGACAGTGTGGCTCAACGCCACCCCATGGCTCGCCGATGCCAAGAGCGACACCGAGCGGATGACGCGTCTGGCGCTGCTTTTGGACAAAAGCAACATCAACAGCACCATTGACTCCGGCATCGACTACCTCAACAAGGTGAACCGCAACGGCGGACTGGCCTGGACCTCGCAGTGCACCGAGCCTTCGCTGTGGGCCACCTCCGAAGTGCTCGCATGCCTCGGACGCGTCAACGAACTCGGCTATCTCCCCGACAGCAAAAAGCTCCGCACCATCATCGACAACGCGCTGGCATATATGCAGAAGGAAAATGAGAAGCTCTACTCCAAATATCCCAAGGCCAACTATTTCAGCTACGTGGCTACCCTTGACCTGTGGCCCTCGTTCAAGCGCAGTGCAGTCAGCACCACCATCACCTCCGCCACTGTGCAGAAAGTGGTGAACAATTGGCGCAGCTACTCCATCGCCGCCAAAGCCGAGGCGGTGCTGATTCTGATGAAGCACAACTACAAAAACGTGGCAGCCACAATACTGGCCTCGATGCGCGAATACGCCGAGTCCACACCGCAGCAAGGGATGTGGTGGCCGTCGGTAGGCGATATATACGGAGGCTCTATGGCTCAGCTCCAGGTGGCAGCCGATGCTCTTGAAGCGTTCCATGCCGCCGAGCCCACATCGGCCGACATCGACCGCATCCGCCAATGGCTGATACTGCAGAAAGAGGCTGAAAACTGGGGTAGCTCAGCGTCCACCTCCGATGTAATCTCGTCCATACTGCTCACCTCCAAATCTTGGATCCAACCCTCGGCTCCCGCCGTGCTTAAGCTCAACGGCAAGCCGATTGCCACTCCCGTGGCAGATAGATACACCGGATATCTCCGCACATCCATCTCACCCCTCTCCCCGTCTGAAGCCACCCTTTCCATAGAGCGTCAGGGTACCACTCCGGCTTTCGGTGCCCTGTTCTGCCAATACACGCAGGATATGGCCGACATCAAAGCCCAAAGCTGCGATGCCGTGAGCATCGAGAAGCGGATATTGCTCCACAACGGCACATCTACCGAAGTCGCCGACACCCTCACTGTCGGCAACAAGGTGCAGGTGACCCTCACCATCCATGTCAACCGCGACCTCGAATATGTGGCCATCACCGACAATCGCCCCGCATGCTTCGAGCCTGTGGAGCAACTCCCCGCCCCCATCTACAGCGACGGCGTATGCTTCTACCGCGAGAACCGCGACAGCGCCACCAACATCTTTGTCACCAATATGCCGAAAGGCACCTACCAGCTCACATACGATATGTGGGTGAACAACGCCGGCCAATTCGCCTCGGGCATAGCCACGCTCCAAAGCCAGTATGCACCGCAGCTCACAGCCCATTCCTCCGGCACCATCCTCAATGTCAACCCATGATACCGGCATCCACCGCAAAAACCGGCCTCCAACTAAAAAATTAGTTGCGAGGCCGTTTTTTTCACAAAAAAGCTTGGTCAACTAAAAAAATAGTTGTAGCTTTGTCGCATCAACTAAAAAATTAGTTCACATTATATCATCATGGCCAACAAGAAGAAAACCAAGCAAACCCTCACCCAGCGCGAGGAGGAAGTGATGCAGATGCTCTGGAACAATGGACCTATGCCCGTGCGCGAGCTCGTAGGACTCTACCCCGACCCCAAGCCGCATGTCAACACAGTGTCCACCGTGGTGAGGACACTCGAGGAGAAAGGGTATGTTGGCCATGAGCCGATGGGGTCAGGCTACCGCTACTTCGCGATAGCGCAAAAGGAAGATTTTGCCGACCGCACCCTCAGCAATGTGATCAAAGGGTATTTCAACAACAGCTATCTCAGCGCCGTCTCCTCCCTTGTGAAAACAGAGAAGATATCTGTGGACGAGCTGAAAGAATTAATAGAACTTATAGAGAAGAACCATGGGTGAGATACTTTCATACACGCTTCGGAGCAGCCTGCTGCTGATGGCCATGTATTTGGTTTACAAATGGATGATGGCCAAGGAAAACATGCACGCCTTCAACAGGGCCGCGCTTATCGCCATCTACCTCACCGCCATGGCTGTGCCGTTGATTCCCGCGGCCGGAAATCTGCCGGACTTGTTTTCCAAGCCCCATCAGATGGAGACAGTCATAGAGCAGATAATAGCAGTGCCTGTTGTGGAGCTGACCGACACCACGGCAACGACACCGATATGGCCGCTGGTAATGATAGCCATATATCTTGCCGGAGTGGCAGTGATGGCCGCGCTCTCAGTGGTGAGCTACATACGGCTGGCGCAGATAGTACACAGCGGAGAGAAATACCCGCTCCCCGGCGGAGCCATCCTTGTGATTTCCGGCAAGCGCGGCAGAGCACCGTTCAGCTGGAGGAAATATGTGGTGGTCAGCCGTGAGGATTACAACGAATGTGGCGACATGATACTCACCCACGAGCTCCAGCACCTGCACCACAACCATTGGGTTGACATGCTGTTTGCCCAGCTGGTGATCGTTGCCCAATGGTTCAACCCCGCCGCATGGCTCATGCGCGAGGAGCTGCGCTCTGTCAACGAATATCAGGCCGATGCCGCAGTGCTCCGCTCAGGTGTCAACGCCCGCCAATATCAACTATTGCTTATAAAAAAGGCTGTCGGCAAAAGTTTCCCGGCCCTTGCCAACAGCCTGAATCACAGTAATCTCAAAAAACGTATCACTATGATGCTTAAATCCAATTCCGGCAAGAGCCGCCGAGGGCTCGCTCTTGCTCTTGCGCCCGCCGCGCTTGCGGCTGTGGCAGTGTTCAACATTCCTGCGGTGGCGTCCGTGCTCAGCGCAGTGTCCGGTGCCAGCTTCGCATCTTTGCCGCACAAAGTTACAACATCCGAGGCGTATGGCAGCAATCCGGCAGCAGAAAATTCCATCGCCGTTACCGAAAACACCGGAAACAGCGTGGACATCGCAGTGGTATCAGACCCTGTGACAGTGGTGAAACTTGCAGCACCGGCAGAGAGCAACACAGCCTCAACCGAGCAACCCAAGCAGGAGAGCAAGGAGTCGCCCAAATTCATATTCAAGGTGAACGGTAAGGAGATATTGCCCAATGCCAACGGCGAATATGAGTACAAAGGAATCCGGTTCTCCGCCGAGAAACTCAATATGATCAACTCCGCCTTCATTGAATCAATGTCGATTGACAAGCAGAACAACAGCATTGTGATCAACCTGTTGGGCGAAAATGAGAAACCCTCCAATAGTGTGGCCAAGATGCCGCAATTTCCCGGCGGCGACAAAGCATTGATGCAGCATATTGCCACCACCATCAAATATCCCGAAGGCGCACCCGACGATGGCAGCACATATCGTGTGGTGGTAGCGTTCGACATCTCAGCCACCGGCAAAGTGGGCGCCACGAGGATAATCCGCTCGCAGGGAGAGATTTTTGACAACGAAGCCATCAGGGTAATCGCCACCCTGCCCGACTTCGAGCCGGCGGTTAACGAAAACGGCGAAAATGTTGCCTGCCAGTACACAATCCCCATCTCATTCAAAGCCATGTCGGGCGAATAAAAAGATTAAGAACGTAATTAAAGCGCGATTTTTGGTTAAATTTTGCAAAAATTCTTATCAACCACTTGCATAACTGAAAATCGCGCTTTACCTTTGCAACAGTTTTTCATGGTATTAGATTTAAGGTAAGAAGATTATTCGTCGTGATGACGGATAATTTTTTTGTTTTAAAACCCTACGCGTTATGTTAATATAGTTAAAAACTGCTCAGTATGAGCAGTTTCGCACCAAAATATTGGCATTTTTTTGGAATAAAATGCCGCAGATAAATTCAAAATCATTACCTTTGCGGCTTGAATGATGATAATAAATCACAAAAACCAATAGCTTATGAAAAAAATTTACATCACATTTCTCGCATTAGCAGCTGCCGGGATGTCGGTCAATGCCCAACAGCTTCCCAACGTGGGATTTGAAGGCAACTGGAAAGCTTGCACCCCCTGGACAAGCAACGGCAACTCAAGTACACAGGGTGAGAACCCCGAAGGCTGGTGCATTTCACATGTGATAGGAATGGGCGGCACAGGAAAAGCCACACTTGGCGCAAAAACCACCGGCTACAACTCCACCAATGCTGTCAACCTCAAGCAGGTGTTCACCGGTATCGGCACAATCGGATCAAATGTTCCCGCATATATCACCCTTGGCACCACATGGTCCACCAGCCAGGGAACACTCTCCATCAAAAACACCGATGGCGGCACATTCGGCGGCATGGAGTTCACCGGACGCCCCGATGCGTTCTCGTTCTACTACAAGCGCTCTCGCGGCACTGACAAGCCTAATGAACGCTCATCGGCCATAGCATATATATGGAAAGGCTCATGGACCCAGGCAAGTGTGCCCGGCAACATCGGTTCGAGCGCCAGTGCCGTGAAAAAAGTTGATATGGTTGACCGCGACCGCTGCGTGCTCGGCTACGACATGACCGGCACCCAAGGCGGCACAGTGACCAACAACGGCGGCGTGCTGATAGCTTCCACCATCAACTACATCACATCCAATGCCTCCGATTGGACCAACGCGCTCTACGAGTTCGACTACAAAACCACCGACACCCCCGAGAAAATCAACATCATCATCTCCGCCGGTGACTATTTTGGAGGCACAAGCGCAGTGGGCAAGGACAACGAGCTTACCGTGGACGATGTGAAGCTGATTTACTTCTCGCGCCTCAACACTCTCAGCGTGGGCGGCAACAGTGTGGAAGGATTCGCACCCGACAAATACGAATACACTCTCGACACCACCATGCCTGCTGAATCAGAATTTGCCTACACTCTCAAAGGCAACAGCGGCACAGCCAAAGCTTCTTTGGCCCTCGACACAGAGAACAACAAGGCCACAATCACAGTCAGCAACGCCCAGGGCGAGGATATAGACGGTGCGAAATCGCACACCTACACCCTCAACTTCAAAGCTGCCGAACCCCCTGTGCAGCGCGTAGGCACACCGTTCAACGGCACACTGACCGTAACCCTTGAAGAAGAAGACCCTGTGGTTGACCCCAACGCCACCGTATATATCGAAGCTAACGACACCAACCATGCAGTGCTCCGACTCTACAACTTCAAACTCAGCGATGAATTAGAGGTAGGCGACATCGTGGTGGATGTGCTTCGCGAACCGACCGAAGACGGTGGATGCAAAATGACCGGCGAAGTGCACCACATGGAGCTTCTTGGCGGCTTCATCATTGCCAATGTGAGCGTAGATGCTTACGAAAAGGACGGCTACCTCACCGCCAGCATCCCTGTGGTATGGCTGCAGGAAAAAACAGACGATGGATATAAAATGAACATCGATGTGACATTCAACGGCACCGGTGAATCCCTCCCCGCCTCCATCGGCACCATCAACGCCGCTGACACCAACGCACCTGTGGAATACTACAACCTCCAGGGTATGCGCGTCAATGCCGACAACCTCAGCAACGGCATCTACATCCGCCGCCAGGGCACAGATTCCAAGAAAGTTATGATTCGCAAATAATCATTTAACACACTCATATTCAAAGGAGCGCCATCGGTGCTCCTTTGTTATTTTACCCCCCCCATTCATTAACACACATTAATATTTATACATGTTGGTTTTATTAAATTTTGTTTACTTTTGCGATAGAATAAACAATTAAAGATTCAATTATTATCCTAACCAAAACAATTAAAAAGATGAAAAAACTTATTTCTGCAATTGCTGCAGTGGCTATCTGCGCATCTGCAATGGCCCAGGACTACAATCGCGTAGGCATCAGCTACAACAACGACCACTATGGTTTCAACAAAGAAATGAAGTATGATGATTACGATGGTTTCAGCCTCAACGGTGTTGGCATCGACTATCGTCATGGCTTCCAGCTCGGTGCAAAACCGATGTTTATCGAAACCGGTGCAAGCTTCAACTTCAACTTCGGTTCAACATCATTTGGCAAGGAAGAAGATGAAGGCTATTGGGCAGAACCCAAAAGAAACATTTTTCATAATATATCTGTCGGTGCCACCCGTAGCGGGAGGCACCGATTTTTTATGCGGGGAGGTTTTTGGGCAATGATTATGAATTGTGGATTAACTTGATTAATTTTGTACTGAAATTAATCAATCGTAACCGAAAGAAATGAAAGTACTGAAATTCGGAGGCACATCAGTTGGCACGGTTGACAGTCTTCGCAATGTGAAACAGATTGTGGAGAGCTGCAGCGAGCCGGTGATTGTGGTGGTGAGCGCCCTCGGGGGGATCACCGACCGACTGATAGCCACAGCCAGGCTCGCGGCTGAAGGAGACGAAAGCTACACAGACTCATTGCAAGAGATAATCAACCGCCACCATAGTGTGATTGAAGGGATAGTGCCGGAGCAATGGCAGGCCGAAATCACGGAGCGCACCGATGCGCTGCTCGAGGAGCTGTCCAACATATATAAGGGGGTGAGCCTGATACGCGACCTGTCGTCACGCTCGCTCGACATCATAGTGAGCTATGGTGAGCGGCTGTCAAGCACCATCATCAGCAAAATCATCAACGGAGCCGAGCTGTATGATTCGCGCAACTTCATAAAAACGCTCAACCAGTTTGGCAAGCATGTGCTCGACAATGACACCACCCAGAAGCTGATTCACGAGCTGTTTGACAACAATCCATTCAAAGTGGCTCTCGTGCCGGGGTTCATATCGTCCGACGCCAAGGGGGATGTGACCAACTTAGGGCGCGGAGGCAGCGACTACACCGCAGCCATCCTCGCCGCCGCGCTCAATGCCCGTGTGCTGGAAATATGGACCGATGTGGACGGGTTCATGACCGCCGACCCGCGCATCATCCCCAACAGCTATGTGATAGAGCATATGTCGTTTATCGAGGCTATGGAGCTGTGCAACTTCGGTGCCAAAGTGATATATCCGCCGACAATCTATCCGGTGTTTCACAAAAACATCCCCATTCTCATCAAAAACACATTCAATCCCGAAGCCCCCGGCACCTGCATCAGCGAGCAGCGTCCGTCGGCTGAGGGGAAAGATATCAAAGGTATCTCGTCAATCAACGACACCTGCCTCATCACAGTGTCGGGATTGTGTATGGTGGGTATCATCGGTATCAACGCACGAATATTCAACGCACTGGCACGAAACGGCGTGAGTGTGTTCATGGTGTCGCAGGCATCGAGTGAAAACACCACCTCGTTTGCAGTGCGCAACGCCGATGCCCAGAGAGCTGTGGAAGCGCTCAACACCGAATTTTCCGCTGAGATAGAAACCGGTGAGATGAACGCCATCCGCGCTGAATACAACCTTGCCACTGTGGCTATCGTGGGCGAAAACATGCGCCATGCGTCCGGAGTGGCCGGCAAGCTGTTCAACACCCTCGGCCGCAACGGTATCAATGTGATAGCGTGCGCCCAGGGAGCATCCGAAACCAATATTTCATTTGTCATCGAGCTTAAGAACCAGAAAAAGGCTCTTAATGTGATCCATGACAGTTTTTTCTTATCTGACACCCAAGTACTCAACCTTTTTGTGATTGGAATTGGCAACATTGGGCGTCACCTACTCCGGCAGCTTGCCCACCAGCAGGAGAATCTTCTGCGCAATAAGGCTCTGGAGCTCAAAGTGGTGGGCATTGCCAATTCCAGACTGGCGTATTTCAACCGCGACGGCATCGACACCAGCCTCAGCGATGAGCTGCTCAAACGGCATGGAGTGCCGTCGTCACCGGAGCTGATAGCCAACGAGATTGAGACAATGAATATTTTCAACTCTGTGGCTGTGGATTGCACCTCGTCAAAGGATATCGCCGGGATATACCAGCGGCTGATTGACCACAATGTGAATGTGGTGGCCGCCAACAAACTCGCCACTTCGGGCAGCTTCGACACATACAGCAAACTCAAATCCACTGCCCGCAAAAAAGATGTGAAATGGCTTTTTGAGACTAATGTCGGTGCCGGGCTGCCGGTGATCAACACCATCAACAATCTCGTCAATTCCGGCGACACCATCCTGAAAATCGAAGCCGTGGTGTCGGGCACGCTCAACTATATATTCAGCACCCTGAGCAGCACCACCACCTTCAGCAGCGCTATTGCCAAAGCAAGAGTGCTGGGGTACAGCGAACCTGACCCCAGGGTGGATCTCAGCGGCACCGATGTGGTGCGCAAACTGGTGATTCTTGCACGGGAGGCGGGATATGAGGTGAGCATCGATGATGTGGAATCCACACCGCTGCTGCCGCAGGAGTTGTTCAGCGGCACTGTTGAGGAGTTTGAAAACGCCGTTCCCTCGCTTGACGGGCCTATGGAGCAACGACGTCAAGAGGCCGCCAAGTCAGGCCGTAAGCTGCGGTTTGTGGCCGAATTTGCCGATGGCAAAGCATCCGTAGGGCTGAAAGAGGTGGATGCTTCGCATCCGTTCTACTCCCTGGAGGACAGCAACAACTGTGTGTTGCTCACCACCGAACGATACAGGAATTTTCCTATGGAAATCAAAGGGTACGGTGCCGGCGCGGAGGTGACCGCAGCAGGTGTGTTCGCCGACATCATCAGTATTGCAAATATCAGATGAACCGTCATGCTCTACCACAGCACATCATCAAGATACAACACGGCCACTCTCAAGGAGGCATTGCTGCACACAGTGGTTGACTCCGGTGCGCTTATGCCCGATCGGCTTCCGGTGATTCCGAAAGCCATCATCGCTTCGCTACCTGCCATGCAACTCTCCGACTTAGCGTATTGCGTGGCCGCTTCGCTGTTTGGCGAAGATGTGGACCTTGAAATCCTCCGGCAGATAGCGATGAAAACCTATTCCAACCAGATACCGCTCGTGAAACTCGACAAGCAGGTGTTTGCCCTCGAGCTGTGGCATGGCCCCACCGGCACGGTAAAAGATTATAGCGTGGGGTTCATGGCCGGACTTGTTGACCATATCGCCGTGAGGCAGAAAGAGAAAGTGAAAATCCTGGCTACCGCCACTTCCAATGTGGCCAAAGCCATTGTGCACAGCTACGCCTCCCGTCCGGGGGTGGAGGTGGTGCTCCTTGTGCCACGCATCGGTGCCCACAACACCGATATGAGGTATATGGAGAATGTTACATCCAACATCCATTTCATTGACATACGAGGCACCGAGCACCAATGCCGGCAGCTTATGGCCGAGGCACTGGGTGACAAGGACCTGCACCACAACGGGTATGTGACAGCGGCATCCACACTCAATATCGGCGCATTGCTGCCCCAGACCATACATTTTTTCTACGCCTACTCGAGGGCGGTGGCGCAAGGAGCCTCACCCGACAGCATAGTATTCGCTATCCCCTGCGGCAATATGGCCGGACTCACAGCTGCTGTCATAGCCAAACGTATGGGACTGCCTGTCAAAAGGATAATCGCCACCGGAAACTCCAACTTCCAGCTAAAAGAGTATCTGGAAACAGGCGAGTATCCCACCCACCCGACAGTCAACACCATGGCCCACGCTTTGGATATAGCCCATCCGCTCAATCTGTCACGGCTCAAGGAGCTGTATGACAACTCTCACAAAGCTATGGCTCAGGATATTGTGGCGCGAAGCTATGATGACGGGCAGATCAACAACGCTATCATCACGGCCAGATGCGCCATGAGCTATGAGATCGATCCCCATTCAGCCACTGCGATGCTGGGAGTGAGCGAGTGTCTGGAAGAAGGAGAAACAGGTATCATTCTCTCCACCGCCCGACCTGAACCGTCCACCCGGCACTACAATATCAAGGCCACCAACGCGATAGCGCCGGTGTACCAACAGTTCAAACAAGCATTATCAAACACTTAACCAAATAAAATTCAACTAATTATGGCAAACAAAAGAAATCTCAAGAAACAAATACGCTATATCTGCGGCTCAGTGGCCGGCGAGTGTCTTATAGCCCGCGAATTTATCAATGGCATCGAACCCGTGAAGATGAACGATGTGATTCTTCACGCAGCAGAGCTGCAGTCGTCAGCCATCCAGAAAGTGTCGGTGGCATTTGACAAAACACCACGCGATTTCAATTCTATGCGCGAGTACCATGCCGCCAAGCGTGCCTATTATGCCAAAGCATATGCCAAGCTGCGCGAAGAGTTCAACAATAGTATCCAGCAGATTGTTAAAGAGATGAACGGCCTTCTTCCCGCAGCTCAGCGCGAAGCCAACAAACAAGCCGCCGCATCGAAATGAATCTAAGCGCAACGATATTGAGGATAGCCGGGTGGAAGGTGAAGGTGTCTTTGCCCGACTATCCTAAATGTTTGATATGTGTGGCACCGCACACATCTAACTGGGACTTTATACTTGGCGAGCTTGCCATTCACTCCGTGGGGCGAACCGCCGGATTCCTGATGAAAGAATCATGGTTTTTCTTTCCGTTGGGGTATTTTTTCAAAGCCATCGGCGGAATACCGGTGCCGCGAAAACGCGGCGTGAAAAAATCAGTCACCGAATTTGTGATTGAAAAGTTCAGACAGTCGTCCAAAATGTCGCTCGCCATCACCCCCGAAGGCACAAGAAGCCTCACCACACAATGGCACACCGGATTTCTTCATATTGCGTATGAAGCCAAAGTGCCTCTGCTGCTTGCCGCCATCGATGCCGGCACCAAAACCATATTTCTCACCAAGGAGTACACCCCTACCGGCGATGTGGAGCGCGATATGGCAGCCATAAAACAATATTATAAACAGTTCACAGGGATATATCCCGAAAAATTTTCCGCCGACTGATGCCAACAGAAAATCTCAGAGTGGCCCTGATCCCCCACGACATAGTGATGGGTGATGTGGCAAAAAACCTTGACATCGTGGAGCAGAGGCTCGAATCAATCCGTCCCGGCACCGACCTTGTGGTGCTCCCGGAAATGTTCAATTCAGGGTTCACCGTTGACCTGCAGCTGCTTCAGTCGATGGCAGAGGATGACCATGGCCGCACCATGCAGAGAGTGGCCGGATGGGTGAAACGATTTGGTTTTGCCATCTGGGGAGGCTTCACTGCCAAGATTGACAACAGGTATTTCAACCGCGGATTTATGGCTATGCCCGACGGGAGCATAGAGTTCTACAACAAACGCCATCTGTTTCAATCCGGCGGGGAGAGCAAGATTTTCACCCCGGGCATGGAGAAGTGTCCGATAATGCAGCTCAAAGGGTGGAACCTGAAGATGAGCATCTGCTACGACATCCGGTTTCCGGTGTGGAACAGAAGCGTAGCCAACGAGTATGACGCACTGATAGTGCCCGCCAACTGGGCACATTCCCGCTTCCATGCGTGGAAGCATATGCTAATGGCACGAGCTATTGAAAACCAAGCTTTTGTGGTGGGGTGCAACAGAGGGGGCAGCGACATTTACGGCAGCTACGATCTTAATGATTCGCAAGCGTTTGACCATATGGGATATGATATTGCGGAGCGTTGCGGGGATGGCACGGTGTATGCCACCTTTGATGCCAAGCGATTCGCCCACGACAGATTAAAATTCCGGCCGTGGATGGATGCCGACGAATTTCAACTCGTCCTGTAGCAACGCGAGCAGCTGCGGAAGCACAGCCGTGTCATCATCGTTCAATATCTTGCAGGTGCGCGGATGGATATCTATATCTTCCGGCAGAGCCTGAGCATTGATTCGCGCCTCCACCTGGCGGCGGCTGAGCGAATTGCGGTTCATCACCCTTGCCACGCGCAGAAATTCCGGAGCGGTCACCTCCCACACCGAATCAACCATTCGGTCGAGCCCCGACTGATAGAGTATGGCAGTTTCCACAAACATCAGATTCCTGCCCATGGACTCACGCAAAATATCTTCCCTCACACATTTATGCACAGCGCGGTTGAGTGCGGCCAAAGCATCCGGATTGGCAAACACCACCTCCGAAAGCGCCTCGCGGTTGATAGAACCATCGGGGTTGATAGCCGTAGGGCAAATATGATTTTTAATCACTGATTTAATCTCACCTGAGCAATCCATAATCCTCCGGGCGCGGCTGTCGCAATCGTACACCTCATGCCCCATGGCTGCGAGCATACGACACACCACACTTTTTCCGCACCCGATGCCTCCCGACACCGCCACGATACGGCAACCGTTATTTTTCAAGGATGTATTCAACGCTGTCGGGATAAAGAGTGACATTGCGATACAGCTCAGGCATAAGCGAGGGGGTGAGCTTTATCTTGCTCTTACTGAGGTCGAGAGTGGCATAGTCGGCGTAGGCCTTCACCGGATAATCATCATTATAATCGCTCATCGGCACCAGATATGTGACATCCACCGACGACGGGAATGTGATCAACCCGATCCCCTCGGGAAGGTTCACCACCTCCACGGGCACACTGCGACGCTTGGAAATCAGCGGCTCCACCGGCACAGTGATATTGATTTTGTCAGGGATGAAACGCACACCCGGAATAGGCTTGATGCGCACCTCATACACAGAGGTGTCCTTGAGTTCAGAGCGCACAATCCATTCGGTGTCGGCCACTGTGAGTGTGCGGGGCACACCGCCGACCGCATAGGCCATGACGCTGTCAATATCGGCCTTGATGGCACCTGAGATAATATACTGGAAATAGGGCGAAATCTCGGAATTGATATGCACCGGCAGCCTCATGCCGGGAGTGGATGTATAAACGAGGCTCAGCGAGTCGGGACGCGAGGACACAACATCTACCGACTGTCCGAAATATTCGCTCAACCGGCTTTCAAACTTTCCTTTGGGCACAAGGATGGTATTGTTCTCAGGGTTGGCATATTCCGAGAATTTGACTTTGAACACAGGCATCCCTCCCCATAAAAACCGTATGAGCTGCGAGCCCTTGCCCTCCACTATAGCCGAAATTTTCTGCGGCACATCGCTGATCACCGTCACACTGTCGGGAACATCCTCAACCACAAGAGGCACATCAAAATCACGCTGGATCTGAGTGTCAAGGCTCAGAACCACCCAAAACACAAAAGCCACACATACAAACAACAGGTATGTGAGCACAGATTTGCCTTTAGACGAACGCACAGCCTTGGTGTAGGCTGCGCGTAGTCTATCAATCTTGGGATGAGATGATGTTTCGGGCATCAGTCAGTCAACAAGGATTTATTTCTTCTCCTCGCTATTTGCATCAGCCTGAGCCTGCTCGGCAGAGGGGTAAACAGAACCTTTGTCAACGGTGATGTTCACACCCTGGGCAATCTCAATCACGAAAGTATTTTCCTTCACCTGACGCACTTTGCCATAGATGCCGCCGGCGGTCACCACACGGTCACCGCTTTTGATACCTTCGCGGAACTTACGAATCTCCTTCTGCTTTTTCTGCTGAGGACGAATCATAAAGAAATAAAATACTGCGATAAGAGCCACAATCATGAGGATATTGGCGATACCACCACCGGCAGAATCTTGCAGCATGATAAGATTAAGTGTCATTTTGGATATGGTTTTGTTAGTTTATAATGCAAATATAACGATTGCAATCAATTTTTCAAAAGTTTTTTCTCGTTTTTCAGATAATTTATCACCGAGAAAAGGATACCGTTGACAAACTGACCGCTGCGGGGAGTGCTGTAGCAGTTGGCAATCTCGATATACTCGTTGAGAGTCACCGGGATAGGTATGGCGGGGAAGTTGAGCAGCTCTGCAATGGCTGTTTCCATAATCACAATATCCATAAAGGCAAGACGCTCGGGATCCCACTGGCGCACATCGATGAACTTGTCGATATACGAGCGATACTCATCGCGGTTGTTGACAGCGTACATGAACAGCTGTTTGCCAAACTGTGAATCCTCCTCGTCCTTGTACTGCGGAAGGAGCTTCACTTCAGCATCCTGACCCGCAGCGGCGATGCGCTTGATGCTCTTGAGCACAAAAGTGCCCATGATGTCAAGGTCATCGTTCCAATACACACTCTTGCTCTCCAACACTTCAGCGAGTGCATCACTCGGCAGAATGATGTTCTTATACACGCTGCGCCAAAATTCGCAGTCATCCTCGAAGCTCACTGTGGGCTTGGCCATATATTCGGCATAAATATCGGAGGCGAGGATGGCATCAAGCAGGGTTTTGAGCAGCGAGAAATCATCGGCCCAGGAGATAGGATTGGATTTGAGATATTCCTCCATATCCTCAGAGTCAGCGAGCATGCGCGGAAAAGCATTGTCCACAAAACGGGTGTCGGGATGGAGGTCCTCCTGGGTGGGGATAAACTTATGCTTGGCGGCGTCGAGACGCTGATACTGCATATTGGTAAGCTCCACGCTCAGCAGCAGCAGTGCGTGGTAAAGTTCATGGGCTTTGTCGAGCGACTTGTCGAGCGATTTCTGCGCATCGGCAAGCATGCTGCGGGTGTCGCTGAAATTGTCGATGGTGGAAATCACCATCTTTATACCGTTATGGAATCCCACATTGGTGAAGTTGGGATTCTTGCGTGCCGAAGCAAGAAATTCAGGGCTTTTCGCAATCACCATATTGATGATGTCGATCCAGAAATCAACATCCTGCTTGAGCTCGCGTTTTTTCAGATGAGTGTAGCTTTTGTACGGAGCCGAGTCGATGATGGTCCTATGCACCGCCACGAGAGCATCGTTGAAATCATCAATTGAGGAACGCTCCTGCAGAATGGACCGACGTATCTCATCGTTGGAGGCGAGCGACTTCACCATTTTGTTGGCTTGCAGATATTTATTGTCGCCCACACCGGCCACATTCACCTCTTGACCCGAGGAATGAACCCTGTAGCCGGAAATCTTGAGAATGAACAGCAGCAAATCAAGATAAAGCGAATAAGCATATAGTTTATCACGCGAAGATGAAGCATCCGGAGCAGGCTCCACTTTAAATTCACTTTGGGTAAGCAGATAAGCATAAAGCATTTGCACCACTTTGATACGTATCAATACTCGATTTATCATGACTTGAAAGAACTATTTGGGTTGGTTTGATGACTGCAAAGTTACAACAAATAATTGGTGCGTTCACTATTTTTTTCTTAATTTTGCACCAACACTTGAAAACGAATATATTTCAACACCATGCTTAAAAGAATACTGTCCATAGCCGGCCGTCCCGGCCTGTTCAAGCTCGTGAACCAAGGCAAGAATATGCTTATCGTAGAGTCGCTCACCACCGGCAAGCGCACCCCGGCCTATGCCCACGACAAGGTGGTGTCGCTCGGCGACATCTCTATCTACACCAACGAAGGCGATGTGCCCTTGTCGGAGGTGTTTGAAACCATCAAGGAGAAAAACAACGGCCAGCCCGTGGATGTGAAAGCCATCGGTTCGGATGCCGACATCCGCAACTATTTCGCCGAGATTCTTCCGGAGTTTGACAACGAGAGAGTTTACACCAACGACATCAAGAAAGTGTTCGCCTGGTACAACCAGCTCATAGCTTCCGGCGTCACCGAATTCAAGGACGAGGAGATAGCACAGGACGAAGCCGCCGAAGCAGCTGAGAAAGCCGATGAAGAACAGACTGTCAAGAAATAATCGATAGTACCGCAATGTCGCTTAACCGCCCCATCACCGCCCACGACACCATGGCCGACCTTATCAGGCACGACTACAATGTGCTGCCTGTGATAAGCCGCTTCCGCATACCGCTGGGTGTGGGCAACAAGAATATAGCCCAGGTGTGTGAGCAAGCCGGAGTCAACACTCGCGTGTTTCTGATGGTCATCAACATGATGATATCGTCGCAGGTGGATATCAGCGACATGAATGAAAAGGATGTGGCCGGGATTGTGGATTTTCTCCACAACAGCCACACCTATTTCATTGACTATAAATTTCCCCACATACGCGCCAACCTGCAGAATGCGCTCGACCCGTCGCATATCGACATCAACCCCGCCATCATGCAGTTTTTTGATGACTATGTGAAGCAAGTGAAAATCCATTTCGCCTACGAGGAAAACACTGTGTTTCCGTATGTCCGTGCCCTTATCCACGGTGACGCCACAGACTACAGCATTGATATTTTCCGTAAGCACCACGATGAAGTGGCCATGAAGCTCACCGAGCTGAAAAATATAATTCTGCTCTATTACACCACCGCCACTCCCGATAAAATGTATGACGCTCTTGTTGACATTTTCAATTGCGAAGCAGATCTGGAATCACACGCGCTGATTGAGAACAATATTCTTGTGCCTGCAATAGCCGCCATCGAACGTCATAGAAAATGAAACCGCTGCATATAGGCATATTGACCGACTCCCGGCTTATCTATGAGGGCATACGCTCCATTCTTCAGCAAACCATTGGAAAGGATATTCTCTGCATCGACCTTCAGGACAGCGGCGACTCCGACACCGTGGACACAGGCACTGCAAGAGTAATCATAGCCGACCCGATGAATGTCAAGGCTCAACAGATGATGGCCGAACATCGGCTCGACCCGCAAAGCAACCCGACAGCAACAATAGCGCTGGCCTCATCGCTGCTCAGCCCGGATGCCGCCGCTCTTTACGATGCCACAATATCCATTTACGATTCGCCCCAGTCGATCTGTCAGACAGTGCTCCGTCTCTCCGCCGAAAACAACGACAACGACAGCGATGCCAGGAACGACCTCACCCCGAGAGAGAAAGAGATAGTGGTAGGTATAGTGAAAGGATTGTCCAACAAGGAGATTGCCGCAGAAATCAATGTGTCGGTCAACACTGTCATGACCCACAGGCGCAACATTGCCTCAAAACTCCAGATCCACTCCCCTGCCGGACTCACCATCTATGCCATCGTGAGCAAGCTGGTGAGCATCGATGAAATCCGGCACTCGATTTACAACGAAGCGAAAAACTGATTGCGGAGCCCGGGATTGTCATTGAACACTCCCACGGCTGATACCACAGTTGTGGTGCTGTCCTGCTTCTCCACCCCACGCATCTTCATACACAAATGACCGGCTGTGCTCATCGCCATCACCCCTTTGGCACCTGTGACTTTCATTATAGCCTCACACACCTCAAGGGTGAACCGCTCCTGTAGCTGAAGCCTCCGGGCGTACACATCCACTAGACGGGCCACCTTACTCAGGCCTATGACCTTGCCGTCGGGAATATATGCAATGGAGATATGGCCGAAGAACGGAAGCAGATGATGCTCACACAGGGAATAGAACTCCACATCCTTCACCACCACCATATCGTGTGACGGCGATTCAAACAATGCACCGTTGACCACATCGTCAACATTCTGGCGATACCCCCTTGTGGCATACCACAAAGCTTTGGCACTACGCATGGGTGTTTTCACAAGACCCTCACGGGTCACATCCTCGCCCAGCAGCCCGACGAGAGCATTGACATGGGTGGCAATCTGCTCGAGGCGACTCTGTTCTTCTTCTTCCAACATACCGATTGTCAAAGATTTATACGGTCCTGAACCACTCTAATCTCCTTGCTGTAGGAAGGAAATGCTTTTCGTATCTCCTCAGCGGCAGCGTTAGCCTCCTGCTGAGTGCGGAAATCGCCCACCCTCAGACGCCAGTACGGAGCCTTGAACATAACGTAGGAGCGATAGTGCGGAAACCGTGCAATCACGCGGCGCTCCTTGGCGCGAGCCTCATTCTTGGCCGTGCGAGAATTGTTGTCGGAAAACAGCTGCACACGGTAGCCAACATTCCCTTTTAGAACTCTGTTATCATTCTTCTCCACCGGAGTGTCGTCAAACAACAATCGCTCGGCGAGCCCGGCGGGCTGCACCACCACATTAACACCATCGGCAGTTATATGGTCAACAATAGTCTGACGGTCAGGATTGTTTTCCGACACACCGGCCATGGCGCAACATGACATCAATATTGACAAAACAGAGCGTGAGTTCATTTATATATACAATTTAGGCTACAAAAATACTAAATAATATTCTTGTAGCCTAAAGTATGGATATTTTAAAATTTTAGAAAGCGGTGACGATGCCCATGAACGACTCAGCGTCGAGCGAAGCACCACCGATCAATCCACCGTCAACATCGGGCTTTGCAAAGAGAGCCTTGGCGTTGGAGGGCTTGCAGCTGCCGCCGTAGAGGATAGAAGTGTTGTCAGCCACTTCCTTGCCATACTTGTTGGCGATCACGCCACGGATGTGGGCATGCATCTCCTGAGCCTGGTCATCGGTGGCAGTTTTGCCGGTACCGATAGCCCATACGGGTTCGTAAGCAAGGATGAGTTTGCCGAAATCTTCAGCGGAGAGATCAAAGAGAGCTTCTTCAATCTGAGCTTTCACCACATCAAGGTATGTGCCGTTTTCGCGCTGCTCAAGAACCTCACCGATGCAGAAGATAGGAGTGAGATTGTTGGCAAGAGCAAGGTTCACTTTCTCTTTGAGAGTTTCAGAAGTTTCGCCATAGTACTGACGGCGTTCGCTGTGACCGAGAATCACATATTTGGCACCTGTGGAAGCCACCATCGGGGCAGACACCTCGCCGGTGTAAGCGCCGCTCTTGTGGTCAGCGCAGTTTTCAGCACCGAGTCCGAGCTTTTTGGTGTCAATCACATTGTTGATGGATGCAAGGTGGGTAAAAGGCACGCAGATAATCACATCGCACTTGGCGTCAACATTCTCAAGAGCCTTGTTAACATCTTCGGCAAGCTTGATACCTTCGGGAAGAGTGGTGTTCATCTTCCAGTTACCTGCAACAATATTTTTTCTCATTGCTAATAAATATTAAGTAGTTTGATAAATTCCAACTGCAAAGTTAACAAACAGTTTTGAAATAGCTATCACGATTTGAGCTTTTTGCGAAGCCGTTGACGCAAAAGAAACAAAGAGCGGCTTTTCGACATGCCCCACAGCAGGAGCATAAGCGCCAGATAACCCGATGAGAGCCACAGGAAAGTGGCGTGGCCATGCGTGTCAAGCAGCTCGAGCGCGTTGAGTCCTTCGCCCGCACGGGCAAACATATCCACATCAATCGAGGCGAGCGAACGCTTCCATTGGATCACCCCATCGCGCAGATATATGGCCGAGATATCACCTCGCGACATCTCCTTGAGCATGGTGCCGTCAGCCGAATACACAGGATAGGTGGCCATCGACAGATCCATCCATTGCGGAAGCACCGCCTCAGGCATAGCCACAAGCTCCACCAGCGAGCCGCCGCGGGCTGTGATATAACGCCACAATTCATTGATGGTGTAAGTGTAGCTCACATCGGCACGCTCGCCCTGCGGCACCACCACCACCAGCTGCTCGCCCTGCTCCGCTATTATATCCTCACTCACATTCTCTTCACCGTCCATCACCACGAAGTCGGTGCGTTCCATCTCCGAACCGCACACCAGCCTTCGATCAACGAAGCGCCATGTGGAGTCGGGCAGATTGTCAAGGTCAAACTCTTTCTCAACCCCGTCCTTGCTATATACGAATTTGTATTCATTCGTCTCCCCGGCGGAATCCTCATCATCAATCAGACGGGTGCCCACCGGAAACGACCTGAAATCAATCAACGGCTGCACATTGTAGCCCAGCATGGCCACTGTCAGGAAATATATCACCGACACTGTGGTTGTGGCCCACTGTGTGAAAAACCTGTACAGGCCGTCCACCTTACGGGTGACGGTGAGCAGATATATCAATCCTGCGGTGATCACCACATTTTTCCAGAATGTGGCGGCATTGCTTATAATCAGCATATCGCCGAAGCATCCGCAATCGGCCACAGGATTGGCCACGTATATATATAATGTGAGCGGGAGCATCACCGCCATCATGGCCAAAAGAGCCGATGCCGAGAAGCGGCGGTAGCACCCCACCAGCAGCATGGCGCCAAAAGTGAACTCATAGCAGGATATCCCCATAGCCGCAACCACTACCAGCGACCTCGGCTGGACGAAATCCCACACCGACAGATACTCCTCGATTTTATACACGAAGCCCCACAGGTCGATTCCTTTTGACAGTCCCGACACCAAAAACACCGCTCCCAAAGCTATCCGGAGCGTCCAAACTATCCAAGGCAGAGCCTTGATGTAGAACTGCTTGATGTCAAACCGCTTACCGGGCATCTTCCTCCTGCAGTTTGATAACGCCGAATACTGCGTAGTTCACAATATCCATATAGTTGGAATCAATCCCTTCCGACACGGCTGTTTTGCCGTCGTGATCCTCAATCTCCTTGATGCGGCTGATTTTGGTGAGTATAAAATCGGTGTAGGAACATACCCTCATCATACGCCATGCCTCATCATAGTCATGGTTTTTGTCAAGCATCAGCGAGCGGGCCTTGGCAGCATACCTATCATAGAGTCCAAGAGCTTCCTCGGGCTGCATATCCACATCGTCGGCATAGCCGTGGCTGAGCTGTATCAACCCTATCAATCCGTAGTTGACAATAGCCATAAATTCGGGTAACACTCCCTCCTCCACCTTGTGAGTGCATTTGGTGCCGATAGAACGGATGCGTTTGGCCTTGATATAAAGCTGGTCGGTGATGGAGCACGGGCGCATTATGCGCCACGAAGCGCCATAATCCTTGAGCTTTGAGGCAAACACCTCACGACAAGAGGCAAGAGCGGCGTCGAATTGAGATTCAGTATTGTTCATGAACGGAAGGGAATTAATATAATGATCAATAATTATAATTATGCACAAAAATAATCATTTAACTCCATAAAACCTACGCTCCCCGCATCCAATTATTGGACCGGGGAGCAATTCGTTTGATAACAGAGTATTATGTCAACGGCAAACTACTTTGCAGCTTTGGACACATATCCCACAAGCACAAGGATGAAAGCCACGAGCGAAAGACCTGCACCAATAGAAGTGTAAACAAGGGCTCCACCCTCAACAAACAGTGATGCACAAAGGAATGCGATGGCAGACACTGCGAAAATTACGGCTAAAGCAATTAAGAATTTCATAACTCAATCTGTTTTTAAGTTTCTTTTATACTCTAAACACTCCTTGCCATAATTTGGATGCGATTTTTAATATCTTTAACAAAAAATGGTGCGCACCCCTCAGATGCACACCATTTAAATAAGTTAGATAGGCTGTTCAGAAATATTACTGAAGTTTTTCCCAATAAGCGGCTTTGTCCTCATACCCTTTGCCGAGACGGTAGTAGAGGCGATAGAGGATGCCGGGCACCTGGGTGAAACGGGTTTCATCAAGCTGATAAGCGCGGTCAAATGCGTCAGCAGCCTTCACATATCCGTCAAGCGCAGCAGGATCGATGGCAGTGGAGTTTTCGCTCTTTTCATCAATGCGGGCAGCCTGGTTGTTGAGGACACGACCGAGGTCGAAGAAGATTTTGGCGTTGGAATCGTCAAGCTTGGAAGCCTCGCTGAAAGCCTTGAGCGCGTCTTCAAATTTTTCTTCGGATTCATACACCACACCGAGCACATCGAGAAGCTGAGCCTTGACACTGTTGTCGGACACAGAGTCAAGAGCCACAGTCACATACTTGTGGGCACCGGCGTAATCCTTCTTCTGCAGGCGGTCGTTGATAAGCTCGGAGATGAACAGAGTGTTCTGTGTGCCATATTTGTCATAACCCTTCTGGGCGAACTCAAGGATGGCATCGTTGTTGTTGAGCTGCATGGCTGCCTGAATACCGCCAACATAGATGTTGTCGTTCTCGTAGGGGGTGTTGGAAGCGGCAAGGAATTTATCCATGGCTTTCTGGAAATCCTTGGCGTTGAGCATGGCGATACCCTGGATGAACATCATGTTGCCGGCCATTGCAGGATCGGTCAGAGCAACCTTGCCAACAAGAGGACCATAATCAGGAAGAGTCAGGTAAAGTTCCCATACATCATAGGCACCCTGACCGTCACCGGCCTCCCAGCAGAAATTGCCGGCAGTGGAGAGGTAGTTGTAGTTGTTGATCATCTCCTTCACGATGTCCTTCGACTTTTTGGGCTTGATTTTGCCCTTTTCGTCAGGCAGGCTATCCAAAGGCAGAGCTGTCATGAAATATTTATAGGATTCACCGAGAGCCTTACCGGCAGCACTCTTTTCCTGAGTTGTCACATCCTGCTGGACCTGGACTTTTTTGTAGGCATCTTCAAACACACCTGCTGCAGCCTTACCGGCGGTGAACCAAGCATTGACATTCTTGGCTGTTTCAGGATTTTCAAGCGCAGGCTTGATAACTGTCAGCGCACCTGCATAGTCAGGGGTATAACCTTTGAGCATGTGCTCCGCGTCCTTGATACGGTCAGCCTGGGCAAAAGCCAGAGAGGCTGTGGCGAGGCAAATACCTGCTAAACTAATTTTCTTCATAATTACTAATGATATAGAATATAAAATTTAAGATTATTCTTCATTCTCTTCATGAGCGGGAGTGTCAGCAGCGGTATCGGTGTCAGGAGTGAGGTCGTTCAGCTGTTCAGCATCCTCCACCAGCTGTTCCTCCTCACGCTCGGAGTCAACGCAGCATACAGAAGCAATAGTATCATTGCGTTTTTCAAGGTTGATTATCTTCACACCCTGAGTGGCGCGCCCCTGCACCCTGATGTCAGCCATCTTTATACGGAGTGTAATGCCGCTCTTGTTGATAATCACAAGATCGTTCTCATCGTTGACACTCTTAATGGCAACAAGATGACCGGTTTTGTCAGTCACGTTGAGAGTCTTCACGCCCTTACCGCCACGGTTGGTGATACGGTAGTCGTCAAGCACAGAGCGTTTGCCGTAGCCGTTTTCGGAAACCACCATCACAGTGTTCCCCTCGCTCGGTTTCATGCATATCATGCCAACCACCTCATCGTCGCCGCCGTCAAGAGTCATGCCACGCACACCTGTGCTCACCCTGCCCATCTCGCGGACAGTGGTTTCAGGGAAGCGGATGGCACGGCCATTGCGGTTGGCCATCAGGATTTCGCTGTTGCCATCTGTCATTTCCACCGATATCAGCTGATCGTCGTCGCGGATGATGATAGCGTTGACGCCTGCGGCACGGGGACGGGAATAGGCTTCGAGCTTGGTTTTCTTAATCACACCGTTCTTGGTGGCGAACACAAGATTGTGGCTGTTGACAAACTCCTTGTCATCAAGACCTTTCACGCATATAATGGCATTGATGGCATCATCAGGCTCGATATTGAGCAGGTTCTGCACGGCACGGCCTTTGTTGTTTTTGGCGCTTTCCGGAATCTCATACACTTTGAGCCAGTAGCAGCGACCCTTTTGGGTAAAGAACAGCATATAGCTGTGCATGGAAGCCGCATAGATATGCTCAATGAAGTCGCCATCCCTTGTATCGCTGCCTTTGGCGCCTACGCCGCCACGGTTCTGCGCACGGAATTCGCTCAGAGCGGTGCTCTTGATATAACCAAGGTGGGAGATGGTGATAATCATATCATCATCGGGATAGAAATCCTCAGCGTTGAAATTGCCTGCGGTGTAGTCGATGTCGGTGCGGCGTTCGTCACCATATTTCTCGCGCACCTCCACAAGTTCCGACTTGATGAGCTCGCGGCACACATCGTCGTTGTTGAGGATCTCCTCGAGATGGGCTATCAGGGCCATCACTTCGGCATAAGCGTCACGCAGTTTGTCCTGCTCCAGTCCGGTGAGCTGCTTCAAACGCATCTCCACAATGGCAGCAGTCTGCGCATCGGTGAGGTTGAAACGTTCGGTGAGTTTGGCGCGGGCATCTTCTGTGCTGGAAGAGTTGCGGATGATATGAATCACCTCGTCAATGTTCTGCGAAGCGATAATCAATCCTTCAAGGATATGTGCCTTCTCCTGAGCCTTGCGGAGCTCGAACTTGGTGCGGCGGATCACCACCTCATGGCGGTGGTCCACAAAGGCAAGAAGCATCTCTTTGAGGTTCAGCAGCTTGGGGCGACCATTGACGAGTGCCACATTGTTGACACTGAATGAAGCCTGCATCTGGGTCATCTTGTAGAGCTTGTTGAGCACCACCTTTGCATTGGCATCGCTCTTGAGCTTGATGACAATGCGCATACCCTGATAGTTACTCTCGTCGTTGATATCGGCGATACCGTCGAGCTTCTTTTCGGTGACGAGCTGTGCTATATATTCTATAAGGAGAGCCTTGTTGACATTGTATGGAATCTCGGTGACGATGATATTCTCGTGATTGTTCTCTGTTTCAATCTCCGCTTTGGCACGGATGAGAATACGACCACGGCCGGTTTCAAACGATTCTCTCACGCCATTGTAGCCGTAGATGATACCGCCGGTTGGAAAATCGGGAGCCTTGATATAGTTCTGCATCAGATCGGCCACTGTCAAATCGCGGTTATCGAGCAGCGCAATCGAGGCATTGATACATTCAGTAAGGTTGTGGGGAGCAATGTTGGTGGCCATACCCACAGCAATACCGCTGGCACCGTTGACGAGCAGGTTGGGGAAACGGGTGGGAAGCACCACAGGCTCACGACGCGAGTTGTCGTAGTTGGGTTGGAAGTCAACAGTGTCACTGTCAATATCGCTGAGCATCTCCTCGCCGAGTTTCTGGAGGCGCACCTCGGTGTAACGCATGGCGGCGGCACCGTCGCCATCCACAGAGCCAAAGTTGCCGTGGCCATCCACCAGAGTGTAGCGGAGCGACCAGTCCTGAGCCATGCGCACCACTGTGCCATAGATTGAGAAGTCACCGTGGGGGTGATATTTACCCATCACCTCACCCACGCAGTTGGCGCTCTTTTTATGAGGGTGGTCGGAAGTGTTGCCCATCTCGTTCATACCAAAAAGCACACGGCGATGAACAGGCTTGAGGCCGTCACGCACATCCGGCAATGCTCGCGACACTATTACCGACATGGAATAGTCGATATAGGCCGACTTCATTTCATTTTCAATGTTGATCTTTATAATGCGATCTTCGTCCAACATAAGTTATATTTTCACTTTTCGTTAGTTATCTAAAGGTTAGGACACCGTTCGCCCCGCAATGGACACGATGCCTGAAACATCATACAAAGATACTAATTTTTTATTTAACAAACGCAGGTTTTGCATCATAAACGCTTTTTAAATTGTTATAATATTTGTTATAGAGGTTTGTGTGCTGCTTTGGCATAATTATTGCAAGCATCTTACGTTAATTATAGTACAACAAGGAAAGGACAACAAATATATGAACATCGGTTTTTCACCACAACTGCAAAACACACTCACGCAGAGCGCAAGAGTTGCCGCAAGCCACAACATGGATGTGGTCAACCCCGAACACCTGCTGATGGCACTGCTCAGCGATGCCTCCGGCAAACCGTTCACCCTCGTGGAGAAGGTGTGCACCAACACCTCCGCCTACGACCTGCGCCAGAAGCTTGACGAACTTCTTTTTGAAATGGGCACCGACCGTGTGCCCTCGGAAGGCCCTATCGTCCAGGTAGGTGTCAGCGACTTGGCCAACAGGCTCATAAAGCTCAGCGTGCTTGAGGCTCGACTACTTAAAAACGACAATGTGGACGAGGAACATCTGCTGCTCGCAATATTCCACAATCCCGAAATCAAAGAGATGAACTATATCAAACCATTTATTGCCGCCGGCGTGGACTACAAGGCTCTGTTTCACGCTGTGGCCCCCGATGCCGCCGTCCCCCGCGATGGCGCCGACTTTGAGGATGCCGACGAGGACGATGAAGACGATGATGAGCTCCGTCAGTCAGGCTCCGACACCGAAGCTACGGCTTCCACCCAACGCAAAACCGGCTCCAAGCGCGGCAACGACACCCCTGCCCTCGACAAGTACGGCAACGATATGACCCGTGCCGCCGAGGAGGGTCGCCTTGACCCTGTGGTGGGACGCGAGGTGGAGATTGAACGGCTTGCTCAGATTTTAAGCCGCCGCAAAAAGAACAACCCCGTGCTTATTGGCGAACCCGGCGTGGGTAAGTCGGCCATTGTTGAAGGTTTGGCCCTGAGAATTGTGCAGCGCAAGGTGTCACGTGCTCTGTTTGACAAGCGCGTGATATCGCTTGACATGGCCTCGCTGGTGGCCGGTACCAAGTACCGCGGCCAGTTTGAGGAGCGCATCAAGGCCATTCTCAACGAATTGGCCAAGAACAAGGATATCATCCTGTTTATCGATGAGCTCCACACTATTGTCGGTGCCGGCAACCCGTCGGGATCGATGGATGCCGCCAATATGCTCAAGCCGGCGCTCGCCCGCGGCGAGATTCAGTGCATCGGTGCCACCACCCTCGACGAATATCGCAAGAATATCGAGAAGGACGGTGCGCTGGAGCGCAGATTTCAGAAGGTGATGGTGGAGCCCACCTCTCCCGAGGAAACGCTCACCATTCTCCACAACATCAAGGACAAATATGAGGAACATCATAATGTGAACTACACCGATGCCGCTCTTGACGCCTGTGTGAAGCTCACCGAACGCTACCTCAGCGACCGCACTTTCCCTGACAAGGCTATCGATGCCATGGACGAGGCCGGATCGCGTGTGCATATCACCAACATTGTTGTGCCCGAGGAAATCGAGTCACTTGAAAAGAAGGTGGAGGAGACCGCCAAACAGAAGCTTGAGGCTGCGCAGTCGCAGGATTTCGAGAAGGCTGCTTCGTTCCGCGATCAGGAACAGAACCTCCGCACCGAGCTTGACAACGCCAAGCACGAGTGGGAGATGAAGCTCAACAACTCCCGCGAAACCGTGGACGAGGAGCAGGTGGCCGAAGTGGTGGCCATGATGACCGGCGTGCCGGTGCAACGCATCGCACAAGCCGAGGGGCTCAGACTCAGAAGCATGGCTCCCCAGCTCAAAAGCGCCATCATTGGTCAGGATGCCGCCATCGACAAGATTGTAAAGGCAATACAGCGCAACCGTGTGGGTCTGAAGGATCCCAACAAACCTATCGGCACTTTCATGTTTCTCGGCCCGACAGGCGTGGGTAAAACCCATCTGGCCAAGAAGCTCGCCGAATATCTGTTTGATTCCGCCGACACCCTCATCCGGATGGACATGAGTGAATACATGGAGAAATTCACCGTGAGCCGTCTTGTGGGTGCGCCTCCGGGATATGTGGGTTATGAAGAGGGCGGACAGCTCACCGAAAAAGTCAGGAGACGCCCCTACTCCGTGGTGCTCCTTGATGAGATTGAGAAAGCTCACCCCGATGTGTTCAACCTTCTGCTGCAGGTGATGGACGAAGGACGCCTCACCGACAGCCTTGGCCGCCGCATCGACTTCAAGAACACCATCATCATCCTCACCTCCAACATCGGCACCCGCCAGCTCAAGGAGTTCGGTTCGGGCGTGGGATTCAACACTCCTGCGGTTGACAAAGAGTATTCCCACGGCGTGCTGCAGAAAGCTCTCAACAAGGCTTTCTCGCCGGAATTCCTCAATCGTATAGATGACATCATCATGTTTGACCAGCTCGACAAAGAGGCTATTTTCAAGATTATCGACATCGAGCTCGCCGGGTTCTACGCACGCATGAATATGCTCGGCTATCAGCTGCAACTGAGTGAGGACGCCAAATCCTACATCGCCGAGAAGGGGTATGACGCGCAGTATGGCGCCCGCCCGCTCAAACGAGCCATCCAGAAATATCTTGAGGATGAACTGGCCGAGATGATCATCAACTCCAACCTCAAGCCGGGCGATGTGATAGCGGTGGACTATGACAAGACAACTGACAAAATAGTCACATCAGTGTCACACCCCGAGCAATCTTAAAACATGTTTAACATTCAAAATCATGACAAAATGTCACATCATTGATGTGGCATTTTTTTTGTTTTGTTTGTTATATCAACGACAACAATCAAAATTTCAAATATATGAGCAATCAAACTGGCAAAATCGGTGTAACCACCGAGAACATCTTTCCGGTAATAAAAAAATTTCTTTACAGCGACCATGAGATTTTTCTCCGTGAGCTCGTGTCCAACGCGATTGACGCAACACAGAAAATCAAAACCTTGTCATCGTTTGGCGAATATAAAGGTCAGCTCGGTGATCTGAATGTGCGCGTGAGCGTGGACAAGGAGGCCGGCACTCTCACCGTCAGCGACCATGGTATCGGCATGACTGCCGAGGATATCGACAAGTATATCAACCAGATTGCATTTTCCGGTGCTGAAGAGTTTCTTGAAAAATACAAGGACAACGCCAACGCCATCATAGGCCATTTCGGCCTAGGATTCTACTCGGCATTCATGGTGGCCAAGAAGGTGGAAATCCGCTCCCTGAGCTACAAGGAAGGTGCTGAAGCTGTGCAGTGGAGCTGCGACGGCTCGCCTGAATACTCCATGGAGAAGATTGAGAAAGCCGAGCGCGGCACTGACATCGTGCTGTATATCGACGATGAGAACAAGAATTTCCTGGAGCAGTCCGAAATCGATTCGCTCCTGAAAAAGTATTGCCGGTTCCTCCCCGTGCCAGTAATATCCGGCAAGGAGCAGGAGTGGAAAGATGGCAAATATGTGGACACCGACAAGGATAAGGTGATCAACAACACCGAGCCCACATGGACCAAGAAACCGTCGGAGCTCACCGACGATGACTACCGCTCATTCTACCATGAACTTTATCCCGGTCAGGACGACCCCTTGTTCTGGATTCACCTCAACGTGGACTACCCATTCACTCTCACCGGTGTGCTGTTTTTCCCAAAAATCAAGAATAATTTCGAAATCACCAAAAACCGCATTCAGCTCTATTGCAACCAGGTGTATGTGACCGACTCTGTGGAAGGAGTTGTGCCCGAGTTCATGATGCTGCTTCAAGGCGTGATTGACTCCCCCGACATCCCTCTGAATGTGTCGCGCTCATACCTCCAGAGCGACACCGCCGTGAAAAAAATCTCAAGCTACATCACCAAAAAGGTGTCCTCGCGACTTGAGGAGATATTCAAGGACAACCGTCAGGAGTTTGAGCAAAAATGGGATGACATAAAGATTTTCATTGAGTACGGCATGCTCACCGATGAAAAATTCTGCGATGCCGCAATGAAGTTCGCCCTGCTCAAGGACACCGACAGCAAATTCTATACCCTTGAGGAATATCGCACCCTGATTGAAGGCTCGCAGACCGACAAGGATGGCAATGTGGTGTATATCTATGCCACCAACCCCACAGACCAGTTCACCTACATCAAGGACGCCACTGACAAGGGGTATAATGTGCTGCTGATGGACGGACAGCTCGACAGCCACTTCATAGGGCTTCTTGAGTCGAAGCTCACCAAGGCACGGTTTGTGCGCGTGGACTCCGATGTGGTTGACAACCTTATTCCCAAGGCCGACCGCAAGAGCGTGGAGATGGAAGCCAACGAGCGCGAGATGCTCACCGAGCTCTACCGCACACAGCTGCCGAAAGTGGATAAAGCCGAGTTTGTGGTGACCTTTGAAGCGCTCAATCCGGATGCCAACCCCATCCTGATCACCCAAAATGAATATATGCGCCGAATGAAAGATATGGCCGCCATGCAGCCGGGTATGAGTTTCTACGGTGAGCTCCCCGACAGCTACAATCTGATTGTGAACACTGAGAGCCCTGTGATCAAGAAAATCACCGAGGCTGCCAACAGCGGATTGAAGCCGCAGCTGGCCGACATATTCGCCGCCATCGATAATGCCAACAAGCAATCAACCGAGCTCAGAGACAAAACAAAAAATAGCGCGGAAAAACTGTCCGATGATGACCAGAAACAACTCACCCAACTTGAGCAGCAGATCACTCATCAGCGTGCCGAGGAGAAAAAAGTGGTCACAGAGTTTGGCAACAATCAGCCTCTTGTGCGCCAGGCAATCGACCTCGCGCTTCTGGCCAACGGCCTGCTGAAAGGCGAAGCACTAAATGCCTTCATCCGCCGCTCGGTATCATTGCTTTAACAACGAAGTCAACTTTTTCCAACATCCGGCGCCACTACGGCTCCGGATGTTGTTTTTTTACCGCAATGAATAGCGGCGCAACAGTTCCTTATATTCAGGTGTGAGCTTGAAATGCACAATCGCGGTGTCGAGGCGTTGGGCCAGCACGGAATCATTCTTGTTCAATATCCAAGGCTGAAATTGGCTGAACGACACACGGGTGCCCACATCCAACTGTGGGTAGTCGGCACCGACAGCCTGCGCCACAGTTTCGTTTACTACAGCCCGCTCAATCTCGCCGGTGGCCACCAGCATCACCAGCTGCTCGGCACCGTATTCAGCATCCTCGTGCACCATAATGCTGTCGCCAATCTCAGCAGAAAGGTTGCTCAAACGATTGATTACCGAAGCGTTGGCCGGCACCCACACATCCATGCCGCCGAGGTCGAGAGTGCTGCGCACCATATTGGAATCTTTGATCTGCACCAGCACCTGCCTGTCGATATATACCGGTTCGGTGACGATATAACGCTCCTGAAAATAGGCGGTACCCGCAAGGTCGCCAATCACTATGTCGTAGAGTCCTTTGTCAAGGCCGTCCAGAGCCTCGGGTATGGCGGTGACGGGATGGAATTTCAGAGTCAGCCCCTCACGCGAGGCTATAAGTCTTATCATATCGTAGTTGAGGCCGCCGATGGTGTCGTCATAGCGGTAGAGCAACAGCGGAGAATACTCCACAGCCACATCGATGGTGTCGCCGCCCGACGGGGATGCCTCAACAGAGTGGAACACCGAGCGCGAGCTGCACTGCTTGAGCATGAACATCAACGCCACCACCACAGCAAGGAGGGCGACATAGAAAGCCGGAGTTTTGCGTTTGGGAGAGAATAGAGCTTTCATTCAGTGACAGATTAGTTTGCGAAATCCACAGATATACCGAGCTGGAAGCGGCGAGGATTGAGAGGATATCCGGGCATGGAGAAATATTTGTTGCCGCCAAACATCCCCTGATTGACATGGGACATGAGCACATAGAAGCGGGCCTTCTTGAGCTTCATGTTGAGGTAGGCGCTGCAGAACGGGTAGCCGCCGACTTCCACTTCGTTCTGATTGCAGAAGGCCGTTGTGGCAGGCTGGTACACCGGAGCGTTGTACTTGGTGTAGTAATCGCAATCCACACCAAACTGCACCTGGAGCACTTTGGCAATCCGAAACAGGATATAAAGATTGGAGTAAACGGCAAGCTTCGGCATGGGGATTACTGAAGTTTCGGTGGAAGTCTGATAGGTCACAGAGTTGTTCCAGTGGAGGATACCCACCTTAAAATTCTGCTGCAGCGACGCGCTGAACACCTGCACACTGCCGCCATACTGCACCGGGAGACCGGAATTGTTGAAATAGATGTGGTTCTGCACATTCTCCACGCCAATGTCGAGATGGGTGTCGGTGAATCCGACATCCAGACGGCCTCCGGCACGGATGCTGCGTGTTTTGCCGAAGTCATTATGCCAAATAAAATGATTGGACACATAGTTGTTCATCAGGAAAGGAGCGGTTTTATTTGCGAAAGAGCCGTAGCCGGTCACTTTCACCGAATCTTTCCAGAATTTGAAGCGCGCGCTGATATTTCCGGCGACATCAATTTCGCCTGCGGCCGGACCGACTACACCTATTTTACCGGTAGCCTCGTAGCGGAACAGTTTTCCCTGCTGCTTGGTGAGCTGGGCACCAACCCACAGGAGATTTTCGGTAGTGCCCCCGATGGCGGGCATATCAGCCGGCAGAGCAGTGAGATGCTCCGGACGGTACTCTATTTGAGCGGGATCAACCTCAAGGTTGTAGCGCCGGATTTCGTGAGTGAGATAGGCTGAGAGGCCGGCTTTGGCGTATTTGTTGAACCCCTCGAGGAGCGACACGCCGAAAGTGTTGCGCAGCGACCAGTAGGATGTGCGGTCGTGGGTGCCGTCGGAGGATAGGTAGAAATTGTTCCAGAAATCGCTTGCCTCCTCTATATTGGTATTGTCAAACACATGGCTCGCGCTATTATAGTCCAGGGTCCATATGAAGCTTGACACAGGCACGTAAGTGCGATGCGGAATAGTGTCGTCGGGAATAGTGTCGTTGGGCGGAGTCTCTTTCCAAAATCCCAACTTATAGCGATGGTTCATGTAGAACTCCTGACCCTTGATGCGTGTGTGGGCCCCGGACAGCCGCGTGGGGATGCTTTTGGGAGTAATGCTTGCCGAGCCGCCCTGGAGCACCGCAGGATCAATGATATATAGGTCATCTGTGATACCGCCGTTCTCCTTGTTGAGATTGTTGTAGTGATTGAAGAAAGTCTGCAGTTCATAGCGGTCGCCGATATACGAACCACTCAACCCCCACATCATATCTTTCACGGCCTGATTTTCATAGGAGCCTTTGGAATAGATATAGTCCAAATCGGCACCGAACTGAAATCGCGGACCGGCATTTCCGGAAAACACAGCTTTCAGCCTGTCCTGCGAATCCTGTTTTCCACCGGCGGCATTGTAGCTCAGCAGTGTCATCGGCACACGGGTGTTGTAATATTTATGCGAACCTTGAGCAGGAAGCCAAGGCAGAATAGCATCGCGGAAAAAGAAGTCACTCATCGGCTCACGCTCGAAAAACAGCATGTTCATCCCCTCGGCTCCGAGATTGCCGGTGGTGGCATAGGCCGCCGACACTTCCGAGGGCACGGACTTTTGATAATAATTATACAACAGGGTGTCGATGGTGGCCTCTTGATGCAACCCAAGCGGTGGAAGCGTGGTCCAAGCGTAGGATGGAGCAAGTTTCGGAGCCTTGGCGAGTGCAGACGCGGCGCAAAGCATCAGCGCGAACAGCACGATATGGCGGATAAATGATATTCTTTTCATAAATTGATGCAAAGGTAGCTTATTAAGCAATAGCTACAAAACAACACAAAAAAAAATTACTCGTCATCACGACGAATAATCTTCTACCTTAAATCTATACCATGAAAAACTGATGCAAAGATACGCATAAATATTGGATAGGCAATATATCCAATAAATATTTATGCTTGCTTTTACATTATTTAACAATTATGCTATGAATGAGTACTGATCTTGTTTAGATTGATCAGAAGTCGATGGTCAGCTTTACGTTGAACTGGCGACGGGTAAGGTAGTTGGGCACGGCATACTGGATGTCGTTGACATCGGTGACCCAATAGTAGCTGCTGACATTTGAGATGTCGAGCAGATTGAAGCAATCCACACCGAGCCAGATGCTCTTGAAGTGGCGCCAGAACCCTTCGCGTGGCTCGCCATCCTTGCGCGGAGTTAGGAGACCGTAGTAAAGGCCCACATCCACACGCTTGTAGGCGGGAGTGCGGAAATACCCTTTATCGCGGGTGGATTGCGGCGCGGTGGCCGGAAGGCCATCCGAGAAGATGCCGCGGAGGGAGAATTTCAATTTGGGGAATTTCGGGAAATAGTCGGTGAAATAGAGCGCGAAGCTATAGCGCTGGTCGGTGGGGCGCGGCACTTTCACGCCGTTGAGATTCTCCTGAGTTTTCATCAACGAGAAGCTGATCCAGGAGTCGCTGCCCGGCACAAACTGACCAAACAGCTTGAAATCCACACCGGCTGTCATGCCACTGGAAGAGTTGACTCCGGAATAGTTCACCTTGAGGTTGTCGATTTCATACGGCACAAGATTGCCGAGAGCCTTGTAGTAGAGTTCACCGGTAAGTTTGAACGGACGGTTGAAAGCTCTGAAAGTGTAGTCGCTGCCGAGGATTATCTGATAGCTCCGCTGCGACTTGATGTTTTCGTTGAACTTGATGATCTGATTGCCGTTATCGTCAATCACCGGCATACGGAACTCCTTGAAAAATGGAGCCTGATAGTAGAGGCCCGTGGCAAAACGGAATGCCCAGCGATTGTTTTTTTCGGGAACGAACCCTACATGAATACGCGGCGAGAAAAGAAACTCCTTGTTGAACGACCAGTAGGACAACCTGACACCGGCATTGGCTGTGAGATAGCCATACTTAGTGTTGAAGCGGATATTGTCCATCACATAGGCATTGAATCGGGTGGAGGTCAAGTCGTTGTGTGAAGCCTGACTGTATATCATCTTCAAGACGTCGGGAGCCACGGGAAGAGAGAATCCGGCGGAGTCACGCAGCTCCCACTCCTTGCTTCGGTCCATGATATGCTCGCTCTTGAGCACAAGGCCGTAGCCCAGGGTGTGCTTTCCTTTGGCCAAGGCAGTGGAACCTTTGAGAGTGAGCGAGAACACCGAGGATTTGAGGCGGTTGCGGGCATGTTCATGATAGCGTCCCACGCCGAGTTCACCACCGACACCATCCTCGCCCGAAGTGCCGGCCTGGTCGAGCCAATATTCGCCGGAAATATCATAGGTCACAAGTTCATTGCTGAGAAATCCGGCAGCTATGAGGCTGAGGTTAGTGGCGTTGGAGGGACGGTAGTCGAGGGAGAGAGCACCGAAATATGTTTCAAACTTATCTTTCTCATGCCCGTCAAAATACACCTTGAACCGTTTTGCATCCTCGGCAGTGCCGAAGTTGGTTTCGCGTGTGGTGGGCGTGAACTTATAGTTGTTCACGGCTATATTGCCAAGAAACGACACCTTCCATTTTGGCGACATAGTCCACACTATATTGGTTTGATAGTCGAAATAGTTGGGGTCGTACTCACCTTTTGTCTCCATGGAACTGAGCAAGGAGGAGTTGCGTTTGTAGCGGATGCCGTGAAGCTGCGAGAAATGCTTGGTGCTCTGTCCGAGAGCCAAGCTGCCACCCATGAGGCTTGCCGACACACTCCCCTCGAACGCCTCAGGCTGGCGGTATGTGATGTCGAGGGCGGAAGACATCTTGTCGGCATATTCGGCTGTAAAACCACCTGTGGAGAAACCGATTGCGCCCACCATGTCGGGATTGATCACCGAAAGGCCCTCCTGCTGACCGGAGGAAACGAGCAGTGGGCGATACACCTCTATGCCGTTGATATACACACTGTTCTCATCATAGCTACCGCCTCGCACAGAGTATTGCGATGAGAGCTCATTGCTTGAGTTGACACCGGCCATGGTGGTGAGCATCGATTCTATGCTGCCTCCGGTGGCATCAGCGGCGATACGGTAGTCGGAGGCATCGATGGTTTGCATGGCACCGGTTTGTTTTTTAATCTCGGTCACCTCCACCTCGCCAAGCACCTTGCTGTTCTCGCGCATCCGCATGTTGATGGTCACATCGCCCGAAGCGTCAATCAGAGTGCGTTTCTCCTCCACATAGCCTATGGAGCTGAACACCACAACAATGGTGTCGGAGGCGGGGCACGACAGCTTGTAATCGCCCTGCAGCCCGGTGGAAGTGCCGAGCGCAGTGCCCGCAATCCTCACGTTGACAAACTCCAACGGCTTGTTGGCTTCATCAATCACCTTGCCGCGTATATTGACGCCGGCTGAATAAACAACTATGCTGGAGAGCAAGCAAAAAAATATGATAAGTGGCCTGAATATTCGTGTCATAATGAATAAACGACAAAATCACGCTTAAATTATAGCTCCCAATAATATTATTGTGTAATTTTGTACCCTCAACAAATTCAAACACCTCTTTATGAACATAGCAATTGTCGGCACCGGATATGTAGGCCTTGTCAGCGGAGCATGCTTTGCCGAAGTAGGCATCAATGTGACCTGCGTGGATATAGATGCGAAAAAAATCGGGGATCTGCGCAAAGGTATAATCCCTATCTACGAACCCGGGCTGGACGATCTTGTGAAACGCAACACCGAAGCCGGGAGGCTAAGATTCACCACCAACCTTGAGGATTGCATCGATGATGTTGAGGCAGTATTCTGCGCCGTCGGCACCCCGCCCGACCAGGATGGAAGCGCCGACCTTCAGTATGTGCTTGAGGTGGCCCGCAACTTCGGGCGGCTTATCAACCGCTACTCAATCCTGGTGACCAAGAGCACAGTGCCGGTGGGCACCTCCGCTCTGGTGCGTAAGGCCGTGGAGGAGGAGCTTGAGCGCAGAGGCGTGGATGTGGAGTTTGAGGTGGCCTCCAATCCTGAATTTTTGAAAGAGGGGGCAGCGATAAAAGATTTCATGTCGCCCGACCGTGTGGTGATAGGCACCGAAACCGACCGCGCCCGCAAGGTGATGGAGCGGCTGTACCGCCCGTTCCTGCTCAACAATTTCAGGGTGATATTCATGGATATAGCCTCGGCCGAGATGACCAAATATGCAGCCAACTCCATGCTCGCCACCCGCATATCGTTCATGAACGAGATAGCGGCACTTTGCGAACTGGTGGGCGCGGATGTGAATATGGTGCGCAAAGGAATAGCATCGGATGTCCGTATCGGGAGCAAATTCCTGTATCCGGGATGTGGCTATGGTGGCTCCTGTTTTCCCAAGGATGTGAAGGCTCTGGCCCGCACCGGAGCTGAGTGCGGCCACAGAATGAGGATAATAGAGGCTGTGGACGAGGTGAACAATATGCAGAAAGCGGTGGTGTTTCACAAACTAAGCCAAGCCCTCGGGTCGCTGCGAGGCAAAAGGGTGGCTATATGGGGACTGTCGTTCAAGCCCGAAACCGATGATATGCGCGAGGCACCGTCGCTGGTGGTGATAGACCATCTGCTGGCTCAAGGAGCCGAAGTGGTGGTGTACGACCCGGTGGCGATGGATGAATGCAAACGGCGGATAGGCAACAAAGTGATTTATGCCCGCGATATGTATGACGCTGTGGCTGATGCTGATGCTGTGGCTCTGCTCACCGAGTGGAAGCAGTTCCGCGTGCCCTCGTGGCGAGTGGTGAAGAAAGCCATGCGAGGCAATGTGGTGGTGGACGGAAGGAATATCTACGACCCCGCGGAACTGGCCGATGAAGGACTCACCTACAGCTGCATAGGCCGCCGATAAACAGAAAAGTCAAATCAAAGGCCGGAGAATCAGCAACTCTCCGGCCTTTGTTGTATAGCTATGGGGAAACTATATCATTTGGCATTGGTTTCCACATCGGGAGCGATAAGCTTGTACCCTTTGCCGTGGATATTGATGATTTCGATGCTCGGATCCTCGCGCAGATGTTTGCGGAGCTTAGTGATATACACATCCATGCTGCGGGCATTGAAATAGTTATCGTCAATCCAGATGGTTTTGAGGGCAAAGTTGCGCTCAAGAATTTCATTGACATGCGCACAGAGAAGGCTAAGCAGCTCCGACTCCTTTGTGGTGAGCTTGGTCACCTTGTCATCAATCATAAGCACCTGCTTCTGAGTGTCGAAAGTGAACTTGCCAATCTTGTACATAGTGATTTCCTTGCCCTTCTTGCCCTTAACGCGGCGGAGAATGGCCTCGATACGGAACACCAGCTCCTCCATAGAGAACGGTTTGGTGATATAGTCATCGGCACCAATCTTGAACCCTTCAAGAATATCCTCCTTGATGGATTTGGCGGTGAGGAAGATAATGGGCACTTCGGAGTTGACGGTCCTGATTTCTTGAGCGAGTGCGAATCCGTCCTTCTTGGGCATCATCACATCCAGCACGCACAGGTCGTACTTCCCTTTGAGAAACGCTTTATAACCGCTCTCACCATCGGCAAAGAGGTCGGCATTGAAGCCCTTGGCCTGAAGGTATTCTCTGAGGAGCATACCCAGGTTTTCATCGTCTTCGCATAATAGGATACGCAAACGTTCTTCCATAATTGTTCAGTTTTTAGTTAACGGTAATATGATTATAAATTTTGTTCCGACATTGAGTTCGCTCTCCACCTTGATGTCGCCATGAAGCTCCTGCACCATTTTGTGCACGTAGGCCAAACCGAGTCCGAACCCTTTCACATCGTGACGGTTGCCGGTGCTCACACGGTAGAATTTTTCAAAAATCTTTTTCAAATCCTCCTTTTTCACACCTATGCCATTGTCCTTGACGGTGATTTCAAGCCTATGGTCGGAGATGTCGCGGGTGGACACCTCAAGCCTCAGCGGCACATCCTCGCGCCGGTATTTCACCGCGTTGTCAAGCAGATTGAAAATCACATTTGTGAAGTGCATCTCATCGACATTCACAATAGCATCTTCGGCATTGAGGTCGGGCACGATGGTGCCACCATACTTCTCTACCTTGATTTTGAATGTGTGGACAATCGAAGCCATCACCTCGTTTGCATTCACATCCTGAAGCCTGAGAGTGGCTTTCTGACGGTCGAACATCGACATCTGGAGCACCTTCTCCACCTGAAAACGCAACCTTTTGGTCTCGTCATTGATCACAGTGGATATATGCTCGAGCATCTTGGGCGACTTGCGCACGGAAGTGTCGTTAAGCATCTGTGCGGCAAGTGATATGGTGGAGATGGGGGTTTTGAATTCATGGGTCATATTGTTGATGAAGTCGTTTTTCATCTCAGTGAGCTTCTTCTGCTTGAAAGCCACGATTATGGTGTAGAGAAACACTATCAGCAATATGATGGTGAAGAGGAACGACGGCAGCATGAATTTGACAGATGAGAATAAATAATCCTTTTTGTCGGGGAAATACACCTTGAGATAGTTCATGGTGTTTTTGGCATCGTTGGGAAAAAGAGTCTGCACAAAAGTGTTGCCCGAATTGGAATTATCGGTGTTGAATCCGGCAGTCTTGTACACCGGCGCTCCCATCCTGTTGACCACCGCAAACTCAAACGGAAGCATTATGCCGTTGTTGGCGAGCTCCATGGTGAGGAACATCGACACAGTGGCACTGTCGGCACGGACTGCTATGTCGCGGTTGCCCGACTGACTGATGATACTCAGAATCACCTCATTGAGCAGACCGCGCTGATACATATACTGGTTACGCACGGTTTCCTGCATGGAGCTGTACCGCTGCTTCTTGGCCTCAGCGGAGAGCTGCGGCGACAATGCGGTGATTTCACCTGTGAATGTGAAGTCACTGCTCAGCCCCTCGGAAGTGGTGACAGAATAGCGCACGCCGCCGAGATTGCTCCCGGCACCGGGATAGGCCGGAACCACCGATGACTCGATGCTGGCCACATCGTTTTCCAAATAGTATCTGGCTTCCTCCTGCTCAAGCATATTGCTCACACTGTAGAGGCTGCGCTTGACACCCTCGGCAAACTGCTCGTCGCGCATCCGCACCATATTCCTCATATACATTATCTGAATGTACAGGAGTCCCGCAAATGTCAGGGCCATGATGATGGTGAGAAACCAAATAATTGACTTTTTCATTATTATCTCTACGGCCTCAACAGCAGGATGGACTGACAGTCAGGCCTGATTTTTACAAATGATTAATCTTTATTATGTTAACAATTAAGGTTGTGAATTGTTGTGAGAGATGTTAAAATATTACATTTAACATTTCGCGTCAAAATTAACATAAAAATGTGAAAGGAAAAATTTCCTTCCACATATTTCTTGATTTTTGTATTTTTTAATACTCTATCTACCGGCTTTCCCTTTGGCCTCATCCTCAGCCAGGAACTGCTCAGCCTGAGCTTTGGAAGGCAAGGTGAAATGCAGCAGCACGAATCCAAGCACCCCTGCCAAGAGCGAACCGACCACAATGCCGAGCTTGGACTGGTTGAGCAGCTCCATGCCGTGGGCTCCGAGAGAGGAGAAGGAGAGATTGGCTATGAACAACGACACTGTGAATCCGATGCCGCCGAGCACAGCGATCGATGCCATCATGAGCCAGTTGCAATGCTGCGGAACGGGTGCCCATCCAAGCTTCACTGTCAGCCACGAGAATCCGAGGATGCCGAGGAATTTGCCGAAAACAAGGCCGCAAATAATAGCCAGACTGATGCCATGCACCACCATGCCGGGATTGAGGTCAAGCAGATATATACCGGCGTTAGCAAACGCAAACAGCGGCACGATGAAATTGTTGACAGTGGCGTGGAGTGAATCCTCGAGGTCCTGCAGCGGGGAGATGACCTTGTCGGAAGCCGATTCCACCTCCTTGAGCCAGTTCATCTGATCCTTGTCGAGAATCGAGCGGCGGTTGAGTGCATCGTCATCCTCCTGATTGAAGTGGGAGATGGCACCACGGATGGCTTTCACATATTTCTTAGGAGCAAACACCGGCTTGGCAGGAACACAGAATGCCACAAGCACGCCTGCGATGGTGGGGTGCACGCCCGAGTTAAGAAACAGGAACCATACCACGAGCCCCACTGTGACATAGAATATCTTGCTCTGAATCCTCATCAGCGAGCCGAGCAGAAGCAGTCCGAGCAGCAGTGCGGCATACACCAGCAGCATCACCTCGATATGGGTGGAATAGAACACGGCTATCACAATGATGCCACCGATATCGTCCACCACCGCGAGAGTGGTAAGAAATATCTTCAACGACACGGGCACTCTCGAGCCCAGCATAGCGAGCACGCCGAGCGAAAACGCTATATCTGTGGCCATAGGTATGGCGGCTCCGTCCACATAGTCGGTGCCGCGGCTCATGAGATAGAATATGGTCACAGGGAATGCCATGCCGCCAATGGCTCCCATGATGGGGAGCAGGGCCTGGCGAAACGAGGACAACTCCCCTACCAGCACCTCGCGCTTGATTTCAAGGCCGATGGTGAAGAAGAAAATGGCCATCAACGCATCGTTGATGAACTGGAGCATGGTCATGGGGTGCCCCGCATGGCTGAAGATATTGAATCCTCCGACCTGCAGATACACCTCCTGGTTCCAAAACTCGAAATAATAGCCGTTGATAGCCGGGATGTTGGCTACTATCAAGGCGAGCACAGTGGCGAATATCAATATGTTGCCACCGGTGGTGTGGCGGCGCAAAGCCTGCAGCGCAGCGAAATAAGGCGAAGGATGTTCGTGTGAAACGGATGATTTTGTTGACATATAGGTAGTCTGTAGTAATAACAATCTTCTATTATCCTGAAAACAACTGCGCCGCCGGATTGGTTTTGGCAGCGCAGTGGGAATCTGATGATTTCAATCGAGCTTGAGCACGGCAAGGAACGCTTTCTGCGGCACCTCCACCGAGCCGATCTGCTTCATACGTTTCTTACCTTTTTTCTGTTTTTCAAGCAGCTTGCGTTTACGCGATATATCGCCACCGTAGCATTTCGCTGTCACATCCTTGCGCACAGCCTTGATGGTTTCGCGGGCAATGATCTTGGCGCCGATGGCTGCCTGGATGGCGATGTCAAACTGCTGTCTCGGGATAAGCTCCTTGAGTTTCTCACACATACGGCGGCCGAAGCTAACGGCGTTGTCCACATGGGTAAGGGTGCTGAGGGCATCCACGCTCTCGCCGTTGAGAAGGATGTCGAGCCTCACGAGTTTCGACTCGCGGAAATCGTGGATATGGTAATCAAACGAAGCATACCCTTTGGAAATGCTCTTGAGCTTGTCGTAGAAGTCAATCACAATTTCGCCGAGCGGCATATCAAAAGTGAGCTCAATACGGTTGCCGGAGATATACTCCTGCTTCACGAGCTCGCCTCGCTTGCCAAGGCAGAGGGTCATGATGGGCCCGATATAGTCGGCGGCCGTGATGATGGACGCACGGATATACGGCTCCTCGATATGGTCGATGAGAGTGGCGTCGGGAAGGCCGGAGGGGTTGTGCACCTCGGTCATGGTGCCACGCTTGTCATATACGCGATAGGACACGTTGGGCACAGTGGTGATCACATCCATGTCAAACTCTCTGCCGAGGCGCTCCTGAATAATCTCCATATGGAGCAGGCCGAGGAAGCCGCAACGGAATCCGAATCCGAGAGCCACCGACGATTCAGGCTGGAAGGTGAGCGAGGCATCGTTAAGCTGGAGCTTTTCCAGGGAGGCACGCAGATTTTCAAAATCCTCTGTCTCGATGGGGTAAACTCCGGCAAACACCATCGGCTTCACCTCTTCAAACCCATCAATGGCCTCCTTACAGGGGTTGGCCACATGGGTGATGGTGTCACCCACCTTCACCTCGCGTGAGGTCTTGATGCCGGAGATGATATATCCCACATTTCCGGCCTTTAGCTCCTCGCAGGGCTGAAGATCGAGTTTGAGCACACCTATTTCATCTGCATGATACTCCTTGCCTGTGGCCACGAACTTCACAAAATCGTTTTTGCGCAGAGTGCCGTTGACAATTTTGAAATAGGCGATGATGCCGCGGAATGGGTTGAACACCGAATCGAAAATCAAAGCCTGCAGCGGGGCGTCAGGATCGCCTTCGGGTGCCGGGATACGCTCCACGATAGCCTCGAGAATCTCGGGCACGCCTACACCGGTTTTGCCGCTGGCGCGGATAATATCGGAACGGTCGCAACCAAGCAGGTCTATAATCTGGTCCTCCACCTCATCGGGATTGGCGCTGTCGAGATCCACCTTGTTGACCACCGGTATAATCTCGAGATTGTTGTCAATGGCCATATAGAGGTTGGAGATGGTTTGCGCCTGGATGCCCTGCGAAGCGTCAACAATGAGCAAAGCCCCCTCGCAAGCGGCAATGGAACGCGACACCTCGTAGGAAAAATCCACATGTCCCGGGGTGTCGATGAGGTTGAGCACATATTTCTCGCCATTGAGGGCATAGTTCATCTGAATGGCATGGCTCTTGATAGTGATGCCACGCTCGCGCTCGAGGTCCATGTCGTCGAGCACCTGTGCCTGGAGGTCTTTCCCTCCCACAGTGTCGGTATATTCAAGCAAGCGGTCGGCCAGGGTGCTTTTACCGTGGTCGATATGCGCTATGATGCAAAAGTTGCGGATATTTTTCATACTCTTCTTTAGGTGGACACAAAATTAGTGAATATTCCCCAATGCACAAAATTACCGGAGGCGCACCTTTCGGCACGCCCCCGGAGGATATCAGCTTAAAGCATTGCTGTTAGTAGTTCCACTGGCAGGCAACCATTCTCAAATTCGGGCAACCGATGGTGCGGAAGTCTGTGATCTGATTGTAGCGGCAGTTGATGTAAACCAAGGCATTGTCGAAAGAAACATCCACAGTGTTCAGCTGGTTGTTGTTGCAAATCAGGCGCTGCAGGAAGTTGAGATTCGAGAGGTTGAGAGTGGTAAGGTCGTTGTAGGAGCAATCCACGAATGTGAGGTTGGGGCATCCTTCCACGCTGAGAGTAGTGAGGTCGTTGTAGGAGCAAACCAGGTCGATGAGGTTGGTAAGTCCGCTGAGACCGAGGGTCACCATATTGTTGTCGGAACAGATGAGCGTGCGGAGCTGAGTGAGACCCTGAACATACATGGTGTTGATTTCATTGTCGTCAATATTGAGGTTGGTAAGACTCTCAAGGCCAAGGAGGTTGAGCGAAGTGAGCTTGTTGTAACCGCAATAGAGGTTTTTGAGGTTGCCGCAACCGGTAATGAGCAGAGACTCAAGATTGTTGCCCTGACAGTTGAGGGTTTCAAGAGTGCTGGAGTTGGAGAGGTTGAGCTCGGCGAAACGGTTGTTGCTGACATTTAGAGATTTGATCAGGGGCACATCGCCAATTTCAAGGTCGGTGAGGCGGTTTTTGTAAAGCGACACCTCATAGAGATTGGAGCACCCTGCGAAGTTGGCGTCGGTGAGACGGTTGCGCGAAGCGTTCACGGTGGAGAGGGCGGCATCGCCGGTGAAGTTGATAGTGGCGATTTCGTTACGCGACACATCCACTTTAGTGAGGGCTTTGAATCCTGAAAGGTCGAGATTGCCGGCGAGGTGTTTGTCTTTCCATTCGATAGCGGTCACATGACCGTTCTCGATGGTAACGCCTTCGATGGCGGTGATATTGTTAAGGTCTGTTACCTTGAGAGCGTGGGCGTTTGTACCGTCCTTTTCTGCGTTCTGCGACAAGAAAGCCTTAAGCTGTTTGGCTTCATTTTTGTCAAGTTTCTGGGCGAAAGCTGCCGTACATCCTAATACGATAGCGATCATTAACAATGCTTTTTTCATAATCTAAATAGTTGGGTTAATGTTCTGTTTACTAATCTAACAAACCCGCACTAAAAAGGTTTATGAAATTTCAAAAAAATTTAGATTTCATTCAATAATATTCATTGAATCTGGTGACGCAGAGTTACAGTCAAGTTTTTGTTTTGAGCTAAGCAAGTGTGGTATTATCCTCAGCTCCACAATGCCCAATCACGCTTATAAACCATCAGGATAGTTGGGGCCGTAGAGTATATTTTCGGCATGGGTGCAGAGCTTGCCATCTTTCACCCACTGCTCGCCGCGCTCGCTGAGATGCTCCACCATGATGGAACGCATTCGCTCAAGAAGCTCTTTGCTCCCGGGAAGTTCCGCCAGGTTGCGCTCCTCGCGGGGATCTGTATCGAGATCGAAAAGCTGCTCGTTGCCCGTTCTCACAAACCATATATATTTTATATGACCGTCTGTGACGGCAGTCCAATAGTTGTGGTCGGCATAGCTGGTGGCGTGCTCCATGTCAATCCATTCGCGCCACGGAGCCGAGGGGTTGGTGATGATGGAGAGCAGCGATTTTCCATCCATATCCGCAGGCACAGTGTCGCCGCAGGCATCGAGAAACGTGGGTAGGATGTCGCGCAGCTCAACAGGATTCTCCACCACACCGCCGGGGGCAACGGGAGAATGGATGCCGGAGGGAAGCTTGACAATCATGGGGATTGAGGCGGAACCCTGGTATGCGTATGTTTTGCGCCACATATTATGGTCGCCCTGCATATCGCCATGATCGGAGGTGAAAAGTATCAGAGTGTTGTCGTAAAGATTCTTATCTTTCAATGCTTTGATAACGCGCCCGATTTGCTCATCCACAAATGTCACCGACGCATAGTAATGCTTGCGGGTGTTCTCCACATACTCCACGCCAAACTGTCCGAACGCAGCCTCGTGATGCTTCACGGGATCGGTTATCCCCTGCCCCAAAGCATCGCTCCACTCGCCATGAGCCGCCGGGGGCATACTCACGCTATCGTACTGATGGAGCACTCTCTCAGGCGGATCGTATGGACTGTGGGGCCGCGCAAACGACACCTTTAGAAACAATGGTGTGTTTCCATCAAAATTCTCTATGGTGTTGACAGCCATATCTGCAGTCCACACTGTAGGATGAAGCCGCTCGGGCAGTTGATAGACTCGTGCACCATGGTCGTTCCACCCTATGCCGGTGGAGTCGGGGTTCAATCCCGGAGCCATGGTCATGAACCATTTGCGATAGTCGCTCTTGAAGTACGGCGACTCCTCGCGTCCGCTCTCATCGAGGAGAGTGGTGTGGAATCCGTGCAACGCATTCTGCGGGTTCCAGTGCATTTTGCCTATCCCTATGGTAAAATAGCCGTTGTCGCGAAGCATTTGCGGCATCTCATAACGATAATGCTCTGCTACTTTTCCATATCCCAAAAGACCGTGATGCCATGGTGACATGCCGGTGAGCAATCCGGCGCGGGCAGGAGTGCTGCTCGGACTGGCTGTGAAAGCATGGTTGAACCTGTATCCGTCCGCGGCCAGGGAGTCAAGATTGGGGGTTATGATTTTGTCATTGCCCGCGCAGCGCATGGCATCGCCACGCTGCTGGTCGGTCATTATCAGCAGTATATTAGGCTTATGCTGAGCCATGCATATACCGCTCACACACGAGAGCAAGGGAAGGAAAAATGATTTACGCATATCGATGATTTATAGATTAAAACGGAGCCGGCTCAGAGTCAGGGCCGGTGGATAGGAAATCGGCTGTGCCGCCGGAAAGCGGCTGCGCTTCACCGAATGTTGACGCCATCCCGGGGTCATTGAGACCGGAGCCTATTGTCTGAGGCGAAGATAACATATCAGCGCCACCATCCCAGTTCTCAAACCTCGCATATTTAGCCTTGAAGCGCATCTCCACATCATCCACCCTACCGCTACGGTGCTTGGCCACAATAAACTCGGCCAGTCCGCGGATGTCGCGCCCAGCACCATCGGTGTCGGAGCGGAGGTAATACTCAGGACGGTGGATGAAACATACAATGTCGGCATCCTGCTCAATCGCTCCCGACTCACGGAGGTCGCTAAGCTGCGGACGCTTGCCCTCTTTGCTGTCGCCACGCGATTCCACGCTTCGGTTGAGCTGCGACAGTGCCACAATGGGGATATTGAGCTCCTTGGCCAGCTGCTTGAGCGAGCGCGATATCATGCTCACCTCCTGCTCGCGGCTGCCGAATTTCATGCCTGAGGCGTTCATAAGCTGCAAGTAGTCAATAATTATCATCTTGACATTATGCTCCCTCACAAGTCGGCGGGCCTTGGTACGGAGCTCGAATATAGACAGGGAAGGCGTGTCGTCGATAAACAAAGGTGCACCATACAGGTTCTTGATTCTCGCCATAAGCTGGTCCCACTCCATAGGCTGAAGCTGTCCGCTCTTGATTTTTTCGCTCTCAAGCTCGCATACATTGCTTATCAAACGGCCCACGAGCTGCAAGTTGCTCATTTCAAGCGAGAATATAGCCACAGGAGTGTTGTAGTTCACAGCCATATTCTTGGCCATAGAGAGTACGAAAGCGGTTTTACCCATGGCGGGACGGGCAGCGATGATGATGAGGTCGGAAGCCTGCCAGCCGGAGGTGAGCTTATCGAGCTCATGATAGCCCGACGCGAGGCCGCTCAAACCCGAAGGACGATTGGCGGCAGCCTGAATCTGGTCGATGGCCGCACCGATCACAGGGTCGATCTGAGTCACATCCTTCTTCACATTGCGCTGCGAAATCTCAAACAGATGACCCTCGGCCTCCTGAAGCAGGTCGTCCACATCATTGCTCTCGTCAAACGCTTTTTTCTCCACCTCCGAGGCGAATGTAATCAGCTCCCTGGCAAGATATTTCTGCGCCACGATGCGGGCATGGTACTCCACATGCGCTCCGGAAGCCACCCTTGAGGTCAGTTCCGACACAAACAACGGTCCACCCACCTCGTCGAGAGTACCGTGGAGTCTCAGCTGCTCAGTGACGGTGAGCATATCAATCGGCTGCTGCGAGGCGCCCAAAGTCTGGATAGCCTCGTAGATTTTACGGTTGGACGGCTCATAGAAGCACTCCGGCTTGAGAATGTCGCACACCACAGTGTAGGCATCTTTCTCAAGCATCAGGGCACCGAGCACCGCCTCCTCGAGGTCTTTGTCGCGGGGCAACTGACGGCCTCCGTATTCATAGAGCGGTTGCTGCTGAATCTTCTTGTTGTTGTATGGAACTGGCATAGGTATGGATTTTTATGGTTACAAAATTACGGATTTTTTCAGTATCTTCGCGGAATAATAACCATTAGTTATACACATATTATATACAGTTGCATAATGATACTGTTTCCAAATGCCAAAATCAACATTGGCCTTGACATACTTTCCCGCCGCGCCGATGGGTATCACAATATCCATACAGCCATGTTTCCCGTGCCATGGACCGACATCCTTGAGATAGTGCCGGCAAAAGGTGTTGACACCACACTGACAGTCACCGGACGCGCAGTGGAGTGCCCCCCGGAAAAGAATCTTGTGATGAAAGCATACAACGCTCTCAACGACCGCATCCCTCTGCCCCCTTTCGACATATACCTTCATAAGGTGATACCTGACGGCGCAGGTTTGGGCGGCGGCTCAGCAGATGCCGCTTTCACCCTCACAGCCATCAACCGGATGCTCAACCTTGACCTGCCCAAATCCACATTAGCCGATATTGCCGCCGGCATCGGTGCCGATTGTCCTTTTTTCATCTACAACGAGCCTATGCTCGCCTCCGGCACCGGCACCGATCTCACACCTATTAATATAAGCTTGACAGGCCATCATATAATGATTGTAAAGCCTCCGGTGCTCGTGCCAACGAAAGAGGCATACGCCGGTGTCACCCCTGCGGTGCCCGTCACGCCTCTCGACCGGTTGCTCCCTCTCCCCGTTGGCCAATGGCAGGGACGCATCAAAAACGATTTTGAATCCACCATCGCCCAAAACCATCCGCAAATCGCAGCCATCAAGGAGGCGATGCTGCAGGCGGGTGCCGTGTATGCCGCCATGAGCGGCAGCGGTTCCGCTGTGTTCGGCCTATGGGAGGGTGACAATATGGCAGACCTCAGTGCAGATGTGACGGACGGTTGCGCCACATTCTCAGCACTGTTGTGAACGATATTCACTCTTTGTTGTTATCAAAATATAGACCATGAGGTGCAATCGCACTTTTTGGCAAAGTTTTTGTAGTGATTTTTCTCAGAATAAAATTTATCAGATATGAGCAACAAGAATAAGCACCAGCAGCCACAGCAACCCCAGAACCCCACTCCCGATGCCGACGAAGTGGAAGTGATGGACAATGTGCCTGAGGCTGACGATGAGAACCTCTCCGCCGAGGATATCGAAAACAGCGAAATGAACGAAATCGACTCGCTCGCCAAAGAGCTCGGTGAAACTAAAGAGAAACTTGAGAAAGAGAAACGCGAATACCTGTTTCTCATGGCTGAGTTTGACAACTTCCGCAAACGCACCATCAAAGAAAAAGCCGATATAATCCGCAACGCTTCCGAAAGTGTGCTCAAAGGACTCCTACCAATCGTGGACGACTTTGAACGCGGCCTTGATGCACTCAAAAACACCGATGACGCCGATGCCGCCAAGCAAGGTATGCAGCTGATATACAACAAGCTCATGAAATATCTTGAGCAAAACGGTGTGAAACCGATCGACAGCAACGGCACAGAATTCAACCCCGACCTCCACGAAGCCATAGCCATGGTGCCCACCGACAACCCCGACCAGAAAGGCAAGGTGATTGACACCCCCACCAAAGGCTATACAATCAACGACAAAGTGCTCCGCTTCGCTAAAGTGGCCGTTGGACAGTAATCCCCTACTCATTACACCCAACCATCATCTGTTATGGACAAAAGAGACTATTACGAAGTGCTTGGCGTGAGCAAGTCAGCCACCCCCGAGGAGCTGAAAAAAGCTTATCGCAAAATGGCCATCAAATATCACCCCGACAAAAATCCGGGCAACAAGGAGGCCGAAGAGAAATTCAAGGAGGCTGCCGAGGCATACGATGTGCTTTCCGACCCCGAAAAACGAGCCAAATACGACCAGTTCGGACACAGTATGGGTCCGCAAGGATTCCCCGGTGCCGGCGGCAGCGGCGGCTTCGGAGGGTTTGGAGGATTCAGCGGCGGCATGTCCATGGAGGATATTTTCTCGGCTTTCGGAGATATATTCGGCGGCCACATGAACGACGCCGGTGGTTTTGGTAGCGCAGGACGCCGTCCCCGCGCCCGTCAGCGCCGCGGCGACGACCTCCGCATCACCATCAAGATGACCCTTGAAGATATAGCCAAAGGCGTGGACAAGACACTCAAGCTCAAGTCATTTGTTGCCGACACGCATTGCCACGGCACCGGAGCTAAGGACGGCACATCGTTCACCACCTGTCCCACCTGCAACGGCACCGGCACAGTGATGCGCACCCAGCAGAGCATATTCGGCCTACAGCAGAGCGCAGCCATCTGCCCCGAATGTAATGGCGAAGGCAAAGTCATCCAGGACAAATGCCAGTACTGCAACGGCACCGGCGTGGAGCACAAGGAGCAGACGCTTTCATTCCACATACCGGCAGGCGTGACTGGCGGCATGACCCTTACCATCAAAGGCAAAGGCAACGCGCCCATGCACGGCGGCGTCAACGGCGACCTGCTTGTGGTGATTGACGAAATCAAACACCCCGAACTCATCCGCGATGGCAACGATGTGGTGTACAACCTTATGCTCGATTTCCCCACGGCGGCTCTCGGCGGCTCGGTGGAAGTGCCTACCCTCGGCGGTCGTGCACGACTGAAGATTCCCGCTGGCACGCAACCCGGCAAGATACTCCGACTGCGCGGCAAGGGACTCCCCGAATACCAGGGGTACAACACAGGGGACGAGCTCATAAATGTGATGGTGTATGTGCCGGAGAATCTCACTGACGAAGAAAAGGCCAAGATAGAGGCGCTCCACAACTGCCCCGACATCAAGCCAACCGAGGATGCCAAACACCGCATCTTCAGCAAACTTCGCCACATCTTCGACAAATCCCAGTCCTGACCCCATCAAAGAGCCGCCCAGCGGCTCTTTTTTTTATTGAAAGAGCCAACAGATTTCAGTGTATCTAACTCCGGAAAAGGAGAATCCGGGGGCCGACCTACTTTCGCTTCCTTCCGCACCACCGTAAGTGCCGTTCGGCATACGGTGGTGTGATTTATTTTGAAAACATAGAGTTGCCGTAATAGCAATGCCTGCTGACCGGGCCTCTGAGTGGAGAAATCTGTGGATATAAAAAAACCCGGGGCGCAAGCGCTCCGGGCCATCGTTATGCATCTTGTAGCGGGACCGAGAATTGAACTCGGGACCTCCGGGTTATGAATCCGACGCTCTAACCAACTGAGCTATCCCGCCATTGCTTAAATGCGAGTGCAAAGATAGACAGTTTTTGCGTCACGGCCAAATTTTTCGGCCACAAAATTCAATATTTTTTATCCCCTGATGACTTATGTGCTGACAGTCAATCAGATTTCAGTTTTGAGTAATTCGCACCATTCGCTAATACGACGGTCGGCAGTATCGGCATGGTTTACCTCGTCGATGAGCAATCCAACGGCTTTGCCATCGGCGCCAACGGCTTTGCTTTCGGAAAAATCATAGCCTGACACATCGAATGAACCGATAATCCTGGCTCCGGTGGGTTCAACATATTTCATCAGCTCGGCCACGCCATCGCAGAATGTGTCGGCCATAGTTTCATCGCCACAGCCGAACAGGGCCACCTCCTTGCCGGCAAGCGACATCCCCTGAAGGCCATCGGCGAAATCGTGGGCCTCATCCTGCATGTCACCTGCACCCCAGGTACTTGTGCCTAAAATAAGGAGATCGTAGGGAGCCACATCACTCGGCTTGCTCTTGGCCATATCGTGAATATCGGCGGCATCCACACCGAGAGCTTTGGCAATACGCTGCGCCACATCAGCGGTGGTACCGGTGGTGGAACCATAAAAAATACCTATCTTTTTCATAATCAAATCAATTTATATTGTCGTAGTATTAACAATCGTAGCGCGGGCATTGTTCGATTAAAAAATTTTATGTTTTATAGCAGATTACACACAGATATTGTGTGGAAAAATTACTACCTTTGCACCTTGAATATTCAAACACAGAACATCAACCTCCGGATTATGTCAGAAACCAAGAAAATTTCCACAGCACTTATCTCAGTGTTCCACAAAGACGGTCTTGACCGAATACTCTCGCTCCTCCACGCCAACGGCGTCAAATTCCTCTCCACAGGCGGCACCCGCCAGTTTATCGAATCACTTGGCTATGAATGTGACGCTGTTGAAGACCTCACCTCCTACCCCTCTATTCTCGGCGGCAGAGTGAAGACCCTTCACCCCAAAGTGTTTGGCGGTATTCTTGGCCGCAGAGATATGGACTCCGACCTTGACAAGATGCGTCAGTACGAAATTCCGGAGATCGACCTTGTGATAGTTGACCTTTATCCTTTTGAGCAGACCGTGGCTTCCGGAGCCTCCCACGCCGACATCATTGAGAAGATAGACATAGGCGGTATTTCGCTCATCCGCGCCGCCGCCAAGAATTATGCCCATGTGGCTATAGTGGCATCCAAGGCCCAGTATGAGCCTTTTGCCGAGATGCTGGAGCGCCACAACGACGCCGCCACCACTCTGGACGAAAGATTGTGGCTCGCTAAAGAGGCATTTGCAGTGTCGTCGGGCTACGACTCCCATATCTTCAACTATTTCGATGCCAACGAAGGCCCCTCGGCCCTGCGCCTTGCCCTTGACCACAAAAAAGCGTTGCGCTACGGCGAGAATCCCCACCAGCAGGGTACATTCTTCGGCGATTTCGACAAGATATTCACCCAGCTTCACGGCAAAGAGATTTCCTACAACAATCTTCTTGACATCGATGCGGCCGTGAGCCTGATGGCCGAATTCACCGACCCGACATTCGCAGTGCTCAAGCACAACAATGCCTGCGGCCTTGCCACCCGCTCCACCATCCTTGAAGCTTGGAAAGATGCCCTTGCCGGCGACCCCGTGTCGGCCTTCGGCGGAGTGCTGATTGCCAACCGCGCCATTGACGCCGCTACAGCCGAGGAGATCAACAAGATATTTTTTGAAGTAATCATAGCTCCCGAATACACCGACGATGCGCTCGCTGTGCTTCAGCAGAAGAAAAACCGCATCATCCTCATTCAGAAGCAGCAGCTTGACACTACCATGCAGGTGCGCACCATCCTCAACGGCGCTCTCATGCAGCAGCGCGACCTGAAGGTGGAAACAGCCGACGACCTCACCTCCGTCACCACACTTTCCCCTTCCACAGAACAAGTGACCGACCTGCTCTTTGCCAACAGAATTGTGAAGCACTCCAAGAGCAACGCCATTGTGCTTGCCAAAAACGGACAGCTTATGGCAAGCGGCGTTGGTCAGACAAGCCGCGTGGATGCCCTCAAGCAGGCCATCGCCAAGGCTCTGTCGTTTGGCTTTGACCTCAATGGCGCAGTGATGGCGTCAGATGCCTTCTTCCCGTTTGCCGACTGTGTGCAGATAGCCCACGAAGCCGGCATCAACGCTGTGATACAGCCCGGCGGCTCCATCCGCGACAACGACTCCATTGCCTATTGCAATGAGAACAATGTGACCATGGTGACCACCGGCATCCGTCATTTCAAACACTAATCCCGAATTATATCAACAATGGGTATCTTTTCATTAACCAAAGAAATTTCTGTGGATCTTGGCACTGCCAACACCCTCATCATCCATAACGACAAGATCATCATCGACGAGCCCTCGATTGTGGCCATTGATGTGCGCACCGGCAAGATGATTGCCGTGGGCAAGGAAGCACAGCGCATGTGGGGCCGCGAGCCCGAAGGAATCCGCTGCGTGCGTCCGCTGCGCAAAGGTGTGATTGCCGACTTCAACGCCGCCGAAATGATGATTCGCGGCCTCATCGGCAAAGCGTCCAGCAAAAACAAATGGTTCAGCCCCTCGATGCGTATGGTGGTGGGCATCCCCTCCGGCTCCACCGAGGTGGAGATCCGTGCCGTGCGCGACTCTTCGGAGCACGCCGGAGGCCGTGATGTGTATATGATTTACGAGCCTATGGCAGCTGCCCTCGGTATCGGCCTCGATGTTGTGGCCCCGGAAGGCAACATGATTGTTGACATAGGCGGCGGTACAACGGAGATTGCCGTGATTTCGCTTGGCGGCATCGTGTCCAACAAGAGCATCCAGATAGCCGGTGACGACCTCACCGCCGACATCATGGAGCACATGAAGCGCGTTCACAATGTGCGCGTGGGCAACCGCACCGCTGAACTTATCAAGATCAATGTCGGCTCTGCCCTCACCGAGCTTGAGGAGGCCCCCGAAGATTATATAGTTCACGGTCCCAACCAGATGACAGCTCTCCCGATGGAGGTGCAGGTGTCGTATCAGGAGATTTCCCACTGCATCGAGAAATCCATCTCCAAGATTGAGGCATCCGTGCTCGCCGCCCTTGAGCAGACTCCACCGGAACTGTATGCCGACATTGTGCGCAACGGTATCTATCTTGCCGGCGGCGGTGCTCTTCTTCGCGGACTTGACAAACGCCTTACCGACAAAATCGGTATCCAGTTCCATGTAGCCGAGGATCCCCTCAAGGCCGTGGCTAAAGGCACCGGCGTGGCCCTCAAGAACATTGACAAGTTCAAGTTCCTCATCCGCTGATAGGTGCGCAATCTGATCAACTTCCTCATACGCTTTTCGTCATGGATTCTATTTATAGTATATGTGACGATAAGCTGTGTGTTGCTTTTTCAGAACAACCCCTATCAACATTCCTTGTATCTGTCATCGGCCAACGCCGTCAGCACATCGCTGTATGAAGCGACCAACTCGGTGACATCCTACTTCAACCTCCGCGACATCAACGAGGACCTTACCCACCGCAACGCCCAGCTTGAGAGTCAGGTTCTGGCGCTCAAAGCGCAAATCAACACCTACAAAATTGCTGAATACGCTGCCACAGTGCCTGTTGACTCTTCTCTTGCGCGCTATGAGTTCATAATTGCCCATGTAATCAACAACAGCGTCCATCGTCCCCACAACTATATAACCCTCGACCGCGGATATCTTGACGGCATCAACGAGGAGATGGGTGTGGTGAACGAGAACGGCGTGGTGGGCATCGTCAACAAAGTGGGTCCCCATTCGGCCCGCGTCATATCACTGCTCAACAATTATCTGCGCGTGTCGGCTAAGGTGCGCGGCGGAGAGCAGGTGGGCTCGCTCGTGTGGGACGGTGCATCGCCATCCGAGGCAGTACTTGAGGAGCTTCCGCGCCATGCAGTGTTTGAGGTTGGCGACACTGTTGTGACCAGCGGCTATTCCACAGTGTTTCCTGAAGGAGTGCCGGTTGGCGTGGTCACAAAAGCACTCAAGGACTATGATGAAAACTTCTTTGCACTCCGGGTGCGGCTATTCACTGACTTCACCACCCTGAGCACAGTGCGTGTGGTACGTGACAATCTCAAGCCCGAGCTGTTGGAAGTGGAAAACAACGATGAACCACAAAGCAAATATTGACGCCAAGGTATGACAAAAAATTCGCTACAGCTGCTGTTGCTGACACTGATTCTTATCCTCGCGCAGGTGATTGTGCTCAATCACGTGTGTCTGTGTGGTGTGGCAGTGCCTATGGCGTTCATCTATGTCATCCTCAGGCTCCCGCTCACCCTCCATATCAACTATGTGCTCACGTTCAGCTTCCTGCTCGGACTGACAGTTGACATATTTTCCGACACTCAAGGGATGAACGCGCTATGCTGCACAATAGCGGCGGCGTTGAGGAAACCGGTGCTGAGACTGTATGTGGTACGCGAGGATGAGCTTGGCGAGCTCATGCCATCCATGCGCTCGCTCGGCACGGCGGCATATATCAAATATGCTGTTACCATGTCGCTCATCTACTGCACATTGATATTTGTCATAGAGTCATTCTCTGTTTTCAGCATCGTGATGCTTTTGGCGCGGATTGTGTTCAGCACCGTGCTCACCACACTGCTTTTGGTATGTATTGACTGCATCACTGTGAACCCCAATGAGAAAAGATTATAAATTAGAGAAGCGCAAATATGTGATAGGCGGCTTTATCGTGGTGATAGTGCTGATTTATCTGGTACGCCTCTTCAACCTGCAGGTTCTGGACAACAGCTACAAGGATGAGGCCGACTCCAACGCATTTCTGCGTAAGGCCATCTACCCCTCCCGTGGCATAATATATGACCGCAACGGCGAGGTGGTGGTGTTCAATCGCCCTGCCTACGACATCATGCTGATTCCCCGCGATGTGCAGCCGTTTGACACCCTTGACCTATGCCGCACGCTCGGTATCACACCCGAAAAACTCAAAAAGCGATTTGCCGACATGCGCGACAAGCGGCTCAATCCCGGCTATTCGTCCTACTCACCGCAAACACTGATGACCCACCTGTCAGCCGAAGATTACGGACGATTGCAAGAAAAAATGTACCGCTATCCGGGATTTTTCATCCAAAAACGTATCCTCCGCGAGTACAACTATCATTGCGCAGCCAATGTGCTCGGCGACATCCGCGAGGTGTCACAGCGAGATATTGACAACGACCCCTACTATTCCCGTGGCGACTATACCGGCGACCTCGGCGTGGAGAAAAGCTACGAGAAATTTCTGCGCGGACACAAAGGCGAGGAAATCCTCATCCGCGATGCCCTCGGGCAGATACAGGGACGATATGAGAACGGTGCCCACGACAAAGCCGCTATATCAGGCAAGAATCTCAAACTCAGCATCGACATAGGCCTACAGCAGTATGCCGAAAGCCTGATGGTCAACAAAATCGGAGCCGTAGTGGCCATAGAGCCTGCCACAGGCGAGGTTCTTGCCCTTGTCAGCAGTCCCACCTACGACCCCTCGCTCCTTGTTGGCCGCGAGCGCGGCAACAACTACGCCGCACTCAACCGCAACCCGCTCAAGCCGCTCTACGACCGCTCCATCATGGGCGTATATCCCCCGGGCTCCACATTCAAGCCAGGTCAGGGCTTGATACTCCTTGAGGAAGGAATCATCGGCCTCGGCACACCGTTTCCCTGCTATAATGGATACATAAGCGGACGCCTCAAAGTGGGGTGTCACGGACATGCCTCGCCCATCACCCTCAAACCCGCATTGCAGACATCATGCAATGCATTCTTCTGCTGGGGATTGAAAAATATGATTGACAGCCGCGCACGTTACAAATCGGCCGCCGATGCTTTCGAAGTGTGGAAAACGCATCTTGTAGAGCTTGGCTACGGGTACAAACTCGGAATAGATATGCCCGGCGAAAGCCGCGGTTTCATCCCAAATGCCAAATTCTACAATAAAGTGTATGGCGAAGGCCACTGGAGCGCCAACACCATCATATCCGTAGCCATTGGCCAGGGAGAGATTCTCGCCACACCGTTGCAGATCGCCAACCTCGGAGCCACTATAGCCAACCGCGGATGGTTCATCACTCCCCATGTGGTCAAGGAGATAGAAGACACTGTGATAGATGCCAAATACACCGAAAAGCACCGGCCCAACATCAGCACGCAGCATTTCAACTCCGTGGCCGAAGGGATGCGCATGGCTGTTACCGGAGGTACCTGCCGCCTTGCCAACCTACCCGACATTGAGGTGTGCGGCAAAACCGGCACCGCTCAGAATCCCCATGGACGCGACCACTCCGTGTTTCTCGGGTTCGCCCCCTACCACGACCCCAAGATAGCGATTTGCGTGTATGTGGAGAATGCCGGATTCGGAGCCACATTCGGCGTGCCTATCGGCAGTCTTCTCATTGAAAAATATCTCACCGGCACCATTGCCGAAAACCGTAAGCATATCGAAACCCGGATGCTCACATCAAACACCATAATCTACAGTGGAGTCAAGAAGCACTAATTCATCTCTGATACTCAATGTTGACTGGTTCACAATCATCCTCTACATGGTGCTTGTGATTGCAGGTATATTCAGCATATATGCCGCCAGCTACGACTTCGACAACGCCTCGATCATGAGCGCCACCGAATTTTCGGGCAAACAGATACGATGGATTGGGATGGCATTCGTGCTGGCCCTTGTGCTGCTGCTGTTCGACTCCAGGATGTATGAGGCATACGCCTACCCGATATATATAGTGGTGATGCTGATACTGTTGGTCACCATCTTCGTGGCTCCTGACATCAAAGGCTCGCATTCATGGCTCGTGCTCGGTCCGCTCCGCTTCCAGCCTGCGGAGTTCGGAAAATTCGCCACCGCCTTGTGTCTTGCAAAGATTTTCAGCGGCTACAATTTCAAGCTCAACGCCTCGAGAAACAACTATTTCCGGGTGCTGTTTGTCATCATCCTCCCGATGCTGCTGATTATAGCGCAGAAAGAGACAGGCTCGGCACTCGCCTACTCGGCATTGTTCTTCGTGCTCTACCGCGAGGGGATGAGCGGCCTCGTGCTGATGGCTGCGGCCTGCGCGGTGGTGTTTTTCGTGGTGGCGGTGAAATACACCTCCACCATCTATCTCGGATTGCCGGCCGGCGAAGTAGCAGTGTTTCTGATGATAATGTGCATAATGGTGGGGCTCCTCGCCATCTACTGCAAGCATCTCACAGCGGCGAGGAATGTGGCTATATGGTATATCTCCACATTTACCATCGTTGCCATTCTCGACGCCTGCGGCATCCCGGTGCCGGGACTCATCTATTTTCTGTCGGCCATTGTGGTGGCCTGCGGCTACTGCATGCTCCTCACCGTCCGCTCCCAGGCACGCAAACTGTGGATCACCATCGGAGCCACGGTGGCCTCAGTGGTGTTTCTGTTCTCGGTCAACTATGCGTTTGACTCTATCCTCCAGCCCCACCAGCAGCAGCGCATCAAGGTGACCCTCGGCATCGTTGACGATCCCCTCGGCAAAGGGTACAATGTCAACCAGTCGCGCATAGCCATCGGGTCCGGAGGGTTGGCCGGCAAAGGGTTTCTCAACGGCACACAGACCAAACTCAAATATGTGCCCGAGCAGCACACCGACTTCATATTCTGCACCATTGGCGAAGAGCAGGGATTCATAGGCTCATCCCTGGTTCTGATACTCTTCCTCGGTCTCATACTCCGGGTGATGCACATAGCCGAGCGTCAGCCCACTGTGTTCGGGCGTGTATATGGCTACAGCGTGGCCTCGTACTTCATCTTCCATCTTGCCATCAATGTGGGGATGGTGATAGGGTTGTGCCCTGTGATAGGCATCCCGCTGCCGTTCTTCAGCTACGGCGGCTCATCGCTATGGAGCTTCACGTTCCTGCTGTTCATTCTGCTCCGCATCGATGCCTCGCGCCGTGAGCATCTCTCCTATTAACTATTTTTTTTTTGCATCCCTCACCTGCAAATATTAACTTTGCATCATGCAGCAAGTATTGGAAACAGTTTTCACCGGACTGCTCATAGGCGTGTTCATATCGGCCCCGATGGGACCGATAGGGATGCTTGTGATTCAGCGCACGCTCTACAAGGGGCGCATGCCTGCATTCTTCACCGGACTGGGAGCAGCTCTTTCCGACCTCATCTACTGCCTGCTCACCGGCCTCGGCCTGTCGTTTGTCACCGATTTCATCCAGAGCCATCAGGCCGTTCTTCAGATTCTCGGCTCCGTGGTGCTGATAATCTACGGCATCTACCTGTTCCGCAGCAATCCCTCGCGCTCGCTCAAGCCCGCAGCCCAAGCCGCCAACACATATTGGCGCGATTTCGGCACCGGGTTTCTTTTCACAGTGTCCAACCCCCTTATCCTCTTCTTCATCATCGGGCTTTTCGCCCGGTTCAACTTCATGGACACCTCCTACCACTATTATCACTACATCACCGGGTATGTAGGCATCATCCTCGGAGCCATCGCCTGGTGGTTTATAATCACATATCTGGTCAACAAGCTTCGCGCCCACTTCAACGTGCGCTCTCTGTGGCTCATCAACCGCATCATAGCGGTGTTGCTGAGCATCATGGCACTCGTTGGCCTCTTCACAGCTGTCAAATCTTTAATACAACCTTGAATATGACCTCTCAACCCAAATCACTTTCCGTGCCCTACCTGCCCGAGCTCGACAATGTGGATCTCGAAACAGTTGGTAAAATCCTTGATGAAAAAGGCACCAAGAGATCTATCGACACTCTCAACTGGAAGGAGCAATTCCCCTATCATCCGCTCACCTCATTTTCCATTGCCCATTCCGGCACACATATCTATATAGAGTTTTTTGTGCGCTGCAACTATCTTCGCGCCGTCAACTACACCAACAACTCTCCTGTTCATCAGGACTCATGCGTGGAGTTTTTCGTAGCGCCCGAAGGCCGTCAGCCGTACTACAATTTTGAGATGAACTGCATCGGCACCCTCCACGCCGCCTGCCGCATGGACCGCCATAATGGCACACCGCTCACCGATGAGCAGCTCGCCACCGTGCGTCGCTACGCCTCCTGCGGCACACGCCCGTTTGAGGAACTTGAAGGAATGTTTTCCTGGAGCGTGGTGATGGCAATTCCGCTCGAGCTTATCGGCCTCAAATACGAGGGAACCCCCATCACTATCCATGGCAATTTCTACAAATGTGCCGACCTGACATCATCGCCCCATTTCCTCACATGGTCGCCTATCGACACTCCCGAGCCTGATTATCACCGTCCTGAGTTCTTTGGCGAAATCACCCTTGAATAATAAAATTCAAAAAATATCTTAAAAATTGCCTTGCACTATTGCACAGTTCAAATTTTCGTAATACCTTTGCATCGTCAAAAGGAGATTTGACCGCCGCGAGGCGAAAAGATGGCGATTTAGTGTAGTGGCCTAGCACGCCACCCTCTCACGGTGGAGACCAGGGTTCGATTCCCTGATTCGCTACACAACAAGCTGCATTGCTTATTCCGATAAGCAATGCAGTTTTTTTGTTGGGGGGATGGGTGGGTAAAGATAAGTCGGATAAATCGGATAAATCATATAAGTCCTATAAGATTTTTGCTTATATTTGCATAAAACTACAGCATGAACAGCAAGTTCCTTATCGCGGCTGCTTCGTCGGGCAGCGGTAAAACCACACTCACTCTCGGATTGCTGCGCTCGTTGAGCGGCAGAGGATGGTCTGTGGCTCCATTCAAATGCGGACCGGACTACATCGACCCTCTGTGGCACAAAACGGCCTCAGGCTCGCAGAGCATCAATCTTGATCTGTTCATGAGCTCGGAGCAACATGTGGCCACGCTTTTCTCACGCTTCTCAGCCAACAAGGATGTGAGTGTGGTAGAGGGTGTGATGGGGATGTTTGACGGCTTCCATAAAATGCAAGGCAGCTCCGCCCATATAGCGCAGATAATAGATGCGCCGGTGGTGCTTCTGGTCAATGCTGCCTCGACGGCCTACTCCGTCGCCGCCACCATCCATGGGTTCAAATCATTCTGCAAAGATGTGAAGTTGGCCGGAGTGGTGTTCAACCGCGTGGCTTCCCCCTCGCATTTCTCATTTCTCAAAGATGCGTGCGCATATGCCGGGGTGCCGTGTTTCGGCTACATCCCACGCTTGCCTCAAATTGAGATGCCATCGCGCTACCTTGGACTAAGCATTGAATCGCAACAGTCAATGAACAGTTTCATATCCATGGCAGCAGAGGCTGTGGAGAGCTATGTGGATGTGGATGCACTGCTGACCGCTACCCAATACAGTCCGGCACCCGTAGAAATCAACCGAGCCACAAAATCGGACAGACAGCTGACAGTGGCCGTGGCCCGCGATGATGCTTTCAACTTCATCTATCCGGCCAACATACTGTCGCTCACTGAGAGCCCACGCTACAATGTGACTGTGAAATATTTCTCTCCGCTTAATGACTGCGCGATTCCTCTGTGCGACATTCTATATCTTCCCGGCGGGTACCCTGAACTTTATGCCCACGAACTTGAGGCCAACAGCTCCATGCGCCGGAGCATCAAGGAATTTGCTGAGAACGGAGGCAGAGTATTTGCCGAGTGTGGCGGGATGATGTATCTCACGCAAGCGATTGACAGCCACAAGCTATGCGGAGTGCTCCCGCTTGAGGCCACCATGGAGGGCGCCAGACTGTCGCTCGGCTACCGAAAAATTGAGATTGACGGCAACGAATGGCGAGGTCATGAGTTTCACTACTCGCATCTCACCAACCCTGCGGCACTCCCCTCCTGCGGCACACAATATTCCGCATCCGGCAAGCAAGTGTCCACACCGGTGTACCGCTATAAAAATGTGATTGCCGGCTACACCCACCTGTATTGGGGTGACAAAGATTTTTTTGACCTATGGCAGATTTGAAAATATACACCCGCACCGGCGACCGTGGCACAACTGCTCTACATGGAGCCATGAGGGTACCGAAAACCGACATACGCATCGAGGCCATCGGTTCGCTCGACGAGCTGAATGTGGCCATCGGCATAGCCCGCTCGTTCTTGGACGACAACTCGCCATGGCAAGCCGAATTGAAGCAGATTCAGCTTACGCTGATGACTGTGATGAGCCGGGTGGCTACAGTGAGCAGCAAGCGCGATGAAAACCCCAACGCACTGCCACCCACCATGGTGGAGGATGCGGAGATTCTTATTGACCGTATCAACCAACTGTGTGGCAAGCCGGAATATTTTCTGCTCCCCGGAGGCAACAAGCCATCGGCATTTCTTCATCAGGCCCGTGTGGCTGCCCGCAGAGCCGAACGCTGTCTTTGGCAACTCAATGAACTCGACCCGGTGGAACCGGCCGTGCTGTGTTGGGTCAACCGGCTCAGCGACCTGTTTTTCGTCATGGCCCGCCATGAACTTATGACCGACAACCGCGAGCCGGAACATTGGCAGTTATTCTCCTACAAACGAACCCGAAAATGAAACATCTCCATCCTGTTATGCTTGCCGGCACCGGCAGCGATGTGGGCAAAAGCATCATAGCCACCGGATTATGCCGCATATTCTCCGACGACGGCTACCATCCGGCTCCGTTCAAGGCTCAAAACATGGCACTTAATTCCTACGCTACGCCCGACGGCAAAGAGATTGGCAGAGCACAGGCAGTTCAGGCTGAGGCTGCCCGCGTGGAGTGTCATACCGACATGAACCCCCTGCTGCTCAAGCCCTCAAGCGACAAAACATCGCAGGTGGTGCTCAATGGTGTGCCTATCGGCAACCGCGATGCCTACGACTATTTCCGCACTCAGGGACGCGAGACGCTGCGCGCCGCTGTCCATGAGGCATTCGACCGCCTCGCCGCCCGGTTCAACCCCATAGTGATGGAAGGTGCCGGAAGTATTGCCGAACTGAATCTCAAAGAGACCGACCTTGTGAATATGTCTATGGCACGATATGCCGATGCCGATGTGATACTGGTGGCTGATATTGACCGTGGAGGTGTGTTTGCAAGCGTTTACGGAAGCATAATGCTCCAATCCCCGGACGACCGCAAGCGAATCAAAGGAGTGATTGTAAACAAATTCCGTGGCGATATGCGGCTATTCGACTCTGGTCGCAAGCTGATGGAGGAGATATGCGGTGTACCGGTGCTCGGCGTGGTTCCGTTCCTTAACGATGTGCATATCGAGGAGGAAGACTCGGTGTCGCTCGCATCAAAGCAGAACACTGCATCCGCGGATGGCAGGGTCAATGTGGGTGTGGTAAGACTAAGCCACATCTCCAATTTCACCGACTTCAATGTGCTTGAAAAGGATCCGCGGGTGAATCTGTTCTACACCAACAATGTGGCCGAACTCACCAATGCCGACATCATAATTCTCCCCGGCAGCAAATCCACCATCGCCGACCTCCGCGACATCAAAAACAATGGCGTGGCCGCAGCCATCCTCAAGGCCCACCGCAGAGGGTGCGCAGTGGTGGGTATATGCGGCGGCTACCAGATGATGGGCAGAGAAGTACGTGACCCGGAAGGAGTGGAAGGTGCCCCCGGGAGCATCGCCGGACTCGGACTGCTTCCTGCAGTCACCACACTCACAGCCACGAAAGTTACAAGGCAGGTGGAGTTTGTACACAACGGCTCAACGTGCCATGGCTACGAAATCCACGTGGGCCGCACCGACATCAGCGGAGCAGCGCCATTCACCACCATCAACGGCGATATCCCCACACCCGACGGATGCATTGTATCCACCGGATGCTGGGGCTCATATATCCACGGAGTGCTTGACAACCCAGCTGTTGTGGATTCGCTTCTGCAACCTTACCTTTCCGGGCGGCAAGCAGAGTCGCAATTCGATTATTCGCAATACAAACAGGAGCAGTACAATCTTCTTGCGCAAGAGCTGCGCAAATATATAGATATAGACGCTCTGTATAAAATTATGGGGAGAGATGATTGAAGGACACGGCGACGATTTGTATAAATATCACAACTCCATCCGGCATAATTTCAGCTCCAATATCTTTGCGCGGGTTGACCATTCAGGGCTGCTGCAACACCTTGCGGAGCGTGGCAATGACATCCTCCACTACCCCGAGCCACGGTGTCTGTCGCTGGAGCGTAAACTGGCTCAGGAAGCCGGCATTGACCCCGGCAAAGTGCTTGTGACAAGCGGAGCCACGGAGTGCATCTACCTGATAGCACAGATGATACGCGGAGGCAAAGCCACCATTGTGGCACCTGCCTTCCGCGAATATGAGGACGCCTGTCAGCTCAATTCCATCACAGTAGAGTGGTGCCGATCGCTCAGCGAGGCAATGGCCACAGACTCTGATGCAGTGTGGATATGCAACCCTGCCAACCCCACCGGCGAAGTCACTCCGGCAGAACAGCTTGAGGCCGCAATCCAATCCTCGCCCCACACCCTGTTTGTGGTGGACCAGGCATACGCCGACTATACATCCATGGAGGTGCTATCGCCTTCACTTGCAGAACGATTCAACAACCTCATCATTCTCTCCTCGCTCACCAAACGGTTTGCAGTGCCGGGATTGAGAATCGGGTATGCCATAGGATGCGTGGACCGCGTGGCTCAATATCTGCGCCCATGGAGCGTGAGCAGCGTTGCTCTAATTGCCGCCCACTATCTACTTGAGCATAAGGAGGATTATGCCATTGATGCGGCATTGCTCCACAATGAGGCTCTGCGCATGGCCGTGGAGTTTGAGAAACTCGGCATCAAGGTGTTCCCAACCGATTGCAACTTCATACTCTGCTCTCTGCCACACGGCTCCGCAGCCCAACTCAAACAGTGGCTTGTGGAGAACCATGGAATCCTCATCCGCGATGCCTCCAACTTCCATTTCCTTGACCAATCCCACTTCCGCGTGGCCGCACAGACCCCGGAGGAGAACAATCTGCTTATTAAAGCTTTAGAACAATGGATATCTGCATAGCCTTACTCCCGCTAATGACAGGATGGTGCCTCGACCTGCTGTATGGCGACCCATGCTGTTTGCCCCACCCGATAGTGTGGTTTGGCAAAATAATATCCATCTGCGAGCGGAAGCTCAATCGAGGAGCTCATCGCGTGGCCAAAGGCGCAATAGTGGCGGTGGGACTGATTGCCGGAGTTTTCGCCATCACTGCCTTGCTGCTCGGAGTTCTTGACCCATGGCCATGGGCCAAGATAGCGGTGGAGAGTGTGTTGGTGTTCTACTGTCTCGCCGGCACCACCCTTGCAAAAGAGGTGAGGATGGTGTTTGAGGCTTGCGACAGATCGCTTGCAGAAGGACGCAGGCAAGTGGCCCGCATCGTGGGGCGCGACACTTCCGGGTTGTCCATCAATGAGGTACGCACCGCCGCGCTTGAAACTTTAGCTGAAAACCTTAGCGACGGTGTCATCGCACCGCTGTTCTGGTATGCCCTGTTGGGCGTTCCGGGGATGCTGGCCTACAAGATGGTCAACACCCTCGACTCCATGCTCGGATATAAGTCTCCCCGCTACCTGCAGTTCGGGCGATGGGCCGCGAAAATCGACGATGTAGCCAACTTCATTCCGGCTCGTCTCACCGCACTGCTGATGCTGTTGGGTGCCGGGAAGCTCAACCTGATAGGATTTGTGAGGAGATTCGGACATGAACATGCGAGCCCCAACTCCGGGTGGCCCGAGGCAGCATTAGCCGGCATCCTCAACTGCCGTTTCGGTGGTACGCACTCCTATTTCGGAGAAGATGTGTACAAACCATATATCGGCACCGTTGACCGTCCTTTGACCACCGATGATATGAAACGGGCAATCAGAGTGAACCGCGCTGCGGAACTCATTGCAGTGACGATTGTTCTCGCAGTCAGATTATTGTGGTGAACATCCCCCCGTATGGCGGCTGCTTGCTGAACACATTTTCAATCGTTGCCGCCCCGGTGAGCAGCAATGTGTGCACCATTATGCCGCCGTGGGTGAAAAGAAGCGCCTCATCGTAAGGCATCTGCCGAAGTTCCGATAGAAATTGCGCCAACCGCTCCTGTTGCTGCTGCGAGGACTCTCCGCCTGTGGCCGCTACATGAAACCAATCGGCATACCACAGATCAAGCCGCGGATCGGAAATCTCATCCCACCGCTGCATCTCCCACTCGCCGAAATTCATCTCCATAAGCCGAGAATCGCGCACCGCATTGCCATAACCACAATATTCGGCAAGTCTCACACAGCGCGACAAAGGCGATGTGAACACAGCATCAAACCGCTTGCCACCCAACCGCAACCGTACTTCCTCGGCCTCCTCTGCGAAAGTGGCTCTGAGCCCTACATCCGTCCGGCCGTAGCACACTCCCAGCGGCACATCCACCGATGTATGTCGCACAAGCGTAAGGTTCATGATATCAAGGTGAAAGTGACAGCTATGGCGAGCCACATGCTCAGCTCACATATCAAGAATGTGGCACCGCAGCAATCACCGGTATAACCCCGGATTTTCCGCTTCATATAGGCGAACAGCAACGGAGCCACCACCACAGGGGCTATGGCGGCTGTCTGATACACCCATGGCAGCAGCAACAGCGGCAATGCGCCGCCAACACATCCGGCAATTACCCCTCCGGGCGATACCTTATTATATACAGTGTGGTTTTTAGCCTCCTGCTCAGTGCGGGCATACGGCAGAAAATTCACAATATTAGAAGCTGCGAATTTGCTCCACGAATCGCAAGCCACCATTGCGCAGCAAACCACTCCCACAGGCATAGAGGAAATGACGCACACCAGCAGTATGTAATAAACCACCAGCGCAAGCACTCCATAGGTGCCTATATGGGAATCCTTCATTATGGCCAGGATACGCTGACGGTCGGTGCCACCGCCAAACCCGTCAAAAAAATCCGCCAACCCATCCTCATGCAATGCGCCGGTGACAAGCAGACGCGCCACCAGGGCCAAAACTGCCGCACAGCTCACCGGAAGCACAAACGATGCGAGATAAAACACCCCGGCCATGATCCCTCCGGTGAGCCATCCCACAAAAGGCCAATAGCGCACCACATTGCGATACATCTCTGCAGGCACATCGCCAAGCCGCCAGAACGGAAGGCGAGTGAAGAATATCAGGGCGGCGAGAATCTGCTTCATCAGAAATATTTGGTGACACCCACCGCACTGAAGCGGTCCATTTCGTTAATCATATTCACAGCCGACACCAATATCGGATAGGCACACACGGCACCGGACCCCTCGCCAAGGCGCAGGTCAAGATGAAGTATAGCCTTGACACCAAGCGAGTCAAGCAGCAGTTTATGTCCGCTTTCATCGCCACAATGACCAAACACAGCATACTCCATCACAGCCGGATAGAAATGCGCAGCCGCAGCCATGCAGGCTGTCATGATGAATCCGTCAACAATCACGAGCATCTTGAGCTCGGCAGCCTTTAACATTCCGCCAACGGCCATAGCCAGTTCATATCCTCCGAACCATTGGAGCCGCTGCTCCACGCTATCTCCGCCGCCATAATTGTCCCATGCCCGAGTGAGGATGTCAAGCTTATGGTTGACACCGGCGTTGTTCAACCCCGCCCCTGCGCCGATGCATTGTGACAGCGGTATCCCGGTGAGGATATGCATCCACATCGAGGAGGGGGAAGTGTTGCCGCTTCCCATCTCGCCGAAGCTCACCACATTGCATCCGTTGCTATGCACCATCTCCACCACTTCGGCACCGCGCTCCATACACAGGTCCCATTCCTCGGGGGTGATGGCAGCCTGATAGAGGAAATTGCGCGTTCCGCGACGCACTTTCTTGTCAATCACGCCACTGTTGGCAGGTATATCGTAGTCCACACCCGCATCCACAAGCACAAGGTTGAATCCATGCTGCTGACACAGGAAATTAATCCCGGCACCACCGTGGGAGAAATGGCTCAACTGCTGCCATGTCACTTCTTTGGGCGACACACTCACCCCTTCGTCGAGTATGCCATGGTCGGCAGCGAAGAGGATATTGGTGGGGTTGGACAATTTCGGGTCGAGCGACTGCTGCACAAGCCCTATCTTAATCGCTAACTCCTCAAGTCGTCCGAGTGACCCTTTCGGTTTGGTGAGGTCATCCACTTTCTCAATGAGCTGCGGAAGGATTGACCTGTCGGGTGAAATGATATTGAACTGTTTCATGACTATTTGATTCTTAAAGGCACGCCGCTCACAAGCATATACATCTCGCTGGCCTCTGCGGCCACGATCTGATTCACCATACCCTGAAGGTCGGTGAATTTACGCTGCAGCGGGTTGGCACTTATTCCCCCGAGCCCTATCTCATTGGTCACCGCTATTATATCCAGCGGTTTATCGGCGAGCGTGCGCCACTCGACGCGAAACCGTTCTATGGCGCGGGGCAGATCTTCATTTTCATCAAAAAGGATATTTGTGGCCCACATTGTCAGGCAGTCAAGCAGCACAGTGCCTGATTCCAAAGGCAGATTGCCCGGGGCGAGAGGAGCCTCATGGTTGGTCCACATGGAGCCCCGGCGTTGCTGATGGGCCTCCACACGCGCCCTCATCTCATTGTCAAAAATGCGTGCCGTGGCTATATACACCGGTGAGGCACACCGGTGCAGGGTGAGCTGTTCGGCAAACGCGCTCTTTCCGGAGCGTTGTCCGCCGGTGACAAGTGTGATACTGTTGGCCATTTGTAACTGCAAAAATAGGCAATTCTTTTTGAAAATTCGTAATTTTGCCGCGATGACACCACAATCGCTCATAGATATCACCCACTCGCAACCGCTGATTCTGGTGGTGGTGGACGGTATGCACGAACCACCGCTGCCACAACTCGGAGGGTTAACGCCATGTGAAGCAGCGCGATGTGAGCATATTCTGAGCATGAAGCGTGATGAGATTTGCCTCACACCCCGCGGCATGGATGCGAGCACCGATGTGGCCCTGCTCACTTTGCTGGGGTATGATGCAGCAGCTGCCGGTTGCTGCCGTGCGCCGTTGGAGGCTATTGGATGCGGCATCAGCGTGGGAGCCAACGACACCGTGCTGAGATGCAACCTTGTGACGATTCGCCAAGGAATGATTGTGAGCCATTGCGGCGAGAATCTCAGCAAGGAGAATGCCCTGAACATCGTCAACCTCCTCAATGGTTATTTCGCCTTGCCAAACATGAGGTTTTATCACGGCAACGGGTTTCGCGCACTGCTTAAAATTCGCGGTCTTGAAACTCTCCCTGCAAGTACTCCCCCACACGACATTCTCAACAAACCGTTTCTCGATCATATTATTACCGACCATAATCTGGCCAACCTGATCCTGAAGGCCAACATCAGGCTGTCGCGGCAAAATCTCGGCGCCAACGGGATATGGTTGTGGGGAGCAGGAAGAATCTGCGGGTTCGATCCATTGGGAATTGACGGATGCTGCATCAGCGGCACACCTCTTGTGCGTGGATTGTCTAAAGAGTTGGGTATGAACATCATCAACGTAGATGGTGCGGATGGAACAATGAGCACCAACCTTGCAGGTAAAGCCGAAGCTGCTATCCGAGCCTCTGCACACCACCGCCTTGTGCTTGTGCATGTGGAAGCCTGCGATGAAGCCTCGCACCGCCGCGACATCGAAGGCAAAATAAAGATGCTCCGCAGGGTTGACACAGAACTCGTCAAGCCGCTGCTTGACCATGCCCGGAAAATCGGCGCAACTGTTGCCGTGCTCAGCGACCACGCCACAAGCACCATCTCCGGTAGCCATCTCCCAATCCCCGTCCCCTGCCACCTCTCATGATTTTGGGGTTGTGGAGTGGGATATTCGGGGAATTGTCGTAATTTTGTGGAAAAGAAGTTTATGAGCAAAATCATTATAATAGGCATAGGCCCCGGAAATGAGGGAGAGATGACTCCCGAAGCGTTGCAAGCCATCCAGAGCTGCGATGTGGTGGTGGGGTATAAATACTATTTCCAGTTTATACAACATTTGGTGGCTACTGACACTGAGCTGGTTGACACCGGAATGAAGCAGGAACAAGCCCGGGTGGAAATGGCTTTTGACCTTGCCGCGCAAGGCAAGAATGTGGCCATAATCAGCAGCGGGGATGCCGGAATTTACGGCATGGCACCGCTGGTGTGGGAGATGCGCAAGATGAACCCCGGGTGCGGTGTGGAGATAGAAACAGTACCCGGCATCAGCGCGTTTCAGAAAGCCGCGGCATTGCTTGGTGCGCCAATGGGCCACGATTTCTGCGTGGTGTCGCTCAGCGACCTCCTCACTCCATGGGGTGTGATAGAGAAACGAATATATGCCGCCGCCGAAGCTGACTTTGTGACAGCCATCTACAACCCCAAAAGCAAAGGCCGCTATTGGCAGCTGTATCGGCTGAAAGAGATATTCATGGAGAGCCGCAGTGCCGACACCCCCGTGGGGTATGTCCGTCAGGCCGGCCGCGAGGATGAAAGAGTGATGGTGACCACTCTCGGAGAATTTGACCCGGAGGATGTGGATATGTTCACAGTGGTGATTATCGGTAACTCGCGCACCATGATTTTTGACAATCATATCATCACTCCGCGTGGATATTTCCAGAATCAAAAGAACGGGAACAACAAGATTGGCCAAGCCATAATGACAGAAAGTTTCCGCACCATAGAGCGGGAACTCGTCAATCCAGAGATACCGACCGACACCAAATGGGCGCTGCTTCACGCCATCCACACCACTGCCGACTTCGAGATGGAAAAGATTGTGAGAGTGGACGATAACGCGCTGCAAAAAATCTACACCGCTCTCACCTCCGGCGGCGTGCGCACGATAGTGACAGATGTGACGATGGCCGCTTCGGGCATACGCAAAGGAGCGTTGGAACGGCTTGGTGTTGAGGTGAAATGCTATCTCCACCACCCAAGTGTGCAGGAACTGGCCGAAAAGGAGGGAATCACACGGACCCAAGCCGGTATAAGGCTTGCCGTGAAAGAACATCCCGACGCTTTATATGTGTTTGGCAACGCTCCCACCGCGCTGCTTGAACTGGCTCATTTGATACGCCTCGGCAAAGCGCATCCTTGTGGTATAGTGGCTGCACCTGTGGGATTTGTGCATGTGTGCGAAAGCAAGCATGCCGTGAAGCCGATGGTGGATATCCCCAAAATCATTGTGGAAGGCCGCAAAGGTGGAAGCAACCTGGCTGCAACTCTCACCAACGCCATTCTTTGCTATCCGGATGCCCAACAGTTAAAACCCGGACGCGATGTGTAGCTTCATTGTCATAGGTGTTTCCGACGCACACGAAGTGACTTTCGGTCAGGAACTTGCCGACCGAATCAAAAGAGCGCGGGTGTGCTCGGGAGGCAAACGCCACCATGCACTTGTGGAGCACCTGCTGGCTGAAGATGCTGAATGGATCGATGTAACAGTGCCCCTTGGCGAGGTGTTTGAAAAATATAGGCAGATTGACGGCGAAATAGTGGTGTTCGCTTCCGGCGACCCGCTGTTTTTCGGCTATGCCGCCACCCTCCAACGCGAATTTCCGGATGCAAAAATCGAGGTGCATCCATATTTCAACTCCCTGCAGACACTCGCCCACAGAATGGTGCTCCCATATCAGGAGATGCGATGCGTGTCGCTCACCGGACGGCCATGGCACGATTTCTACACCGCACTTATCAACGGCGAAAGACTTATAGGGGTGCTCACCGACAGAGTGCGCACCCCTCAGACCATAGCCCAAAGAATGCTGGAATACGGTTACAGCAACTATTTAATGACCATAGGCGAAAATCTTGGAAGTCAAACCAATGAAAGAGTTACGACCATCAGTATCGAGGAGGCTTCAAAGATGGAGTTCATGCCGTTGAACTGCGTGATATTGACCCGCACAAGCGAGCGCAAACACCCCTTTGGAATCAGCGATATGGAGTTTGCACACCTCAACGGCCGCGAGAAGATGATTACCAAGATGCCGATACGGCTATTGGCTCTATCAATGCTTGAGACAAACAACCGCAAATCGTTGTGGGACATAGGATTTTGCACCGGGTCAGTGTCGATAGAAGCAAAACTTCAGGCACCCCACCTCTTCATCAACGCCTTTGAGATCCGCAAGGAGTCGAAGAAATTGTTTGAGACCAACACCCGACGGTTCGGCACCCCCGGAATCGATTGCCACATAGGCAACTTCCTGGAGCAGGACCTCTCATCGCTGCCCGCGCCCGATGCCGTGTTCATCGGCGGTCATGGCGGAAAACTCTGCGAAATCGTGGGCAAAATCAAGCAGGTGCTTCAGCCGGGAGGAGTGATAGTATTCAACTCGGTGAGCAAAGCGAGCCTCGACATGTTTGAACAATCAGTGAAAATCAACGGCATGAAAGTTGTGCGCCGGCATACGGTGCAACTTGATGCCTTCAACCCCATAACCGTGATGCAAGCAAAATGAGCACAATAATAATAGCAGTAACACCGGCCGGAAACGCTCTGGCCAAAACCATCAAAACCCAACTGACCGACGCTGAAATAGTGATGCACAGCAGGCTCAGCAGCGAGCAGCTCCTCAACTACACCCACATACTGTTCATAGGAGCCTTAGGTATATGTGTGCGCTCCATATTGCCGATGATCGAGAGCAAATACAGCGACCCTGCGGTGGTGTGCGTGGACTCATCGGGCAAATATGCCATATCAGTGCTATCCGGCCATGTGGGCGGGGCAAACGATTTCGCCCGGCAGGTGGCCTCAATAATAGGCGCACAGCCGGTGATCACCACCCAGAGCGACAACCAGTCGCTGTGGGCGCTCGACACCCTTGCAGCGCAATATGGATGGACCACAGAGTGCACCAAAGAGCAGATGGACAAGGCGATATTCAAGTTTGTCAACGGTATGGACACCGCGCTCATCATGGATGTTAAGGACCGTGGCACCCGCGCACTTGAAAGCTCCCTGCCGCCGAATGTGACTATCTACAACTCTATTGAGGATGTGCCGGAGAAATGCGCGTTGGTAATAGCTGTGACCCATACCATACTGCCCACCGACCGCTTCGTGCTCTACTACCGCCCCAAACTGCTGTCATTAGGTGTGGGATGCCGAAAGATGTGCAACCCCCAAGGAGCTGTGGAACATATCAAAGCACTACTTGAATACAATGGACTCAGCCCGCTGTCAATCAAAGATGTGTGCACCATAGAGCTCAAAAAAGATGAGCCGCTCGTGGATGCTCTCGCCCAAACATTCACCGGCAAAAAAGCAGTGATATACTCCGCTCCCCAACTTGAGAATATAGAGGTGCCCAACCCTTCGGAGAAAGTGAAGGAAGTGACCGGAGTGTGGGGCGTGGCCGAAAGTTGCGCCTTATACAATAGCGGCAACGGGCCGCTGTTGCTGATCAAGCAGAAATGCAAACTGCAGCAGGATGCCGATTTCACAATCGCTGTGGCTATCGACCGGGAGGCTGTAAGAGGAGGACATATCGAGATAGTGGGTGCCGGACCCGGCGATCCGGAACTTGTGTCGGTGCGAGGTGCCAATTTCCTCAAGCAAGCCGATCTGATACTGTATGCCGGTAGCCTCGTGCCACGCGAACTCACATTTTATGCCAAGCCGGGATGCGTGGTCAGGAGCTCAGCTTCGATGAGCCTTGACGAGCAGATGGCTCTGGTGCATGAGTTTTACAACCGCGGACTGCTGATAGTGCGCCTCCACACCGGCGACCCGTGCATTTACGGTGCCATACAGGAGCAGATGGCATATTTCGACAGGCATGGTCTGCGCTATCATATCACCCCGGGGATTTCATCATTTCAGGCTGCCGCCGCTGCTCTCCGCTCGCAATTCACCATCCCTGAAAAGGTGCAGACCATCATTCTCACCCGCGGGGAAGGACGCACCCCGATGCCCGACAAAGAACAACTGCACAAACTGGCGGCCTCACAGAGCACCATGTGCATTTACCTCAGCGCAGCCATTGTGGAAAAGGTGCAGGAGGAGCTGCTTATGGCATATCCGCCCGACACCCCTGTGGCCGCTTGCTACAAACTCACATGGAAAGAGGAGAAGATATATCGCGGCCAGCTGAAGGATCTCGCCAGGATTGTTAAGGAGAACAACCTGACACTCACCACACTGTTGGTGGTGGGCGAAGCTATTGACAACCGCCACGGTTTGTCGAAACTGTATGACCACTCGTTCACTCATCTGTTTCGCGAAGGAAAATGATATTAGTGTTGGGGGGCACCACCGAGGGCCGTAAGGTTGTACAACTGCTTGAACAGGGCGACGGGGAGTATTTCTACTCCACCCTTGGAGACATGCAGACCGTGGAGTGCCACCACGGCACCCATATATCGGGCGCTATGACAGTGGATACGATGCAAAAGTTTTGCAGCGACCATCATATACAACTGATTGTGGATGCGGCGCACCCCTTTGCCTCCAATCTGCACGCCACAGTAGATGCCGTGAGCCGGCAACTCGCACTCCCGGTGGTGCGATATGAGCGCCGCTACCCCTGCCTACCTCATGAGGTGGTGGAATGTGCTGACTATGACGATGCCTGTCGCAAAATGTTTGATGCGGGAGTACAGAAACTTCTCGCTCTCACCGGAGTGCAGACCATCGGCAAACTGCGCGGATTCTGGCAAAAGCGGCCCACTGTGTTCAGGATTCTTGACCGCGAAGAATCGCTTGCCAAAGTGAGGGAACAAGGGTTTGACGAAAGGCGCTTGGTGTTTTACCATCCCGGCAACACCGCCATGCTGCTCGAGCAGACAGGAGCTGATGCGATAGTGACAAAAGAGAGTGGCGAGAGCGGTGGAATGGCCGAGAAACTTGAAGCCGCATTGCATGCCGGAGTGAAAATATTTGTGGTCAAGCGGCCTCCGATGCCTGACAGGTTCATCACCGTCACCGGCAATCATGGGTTGAGGAAAATGGTGGAGAGATATTGCGCCGGATTTTTCAATCTCCGCAGCGGATTCACTACCGGTGCCTGCGCCACAGCCGCGGCCAAAGCAGCCATGCAACTGCTCATCACCGGCGATTATGACCATGAGGTGGCTTTTGAGTTGCCTGATGGCGAAACGATGGCGATGGAAGTGAAGAAAGCGCAACTGCACCACGACTCAGCAACAGCCGTGGTGGTGAAAGATGCGGGCGATGACCCGGATGTGACCAACGGCCGGGAGATCCATGTGAGTGTGAAGAAAAACGATTGCGATGAAATCCGTTTTTTTGGCGGCGAGGGAGTGGGACGCATCACCCTACCCGGCACCGGATTGGCAATCGGCGAGCCAGCCATAAATCCGGTGCCTCGCGCCATGATTTCCAACGAGATACGCTGCATCTACGACGGCGGCGTGGATGTGACCGTCGAAGTGCCCGGGGGTGAGGAACTCGCTGCCAGAACCTTCAATTCAAGAATAGGAATCGAGGGGGGCATATCAATCATTGGCACCACAGGGATTGTGATGCCGTTTTCCCACGAAGCGTTCATTGACGCTATCCGCAAACAGATTGAAGTGGCCATGGCCATCGGAACCGAACGAATTGTGATCAACTCCGGAGCGCGGAGCGAGCGGATTGTCAAGCAGCAGTATCCTAATCTTCCGTCCCAGTCATTCATCCATTACGGCAACGCCATCGGCGAAACCATCAAAGCCGCAGCCGAGCATGGAGTGAAGCGGCTCACCATAGGGATTATGGTGGGTAAAGCGGTAAAACTGGCCGAAGGTCATCTTGACACCCACAGCCACAATGTGACCCTCAACAGGGATTTTTTGTGCCGTATTGCCAAAGAATGCGGATGCTCCGACAGCGCTATCGTGAAGATAAAATCACTCAATATGGCGCGGGAACTATGGAACAGTATCGACCCCCGTGACCGTGACAAACTGATGAACAGAATTGTGGAACTGTGTCATGGATATTGCTCGGAGCTGCTCCCCGGCGGCGAGGTGGAAACGCTACTTATCTCCGATATCGGAGAGGTGGTCTACAGATTCCAGCAATGAAGCGATGGTGGAGTGTGGTTGGCCATTGACAAGATAGCAGTCGTCGGACACCTCCACCAGGATGCCACACTCTTCATCCACAGCAACCAACCCTATGCGCTGCAATGCCTTGCACACCATTGAGCGACGCACCCCCGATCCGGCAACCTGTACCGAGCCGCACCGGTTGCCGCTGATTTTGAACAATCCACTGTCCAAGTCAAACTCCACACCTTCGCGCTTGAAATAGCGGCTGAGCGAGCCGTTCAAAGCCAAATCCTCAGGGCAACCGATAGTGACACCCAGCTGCTTGTCAATGAGCCACACTTCATCTGAAATCTGAAGAGCAAGCTCAAGATCGTGGGTGGACAGAAACACAGTCAGATTCTTTTCACGCGTGAGCCTCAGCAACAGCTGAAAAATCTCCACCTTGCTCGGATAGTCAAGAAACGCTGTGGGCTCGTCAAGAAAAATTATCGGTGTGCATTGGGCCAACGACTTAGCAATCATCACCTTTTGCCGCTCGCCGTCGCTCAGAGTCTGAATCATCCTCTGACCAAGTTCCTGAATATGGACCTGCTCGATAGCCTCGTCAACAATACGCTGGTCCTCATGACTCAGCTTTCCCCAGAACCCGGTATAGGGGCTGCGGCCCAAAGCCACAAGCTCGTGGACTGTCATATTGCTCACCATCAACCGGTCAGTGAGAACCACACCTATTTTGTGTGCCAGCTGCAACGCCGACATGGAGCGAATATCCTCACCTCCTATCATCACCCTGCCCGAGAGCGGCGGCAACATGGACGAGAGTGTTTTGAGCAGCGTGGATTTGCCCGCACCATTGGGACCGAGAAGACAGGTGAACTGCCCGCGCTTCAATGACGCGTTCACATCCTTGGCCACCACTTTTTGGCCATGCTTGGTGCGGTAGCCTGTGGAAAGATGCTCGATGGTAATGGATATGCTGTTGTCGGATGCGATCATAAGGAATGTTTACGTTTGTTGAACAATACCCACATCACCACCGGAGCCCCGACAAGCGCCGTCACGGAGTTGACCGGAAGCGCACCCTCGAATCCCGGCAACCGGGCTATCAGGTTGCAGAGCAATGCCAACGCCCCGCCGGTGAGCATACATCCCGGCAGCAGCACAGCGTGGTTGGAGGTGCGGAACAGCCCGCGGCAGAGATGAGGCACCGCGAGACCGAGAAACACTATCGGACCGCAATAGGCTGTGACAATCGCCACAAGCACTCCCGCCATGGATATCACCGTCAGGCGGGCACGCTTGATGTCGAGGCCGAGATTGCGTGCGTAGGAGTCGCCGAGCAGCAGGAGGTTGCATGTTTTGGTGAGCAGGAAAGTGAGAGGCAAAAGAATGAGCATCAGAATGATGAACACGGTGGTTTGTCCGCCGGAAACGCGAGCGAAACTACCCAATCCCCATATCACGTAGGCTCTGATATCCTCCTCAACGGAAAAGAATTTCAGCACCCCGATCACCGCATTGGCAATGTACCCTATCATCACACCTATGATGAGCAGCGTGACATTGCCATGCACCTTATGCGACACGTATGCTATCACACCCATAATCACCAGCGAACCGCCAATGGCAGCCAATGTCACTGTCACCTCGCCTATCACTCCGAGCTTGCTCAGCGCCACACCCCCGATTGAGCCCGAAAGCAACAGCACAAACGCCACACCCATGCTGGCGCCGCTACTGATGCCGAGCACACTCGGCCCGGCAAGAGGGTTGCGGAACACTGTCTGCATCAGCAAACCGCTAACCGCCAACCCCGCACCGGCCATTATGGCAGTGAGAGCCTGCGGCATGCGCGACTTCAACACAATGTTGCACCATATCGCGTTGTCACAATCGCCGCCAACCAGTATGGTCCACACCTCCTTGACCGGAATCCACACCGACCCGAGCATGAGATTGAGCGCAAGAAGCACCGCGATGGCGAGCAACAGCCCGAAGATAGAAAATGTAATCTTGGAATGGGTCATTACTTGAGCAGATGATAATATCGTGGCTGATGGTCAGGCAGCAGCTCGGGGTGGAACACATGGATGAAATCGGCGAGCACTTGCTCCGGCTCAACAGGCATATTTTCATAAAACGGCACCAGCTTCATGTTGCAGTATATCACGCCATGGTTCTTCCATGCGTCAAAATCGGCATAACGCTGGTTGAGATCCTTGAGCGCATCGTAGCTGAACTCACCGTCAAAGCTGTTGACAATACGCCAGTAATCGGCATTGGCGGCATTGGAATAAACCGTTTCGTAATCCAGTGTCACTCCGCCGCTCTCATTGTTGTCACGCAGGAAATAGTCGCCTCCGGCATCCTCGAAAATACGCGCTAAAAAGCTCTTGCCCCCCACCGCATACCAGTTGCCTCCGCGCATCTCGCCACTGAACACCACCGGACGCGAGGCCACGGTGTCCACAAGAGCCTTGAGATTATTGTAGCGCAACTTGATGCCGTTAAATTCGCGGTTGGCCTGCTCCACATTTCCCGTCAGCAGTCCTATCACCTTTATCCATTCGGCCTGCCCGAGAGGAGTAGGCTCCTTGTACCCCAGATGAGGAATCAGAGGTATGTCAACATTCTTGATAGCCTCATATCCGCCGCGCTTGAACGGCGAAATGAATATCACATCGGGGTTGAGCGACATTATCACCTCGTTGTCGAAGTTCCCCTCAATCCCGATTTTGTGGGTTTTCCCCTCCTTGAGCCGCTGCTTCATGGTGGTGTTGAACAGATGACGGGTGCTTGTGATTCCCACCACCTTGTCAAGCAGTCCGAGCTTGATGAAATTGGAGAGCTGGAGCGAGGTCATACATATCACACTGTTGACCGGCACATCGATACGGGCATACCCCTGAGGAATCCGCGCCTCCTCGCCACGCGACACAAGAGCGAAATGAAACGACTCCGCTTCGATATTCTCCGGATCATGGATGTCGAGCAAAGTGAGATTGCCGTCATACCTCACCTCAAACCCGCCGGCCTCCTCGGCCACCACCTTGGTGGAGTCATCGGCGCCGGCTTTGTCGCCGGATGCCATATGCTGCCCCGAATGTCCGCACGCTGCAAGCATCAGCATCGATGCCACAACAGTTATCTGTTTCAATATCTTCATCAGTCTGGTATATAAATAATTTGACCGTTTTCGAGACGGTAGGCGGTGCCCACACGCTCGCCACGGCTTGAATTGTCTTTGTCAGCGTCCGAAGCCGACAGTTTTGTCACCTCGCCGCCTTTTTTTGTCACTATCTCCATCTGCGGAGTACCCGGATTCTTCACGATAGTATAGTCCTCGGACGAGAAAATCTCGCTCATACTGAAATGACTCACTATCGCCACCATCAATGCCACGGCAAACACCATGGCGGCATCAAACAGATTGGCGAGCAGTTCAAGCGGATTGTCATCCTCGCCGGAGTGCAGCAATCGGCTTCTATTTCGTCGTGTCATCGCTCTCCATCAACTCGTTGATAAACTCCAGGTCGTTGAGCATCCTTGCATACATCCGCTTGGCGCACTGCAGCGTCACAAGACCTATGGCAGCGATGAGGATACCGAGCACAGTGGTGGCGAAAGCCACCTCCATATTGTAGGCCATCGAGGCTATGTTGCCTGAGGCGAGTCCGGTCAACGCAGGCCCCATCGGTATAAGCGTGCCCATAAGTCCTGTCATGGGACCGAGCTTCACCAGCAGCCGCGAGCGGCTGAGATGCTTGTCAACACTCACCTCCATGTTGGCCAGATAGCGGTGACGCGCCGCCGGGCAATCCTCATTGGCTGCAAGCAGCTTCACCGCCGATGCGAAAAATGCCACCGGGGACTTTTCAAGCTCCGCAACACTCTGCTTCATATTGGCGGTGTTCATCCCGTCCAGCAGCGGCTGCGCGGCCTTGCGCCCGGCAACAAAACGGTTGTAGTCAACAAACGAAGTGACGCAATGCACCAAAGCATACAAAAACAGTGCAAGCAAAACCACTATCACCGGGAATAGCAATCCCGACGACAATGCAAACAATATGTTGGATACTGATTCCATTACAAAGCTGTTAATACTAAAGCTGCAATCTCAGTGGCAAACAGCATCTGCACTATCCCTCCCCTACGCTTCACGAAGCGGTTCAGAGCCATGGATGGCAGCAGCAGTAATGATGCGGCGGAAATACCCACCGCTATGCCACAGAGTGCAAAGTTACAATCTAAAAAATTGATAAACGAATATACCAGCATAAAATAAAACGGCACACCGCACATCACCCCGGGATACCACCGGAGCACACGATATACAGCCGTCCGCTCGGCATATCCCAAGCAGAAAGCGATGAGCGCGAACCCCTCGATCCACAGCAGCGGACGCCACCACGCGCTCTCCTCGAGGGCTTGCACGCTGAGAACCGGAGCTCCTGACACCAACGGCACAGCCGCGATGATGGCCATGAACCATAGGCACACCACCACGCCACGCTGCCACAGCGGCATGAGCGACAATTTCATGATTGCCACCAATATGCTCAAAGCCATCAGTATCACACCGGTTGCCATCATTGCTGCTTCTCTTTTCTACGGTTGCGCACTATAATCAACCCTATCACAGCCAATGCCAGCAGTGTGCCGACAATGGTCCACAACGACACTTCCCGCGCCACGCTCCTGCTGCTCATCAGAGTCTGCTCCTTGAGCACCACCTCTTGTCCATTGCCTGACGACAGGGCGGCATCAATGGCACCGCGGAACCTGCCGGCTGCATCAGGCGTCATGTTGTTGGCCGCGAACTGCTGCAACTTGGCATTGCCACACACAAACTCAGTGCACGGTGCACCATGGCGTATGGTGAAGTCGGCCAACTCCGCACTCAACGCCCTGATCTGCTCCGGCGAGGCTTTCCATTCGCCCTTGCGCACAGCCTCGAGCATAGTGGCTGTCATTTCCTGATAAGCGGCGGGATTCACCTTGTCAAAATACTGTTTCACACCAAGATCATGCTTGTCGGTGACATACATATCAAACAAGTCGTTGTAGATATTCTCATCAAGTGCGGATTTGCGTAGCACACTCCAGCCAAACACGTTACGCATCATTTCGCCAAACATCGAGGCCGTGGTGGCACCCCCTTTCATACGCTCGCGCACAAAATCGGGATTGAGCAGTGTGGCTCTCGTTTCTATGGCCACCGCCTGCCTTGTGTCCTGAATACGCGGCAGGTTGGGATTGCGGTAATCGGCCATAACGGCATCGGGTTCCTCTCCCGACAGCGATGCCACTGCGAGCGACACCGAGCCTGTGAATTCATACACATGGTCAAGCGACACCGGTCCCCATGTGTTGCTCTGCCGAGGCTGGACAATCACCTTGGTGTTCTTCAACGCGGCTGTCATGGCCTCGCGGTTGGGTTGGCCCCAGTTGGACTCGTCGCCATACATGGCGCACATATTGTTGACATAACCGTCCACAAGCTCCTGCTTGCTCTCCCAGCTGCCGGAGTTTTCGGTATATGGAAGCATCCCGGTGCCGTAACCCGAATTGATAGGGCCGAACACACGCATCGAGCCAAGCTCGCGGGCTTTGGCGGGGGATATGCCTCCGGCCATCAGCTCCTTCTCCTGCGCTTTGGTGGCATCGGCCACATAATTGGGAGCGCCACCGTCATCGGCTGAGGCGGCGAGCTTCACGGCCTCGGTGATAAGCTTGAGTCTCGAGGCGGCAATATCCCTGAGCTGACCCGACACCTGCACCACCACATCGATGCGCGGTCGTCCGAGTTCAGCCGCAGGCACAAGACGGAGATCAACCACCCTGCCCTGGTCATCGCGCAGCGGCTCCACTCCGAGCATCCACAGCGCCTGCGCCACAGTGGCACCCTCGCTGCTGATAAACTCACCGGCCCAGAATGTGTAGTTGATTTTCTGCGGATACTCACCGTCATGCTCCTTGCGATATTTAGCTATCGTGGCATCGGCGAGCTGCACACCGGTGCGCCACGATTTTTCCGTGGGCACCGCTTCGGTGTTGACGCTGTACATGTTGCGCCCCGTGGGAAGCACGTTGGGCGATTGCACCGGATCGCCTCCCGGAGCGGGAGCCACAGAGCCGCCGTTGAAGCAGCGCAGAATAGTGGCTATCTCGTTTTCGGGGCTCGCCAACAGCAAATCCCTGTACTCCAGCACCATCTGCAAATCCTCATTGGTAGCCGACCCGGAAGCGAGTGTGCGGGCCACATCCTCCTTCGCTTTTCCAAGGTAGCTGTGGTTGACAAAATTCATATCCTGGAGCTGCGCGGTGGTGATCTTGCCGAGGTCGCGGTCGCGCTTGGCGGCAATATAAGCCAGTCTGTCGGCACAGATGGCGCTCACCGTACTTGCCAGCTCCTTGGAGGCATAAGGGGAGCCGAGCACATAGTTGGCACCTGTGATTTTTTCATCGGCAATCTCCTCCACCAGCCGGTCGAGCATCTCCAGTTCATCGGCGGAATAGGGACGGGAGAGAACGGAATCCAGGTCCAAAGTGCGGTGCAACCCCATGCCGACAGCCTCTTTTTTGGCTTCGATGGAGAGCGAAGCAAACCGGTCGGACGATCTGGCTGCGACAGCATCGTGAATGGCATTGAGCAGATGCTGATACCGCGCCCTCATTCCACTTTCCACAAACGGAGCGGTGAGATGCGTCACCATCACGGCATGGCTGCGGCGCTTGGCTATCACAGCCTCTCCCACATTGGAGGTGACATAGAGGTAGAAATGAGGTGTGGGACCCACAAGCACCTCGGCCCAATCAGCCTGCGACAGCCCCACATTCTTGCCGGGGGTGAACTCAAGATTGCCGTGTGTGCCGAAATGCAGCAGCGCATCCATCCCAAACACCTTTTGCAGATACAGATAGGTGGCTATATAATTGTGTGGAGGAGCCACTTCGGCTCCGTGAACCAGCTTGAAATCGTCATCGCCAAGAGCAGGACGCGGCTGCGGAAACAGCACAACGTTGCCGAACCGCAGCATCCCCAATGCGAGCGAGTCACCCGAGGCCATCTGCCGCCCGGGAGCGTTGCCATACCGCTTCACCACCTCATTGTATTTTTCAGGGAGCAATGCATCGCGGGCCCACATTTCATAGTCGCGGGTGCTGACCCATGTCGGTTCGCCGGATTGCATGAACTTCTTCTGCGCTGCCGGAGCATAGTCGCCGAGCACAGTGCAGAAATCATTGATCATCCGGGCAAATTCAGCTTCCGACGACGGAAGATTGCCGAGATCATACCCCTGCCGCTTCATCTCAAGCAGCAGCGCGTGGAGCGACGGCACAACCTCCAGTCCGGAGGCGAGGAGTGCATCCTTGCCGGGGTTGCGGAAAAAACCTATCGCTATGCGTTTATCTTTGTTGGGCTTGGTGCGCAGGGCAAGATGCTTGCGCACAGTCTCCACAAAGCTGTTCACCCGCTCCATTTCGGGAACTGTGAGCAGCAATCCCGACTCCACCTCGTTCTGAGTGGCGATGCACATCGGGTATATGCCGCCGTCCACCTCAGGAATCAGCACGCGGGCGTTGAGCACACCTCCGGTCACAGGACGGTTGACATCAAGCCATTCTGTGCGCGGAGCAAGCAGCGGAAACGGTGTGAACAAAGGTATGTTGCGCTCATTGAGCCAGTCCACAAGAGTGTCGTTGCCTATCCGCCCCATCGGCAGATACACCACAGCATCAGGCTTGAGCTTGCGAAGCATCATGGCCCGTTTGCGGCCGCTTGAACAGAGCGGATACACATTCAGTCCGGCACGATTGAGCTGTACAATCAGGGAATCGATATACGGACGGCTCCCCTCCACCGGAAATGTGGTGCCGGAGATGAACGCCACTTTAGGGGCATTTTCGTGATATACCCCCCGGCTACGGAGGTAGCTTTCCAGCGAATCCGGGGTGCTGAAATACTCGCCAGGCTGAAGATGGTAGTACATATTGGACGGCATCGCCACCGGCGGGTCGGCTTTCAGTCGGGGCCACCGGTGGGGGGTGGCAATCGAGCGGAGATACACCACCATGTTGCGGCAATTGGCGGCATTGGCGTTTTGCGCATAGATATTGAGGGTATCTATCTCCCCCTGCGAAAGGTTGGCCTTGATGTCAAACGAAAAATTCCGCAGCGCGAAGGTATATACCTTTGTGCCTTTGTCAATCACCTCCTGCAGCTTTGCCATCTGCACCGAATCAAGATATAGCGATCGCCCGTAGAGCACCACGGCATCATACCCCGCGAACGATTCCACCTCGTCGGGGGATTTGAATGTCAGCTCGGTATGGGTGCCTGAACTGTTGACCTTGATATCAGCCTCACGGGCCGGCATAGCGTTGACTATCAGCAGCCTCGTCGGGGCAAACCAATGGGCGTACACACCGGCACACACAGCGAGAAGCACCGCCGCGGCGAGAGCCGCATATATCCAACGCTTCCATTTATTCATTGGGCCAGGAATTTGCGTTTATGCTCCGATGGCGACAGCGGTTTATCCTCAATAGCCTGACGGATATGCTCGATGAAAAGGTTCTGTATTTCAGGCATCTCGCCGAGGCCGCGAACCAAAGCCTCAGCCTTGAACCCGTTGGCCTCCAGCTCGGAGCGCATATCTCCGGCTATATCGTTGCGGGCATGATCGCCGGCCACAAACATCAGCGGCACCAGAGTCACACTCTTGGCCTTGAGCTGCTTGAGATAGCGGATGCTCAACTCCATGGTGGGATACCCCTCCACGGTGGTCACTGTGAAGTCGGGCCTCCCCTGCGCATCCATCATATAGTCGAGCTGCGAATAGATAGCGTTGGCCGGGGTGGAAGTACCGTGCCCCACAAACAGATATGCCTTGTTTTTGGCTTCCGGATAGGCCGCCGAGAGGATATCGGCCACCTGCTGACCGTCCTCCACGCTGTAGAGCAGCGGACGCCCCACCCGCAAATCCTTGAAAAACGGTGACATATATTCGCACTCCTCGCGAAGCACGGCAGCTTCGATGCCGTCAATTATGTTGGTGCTCTGCACAATCACGTTGCTGTAGCCTGCGGCAGCGAGTTTGAGCAGCGCCTCCCTCGGGGTGTCTTTCACCACACCGCGCTCCTTGAGCCGCTTGATCACAATGCGCGAGGTGTAAGCCTCCACCACATCCATCCCGGGAAAAGCCTCCTTGGCTTTGCTGTTGATGGCGTCGATGGTGAGGGCGCGGGTATCATCGAAAGTGGTGCCGAAATGCACCATCAGGATCGCCGACTTCCCGCTGTCGGCGGCGTTGGCCGAAAAGATAGTGAAGGCCATGACTATATATATAAAGAGATGTTTCATGTTTCAGAGGGTGTTTATAACGACTCCCGGCCCTACCTCACGGCAGGTCGGGAGACGCATCATTTGTAGCGAAAAGAGTTATTGTTTATTTGTGTGTTTATGCATCAGATATTGTCAAGCACACGGATCTGCTCGAAATAAACGCCGCTCTGGAGCGAAGCGCCTTTCGACACATTGCCTGTGGCAGTGTTGTAGATGTAGATTTGCGGTGCCTGGTTTTCAGCGTCAATACCCACATACACATTGCCATTGGCTGTGGCCATACGCGAGGAGAAGCGTCCGCCGCTGTAAGGGAGCGGGGTGCCGTTGTAGGCAAGGCGGGTGTTGGTTGAGCTGCTGAGGTCGATGATGGTGTAGTAGTGGCTGAAATTGTCGATCAATGTGCCATACTGGTCATCGCGGGCGTATGCCACAGCCTTACCGTTGCCGGCATATTCGCAGGCCATGAGCTTGCCGGCGTTGGTGAATCCGTCGTAGGAGGGGTCGAAGTCAAACTCACCGGCGTTGATGCGCAGCAGGTGGCTGTGCTCGCCGTCAGCCTCATCGGAGAAACAAGCCAGATAGAGGTTGCCGCGCTCGTCGAGGAAGCTGCTCTTCTGGAGGAGCTCACCATATGCTGTGCCCACCATCTCATCAGCCAGGGTGTTGGGCTTGGCGCTCTTCACAGTCATGTCATCGGGATTAACCACAGCCACGAGGAATTTGCTTGTGGCCACAGCCTTGCTGCCGGTCCGGTCCTTGCAGTAGTAGAAGTAGAACAGTGTGTTGTCAGCGGGACGGTAGGTACAGATACCTGAAGTGGTGAACGCTTTGCCACCGTTGTAGAGAGGCACATCGAGCTCACCCTCGGCAATGATGGTCATATCGTTGGCATTGAGCTTGGTCCAGAGAATCTTGTTAGCTTCGCCGTTGGCGGCAATGATGAGCAGAGTGTTGTTGGGGAGCCATGCATAGCAATATTTGCGGGCGGAGTAGGTGTTGGTCTCAAACCGCTGTTCCTGCACCACCTGGATATTGTTGTCCTTGATGATATATTTGCCGAAGCATCCGGCAGGCTCAACAGGAATCTGATAGTAGTAGGCACCTTTCACAATGGTTTCAAGTGTGAGCTTCTGGCTCACCTCGGTGCCCTCGCCCTGAAAGGATATAACTTCGTCGGAGTTATCAAGCGAGCTCATGGAGCGCACGAGGGTATGCACATCGCGGCCCATGCCGCCGTGCTTGTCAAGAGCCACCCACAGGTCAAAATGCTGACCGGCCTCTGCAGGGAGGGAGGTCTCAGGTTCGTTGTTGTCATCGTCGGAACAAGCTGTCAGCCCTAAAGAAAGGACAGCAAGCATAAGCATCCAAAGACAGTTGAATTTTTTCATCTCTTTGTTGATTGGTTAGTTATGAAGTTTGGTTAATTGATATACACGCGGAATTTTGCGTAGAACGACCGCCCCGGCTTCTGGAGCATATAGTTGTCGTAGGTGAGTTTGTTGAAGATATTGCTGCACTCGGCGCTGAAGCTGTAGCGGTCGCTGTGCCAGGAGTAAGTGAGCCCCAAATTGCTCACGCACTGGGTGGGAATCACAGCCTTGGAGCTTTTAGCACCCCATGCCTCCCAGTTGAGATAGTACCAGTGCACATACTGAAACTCGTAGTTCACTCTCAGCCTCGAGGTTTTGTCAAACAGGCCGTATATATTGTAGGCGGCCATGGCATTGCCGAACACCCACGGCTTGTTGGGCACACGGTTTTTGTATGTGGCGTTGGGGTTGCCGTCCTCCTTGTATTTCTTGAGGTTGCGCGAGTCGTTGTAGCTGATATTGAAGATCAGCTCAAGGTTGCGCTTCCACATATACGTGATTTCGGCGTCCATACCTTTCACCTGCACAGCTGGCACATTTTCATATTTCATTCTCCCCTCACGCTCGCTCACCGACATACGGATATAGTCGTTGACATGACGGATGAATCCGTTCACCTCGTATGTGATAGAATGGTCCGGAGTTGGAAACCAGGAGCCGAACAGTCCCACATTGCCGTTGTGCGAGCTTTCGGGCTTGAGAGCGAGGTTGGGGTCGATGGTGGATCCGTTGCCGAGCAGCTCGGTGGCCAGCGGCAAACGCACGCTCCGCTCATAACTCAGCTTGAACTGGAGCGGTTCCCACAGACGGAACGCCAACCCTGCACCCCCGCCCCAATACGCCTTGGATGCATCGGGGGTGATATCGTTGTAGCCAGTGAGAGTGGGGTTTTCAGCCATGCGGATGCGGGTGGTGTTGACATAGCTCTTGCCGAAGAATGTGTTGTTGAGCCTGCCGTTGAAAAAATGCTGAGTGTAGGTCAGCGATGTAATATGCTTGTAGAGCACATCGTTGGACGGCTCGAAGTCAAGATCTATTCGGTCGGTGCGGTTGTTGCCGGTGCGGTTGAGCATATAGTCCAGCGCCAGCGAATGATGCACATCGAAATCGTATGTCACTCCGGCATTCACCACCGTCAGCGGACGCTTGTACATCCTGATACTCGGAGCCCTTCCGGTGATTTCGTTGCGCGACGATGGCATCCAGTCGCCATTCCAGTCATAGATTCGCTTGGCGCTGTCCACTGTTTCGGAATGGTCCCATGTATGGGAGATGTGGGCATGGGCATAAAGCTTGTTCCACCGCTTGTTGTACCGGCCATACACGCTCCACGCCTTGCTGTTGCGCTCGGCCATACCGTACACTATGTTCTGCACCGCGCCGGTCTGCAGCTCCTTGTCGATTTTGGTGAAGCTGCCACCCACATATAAAGCGTCGGCCCACTCCACATTGCTCACTCCTACCTCCAATTGGGCAAAGATAGAGCGGAAATCATCGTGGAAGCGGCGGCGGTCGGTCTCCACATATTTGCGCACCGACTCATCCCACACCTTCACTCCGTGCATCATATAGTCGTTTTTGGAGTAATTGTAGCCGAAAGTGGGGCGCACCGAGATTTTGGTTTTCGGAATCACGAACTGGCCGTTGACATCCACATTGAAAGTGTGGAACGAACCGCCACCCACCATCACATCGAGATAGTTTTTCTTGCTCTGGTTGGTAACGATATTGATAGCGCCGCCCAAGGCATCGCTGCCGAGATACCCCGGCACCACACCTTTGTACACTTCTATGCGGTTGACGGCACTGATGGGAAGGTTGTCGAGCTTCACCGCCGACCCACGCGCATCCATAGGCACACCGTCAATGAAATATCGCACTGCATTGCCGCCAAGACCGTTGATCGACAGGTCGAAATCCGACCCCGTGCCACCCTGACGGCGCACTTTCACACCGGAGCTCCGGTCAACAACATCGTTGAGATTCACGATGCTGCCGGCCAGAGACTTGACATCCAGTGCATTGACAGAAAAGAATGATTCCTTGAGCTTGCGGTTGTCGCTTTTACCATACACATTCACCTCGCCGAGACCCACGGCCGACTCCCGGAGCTGGAAATCGCAGCTGCGATTTCCATCCACCTCCAGCGCCTTCTCCTCCGGCTCATACCCCACCATCGAGGCGCGGAGGGTAAGCTGTCCCCTCTCCACCTTGAGCTGATAGGCACCGTTGGAGTTGCATAGGGTGGCTGTGGAGCTGTTGACCACACTAACACGGGCATACGGCATCGGACGGCCATCCGAATCCTTCACATAACCGTTGATGATGAATGAAGCAGCATGCCCCGGCAGAACACCGAGGAGCAGCACCAATAAATATGAAATAGCGAAACGGCTCATTGCTATATGTGACTCTTAAAAGTTGGGGGAGCAATCACCCACTCACAACGCTTGCCACATTGCACACCCATACATCATTGGGCAGCGAGCCTGACAGGAGTTGTTTTGTGGCTTTAGTCCCGAAAACTACAAAACTGTATCAAAACCTCTGGCAGGTCTTCTGACTTGTCCCTGATCATGGCTCCTTCCCATGCCTCAAGCGGCACAGTGGCATTAACGCCATGCTCATTGGCAGGACTCACAGCAGCGGGTCTGTTCAGGATTCGCACCTGATTCCCTTTTCACCGGAGATTAGTCCGGCACCAAAAGCACCACAAAATTACAGCAATTATTCCGATAATCCAAAAAAAATCATAAGACTTATAAGATTTATAGGATTTATAAGACTTATCCGACTCCCCCTCCCGACTCCCCCTCAAAAAAAAGAGCGCGACCCGTGGGGGTCGCGCTCTCTATAGAGTGGATTAAAATAACCGGAGTGGATTATTTGTTGATGAGAACCTTCACGGCCTTGTTGCCCTGACGAGCAATGTAGAAGCCGGGAGCGAGGTTTTCAGCAGCAACCTTAACACCCTGGAGGTTGTAGTACTCTACAACACCGTTGGCAGCGTCGAGCTCAACACCGTTGATACCGCTACCGTTGCCGGAGAAGTCAGCGGTGATCACATAGTCAGAGAGTGCACCGTAAACCACGAAACCAATACCGTTGGTACCGATGAACCATGCGTCAGCATCCTCGTCGTAAACATTGAAAATTTCAACATCAGATTCACCGTCCTTGTCGTAAACAACAGTTTCAATACCGTCAATGGTGTACTTGATCCAGTGGATAATGTTAGTATCGTCAGCCTGGGCTACGCAGAAGAACAGGTTGTCGTCGGTAACCTCAGCACCATTTTCAACATCGTCAACAACCTTGCTGGTAGCTTCGTCGTAGTCATAACCTACGGTAAGAGCACCTTCACCGGTAGCAGCGTAGGTGATAGTGTAGGTGTGTACGCCGAATGTTGCTTTTAATGCAGCGGGACCTTCGAGAGTGAAGGTGTATGTGCCGTCTTCAGCTACTTCAACAGCTTCGCCGTTGAGAGTGAGAGTAGAGAGTTCATAGCCCTGGTCAGCAACCGGAGTGATGGTTACTTTATTACCGGCGGGGATGATTGAACCGCTTACATAGTTGTCATTACCGGAAGCGATAGACAGACGACCTTCGCCTTCAGCCTCGGTGGTTACAGCGAAACCGAACACAGCTGTGAGAGTAGCGTCTTCAGTGCCGGTGTAAACATAGGTAGCCTCGGAAGAGAGGTTGGCGCCATTCTTGTCAGCCCAGTTGAGGAACGAAGCGTTCTCAGCAGCGGTGGCAGTAGCAGGAACATATTTGAAGTCGGTGGTAACGGTTGTACCTTCGATAGTAGCGTCATCGGGGAGCGGAGCGCAGGTTTCGGTTCCATCAGTTACTACAGCCACAGTACCGGCAGCAGCGAAGTTGGATTCAAATGTCACCTTACGAGCAGCTTCAAGACGGTCGCTGGCAACATCTACATCAAAGTCGTAGGCAACACCATTGTTGATGTTGGTGAGAGTGGAAGCATACTGCTCGAAAGCCTGCTTACGGCTTTCCTCGGTGTAGGGCCATGCATTGGGCTCATAGAGGATGAAGCGCATGCGGTAAGTGCCTTCCTTCACGCCGGCGGGCACGTTGATCACACCGGTGCAACCTTCTTCAGTGGAGTAGTGAGCGGCAAGACCGGCCTGGTCATTGTCCCAGTAGCAGCTTTCGCCTTCGTCAGCGAAGTCGCCATCGCCGTTCCAGTCAACATAAATGAGGAAGTTGGTCCAAATAATCTCGGAATTCTTGCTGCCCTCGGAAGTCATAACAGTACCGGTGTAGGGAGTGAACACGCAAGAGAACTGGCGGGTAGAAGCATCGATCTGGAAGTGACCTGCACGGATACCGGTCTTGTTGATCACAGCACCTTTGGATTTGTCATTGGCATCGTAGGAAACATAGCCAAGCTCTTCCTGAGTTTCAGCGTTGAAGAGATAGCCTTCAACACCAACCTGCTTCATAGCCTTGATGAGACGGTTGGACTGACCAACGCCGTTTGCGAAAGAGTGAGTGAGAGCGGGATATTCGTTACCGGCTTCAGCGTCAACACCGAACGACACAGCATCTTCAACAACGATAGAGTTGGCAGCGGTGAGTTCACCGTTGATGATGTAGTGACGGAAACGGTAGCCGTCAGCGGGTACGAAAGATATAGTGAGCTCATCGCCGATGATAGCCTTGTCGCCATTGGCGATTTCGCCGTTAGCACCGGTTACAGTTACAGTACCGGCAGCAACACCGTCAATCATAGGCTGCTCGATGGTAACAGCAAATGTCTGCTTGGGAGTAGCGTTTACAATCACCTTGTTGGTGGTTTCACCTACAGTAAATTCGCAAGCATTGTCAACAGCAGCAATTTCCTGACCGTCAACAGTTATACCTTGGAGTTCAAGTTCAAAAGGCACAGTGAACACAATCTTATAGGTTTCACCCAGGATTGCGCCGAAGCTTGCATCTTCGCTGGTGGCAACCTGAACACCGTTGTGGTAAACCACGAAAGGCACGGGGTTCTCAGCTTCAAATGCTACTGTGGAGAACTGGTTGGTGAAGCGGGCGGAGAGCTCTGTGTTACCGAGAACGCAGATGTCAGAACCGTTCACAAGAACAGTTTCACCATTGACAGTCTTGGCATAAACACCTACAATGGCATAACCATCGGCTGCAGTGGCAGCAACATTGTACATACCCTGGGCAGCAACGGTGTGCTCACCTGCTTCAACAGTAGAGTTGTCTTCAAGGCTGGTTACGGTGAGAGTACCGTTTTCAGGAGCATTAACCTTCAGGTCAACTGTAAGCTCGCTGATATCACGGCCATCCTGCAGAGTAGGCGCAACTTCCGACTTATCCTGATAGTTGTAGTAGTTATAAGGGGCTTCCCAATACGCAGAGTAAGTTTTCTTGAAAACAGTACCGGTAATTTCAGGACCGCCGATAAGAGCGTTGTTGAAAGTACCTGTGGTGCCGTCTGCAACTTCGCTGAAGGTGTAAACAGATGCTATACCCTCAACATTGGCAGCGTTAACGTAAGCGGCAGCAGCCTCTTCAGCGGTAAGGGCTTTGTTGAAGAACTGGGCTTCGTCGAAGATATTACCGTTGGTATTACTTCCCATATAGCCGAACTGGCACAAATAGCTTTCAGCAAATGTGAGCGGAGCGGTAAGGGTAATCTCCTTGTCAAGCACACCGTTGAAGAATATGCGCACCTTCTTGTTGGCGTTGTCAACAGCCACAATCAGGTGATGCCATTCACCGAGGGCGTGTGTGCCAAGGTCGCACTCAAGACCCAGGTTGTAACCGGGATTGTCTGCTTTATCATTTTCGTTGGGATGGAAATCATCACTCTCCTGCAGTCCGCCGTTATTATCGCGGACATTGAAGTAGTACTGGCCTTTGGAGTCACAAGATACCATCCAGTGGGTCCATGTGCTGCACTCTGTTTTATCCTTGTTGATTGCAAACACGTGGTTGCGGCTGTAGTTACCACCGGTACCGTTGGCCTTGTACCACATACCGATAGAGAACTGGGCATCCTCAGCTACAGACACCTGGTTGTAAGCGTCCTTATAGAAGCTAAGGCCTGTGGCGGTGTAGGGAACTGCGAAGTTTTCAACAGCGTTGAGCCCGTTTTGAATACGGACATCAAGCTTCACGGCCTTATTCTCAACAGCGTTGATCTGAGGCACAGCCACTGCAGCTCCCAAGAGAAATAGTAAAGATTTTCTCATGATTAAAGAACTAAAGTTAATAAATGAGTTAATTAAATTGGTCTTTATAAATTAATATTCAACATGTTAACGCTTGACACACCTACCGGGGGCACATCAAGCTTCAAAAATCAAATTATCTGGATAAGCGCTATACAATTTGGTATTAAACATAAAGTGCACAAATGTAGCAATATTTTTTGAATGTTACAACCGCCTCTGACAGTTAATTATAGTTAATTAACAGTTTATGAGCGAACTATTTGAAAAAACAGTATCATTTTGCCGCATACAGCTATTGCGAAATAGAAACAAATCAATTATATTTGCGTACAAATACCGTGAATTAACAAAAACAAACATATACCATTTATTAATCAAACACAAAACAGCATGAAAAAATCATTACTCACACTGCTCTGCGGCGTGGCTATGCCATTTCTGGCACTCGCTGCAGAGATGCCGGAGTATTGCGCGGGAACATCGCCCAACAACAGCGAAGGCACCCACTATGCTCCCAACACCTACAAGGTGATGGTCAACGGCGAAGAGAAAGTGAACATCGCAAGCTCTGAGCTTGTGTCCGGCAGCACCGGTATCACCAATCTCACAGCCACCAAATCCGTTGAGCTCAAAGCCGGCGATCAAATCACATTCAATCTCACCGGCTCCAAACACCTTCAGTGGGGCGTTGCCCACCTCTACATCGATTGGAACGCCAACGGAGATTTCACTGACGATGGCGAACAGTACACCCTTTACGAAAACACTGTGGCAGGCGATCTTGCCGACTACATCTCCAGCACTTCCGGTGAAGGCATATTTGATTTCACCTCCCCCACTCCGATTGTAGTGCCCACAGGAATAGCAAACGGCCCGGTGGCAATGCGCATCATTGCCGGCGAAGCCCGCATGCACAACTCTCTGAGCTATGACCCCTGCACCACCACAAAGCGCGGCAAGATGGTGACCATCACCGCCCAGCTCAACGGAACAGCAGATTTCGCCGTGCCTTCATACACCGACTATGAGCACCTCACCTCACTGACATTCGCCACCACCGATGGCACACTGGAAGCAGGCACCACCGTGACTCTTCCGTTCGGCACCCAAATCACCGTCAACGCCACCGCTGCCGACGGTTATGAAATTGCCTCCATCACAGTACTTGACGAGCCGGTGGTCAACGGCGGCACATTTGAGCTCTCGGCATCGCTCACCAAGGACGACATCGACATCATCACAGGTCAAGGCAAGCACGCCCTGACTGTGGTCAACGAAGCCGGCATCAACTACGCCATCACCACCACTGCCGATGAGAATGTGGACCTCAGCCAGGTGCTTGAAGGCACTGATCTCAAGCTCATCGTGGCTGTGCCCGACACCAAAGTGCTCACCGCAGTGATGTTCAACAACACCGAACTCCACGGCGCGAACAATGTTTACACCTTCACAATGCCGGCCGAAGCTTCCACTCTCGAAATCCAGGGCCGTGACAAGAGAATATGCACCATCACCATCGAGCAGCCCGCCGAGGGTGGCACACTTGTGGTGGACGGCATCAAGAAAACCGACACCGGCTACATCTCCGGCACTCTTGCGTCGGGCGACCAGACACTCGAAGGCGAGGAACTGTACCTGAGCTTCGAGCGTGCCCCCGGCTACACTTTCGTCAACTATCTTGTGAACGGCGAACCTTTCAGCGGCCGCTCCATCACAGTTAGCGATGACCTCACCATCGGCGCTGTAACTGAAGAAGGTGTGGAATATCCTGCCATGACACGCTACTACACCAACAGCCTCAACCAGCAGAACCGTTACCTCAAGAAGATGACAACCTCCGGCACTGACACTCCCGTGGTGTTTGAAGCCACAACTGAAGAGGAGCTGCCGTTCATCTACCACCAGGGCCCCAAGGATTACAAGCAGGAAGAAGGCACCGTGCTTGACAAAACAAACAATCCTATTGTGGTGGACGAAGGCACCGAAAACTTCACCTTCTCGTTTGAACCCTGGAGCAGTACCATCAACGTTACCATCAGCGGCACAAGCTATACCTGCGGCACTGAAATCGACTGGACCCAGCTCGCTTACTATGTGGACTGGAACCGCGACGGCGATTTCACGGATCAGGGCGAATATGTGACCCGCGAGACCGGAAATATGGCTTCCGGCAAGTTCACCGGCAAAACCACAACCAAGACTGTCACCATCCCCGAAGGCACAAAGCCCGGCATCTACCGCATGCGTCTTGTATTCAACGAACCGGCAAGCGCTTCCACCGACTGGACTCTCAGCATCTGGGACGACCCCACATTGCGCAACGGTGTGGCTTACGACTTCAGCATCAGCGTGGTGCCTGCAGAGTTTGAAAACGAGCGCACAGTGACCATCGTGTCGGCGGATGAAAACCTCGGCTCCGTGGCCTTTGATGATTACGAAGGCTTATCTATCAGCACCAAAAACAAAAATGTTGCCATGACAGCCACTCCCGCCGAAGGCGCTGAGATGCTCAACTGGACCAACGAAGCCAACGAAATCGTGTCCACCACCAACACCTATATATAAAGGTGAGACAGACGCCACACTTACAGCTCATTTCGGCTTCCGCCTGACATTCACTGTTGACGGTGAAGGCACTCTCACAGCCACCAAAGGCACCAATTCCGTGCAGTCGGGTGATGTGCTTGCCGCCAACGCCGAAGTGCATTTCGTTGCCACTCCGCGTGAGGATATGACACTCCATAGCGTGACTGTCAACGGCAAGAAAGTGGAAGTGAACGAGAACGGGGAATTCACCGTCACCGTGACCGAAGCCACAGAAGTGAAAGCTGTGTTTGTTGATGCCCAGTATGCCATCAACCTCAACTACACCGGCAACGGTTCGATTGTGGCCGGCCTCAACTTCACCGACAACGGTATGCCTGAAAACGAATATGCCAGCGGTGACCTCATCGGCAAGGACTCCGAGATGTACATTGCAGCTGTTCCCCAGGAGGGCGAAAAAGTGATCAGCTTCACCATCAACAATGGCGGCCAGATAACCAATGTTGATGTTGACACTACCAACTCGTTTGACGACGGTCTTGATGACTGGCGCCTGGAAGACGGCACTATCTGCTGCTACCTCCTTGTGGACGGAGATGTGGATGTGACTGTTGAGTTCAGCAACCTCCTCGGCACTATCGAAGGTGTGGAATCCGACGCCGCAAACGGCCCCGTTGAATACTACAATCTCCAGGGCATGAAGGTTGAAGCCAAACACCTCACCCCCGGCATGTACATCGTGCGTCAGGGCGGCAAATCAACCAAGCAGCTCATCAACAAAAAGTAAAAGGATATCCTTTTGATTCTTCCGGAGCGCGACCTATTGCAGGCCGCGCTCCTTTTTTGTACTTTTGCCGCATGATTTTCCATACCCGCCAATTCGACCTGCACCAGGAGCAAAGCGCCATGAAAATAGGCACCGACGGTGTGCTGCTCGGCGCATGGTGCGCCCTGCCCCACAGTGGCTCCGTGTGGGACCTCGGCACCGGCACCGGTCTGATAGCTCTGATGGCGGCGCAACGATGCGGATGCACGATAACCGGAGTGGAGATAGACCGCGCTTCAGCCCTCGAAGCCGCTGCCAACGCAGCCTCCTCGCCTTGGAGCGACAGGGTGAGAATTGTCCACGGCGATGCCCTTGAGCTGGCCGACACCCTTGGCGAGGCTGATGCCATTGTCAGCAATCCGCCTTATTTTGACACCACCCTCAAATCGCCCGACTTACGCCGCGCCGGAGCACGCCACGCCGGCTCCCTGTCGCCCGAATCGCTGATAGAGCTGGCTGCGAAGAAACTTTCTCCGTCAGGCAGATTGTCGTTCATCGCTCCGGCCAACCAATTCAACGCCATCGATGCCGCCGTCTGCTTCCACAGGCTCAATATGCAGCGTGTATGCATGGTGAGCTCACGCGAGGGTAAGGCTCCGATGAGAGTGCTCGTGCAGATAGGGCGCACAGAGATGATGATAGAGCGTACCGCACTCCAGATCCGGACCGACGGCGGTGACTACTCCCCGGAATACAGGGTATTGACCAACGATTTTTACACCCATCTCAAATGAAAGAAAATATTAAATTCCTGCTCCCTCCGGCCCAAAGAATATGGCTGTTTCTGCTCGTCACCCTGCTCTGCATGGTGGTTGCGAGCGTGCTTGTGCATATGGTCACCATCAATGGGTTCACCCCCGGCAAAGTGAGGGTGGCCACCATACTTCAGGATATAATCATGTTCATCCTTCCGGCAGTGATTGTGGCGATGATGTGCACACGCACCCCTGACCGGTTTCTGATGGTCAACAAAGCACCGTCCGCCACCGCCGCGCTGCTTATTTTCGCCACCCTCCTCGCTGCCATTCCCGCCATGAACTGGATGGTGGAATGGAACCGCTGCCTGTCGCTGCCTGAATCGATGGGCGCACTGGAGCAATGGATGCGGAGCAGTGAGACCAATGCTGAGGAGATGACCGGGATGCTGTTCGGCACATGGAGCGCGGGCGCATTCGCGGTGGCGCTGATGATTGTGTCATTGCTGGCCGGGCTCAGCGAGGAGCTCTATTTCCGCGGCACCCTCCAACGGCTTCTGGTGACGCTGCCGATGGGCAAGCATCTGGCAGTGTGGACCACAGCGGTGCTGTTCAGTGCCATGCACTTCCAGTTTTTCGGTTTTATGCCACGCCTGCTGCTGGGAGCCTATTTCGGCTATCTTGTGGTGTGGACCGGATGCCTGTGGCTCCCGGTCATAGCCCATGTGCTCAACAACGGCATGACAGCCTACGCCATGTGGCTTGCCCACAACCAAGGCACCGACAATATCAACACCCTCGGCGCCGAGCCTCAGCAGTTATGGCTCACGCTTACAAGCGTGGTGGTCACCGCCCTCCTGATATTCCTCACTTGGCGCACAGCAAAGCGGGTCACTCCGGAGAGCAACCCGCTTGAATAATATGTGTCATTCCCGGCCCGGTCAGTTCTTGACCGAGTCAAGCATCGACAGCGCGAACGAGTAGGCACCGATGGATATGGCTTTGCTCGCTCCGAGCTTGGAGATGGCCACACCGGTGCATTTCATCGGGTCATACACCACATAGCGGTCAGTGCCGTAGATCTTGAGCGGACGGCTCTCGCCTTTGGCAAACTCGGCAAACTCCTGCTCATTGTCAAGGTCAAACACCTTTTCGGGCAGACGGCTGATTTCATCGCCGTTGACAAAATGAAGCACCATGCGGAGCTGCTGCATGAGCGCGGGCATGAAGAATTTGCGCGCGCCGGTCAGTCCGCCGCCAATCACCACGAGCGAGTCGGTGAGGGTGACGGCAGTGGCGATAGCATCGCCGGCAACTGTGCCAAATTCCTCAAATGCGGCGATAGCTGCCTCCTTGTTGCCGGGGAGCTTCCCTTCGGCTATGTCGCATATATCCTTAGGCTCGAATTTATGGTGGATGTCGCCCGACTTCTCACCATACACACGCTTGATGGCACGGATGGCCACACCCTCCTCCACAATCACCTCGGGATGATTCTTATGGCGCAGGCAGAATGTTTCCACACACGAGTTGTTGCCACGGTTCAACCGCCCGTCGATCACCATGCCGATACCGAAACCGGTGCCGAATGTGTAGCCGAGCAGATTGGTGTACTTGCGGGCGCAACCCATGGCTGCGAGCTTGTCGTTGATTTCGGGAAGGATGCCGCCGATAGCCTCGCCGAATGCAAAGAGGTCGCCGTCGTTGTTGATATACACAGGGATGCCGAACTTATCCTCGAGAAACGGGCCGAGAGCCACACCGTCGCGGAAAGAGGGGAAGTTGGGAAGGTAGCCGCCGATGATGCCGTTGGGATAGTCCGCCGGACCGGGGAAAGCGAAGCTTATGGCCACAGGCTTCTGGTCAAGTTTGGAGATTATCTGCTCGAAACCTTTCACCATCGTGTCCAGACACATATCCAGGTCCTGGGCGTTGGAAGGCATGGTGATGGGGTCAACAATAAACTCATTGGCCTGCATGGCACCGAACACAAAATTCGTGCCGCCGGCGTCAAGTGTGATTACTATTCGTTTGTCAAATTTGTACATGGTATGTTGATTTGGTTTGATTTACATTAATGCACCCAACGAGCTGCCGAGCACAAAAAAGTAGGTGAGAAGATTGATCACTATACCGCAAACAAGACCTATGATGGTCCATTTCTTGGCATCAGCCGATGCTTTGGTGGCTCCGGCAAAATCACCGGCTGCGAATTTTGACGACACGGAGCTGGCTTTGATTATCCCAACAATACCGAACGGCACGCAGCAGAAAATGGTGACGAGTATCGACTCGAGCAGCCAGGTTTTAGGACACACAGGCTGCATAGGGTTGGAATCGGGATTGCAACCCTGATATGAGGGTTGGGGCTGAGGCCGGGATGTGCTGAACAGTGAAGCCAGCTCGGGCACATTGCCGGCGGGAGTCCAGTCGGCCATCCCTTCGCGCCACACAGGAGTGGACGGGGTGACACCGTGCATGGCCATCTCCTCCACACTGAAAGGACCGGCCTGCTGATTGTTCTCTACAATAAAAAATTTCATGATCGGTATATTATTTTATTTGACTTTATCAGGATTTCTCGCAATAAACTCCTTCCACGATTTACACGCCGCCTTGGCAGCGGCAGGCTTGGAGCTCTCATAGAAGTGGCACAGCGCCGCAGCGAGGGCATCGGTGCTGTCGAGCTGCGGCAGCAGCGATTCGGTGGGGATGTTGAGGATACGGCGGAGCATCTCGCGCACCTGCTCCTTGGAGGCTGCGCCACTGCCGGTGATGGCCATCTTGATTTTTCGCGGCTCATACTCCACAATCGGCACATCGCGACACAAGGCCGCGGCCATAGCCACACCCTGCGCCCTCCCGAGTTTGAGCATACTCTGCACATTCTTGCCGAAAAACGGAGCCTCGATAGCCATCTCGTCAGGCATATACTGCTCCACCAGCCCCAGCACACGCTCGTAGATACGGCCAAGGCGGCGATAGTGGCTCTCGAACTTGCTCAGCTCTATCACCCCCATGGCTATCATGCTCGGCTTGCGGGCAACAACGCCAAGGATGCCATACCCCATCACATTGGTGCCGGGGTCAATGCCTATGATTATGCGGTCATAGACAGCGAGCGGAGAGGTGGAAGCTGCGGAGCTGTTCATAACGGCAATATATCCATGAACGATGAGAAAAACAGCACTTTCTGCATGTGCCGCTCCACAATGTCGCGGAGCATCGCCGCTCCCCTCCCCTCGTCGTGCCACAGGCGGGCGGCAGCGGCATCATCGGCCACAAACTGCACGGCGTAGGTGAGCGCATCAGGCTCCACCTGATGCTCCACAAGCATCAGCCGGGCATCGCGCACCACTCCCCCGGCTGTGGCCTCGGGAATGAATGTGGTGCGCACCCATTCGAGAAAACCGTTGCGCACGGAAACATGGACATAAAAGGTGATGTTGAGCTGTATCATACTGCTGAGGTGGATTTGTTGGCGGATTTCATGGCCCGGCGGTGGCGCAGAAAGCGCGGCAAAAACTTGATATGCCGCAGGATGGTGGATATGGTGCCGTAGTAGCGGCACATGATATTGAACCGCTCCATGAGGCTTCGGCGGCGATGCACGGTGGTGGCTCCCTCGCTGAGGTAATCCACCAGCACCTCGGGCAGATAGTGGTTGGAGCGGGAATGTTGCAGACAGCGTATGCACCATTCGTAGTCGGCTGAATAGCGATAGCGGGTGTTGTACGGCATGGCAATCCGCGACAGCACTACAAACGCCTGATGGCACACCATCATCCCCTGTGCAAACGATTTGTAGGTCAACTGCGGGGGTGCGGTGAGGTGGCGCGGCCCGAGGCGTCGGCCTTCATTATCCACAAGGTCGGTCTGGCCATAGATGATGCCGGGGAAATTATTGTTCACCGCCCCGTCGGCAATATGCTGCAAGGAGTCGGAGGAGTGGAATCTGTCGCCTGCGTTCAGGAATATCAGATATTTGCCGCCGGCGCGGTCAAGCCCTTTGTTCATGGCATCGTAAATGCCACTGTCAGGCTCGCTTATCACCCTTGTGCGGGAGGTGGACAACATTCTCACCTTGTCCAGGGTGCCATCCTTGGATGCCCCGTCCACAATTATATGCTCATAGTCATCAAACCCCTGGGCAGCAACACTTTCCATGGTGCGGCCAATGGTGGCGTCGGCATTGTAGCAAACTGTGATTATAGAGAAAAGCGGATGCATGGGCGAAAGGATGAGAGGGTGAACGGTCAATTGAATTTCTTACGGTTGAATATGAACTGGGTGCCGAGATATTTCTCGCGCACCACCGGGTTCTCGGCCAGCTGCTCTGATGTGCCCTGAAACAGTATCTTGCCGTCAAAGAGCAGATAGGCGCGGTCGGTGATGGAGAGGGTTTCTGGAGCATTGTGGTCGGTGATGAGAATACCGATGTTCTTCTCCTTGAGACTGTACACCACCTTCTGGATATCCTCCACCGCTATTGGGTCAACGCCGGCAAACGGCTCATCGAGCATTATGAATTTGGGGTTGATGGCAAGACACCGGGCTATTTCTGTGCGGCGGCGCTCACCGCCCGACAGCTGGTCGCCCAGGTTTTTGCGCACATGCTGCAGCGAGAACTCGTCAAGCAGGCTCTCAAGCTTCTCTTTCTGATATTCAGGAGAAGTTTTGGTCATCTGCAGCACTGCCCGGATATTATCCTCCACAGAAAGCTTGCGGAACACCGACGGCTCCTGCGCCAGATAGCCGATGCCGTACTGTGCGCGGCGGTACACCGGATATTTGGTGATATTCATGTCGTTGATGAATATCTGTCCCTCGTTGGGGATAATCAGGCCGGTGGTCATGTAGAAAGTGGTGGTTTTTCCTGCGCCATTCGGGCCGAGAAGACCCACAATCTCGCCCTGTGTCACATCGATTGACACATGATTGACCACCGTGCGCTTGCCATATTTCTTCACCAGATTCTCAGTGCGGAGCACCATCTTGTTGGCTGTGCCTACAGGGTGAGGCGCAGGCGCGGGACGGTTCTCGATATCCGGCTGCGGTCCGGGAGGATACTGCTCAGCTTCGGGATTCTCCAGCTCGTGGAGCATCGGAGTGTCCTCGGAAGTGTGCTGTTTATCGTCGCGTGTGATTGTAATAGCCATAGTTCAGGAGTGGGAGCAGCGGGCTTTACGCAACCGCGCTTCTATATAATCAGTGAGCAGATTGATGGCCACCATATTGTTGCCTCCCTGCGGCACTATCAGGTCGGCAAACCGTTTGGACGGCTCGATATACATGGAGTGCATGGGCTTGAGCACCTCCTCGTAGCGGGTGATCACCATCATGGGAGTGCGTCCGCGCTCCACACAATCACGCGCTATCACGCGGATGAGCCTGTCGTCGGCATCGGCATCCACAAACACCTTCACATCCATCATCGAACGGATCACAGGGTCGGTGAGCACAAGGATACCCTCCACTATCACCACATCGCGGGGCTCCACATGCACTGTTTCAGGCTGACGCGTGCAGGTGAGATAGGAGTATGTGGGCATCTCAATGGCCTTTCCCTCCTTCAGCTGCTTGAGATGGTCCACAAGCAGAGTCCATTCAATGGCGGCCGGCTCATCGAAATTGATTTTGCTGCGCTCCTCCACCGGCACATGGCTCGAATCCTTATAGTATGAGTCCTGCGGCAGCACTGCCACCTCTCCAGGAGGAAGGCTCTTGATTATTTTATTTACCACGGTGGTTTTTCCGGAACCGGTGCCACCGGCAATACCTATGATAAGCATACTCTGAAATTTGAATACAATAACACAAAGATAGAAATTTTTCGGCACAGATGGGATATATTATCGTCAAAAAATATTTTTGACAGCATATCGGCCTCTCATCTCGGCAAAAATCATTATATTCGCGGTGAAGTTTAATACGCGTAAAAAAAATTATACAAAAAAATGAAATACGTAGGTGCCCATGTGTCCTTATCGGACGGCATTGCCAACACTCCTGTCAAAGCCCATGACATCGGAGCCAAGGCGTTCGCTCTCTTCACCCGTCAGCCGCAAAGGTGGAAATCAGCGGCGTTGAAACCCGCCGACATCGATCTGTTCAAGCAGCGCTGCGCCGAATTCGGCTACGCCCCCGAGCATATCCTTCCCCACGACAGTTTCCTGATCAATCTCGGTGCCCCCGATGCCGAAAAGCTTGCCAAGAGCCGCGAGGCTTTCCTTGACGAGCTCAACCGCGCCAGCCTACTCGGCCTGACGATGGTCAACTTCCATCCCGGAAGCCATCTCAACGAAATGACCACTGATGAGTGCCTCAACCTCATCGCCGAGTCAATCAACATCACCCTCAGCCAAACCCAAGGGGTGAAAGCCGTGATCGAGAACACCGCCGGACAAGGGAGCAACCTCGGATTTGATTTTGAACATCTCGCCCATATCATCGACAAAGTGGAGGACAAAAGCAGAGTGGGCGTGTGCATCGACACCTGCCACGCCTATGCCGCCGGATATGACTTGGCCACCCCCGGAGGGTATGAGCACACATGGCAGGAATTTGACCGCATCGTGGGTCTCAAATACCTGAGCGGAATGCATATCAACGACTCCAAGAAAGGACTCGGCAGCAAAGTGGACCGCCACGACTCGCTCGGCAACGGCACCTTGGGCAAGGAGTTTTTTGAGCGAATGATGAACGACCCGCGACTCGACAATATCCCCCTGATTCTCGAAACCCCCGACGACACTATATGGGCCGAAGAGATAGCATGGCTCTACTCGCTTGTGAAATAAAATATCACGATCATACTTACATCCATACTTACATCCCCTCCCCAAAAAACACCAATTCAAGTATTATGAACAAATTTACCAAACCCGACCTCGGTTTCTGGAAACTGTGGAATCTAAGCTTCGGATTTTTTGGCGTTCAGATTGCTTATGCCCTCCAAAGCGCCAACATCTCCCGCATATTCGCCACCCTCGGCGCCGACCCCCACAAACTGAGCTACTTCTGGATTCTCCCCCCGCTGATGGGCATCATAGTGCAGCCGCTCGTGGGCGCGGCATCCGACCGCACATGGAACAAGTTCGGACGCCGTCTCCCCTACCTGCTGCTCGGAGCCGCAGTGGCCATAGTGGTGATGTGTCTGCTCCCCAACGCCGGCTCCTTCGGGCTGTCGCTCGCCGGTGCAATGATTTTCGGATTCATAGCCCTGATGTTTCTCGACACCAGCATCAACATGGCCATGCAGCCGTTCAAGATGCTTGTGGGCGACATGGTCAACGAAAAGCAGAAAGGCCTCGCCTACTCCATACAGAGCTTTTTGTGCAACGCCGGCTCACTTGTAGGATACCTCGCGCCTATCACTCTTACAGCCATAGGGATAAGCAATCTGGCTCCGGTAGGACAGGTGCCTGACACTGTCACATATTCGTTCTATATAGGTGCGGCGGTACTGGTGCTCTGTGTAATCTACAGCTTTGTCACCATCCGCGAGATGCCGCCGGCTGAATACGCCAGATTCCATGGCATCACCAAAGAGCAGGAAAAAGAGAGCAACTCGCTGATCAGTCTGCTCAAAAACGCACCCAAAACATTCTGGACTGTAGGCTTGGTACAGTTCTTCTGCTGGGCCGCCTTTATGTATATGTGGACCTACACCAACGGCGCCATCGCCCACACCGTGTGGGGCACCTCCGACACATCCTCTGCCGCCTATCAGGAAGCCGGCAACTGGGTGGGTGTGCTTTTCGCCGTCCAGGCCGTAGGCTCCGTGCTTTGGGCCGTGGTCATTCCGATGTTCCGCCACCACAAAGTGGCCTACTCCCTGAGCCTGCTGCTGGGTGGCATCGGGTTTATATCAGTGTATTTCATCACCAACCAATACGGCCTTTTCGTGTCATATTTCCTGATTGGATGCGCCTGGGCAGCAATGCTTGCCATGCCGTTCACCATCCTCACCAACTCCCTCTCGGGTAAGAACATGGGCACATACCTCGGACTGTTCAACGGCACAATATGCGTGCCCCAGATTGTGGCCGCCGCCATTGGTGGCGGAGTGCTCTGGCTCGTTGGCGGCAGCCAGGTGATGATGCTTGTGCTTGCCGGAGTGCTCCTCGTGCTCGGAGCCTGCGCCGTGTTCAACATCAAGGAAACCATCGCCGAATCCACCTCTCCAGTGGTGGAAGACCCTGACATCCTGTAATATATCCGCCCGACACAGCAGACAACTGCTGATTTAAAATACAAAATAGGCCACCGTTTCATCCCGGTGGCCTATTTTATGTAGGGTTGTATCTTTGTTGCATATTAGAAAAGGCTCCAGCTTACGGTCAGGCCGGCCATCACGATCGACACCATCGACATCAGTTTGATGAGGATGTTGAGGCTCGGGCCGGAGGTGTCCTTGAACGGGTCGCCGACAGTGTCGCCAACCACAGTGGCTTTGTGGGTTTCGCTGCCTTTGCCGCCGAAGTTGCCTTCTTCCACATATTTCTTGGCATTGTCCCATGCTCCGCCGGAGTTGGCCATGAAGATTGCCAGCACAAAACCTGCGCTAAGGCCACCCACAAGCAGACCAATCACACCGGGCACACCGAATATCAATCCGGTGACAATGGGTGCCACAATGGCGAGTACCGAGGGAAACACCATCTCTTTCTGTGCGCCCTTTGTGGAGATTTGCACGCAACGTGCGTAGTCGGGTTCCGCTTCGCCTTCAAGGATACCTTTGATGGTACGGAACTGACGGCGCACCTCATCCACCATGTGGCTCGCGGCACGACCCACAGCGTTCATTGTCAGGCCGCAGAACAGGAATGCCATCATTGCGCCGATGAACATTCCGGACAGCACCTTGGGGCTCATGAGGTTCACCTCATAGAAGGCCATGAAGTCAGTGAACGAGGCTTCGTGGATGTTCACAGCCTTGTCGCCAATCTGTATCATTGTTTCACCCAGACGGTTGAGTCCGATACGGATTTCCTCGATATATGATGCGAGCAATGCCAAACCGGTGAGCGCGGCCGAGCCGATGGCAAACCCTTTGCCGGTAGCGGCGGTGGTGTTGCCAAGCGAGTCGAGAGCGTCAGTGCGCTTGCGCACATCAGCACCTAGACCGCTCATCTCGGCGTTGCCGCCGGCATTGTCGGCGATAGGGCCGTATGCGTCAGTGGCAAGAGTGATGCCGAGGGTGGAAAGCATGCCCACGGCGGCAATACCGATGCCGTAAAGTCCCATGGCCACGTTGGAGAAATCAAACCCTGAAGCAAACCAGTAGCTGAGGATGATACCCACCACAACAGCGAGCACGGGGATGGCGGTGGAAATCATGCCGAGGCCCACACCGGAGATTATCACGGTGGCGGGGCCGGTGGTGCCGCTCTCGGCCAGCTTTTTGGTAGGTTTGTAGGACTGGGAAGTATAATATTCGGTGCTACGGCCAATGACAATGCCCACAAGCAGTCCCACCACAACAGAGCAACCCACAAGCGCCCAGTTCTGGAGCTGGAGGAGCCAGAGGATGAGGAAAGTGGCTCCGACAATAAGCACTGAGCTGAGATTGGTGCCGAGCGACAACGAGCCGAGCAGATCCTTCATATTGGCATTCTCCTTGGTGCGCACACAGAACACACCGATGATTGACAGCAAGATACCGACAGCGGCAATCAGCATCGGAGCCATCACAGCCTTGAGCTGCATATCCACATCACCCTGCACAAGGTAGGCAGCCGCACCGAGAGCGGAGGTAGCGAGGATAGAGCCACAATACGATTCATACAGGTCGGCGCCCATGCCGGCCACATCGCCAACATTGTCACCTACATTGTCGGCAATAGTGGCGGGGTTGCGGGGGTCATCCTCGGGGATACCGGCCTCCACCTTTCCCACAAGGTCGGCGCCCACATCAGCAGCCTTGGTATAGATGCCGCCGCCCACGCGGGCAAACAGAGCCTGAGTGCTGGCACCCATGCCGAAAGTGAGCATAGTGGTGGTGATCATGCACAGACGCGCTCCGGCAGCCTCTCCGGCAGGCAGCTCTACAAGCCAGTCGAGCAGGATATACCAGAAAGAGATGTCAAACAGTCCGAGACCTACCACCACGAGACCCATCACGGCACCCGAGCGGAAAGCCACACGCAGACCCCTGTCAAGCGAATTGCGGGCGGCATTGGCGGTACGTGCCGAAGCGTAAGTGGCAGTTTTCATGCCAAGGAATCCGGCAAGACCGGAGAAGAAACCGCCGGTGAGGAATGCCACAGGCACCCAATGATTCTGCAAATCAAATCCGTATGCCATGATAGAGAACAGCACAACAAGACACAAAAATGCTATTCCCACAATTTTGTACTGCTGCTTAAGATACGACATCGCCCCTTTGCGCACATGGCGGGCAATGGTTTTCATGCGTTCGGTGCCCTCGCTCTCGCGCATCATGCCGCGGTAGAAATACCAAGCGAGCAGCAGCGCAATGATTGACGACACCGGAACAAGCCAAAACAAAGCTTTTTCCATTAAAGATAGTTAGATTTAAGGGTTAAACAATATGGTTAGACAATGAAACAAATTCTATCTGCGGTATTTCTTCAGATTGTTCGTCAAAAGTAATCAGAATTTTTAACTTTAGAATCATTATTGGCCAAGAATTAGTAATTTTGCAAAAAAAATAATCCAACAAAGCATATGGCACAGAAACCATCCATCCCCAAAGGCACGCGAGACTTCGGTCCCGAAGAAATGGCGCGCCGCAACTATATATTCAACACCATCCGCGAAGTGTTCGGCCTCTATGGGTTCGCTCAGATCGAGACCCCGGCCATGGAAAATCTATCCACCCTCATGGGCAAGTACGGCGAGGAGGGTGACAAGCTGCTGTTCAAAATCCTCAACTCAGGCAACTGGCTCAAGGATGTGGATCCAGCTTTGGTGGAGGCCGATGACTATATCCACCTCACTCCGAAGGTGAGTGAGAAAGGGTTGCGCTACGACCTCACAGTGCCGTTCGCGAGATTTGTGGTGCAGCACCGCAACGAGCTCCAGATGCCGTTCAAGCGGTTTCAGATTCAGCCTGTGTGGCGTGCCGACCGTCCGCAAAAGGGCCGCTACCGCGAGTTCTATCAGTGCGACGCCGACATAGTTGGCTCCGACTCGTTGCTCAACGAGGTGGAGCTGCTGTATATGATAGATGAAGTGTTCGCCCGCCTTGGCATCCGCATCACCATCAAGCTCAACAACCGCAAGGTGCTGTCAGGAATAGCCGAAGTGATTGGCGCACCCGACAAGCTGATTGATATCACTGTGGCTATTGACAAAATAGAGAAAGTGGGAATGGAGAATGTGTGTCAGGAGCTAACCGAGCATGGTCTCACCTGCGAGCAGATTGACAAGCTCAAACCAATTCTTGCCATCACGGGGTCGCTTGAGGAGCGCCTTGAGGCACTCAGCACAGCCCTCGCCGACAGCGAAACGGGTATAGCCGGCATTGAAGAGCTGCGCGAGGTGACACAAGGACTCACCACAGTGCCTCTCCGCGCGGAGCTGGAGCTTGACACTTCGCTCGCCCGCGGACTGAACTACTACACCGGCACCATCATCGAGGTGAAAGCCAAAGATGTACAGATAGGATCCATCACCGGAGGTGGCCGCTACGACAACCTCACAGGAGTGTTCGGCATGCCGGGTCTTTCGGGCGTGGGAATATCGTTCGGAGCCGACCGCATCTACGATGTGCTCAACACCCTTGACCTCTATCCCAAGAGCACCATTTCCGGAGCCAAGGTGATGTTCGTCAACTTCGGGCAGAGCGAAGCCCGCGCCGCCATGTCCATGATGCATCAGCTACGCGCCGCCGGAGTGGCATGCGAGCTGTATCCCGACGCCGCCAAGATGAAGAAACAGATGGGTCGCGCCGATGCCCTCGCCATTCCGTATGTGGCCATAGTGGGCGAAAGCGAGATGGCGCAAGGAAAGATGATGCTCAAAAACATGGCCTCGGGCGAGCAGCAGTTGGTGGATGTTGATGAAGCGATTGCAATCATAAACGGATAACGATTTGAAATTTTTAAGCAAGAAATTGCAACAGATTCAAACATTTGTTTTATATTTGCAGCATAAATCAACAAACATGGCACGATTTAGCACATATTCCTATTATTGCTTTTATTTCGCCGGAAATAAAAACGGGATGATGTGCGCCATAAATTGATTATTGCATAACAATGTCACTACATAAATCCCGGAGCCAACAAGCTGCGGGATTTGTTTGTTAAGAGGGTATCTGATATGAAACTCAAAGTCGCAATCCAAGGAGTGGCCGGATGCTACCACGATGCAGCCGCCCGCCACTATTTTGCCATCACGAAGCCGCAGGCGGAGATAGAAACAGTTGAATCACCATCATTCAGCCAAATGTTTTCTGACCTTGACTGCGACCCGTCGCTGGTGGGGATTGTGGCGATAGAGAACACCATTGCGGGCGCATTGCTCCAGAATCACGAACTGCTGCGGCGCAGTTCGCTCACAGTGGTGGGCGAGTACAAGATGCGCATATCCCATGTGCTCGCCGCCCTCCCTGGCCAGCGGCTGACCGACATCCGCGAAGCACATTCCCACCCTATGGCACTGATGCAGTGTGAGCAATGGCTCCACCGGCATCCGGAGATAAGGATGGTGGAGAGTTTTGACACTGCCGGCGCGGCGCGCGACATATCCACCGCCCGGCAACCGGGTCATGCCGCAGTGTGCAGCGAATATGCCGCATCGCTCTACGGCCTTGATATTCTTGAGCGCGGAATAGAAACCAACAAGCGCAATTTCACCCGCTTCCTCATCGTGGCCGACCCGCTGCTTGCCGATGGCCTGCGCCCCAAGGAGGAGATGCTCAACAAAGCTTCGATAGTGTTCACCCTGCCCCACACCCAAGGAGCATTGTCGAAAGTGCTGACCATACTGTCGTTCTACGACATGAACTTATCCAAAATCCAGTCGATGCCCATCATCGGGCGCGAATGGGAGTACCGGTTCTACATAGACCTTACATTTCAATCCTACGCCAGATACCTTCAGGCTATCGATGCAGTGCGTCCACTGATGTCGGACCTGAAATCGCTTGGCCAATATACACAATTCAATGAAGAATAGTCCACATATATGTCCATCCCAACGCGTTGACAGCGTGGAGGAGTACTACTTTTCGCGCAAGCTGCGTGAAGTGGCCGCGCTGCGTGCCGCCGGCAACGACATAATATCACTGGCCATAGGCGGCCCCGACACCCCACCGCCGCCCGAAGTGATAGACACGCTCACCGAACAGGCACACCGCCACGACTTCCATTCCTATCAGCCCGGGACAGGAATCCCCGAGTTGAAGAAAGCCATGGCCGACTGGTATAAAAAGTGCTATGGAGTGGAGCTTGACCCGGCAAAAGAGATTCTGCCGCTCATAGGGTCCAAAGAGGGAGTGATGCATGTGTCGATGGCATTTCTCAATCCGGGCGACGGAGTGCTGGTGCCGAACCCCGGCTACCCCACCTACACATCCGCCTCCAGGCTCGTGGGAGCCGCCATCTATCCTTATTCGCTCACCGAGGAGCACGGATGGATGCCCGACTTTGATGAACTGGAATCATTGCCGCTTGACCGCATCAAGGTGATGTGGGTCAACTATCCCCACATGCCCACCGGCGCACAGCCCACCATGGAGCTGTTTGAAAGGCTGATAGAGTTTGGCCGGAAACACTCCATAGTCATAGCCCACGACAACCCGTACAGCTTCATCCTCACCGATAAGCCGATGAGCATCCTGCAGGTGCCGGGAGCCAAGGATGTGGCCTTGGAGATGAACTCGCTCAGCAAGAGTCACAGCATGGCCGGATGGCGAGTGGCCATGCTGGCCTCCAATCCCGACTTTGTCAACTGGATATACAAGGTGAAATCCAATGTTGATTCGGGACAGTTCAAGCCTGTGATGATGGCCGCTGTCAAAGCTCTTGAGCAAGGCCGGGAATGGCACGATGCACTCAACGAGCTTTATTGGCGCCGCCGGATGATAGCAGAGCAGATCATGCAGAAACTACAATGCAGATACAACCCACAGCAGCGCGGCCTGTTTTTGTGGGGCAAAATACCCGACACCTGTCCTGGGTCTGAACAAATGGCCGATGAACTGCTTTATAACAAAGGAGTGTTCATAGCCCCGGGATTCATATTCGGCACCAACGGCATAAGATATATACGCATATCCCTGTGTGCCACCGAGGAAAATCTAACAAAAGCACTTCAAAGATTGTCATGACACAGCTTCAACCAATAACATTTGCCGACATCCCGGCATCAGAACCGCTAATCATAGCCGGACCGTGCAGCGCGGAAACACGCGAGCAGCTTCTCGCCACCGCCTCCAATCTCCATGCCGACGGCATCCGCATATTCCGCGCCGGAATATGGAAACCGCGCACCAAACCCGGGGGCTTTGAAGGTGTAGGCGCACCCGCCCTCAAATGGATGCGCGAAGTGAAGGAGACCACCGGAATGTACACCGCCACCGAAGTGGCCACCCGCACCCATGTGATACAAGCCCTTGAGGCAGGTATAGACCTGCTGTGGATAGGAGCCCGCACCAGTGCCAATCCGTTTGCCATGCAGGAGATAGCCGACACACTTGCCGAATTGAAAGCCGATGTGCCGGTGTTGGTGAAAAACCCGGTGAACCCTGACCTTGAGCTGTGGATAGGTGCCATGCAGCGCATCTACAACGCCGGCATCCGCCGCATTGGAGCTATACACCGCGGCTTTTCGGCCTACGGCAAGCATATCTACCGCAATATGCCGCAATGGCATATCCCCATTGAGCTGAGGCTTCGCTACCCCGACCTGCCGATTATCTGCGACCCATCGCACATCGGGGGCAAACGCGAGCTTATAGCCCCGCTGTCGCAGCAGGCTCTGGACATGGGATTTGACGGACTTATCATCGAAAGCCATTGCAACCCTGACTGTGCATGGAGCGACGCCGCACAGCAGGTGACCCCCGAAGTGCTCCATATCATCCTGGCTTCGCTTGTGCACAAATCGCAGAAACAGAGCACCGAAAGCCTGTCGCTTCTGCGCCGGGAGATAGACCGCCTCGACAATGAGCTCCTGGAGGTGCTTGCCAAACGTATGCAGGTGTCCCGCGACATAGGGCAGTACAAAAAGGAGCACCGTATGCCGGTGGTACAGGCCGGACGCTACAACGATGTGATACGCACCCGCTGCGGCTCCGGCGTGGAGATGGGTATGGGCGAGGAGTTTCTCAAGACCATCCTGCTTGCCATCCATGACGAATCGGTGCGTCAACAGATAGAAGTACTGAAACAATGAGAATACTTATACTTGGAGCGGGCAAGATGGGGTCGTTCTTCAGCGACCTGCTGTCGTTTGACCATCAGGTGGCGATGTACGACACAGATGCCCGTAAGCTGAGGTTCACCTATAATGTGGAGCGGTTTTCATCGCTCGATGAGGTGGATGCGTTCAACCCCGATCTCGTGATCAACGCCGCCACCGTGCGCTACACCATCGAAGCGTTCAAAGCCGTGACCCCGCACCTGAACAATCCGCATTGCATCCTGTCGGATATAGCCTCGGTGAAAACAGGGTTGCCAGAGTACTACGCCAATTGCGGGTTTGAATTCAGTTCAACTCATCCGATGTTCGGCCCCACGTTCGCATCGCTGAGCAACCTTGCCAACGAAAACGCCATAATCATCACTGAGGGAAGCGAGAAAGGGAAGCAGTTTTTCCTCGAGCTCTACAACCGGCTGGGACTGCATATCGAGCACTACAGTTTTGAGCAGCATGACATCACCATAGCCTATTCGCTGAGCATACCGTTTGCGGCAACATTAGCTTTTGCGAGCGTGATGAAGCATCAGGATGCTCCGGGCACCACCTTCAAACGCCATCATCAGATAGCGCTGGGATTGATGTCGGAGGATGATTATCTGCTGTCGGAAATCCTGTTCAACCCCCACACAGCTTCGCGGCTTAACGGTATCTGCGAGTCGCTGGAGCGGCTGAAAGAGATTGTGGAGCAGCGCGACCCCGAGGCCATGAAGCAATATCTTCATTTGGTGAGAGAGAACCTCAAATAATCTCATCTTTTATTAGCACATATAATTTATAATCGCTACCTTTGTGGCATGATGAGTGACGAACGCACCAAAACTGCCGCACTGACAGCATTCACGCAATACATGACCAAGCAAAGGCTGCGCAAAACCCCCGAACGGTATGCCATACTTGACAAGGTCATGGAGATGAACTCACACTTCATCATCGACACCCTGCACCAGATGTTGGAGGCGGATGGCTATCATGTGAGCCTCGCCACTGTATATAACACCATGCAGCTGCTTGTGGATGCAGGACTTGTGCGCCGTCACACTTTCGGCAACCAAACAGCTCAGTATGAGAAGATAACCGAAGCCTCATCAAACCATCATCATCTCGTGTGCTCGCGCTGCGGCAAAGTCAAGGAGGTGAACGATCCCGAGGTGGACGCCGTGCTGAGCTCGCGCCGCTATTCCAGTTTCCAACCCGCCTACGCCGACCTTTATATCTACGGAGTGTGCTCGCGGTGTCTCCGCAAGTCCAAGCGCAAAAAGGCGGCAAATCCGAAAAAAACAAATTAACCATTCATAACAATTCCGTTTATCACAAACTTATGGCTATGAAAGTAGATGTGCTCTTAGGGCTCCAGTGGGGCGACGAAGGCAAAGGTAAAGTAGTGGATGTGCTCACCCCCCGCTATGATGTGGTGGCCCGATTCCAAGGAGGCCCCAACGCCGGCCACACATTGGAGTTTGAAGGGAAAAAATATGTGCTCCGCTCCATTCCGTCGGGAATATTCCAGCACGGACAGATCAATGTTATCGGCAACGGCGTGGTACTCGACCCGGTGCTGTTTGCAGAAGAGGCTCAGGCACTTGAGAAGAGCGGAGTCAATCTTAGGTCAGTGCTCAAGATATCTAAAAAAGTTCACCTCATACTCCCCACCCACCGACTGCTTGACGCCGCCCTCGAAAGAGCCAAAGGCGGTGCGAAAATCGGCACCACCGGCAAAGGTATCGGCCCGACTTACACCGACAAGGTGAGCCGCAACGGGTTGCGTCTGGGCGACCTGTTCCATAACTTCGAGGCCAAATACAAAGCTGCCCGCGACCGTCATCTCAACCGCCTCAAGAGCCTTGACGCGCTCCCCGAAGAAGGAGTGCTCGCCGAGCTCGAGGCCAACTGGATCAATGCGCTTGACTATATCAAGAGCTTCGACATCGTGGACTCCGAATATCTCATCAACGGGTATCTGAACCAGGGCAAATCAGTGCTTTGCGAAGGTGCACAAGGCACACTGCTGGATGTGGATTTCGGCTCCTATCCGTTTGTCACCTCCTCCAACACCATCACCGCCGGTGCATGCTCCGGCCTCGGAGTGGCCCCCAACCGTATCGGAGAAGTGTATGGTATATTCAAAGCCTACTGCACCCGCGTGGGCAGCGGTCCTTTCCCCACCGAGCTTCATGACGAAACCGGCAAGAAAATCCGTGACCTCGGCCACGAATATGGTGCCGTTACAGGCCGTGAACGCCGATGCGGGTGGATTGACCTCGTGGCATTGCGCTATGCCATCATGATCAACGGTGTGACCCAACTGATAATGATGAAGAGCGATGTGCTCGACAGTTTCGCCACCATCAAGGCCTGCACAGCCTACAAGATTGACGGTGAGGAGACCGACCTATTTCCGTTTGACATCGACTCAGTGAATATAGAGCCTGTATATACGGAGCTTCCGGGATGGCAAACCGACCTCACAAAGATGAAGAGCGAGGAGGAGTTCCCCGAAAAATTCTCGGCCTATATCCGCTTCCTCGAGGAGCAGCTCCACACTCCCATCACCATAGTGTCGATAGGACCCGACCGTTGTCAAACCATTGTACGCAAATAATCCATAAGAATTGTCATGGCTAAAGTAAAACCGTTCAAAGGGGTCAGACCGCCGCAGCAGTTTGTCACCGAGGTGGCATCGCGCCCATACGATGTGCTCAACAGCGATGAAGCCCGTGCCGAAGCCCTCGGCAATGAGAAATCGCTGTATCATATCATCAAGCCCGAAATAGATTTCAACCCCGGCACCGACGAGCACGACCCGGCTGTGTATGGCAAGGCTGTGGAGAATTTCCACAACTTCCAGACCCAAGGGTGGCTGGTGCAGGACAATACCGAACACTATTATATATATGCGCAGACAATGAACGGGCGCACACAATATGGTATAGTACTGGCTGCCAACGTTGACGACTATATGTCGGGGCGCATCAAAAAGCATGAGCTCACCCGCCGCGACAAGGAGGAAGACCGCATGAAGCATGTGCGCGTCAACAACGCCAACATCGAGCCGGTGTTTCTCGCCTTTCCCGACAACCAACGCCTGCAACAGGTGATAGACGCCGTCACCGCCGGAGACCCGGAATATGATTTCGTGGCCCCTGACGGCTTCGGCCACCATTTCTGGGTGGTGGACGACCCCGGGATGACCAACATAATCACCGAGGAGTTCAGCCGTATTCCGCATCTTTATATCGCTGACGGCCACCACCGCACCGCTGCGGCTGCATTAGTGGGCAATGAGAAAGCCAAAGCCAACCCCAACCATCGCGGTGACGAGGAGTACAATTATTTCCTCGCTGTAGCATTCCCCGCTTCTCACCTCAACATCATCGACTACAACCGTGTGGTGAAAGACCTCAACGGACTCACACCCGAGCAGTTTCTTGACAAGCTCAAGGAGAACTTCATTGTGGAGCCGAAAGGCTGCGAACCATACCGTCCTGAAGCTCTGCACAACTTCGCTCTGTATCTTCCCGGACAATGGTATTCACTGACAGCCAAGCCCGGCACCTACAACGACTCCGATCCCATAGGAGTGCTCGATGTGACGGTAAGTTCCGACCTCATCCTGCGCGATATTCTCGGCATCCACGACCTCCGCTCCGACAAGCGCATTGACTTTGTGGGTGGCATCCGCGGCCTCGGCGAGCTGCAACGCAGAGTGGACAGCGGCGAAATGGCGATGGCACTGGCATTGTATCCGGTGTCGATGAAGCAGCTGATGGATATTGCCGACAGCGGCAACATCATGCCTCCCAAAACCACATGGTTTGAACCGAAGCTACGTTCAGGTCTCGTCATTCACAAACTTGACGATTGATGGCCTCCGGCCCGATAATCACACTAAGCTACACCACCTCGCCCTCCGGCTATATACGCATGGCCATGGGCGAGGTGTTGGCTCGTTATAGATGGAGCATAACACTACCGCTCACACTCGCCATCGTCACACTGCTTGCTGCAGGCACCTTCTGCGGCGACATACGCTATATGCTGATAGCGTTGATACTGATATTCATCGTGGTGCCGGGGTTGCTCGCGCTCGCCTATTTCTCCGCAGCACTTACACCCACGGCTGCAATGTGCGTGTTGCCACGGCACCTCATCATCATTCCCGGCAAACTGATAACAGTGGTCTATGAACCGTTCAGGCATAGGCAAGAAACCGTCAAGCCCCATGCTCCCGCAGTGGTGCAATGGAACGCCATCTCAGGATTGCAACGGCATGGTTCCAATACAATCGTAACCACCGACGCGTATTCCCTCATCATCCCCGACTCTATCCTCCCTTGTCCTTCCGAAACAATATTTGAAGCACAAGATTAAGCATAGATATTTATCCGCCGCAAACACCGACAACAGCTTGCGGTGGTGGCGTATGATGATAAAAAACGGTGGTGGCATGTTGTGTGGCACAATGGAAATGATTACCTTTGCAGTATAATTTTAAACATTTTTACAACTACTCCCAATTCACATGGTCGTATTCTTCAAGAAAGGCGCCACTTTGATCACAGCAGTTGACACTGACCACAAACTCTCCGATGTGGAAAAGCAGAAACTCAGCTGGCTGTTCGGCGGCGCAAAACCATTGTTGTCCACCTCAGTATCCGGCACTTTCATTGGCCCCCGCAAGGAGATGATCACCCCATGGAGCACCAACGCCGTGGAAATCACCCAGAATATGGGTATTGAAGGCATCAAGCGTATTGAACAGTTTGAGCTTACCCGCAGCGAAACACCGGCCTACGACAAAATGCTTCAAAGGGTTTACAACGGTCTAAACTCCAGGATTTTCAAGGTGGAGCGCAAGCCGGAACCAATAGTATATATCGATGACATCGCCACCTACAACCGTCAGGAAGGCCTGGCTCTGAGTGCGGACGAAGAAAATTATCTGCGACAGCTGTCTGAGAAACTTGGCCGTCCCCTCACCGACAGCGAGGTGTTTGGTTTCTCACAGGTCAATTCCGAGCATTGCCGCCACAAGATATTCAACGGCACTTTTGTGATTGACGGCGAGGAGAAGCCGATGTCGCTGTTCAAGCTCATCAAGAAGACATCTTCCACCAATCCAGGAGCGCTGGTGTCGGCATATAAAGATAATGTGGCATTCGTGGCAGGCCCGAAGGCCGAGCAGTTTGCCCCGGCACACCCCGAGCGTCCGGACTTTTTTGATGTGAAGGAGATTGACACTGTGATTTCGCTCAAAGCTGAAACTCACAACTTTCCGACCACAGTGGAACCGTTCAACGGAGCTGCCACCGGCACAGGCGGTGAGATTCGCGACCGACTCGGCGGAGGCAAGGCATCGCTGCCGATAGCGGGTACCGCAGTGTATATGACATCGTATCCGCGCATGAGTCCGGAGCACCGCTGGGAGCTCATGATGAATCCGCGAGTGTGGCTTTATCAGACACCGTGCGACATCCTCATCAAGGCTTCAAACGGAGCAAGCGATTTCGGCAACAAGTTTGGCCAGCCGCTGATCTGCGGTTCGCTGCTCACTTTCGAGCATGACGAGAACGGTAGGCTGTATGCATACGACAAGGTGATAATGCTGGCCGGAGGCGTAGGGTTCGCCACCAAGAAAGATGCCATCAAAGGGACTCCGGAACCGGGTCAGAAAGTAGTGGTGATGGGCGGCGACAACTACCGTATCGGTATGGGCGGCGGCGCTGTGTCGTCGGTTGAGACAGGCCAGTACGACAACAGCATCGAGCTCAATGCCGTGCAGCGTGCCAACCCCGAGATGCAGAAGCGTGTGTCGAATGTGATACGCGCCATGGCCGAGGCCGACATCAACCCGATCATATCCATCCATGACCACGGCGCAGGCGGGCACCTCAACGCCCTGTCGGAGCTCGTGGAGGCCACAGGCGGCCATATTGACCTCGATGCACTGCCAGTGGGCGACCCCACATTGTCGTCCAAGGAGATTGTGGGCAACGAGAGCCAGGAACGTATGGGCATGGTGGTGGAAGAGAAAGATGTGGAGTATATCCGCACAGTGGCCGAGAGAGAAAGAGCACCGTTCTATGTGGTTGGCGAAACAAGTGCGGATGAGAAATTTGTGTTCACCCGCGGCGATGGTGTCAAACCTATTGATCTGGAACTTGCCGACATGTTCGGCAACTCGCCGAAGACTGTGATGACAGACACCACGGTGCACCATAAATACGCTGATGCAGAGTATAGCGAGAACAAGATAGACGAATACCTGCGCGATGTGCTGTCGCTGGAGGCCGTGGCCTCCAAGGACTGGCTCACCAACAAGGTGGACCGCTCCGTGACCGGCAAGATAGCCCGTCAGCAGTGTCAGGGCGAAATCCAGCTGCCGCTGAGCGACTGCGGCGTGGTGAGCCTGGACTACCGTGGCAAATCCGGCATAGCTACCTCGATAGGCCATGCGCCTCAGGTGTCCCTCATCGACTCGGCCAAAGGGTCGGTGATGGCGATAGCCGAAGCTTTGACCAACATCGTGGGTGCTCCTATAGCCCGTGGCATCAACGGATTGTCATTAAGTGCCAACTGGATGTGGCCGTGCAAAAACCCTGGCGAGGATGCAGCATTGTATCGCGCCGTGGAAGCGTGCAGCGACTTCGCATGTGCGCTCGGCATCAACATCCCCACCGGCAAGGACTCGCTGTCGATGACCCAGAAATATGGCGATGACAAAGTGTTTGCCCCCGGCACTGTGATAATCTCAGCCGCCGGCGAAGTGACCGATGTGCGCCGCACCGTCAGCCCTGTGCTCCGCAACAATGTGAAATCCACACTCTATTATATCGACTTCAGCGGTGACACCCTGAAGATGGGCGGCTCCGCATTATCGCAGACCCTCAACCGTCTCGGCTCTGAAGCTCCGACGGTGAAGGATGCCGCACAGTTTGCCGCCACATTCAATGCGGTGCAGAAACTTGTGAAGCGCGGTGCCCTGCTGGCAGCCCATGATGTGGCGGCCGGAGGTTTGGTGACCACCCTACTGGAAATGTGCTTTGCCAACACAAGCGGTGGCCTGATGATTGACACCGGGGGATTTGTTGGCAACGGAGAAACAGATCTCGTCAAGATATTGTTTGCCGAGAATCCGGCATTGGTGGTTCAGATTGCCGACAGCAAGCGCGAGAACGCCGAGCGTACCCTGCACGAAGCCGGAGTGAAATTCCACGCCATCGGTACCCCGGTGGCCGAGCGCACTGTGATGATACAGCACAACGGCATAGAGCGGATGCTGGGTATCGACTATCTGCGCGATGTGTGGATGCGCTCGTCGTATCTGCTCGACTGCGTGCAGAGCGGTGACAAATGTGCAGCGTTGCGCTACGAGAACTATAAGAAACAGCCGCTCCGCTACCGTCTCCCCAAGGGGTGGGACGGCAAGCTCGCATCGCGCCATCTTGCCCATGGCAAGCATGAGCCGAGCGGCGTGAAGGCGGCGATAATCCGCGAGAAGGGCGTGAACGGCGACCGCGAGATGGCCTATTCGCTCTATCTGGCCGGATTTGATGTGAAAGATGTGCACATGACCGACCTGATGAGCGGGCGTGAAACGCTGGAGGATGTGGATATGATAGTGTTCTGCGGCGGATTCTCCAACTCCGATGTGCTCGGCTCAGCCAAAGGGTGGGCCGGCGGCTTCCTGTGGAACGAGAATGCCAAGCGTGCGCTTGACAATTTCTATGCCCGCGAGGATACCCTGAGCCTTGGAGTGTGCAACGGTTGCCAGCTTATGATAGAGCTCAACCTCATCAATCCGGCGCATCCCAAACGCGCAACGATGGAGCATAACATAAGCCACAAGTTCGAGAGCCAGTTTGTGGGCGTGAACGTGCCGGAAAACAATTCGGTGATGTTCGGCCCGCTGTCGGGTCTCAAGTCGGGCATCTGGGTGGCACACGGCGAGGGCCGCTTCAACTTGCCGATGCCTCTTGACCAGTACAATGTGGTGCTGAAGTACAACTATTCGGCCTATCCCGGCAACCCCAACGGCAGCCGTGGAGCAGTGGCCGGCATAGCGTCGGCCGATGGACGCCACCTTGCGATGATGCCGCATCTGGAAAGAGCCATCTTCCCGTGGCAGTGCGCCTACTATCCCGCCACACGTGCCAACGACGATGTGACGCCGTGGATAGACGCGTTCATCAACGCCCGCAAGTGGATAGAGAACAAACATAGGAAAGCATAGTACAAAAATATGGAAAGCTGTTGGCAACAGGTTGTTTGCCAACAGCTTTCCTGCTTATCACCAATCAACAAGACAGTTTATATATGGGAGGTTTTTTTGGCGTTACCAAAACCACGCCTTGCGTCAACGACCTGTTCTACGGCGTTGACTACAACAGCCACATGGGTACAAAACGTGCAGGCATGGCCACATGTCATGACGGCATTTTCACCCGCTCGATCCACAACATCGAAAACTCTTATTTCCGCAACAAGTTCGAGCCGGATCTGGGTCAGTTCACCGGCAACAGCGGCATAGGAGTGATTTCCGACACCGATGCGCAGCCGATAATAGTCAACTGCCATCTTGGAAAATTTGCGATAGTGACGGTGGGCCGCATCAACAATATCGGCGCTCTTGAAAAAGAGCTGCTCGCCAAGGGGCATCATTTCTGTGAACATTCCTACGACATCATCAACCCCACCGAGATGATAGCCGCGCTGATCAGCGAGGGCAGCGACCTGGTGAGCGGAATAGAGAATGTGCATCGCCGCCTCAAGGGATCGTGCTCTATACTACTGCTACTTGAAGGGAAAATCATTGCGGCACGCGACAAGATGGGTCGTACCCCTATCATAATAGGCAAAAAAGAGGGTGCGTATGCCGCCACATCCGAAACCTGCGCGTTCCCCAATCTCGGGTATGATATATGCTACAACGTGGGGCCTGGGGAGATAGTGGAAATATCGCTCTCCGGACTCAAGCAGCTCAAAAAGCCCGGGGAAGAGATGCAGATATGCGCTTTCCTGTGGACCTACTATGGCTATCCGGTGTGTGAATACGAGGGAGTGAACGTGGATGATATGCGCTGCCGCTGCGGCAATGCGATGGGCATAGAAGACCCCACTGAAGTGGATTTTGTGAGTGCCATCCCTGACTCCGGCATCGGCATGGCTCTCGGTTATGCCGAGGGTAAGAAGGTGCCGTACAAGCGTGGAATTGTGAAATATACCCCCACATGGCCCCGCAGCTTCACCCCCGGCACCCAGGAGAGGCGCGAGCTCGTGGCCAAGATGAAACTGATAGCCAACCGTGCGCTGCTGAAAGGGAATAAAGTGGCGTTCTGCGATGACTCAATAGTGCGCGGCACCCAGCTTCGCGACAATGTGAGCGACCTGTATGAGTACGGGGTTGACGAAGTGCACATGCGCATCTCGTGCCCGCCGCTGATATATCCGTGCAAATATCTCAACTTCACAGCCTCCAAGAGCGAAATGGAGCTGATCACACGCCGCGTGATAGAGCAGCTTGAAGGGGATGCCAACACCAACCTCGAGGCATACGCCACCGAGGGTTCACCGCAATATGAAGCGATGGTGGAGGAGATACGCAAAAAGCTTCATCTGTCGTCACTTAAATTCTGCTCGATAAAGAATATCATCGATGCAATCGGGTTGCCAAAATGCAAAATCTGCACCCATTGCTTTGACGGCACGGGCAAAGATTGAGCCACGTTAACATAATTTGTGGGTCAACAGGGGTGAGGAATTGAAATTAGTGTGGGATATTAAGGTGCAATTCAATGATTTTTGTTACCTTTGTACGCCTAAATAAACTGATTATTATATTTAATTATCAAAAGTAATAGTATGAGTCTCAACATCATTGTGCTCGCAAAGCAGGTGCCCGACACCCGCAATGTGGGCAAAGATGCCATGAAAGCCGACGGCACCATCAACCGTGCCGCCCTTCCTGCCATCTTCAATCCCGAAGACCTCAACGCCCTTGAGCAGGCCCTTCGGCTCAAGGATGAAAATCCCGGTTCCACAGTGACATTATTGACCATGGGACTGCCGCGTGCATCCGAAATCATCCGCGAGGCTATGTATCGCGGTGCCGATGCCGGCATAGTGCTGACCGACCGTGTGCTCGGCGGTGCCGACACCCTTGCCACCTCCTACTCCCTGGCCCAGGCTGTCAAGAAATTTGGCAACTACGACATTATTCTCGGCGGTCGTCAGGCTATTGACGGCGACACCGCTCAGGTAGGCCCACAGATAGCCGAAAAGCTCGGCATACCCCAGGTGACATACGCCGAAGAGATTCTTGAGCTCAAAGATGGACATGTGGTGGTGAAGCGTCGTTTGGAAAACGGCGTGGAGACAGTGAAAGCACCCCTGCCCTGCGTAGTGACCGTGAACGGCAGTGCCGCTGAATGTCGTCCCCGCAACGCCATGCGCATCCAGAAATACAAATATGCACTTTCGCCCACTGAAAAAGAGAAAGCTTCGGCCACAGCACAGCAGCTGGTGGAAGAGCGTCCGTATCTTAACATTCAGGAGTGGAGCGCTGCAATGGTAGATGCCGACCCCGAGCAGATAGGATTGCCCGGCTCGCCGACAAAAGTGAAAGCTATAGAAAATGTGGTGTTCACCGCCAAGGAAAGCCGTCGTCTGGAGAACAACGACGAGCAGATAGAAGACCTGGTGAAGGAACTCATTGCCTCTCACACCATAGGGTAAAGAAAGCGAAGTTGAACCGATACAACACATCAGCAATGACCGACAATAACAATCTCATAGTATATTGCGAGTTTGAGGACGGCAAAGTGGCCGACGTAAGCCTTGAACTTCTCACCAAAGGGCGCGAACTTGCCACCAAGCTTGGAGTGAAGCTCGAAGCCATAGTGATTGGTGACAACCTCGCAGATGTTGAAAACCAACTGTTTCCCTACGGCGTTGACACAGTGTATAAGGTAGAGGACAAGCGTCTCTATCCGTATGTTTCCGCCCCCCATGCCTCAGTGCTCATCAACCTGTTCAAGGAGATCAAGCCTCAGGTGTGTCTCATGGGTGCCACCTGCATTGGCCGTGACCTTGGTCCCCGCGTGTCGTCGTGCCTCCACAGCGGCCTGACAGCCGACTGCACAGCACTTGAAATCGGCGACCACACCGACCCCAAGACAGGCAAAGAGTATCAGAACCTTCTCTATCAGATTCGTCCTGCCTTCGGCGGCAACATCGTTGCCACCATCGTCAACCCGGAATGCCGTCCGCAGATGGCCACCGTGCGTGAGGGCGTGATGCGCAAAGAAGAGTTTGACCCCAACCACAAAGGCACCGTGGTGAACCTCGATGCCTCGAAATATGTGAGTCCCGAGGATTTTGCGGTAGAGATTATCGACCGCCATATCGAGAAATCAAAAGTCAACATCAAGGGCGCACCCATCGTGGTGGCCGGTGGCTACGGAATGGGCAGCAAGGAGAATTTCCAGCTGCTGTATGACTTGGCCGACACCCTCGGCGGCGAAGTGGGCGCATCACGCGCAGCCGTTGACGCAGGGTTCACCGAACATGAGCGTCAGATAGGCCAGACCGGCGTCACCGTACGCCCGAAGCTGTATATCGCCTGCGGTATCTCCGGCCAAATCCAGCATATCGCCGGTATGCAGGACAGCTCCATCATCCTGTCGATCAACAATGATCCCGATGCCCCGATCAACACCATAGCTGACTATGTGATCACCGGCAATGTGGAAGACGTGATTCCGAAACTCATCAAGTACTACAAGAAAAATTCAAAGTAAACAATGGCAAATTACTATACCGACAATTCGGCACTCAAGCATCACCTCAATCACCCGTTGATGCAGAAGATTGTCAAGCTCAAGGAGCGCGACTTTGCCGATGCCAAAAATTTTGATTACGCGCCTCAGGATTTTGACGACGCCATGGACTCGTACAACAGAGTGCTTGAAGTGGTTGGCGAAATCTGCGGTGGCAAAATCGCCGACAACGCCGAGGAGGTGGACCATCAGGGTCCGAAAGTGGAGAACGGCCGCGTCACATACGCCACCCCCACTCAGGAAAACCTTGAGCTTTGCCGCAAGGCCGGCCTTATGGGCATGGCTATGCCGCGCCGTCTCGGTGGCCTGAATTTCCCCATCACTCCCTACATCATGGCCGCAGATATTGTGAGCCGTGCTGACACCGGATTTGAAAACTTGTGGGGTCTTCAGGACTGCGCCGAAACGATTTATGAATTTGCAAGCGAAGAGCAGAAGCAACGCTATATACCCCGTGTGTGCAAAGGCGAGACCATGTCAATGGACCTCACCGAACCGGATGCCGGTTCCGACCTTCAGAGCGTGATGCTCAAGGCCACCGAGCAGCCCGACGGCACATGGCGCCTTAACGGTGTGAAACGCTTCATCACCAACGGTGACGCCGACATACATCTGGTGCTTGCCCGCTCAGAGGACGGCACAAAGGACGGACGCGGATTGTCGATGTTCATCTACGACAAGCGCAACGGTGGCGTGGATGTTCGCCGCATCGAAAACAAGATGGGTATCAAAGGCTCGCCCACTTGCGAACTTGTGTATAAGAACGCCAAGGCCGAATTGTGCGGCAACCGCCGTCTGGGTCTTATAAAATATGTGATGGCACTGATGAACGGCGCCCGTCTCGGCATCGCCGCCCAGAGCGTGGGTGTGAGCGAACGCGCCTACCGTGAGGCTCTTGCATATGCACAGGACCGCAAACAGTTTGGCAAAGCTATCATCGAGTTCCCGGCAGTGTATGAAATGCTGGCCGTTATGAAAGCCAAATTGGATGCAAGCCGCGCACTTCTTTACGAGACCGCCCGCTTTGTTGACATCTACAAGATCTATGAGGATATAGCCAAAGAGCGTTCGCTCACTCCCGAGGAGCGCAAGGAGATGAAAGAGTTCTCCAAGAAGGCTGATGCCTGCACTCCCCTTGTCAAAGGTATGGGCAGCGAATACTGCAACCAGAACGCCTACGACTGCATACAGATTCATGGAGGCAGCGGCTTCATGAAAGATTATGCATGCGAACGCGTATATCGCGATGCCCGCATCACCTCCATCTACGAAGGCACCACACAGCTTCAAGTCGTGGCCGCAATCCGCCACGTGACCACCGGCACATATCTCAATATGATCCGCGAGCACGAGGCTATGGAAGTGAAACCCGAACTGATGTGGATGCGCGACAACCTGATGGCAATGACCGCAAGCTATGAGAAAGCAGTCAACACTGTGACCGAGACCAAGGACACCGCCTACGTTGACTTTATGGCCCGTCGCCTTGTGGAGATGGCCGGCAACATCATCATGGGGTATCTGCTTCTTGGCGATGCCAACCGCAACGATGAGTTTGTGAAGAGTGCCGAAGTTTACAACAAACTGGCACAGACTGAGGTGGCCAAACACGCCGACTTCATCGCCAACTTCAAACCCGAGCAGCAGTCGATCTACAAAGCTTAACAAAGCATTGACACCCGATATTTGCGGTGCGCGTGGAGTTTTTCACCACGCGCACCGCTGCATTTCAGCTCAAAAATATTATATTTGCAGATATGAAATTTTCAGACATCCCGGCACACGATGAGGTGAAGCAAAGGCTTCGCGAAATGGTGAACAACGACCGGATACCCCACGCCCTGATACTTGAAGGACCCGCGGGTATCGGCAAGCTGTCATTGGCCCGCGCCATGGCACAATACATACATTGCACCAACCGCACTCCCGAGGGCGACAGCTGCGGGGTGTGCGCATCGTGCCGTCAGCATGAAAGCCTGAACCATATCGACACTGTGTATGTGTTTCCGGTGGTGAAGACTGAAAAATTCCGCAACGAGCCTCCCACCTCCGACGACTTCATGGATCAATGGCGGGATTATATCAAAGGACGCACCTTCATGGACTATGATGCCTGGGCCGCGGGGTTTGGCAAGAAGAACGCGAAGCCGTCGAACTATGTGACCGAAAGCTCGGCACTAATCCACAAGCTGTCGCTCACAAGCCATGCCACACGCTACAAGGTGGTGCTGTGGTGGCTGCCGGAACTGATGAACGAAGACACGGCCAACAAGCTGCTCAAGCTTATAGAGGAGCCTGCGAAGGACAGCATAATAATCATGGTGAGCGACAACTCAAAAGCCATATTGCCCACCATCTATTCCCGCTTGCAGCGAGTGGAAGTGCGCCGCTACAGCGACGATGTGGTGGCAGGGTATCTGAGCAGCACCCGCGGACTGGCCGCCAACGACGCCATGGCTCTGGCCCATATATCCGGCGGGAGCATCAGCAGCGCCATATCCAACGCCGACGGTAGCGAGGCCGAGGCACAGATGCTTGAAATGTTCATCCAACTGATGCGTCTGGCATATCAGCGCAACATAGCCCAACTGCGCGAATGGGCCAACACCCTTGCCGCGCTCACCCGCGAGCAGCAATGCCGTTTCTACGAATATTGCAGCAGGCTGATGCGTGAGAATTTTGTTTACAATCTCAATGTGCCGCAGCTCAACTATCTCAACGGAGCGGAGCAAAAGTTCAGCGCGAATTTCGCCCGCTTCATCACCGAGCGCAATGTTGAGAAGCTGATAGAAGTGTTTGACAAGGCCGGTGCCCACATCTATGGCTATGCCAACGGTAAGATAGTGAATCTTGATGTGGCGATAAAAGTGATACTACTTCTCAAGTAACCACAAACCAGCAGAGTATGGAAACACCCTTTCTCCAACTTGTGGCCGAAGCATACGCCCGACATCACGGAACGGATGTGGATCAGTTTTGTTTCGTGTTTCCCAACAAGCGCAGTGCCGCCTTCTTCTCGCAGCATCTCGACAAGGCGTTGAGCAAAAGCCACATATCCCCGTGCCTGATGACCATCAGCGAGCTGGTATCGGAGTTTTCCGAAGGGATAGATGCCACAAGATACGAACAGCTGTTCATGCTCTACAACGAATATGCCAAGCTATCGAAGGAGATAAGCAGCTTTGACCGGTTCATGTTCTGGGGCGATATGCTGATATCGGATTTCAATGATGTGGACCGCTATATGGTGGACGCCGACCAGCTGTTTATCAACGTGGAACGACTGAAAGAGATAAGCTCCAACTATCTCACCGAGGAACAGCTGGAGGTGATACGCCGCTACTGGGGCGACGATAAGCCGCACGAGTATCGCGAGCAGTTCTGGAATCATATATCGCACGGTGAGGAGGAACAGACTACTGCCAACAAAAAATTCCTCAAACTGTGGGAAGTGCTCGCACCGCTCTACAAGAATTTCCGGCAGCGGCTGCGCGAGCATGGACTCACCACCTCGGGCATGCGCTATCGCGAGGCGGCCGAGAATATGCGCCATGCCACCCTTGAGGATTTTGAATACAAGCGGTATATATTCTGCGGCTTCAATGTGCTCAGCACCTCGGAGATAAAGATATTCAGCCGGCTTAAAGCTCTCGGCCTCGGGGATTTCTACTGGGACTACAATTCACCCACATTCAAACTGCCACGCAACAGAGCAGGCCGGTTCATTGAGCATAACATCAAAGAGTTCCCGTCCATCTATCAGCTTGAGGCCAAAGAGATAACCGACTTTCCTGAAATCAACATCATGGGCGTGCCGTCCAACATCGGGCAGGCCAAGATGACAGGGAGCATAATATCCGGCATGATGGCCTCGGGCGCAATCAAGAACCGGGCCAATGCCATCAACACCGCAATAGTGCTGGCCGATGAAACACTCTTTCTACCGCTTATTCACTCCATACCGTTGGGCGACAACGGGATAGAGACTCTCAACATCACCATGGGGTTTCCGATGCGTCTGCTTCCGGTGGCTTCGCTGATCCACAACATTGTGATGCTGCAGCTGAAGGTGCGCAATATCCACGGGGAGCCGGCATTTTTCCATGAGGATGTGCGTATGCTGCTGGGGATGAGCACCATCTACAATATGGCTCCAAAAGAGTGCAATGCCATACTTGAGCAGGTGACCGAGCGACGGATGTTCATGCTTCCGGTGTCGCTGCTTCAAGAGCTTGCACCCGCATACTCAGTGATCTTCACCCCGGTGGGACCGGACAGCGGCATAGAACAGGTGTATCAATACACCCTAAGCGTGCTCAACATGGTGGAGGAAGAAATCTCCAAGCAGGAGGAAGGGGCGCAGCTGACACTTCAAATCAAATTCATCCAGGCCTACAAACTGGCTGTGGAAGAACTGTATGACGCCGCCCGCGAACATAAGATAAAGATGCAGGACCTCACATTCTTCCAACTGATGGAGCGCATCATCAACAGTGCGAAACTCAACTTTGTGGGCGAGCCGCTCAAAGGGCTTCAGGTGATGGGAATGCTTGAAACAAGGTCGCTGGATTTTGAAAACGTGGTGGTACTGTCGATGAACGAGCGCATATTCCCGCGCAAACAGTTCACCCGCTCCTTCATACCCGAAACCTTGCGCCGAGCCTACGGTATGGCCACCACCGACTTCCAGGAGAGCATCTATGCCTACTATTTCTATCGCCTGATAGCGAGAGCCAGACGAGTGTGGCTCACATATGACGCACGCAATGTGGGCGGCACCAAAAGTTCAGAGATGTCGCGCTACCTCACCCAACTTCTGTATTTGTTCAGCGGTGCCAACGCCAAACATACCATATCCACCTTTAAAGGCACTAAATTCAACCCAACCGAACTGACAGTCCAAAAATCGGAGAGGGTGATGGAGCTTCTTGCGAAATTCACCACCACCGGCTCGGGGTTCAACCTGTCGCCGAGCGCACTGCACACTTATATAGAGTGTCCGCTACATTTCTATCTGCAATATGTGGAGGGATACCGGTCGGAAAGCGAGGTGACCGACTATATGGACTCCGCCACCTACGGCACCATCTACCACGAAGTGGCGCAGAAGTTCTACGAAACCATGGCAGAAAACGGCCATCAGGTAATCACCACCGATCAGCTCGAACATTACATCAATCCTAAGAACCAGCTTCTTATCGACCAACTGTTTACCTCCACCATCAACAAGGAGTTCAACAAACTTGATGAGAAAAAATGGATGACCCCACTCACCGGTGAGGCACTGGTGATGGGGAAAGTGATGAAGGAAACATTCATCTCCATGCTCAAGCGCGAGATGGATATAGCTCCGTTTCATTTCATTCGTGCCGAAGAACAAAAGCCTGGAAAATATCGCGTCAATTCCAATCTGAACATCAATGTGTTCATGATTATTGACCGCATAGACAACTGCAACGGCACATTGCGGTTTGTGGATTACAAAACCGGAACTGACGATCTGAGAGTACCTTCGGTGGATAAACTGTTTGACCCCGAATACTCTGGCAAGGTGAAGGGAATAATGCAGCTGCTGTTCTACTGCGTGATGTACCGCGAGATCACAGGCGACAACAGCCCTATCCAACCTATCATCTACGCCCTGCGCAATATCGGACTCACAGGCATAAATCCCCTGAAAATCGACAAAAAGGACTTGATGGATTATCACGAGGTGCTGGATGAGTTCGAGCCGTTGCTGCGCAAGGTGATCGAGGAGATTTTCAATCCTGAAGTGCCGTTTCATCAGGCCACAGGAAACGATGCGTGCACCTTCTGCGAGTTCAAGAGTATGTGTCAACGTGAAGCCCCCAAATACTGATGGCCGGAGTGTATGTGCATGTGCCGTTCTGCCATGCAAAATGCTGGTACTGCGACTTCTACTCCATGCCGCTTCAACCGGCAGCCGAGCAGTGGCTTGATGCCACACTCAACGAGTGGGAGCAGAGGCGCGAGGAGCTTGACTCCCCGCTTAACACACTGTATATAGGCGGTGGCACTCCATCGTCCATCCCCACAGAACTTCTCAGCAAACTGATTGACACCCTGAGATCACCGTCAATGAAAGAGATTACTGTGGAAGTGAACCCCGAGGACATGACGCGGGAGCTTGCATCTGCGTTGGTGGAGCATGGAGTGAACAGGGTGAGCATGGGAGTGCAGTCTCTGATTGACTGCGAACTGGAAGCCGTGGGAAGACGACACACAGCTGCCGATGCGATAAATGCAGTGTCAATTCTCCGCGAAGCAGGAGTGAAAAATATAAGCCTCGACTTGATATACGGACTTCCGCTGCAAACTCTTGACAGCTGGCAGCAATCGGTGGAAGGGATTATCGCGCTCCATCCCGAGCATCTGTCGGCCTACTCCCTGAGCTACGAACCGGGCACACGGCTCACCACCCGGCTGAATTGCGGAAAAATCCGCGAAACGCCGCAGGAGGTCAGCGAAGCGATGTACCGGTATCTGTGCCACAGATTGGGAGCGTCCGGGTATGAGCATTACGAAATCTCCAACTTCGCGCTGCCCTACTGCAAGTCGATACATAATTCATCGTATTGGAATATGACTCCTTACCTGGGCCTCGGCCCCTCAGCGCACAGCTACACCGGAGGCACACGGAAATTCAACCCCGGTTCGTTGAAGCAGTATCTGCTGCAAAACGGCGTGGTGTGGCAAGAGGAGGATGAAACCGACCTTGAGAGGTTCAATGATTATGTGATGGTGCGGCTCCGCACAGCAGAAGGAATAGACCTTGACGATGCCGCCCGACGGTTCGGCAGCCGCGCCAAAGAGTTGATATACAATACCGCCGCCCCATATCTCAACTCAGGACAGATGCAGCTTACTCCCGGAGGAGCGCTGCGGATATCCGAAGAATCATGGATAGTGAGCGACGGTATTATGTGTGAGTTTATGCAGGTTTAGCAGGCTTTGAAGCTCATATCCAGCCCCTTGACAGAGTGGGTCAAGGCACCGACAGATATAAAGTCAACGCCACATTCGCCGTAGGCGCGGAGAGTGTCGATGGTGATGCCGCCGGAGGATTCAATCTCGGTGCGGCCGTTGATGAGCTTCACTGCATCGCGTGTGCGCTCGGGAGTGAAATTGTCGAGCATGATTCGGTCAACACCGGCCTCGAGAGCCTGATTGATTTCGTCAGTGTTGCGCACCTCCACCTCGATTTTGAGGTTGCGGTTGGTGTCATTGCAATATTTTTTTGCAGCAGCCACAGCTTGAGGTATGCCTCCGGCAAAATCCACATGGTTGTCCTTGATGAGAATCATGTCGAAAAGACCGATACGGTGGTTCTTGCCCCCTCCGATTTTCACAGCCTCCTTCTCAAGCATACGCATGCCGGGAGTGGTTTTGCGGGTATCGAGCACTTTGGTTTTCAACCCTTCGAGGCAAGCCTGATATCTGGCGGTGGTTGTGGCGATGCCGCTCATGCGCTGCATGATGTTGAGCATCACGCGCTCGGTTTGCAAAAGCGAGCGCACCTTGCCGTCCACCACGAAAGCCACATCACCGGGCTTCACATGGGCACCGTCGTGGATATAAACGGTCATCTTCAGTTCGGGGTCGAATTTTTCAAACACCTTGCGTGCGATTTCCACACCGGCAATGATACCTTCCTCTTTGATAATCAGCTGCTGGCGTCCCATCTCATTTTCGGGGATGGTGCTGAGGGTGGTATGGTCACCGTCGCCCACATCCTCGGCAAAAGCGAGGGTGAGCAAATCGTCAATAAGTTCGTCCTTTGATTTCATAGTTTCAGCGGTATTGAGTACTTTTGTGCAAATTTAATCAATAATCTCAAAATATCAAGCATGAAAATAGTGCTCGCGGCCATAGGCAAAACCTCCACCAAATATATACAGACAGGGATAGAGCTGTATCTTGACCGCCTGCGCCACTACATAGCCGTGGAGCAATGCATAGTTCCCGACATCAAAACCACCAAAACCATCACTGAAGCCGCGCAGAAAGAGCGGGAGGGAGCAGCGCTGCTCCAGCTCCTTCAGCCGGGCGACAGATTCATATTGCTCGACGAGCGCGGCAAGCGGCAGACATCGCGCCAGTTTGCCGAGATGATAGAGCGCACTGCCCTGAGCGGCTGCAAGCGACTGGTGTTTGCCGTGGGAGGCCCATACGGGTTCAGCGAGCAGGTTTATGCGCGGGCCGACGGCAAGCTGTCGCTGTCGGACATGACATTTCCCCACGAGTTGATACGCCTTTTTTTCACAGAACAGCTGTATCGCGCTATGACAATACTGCGCGGTGAGCCTTATCACCACGACTGAGCTCCAACAGCCTGTGGACGGAGATATCGGCCACGGTATTGACCACAATGTCGGCCAACGGCCGGATGGTGGCATGAGGATATGTTGTAGCAACGCCAACAACGGTGGCACCGGCAGCGCGCCCGGCAGCCAACCCCTGCAGAGAGTCCTCAAACACAAAACATTGCTGCGGAGCCACACCTATTGCTTTGGCTCCGAGGAGATAACCTTGCGGGTCGGGTTTGGAGCGAGTGACCTTCGAGGCATCTATAATGGCCGTTACCATTTCGGGAAACCATGGATGCTGCTCATAGAGCAGCCGCATTTTCGAGGCATCGCTGCTTGTTACAATGGCCGAAGGAATGGCAGCATCCCTGAGCCCTTGAAGCAGTTCCTTGGCACCGGGAAAGAGTGGGAACTTCATGGCCACTTGAAAATCTTTCAGCCGAGCCACGATATCCTCACGCACAGCATTGTCGGAATAATATTCAAGAATTGAAGGGAGAGTAGTACCCTTGATGGCCCTGGCGAAATTCTCCACCCCGGTAGGGTAAATTTCATCAATGCCGCTCCAAAATTCAGTATAGGTGGATTCGCTGTCAATCAGCACTCCGTCGAGGTCGAAAAGGACACCAATATTGCTCATTCGATTAATTTTTTTGCAAAAATAACATTTCATAGCCTAATGGATGTTATAATAATGGCTAATTTTGCAAAACCGGCGGGCATACTGTATAAAAAACCGGTTCAAATAAATATATGGCACAACAATCCACCTCGCCGATGGTATTAGGCACCAAACCGATAGGAAAATTGCTCGCACAATATTCCATTCCGGCCATCATAGCCAGTGTTGCCACCTCGCTCTACAATATAGTTGACAGCATGTTCATAGGCCACGGAGTTGGCCCCATGGCCATTTCGGGACTTGCCATTACCTTTCCGCTGATGAACCTTGTGATAGCATTCTGCACACTCATAGCTGTGGGCGGAGCCACCATCTCATCGATATATCTGGGGCAAAAAAATATTGCAAGAGCCACCGACACAGTGAACAATGTGATGATACTCTGCCTGGTGCATTCGCTGATATTCGGTGGATTGACACTTCTGTTTCTTGACAAGATACTGCTGTTTTTCGGAGCCACAGAGCAAACACTCCCCTACGCCCGGGAGTTTATGCAGGTGATCCTGTACGGCACCCCCATATCCTACGTGTTCATCGGCCTCAACAACCTGATGAGAGCCACAGGCTATCCTAAAAAAGCGATGATATCCGCCCTGCTGTCGGTAGGCGTCAACATAGTGCTCGCACCGATATTCATATTTGCACTGGACTGGGGGATAAAAGGCGCGGCCACGGCCACACTGTGCGGTCAGTTTGTGGCATTTATCTGGGTGCTGTGGCATTTCATCAGCAAAAAAAGTTTTGTGCATTTCGAGCTTGAAAACCGGTGGCTCACCCCACAAATCTACAAGCGAATCTACGCCATCGGACTGTCGCCGTTTCTGATGAATGTATGCGCCTGTGTGGTGGTGGTGTTCATAAACAAGGCGCTGCTCGATTACGGCGGCGAGATAGGCAACCTTGCCGTCGGGGCTTACGGAATTTTGAACCGCACCACAATGTTTTTTGTGATGATAGTGTTTGGCGTGACGCAGGGCATGCAGCCGATTCTGGGATTCAACTACGGAGCCGGCGAGTGGCGGCGAGTGCGGCGCACGCTCAACATAGGCATATGTCTCGGCGTAGGCATCACCACCATAGGATGGCTGCTCACCGAGCTGATGCCCGGCATGATAAGCCAGCTGTTCACCACCGGCCCCACCCTCATCGACATAGCCAACCGGGGATCGAGAATCTACTTTATGTTCTACCCCGTGGTAGGATGCCAGATAGTGATTCAAAACTTCTTTCAATCGGTAGGCAAGCCGAAAATCTCCATATTTCTGTCACTTACCCGGCAGCTGCTGTTTCTGCTTCCGTTCCTGCTCATATTCCCGAGATACTGGGGCATCGATGGTGTATGGTGCAGCATGACAGCCTCCGACCTTGTAGCCTTCTGCTTTGCTGTAGGCACGCTCATTTACTTTTCAAAAAAACAAAAACGATACAATGATACAATCAATCAACCTCAGGGTTGACCCCAAGACAGCCGCCACTCCCCTGCTGCTGATGGCGCAGGTGAGCACTCAACTCGGCATTGACGCCAACCGTATCAAGGATCTGCGCATTGTGCGCCGCTCCATTGATGCCAGGCAGCGCAAAGTGTATGTGAACCTCACGGTCAATGTGGCCGTTGACATCAAGGAACCTCTCAACATAGCCTGCCCGGTGGCATACAAGCCGGTGGGCGAGGATGCTCCGCAATGTGTGGTGGTGGGGGCCGGTCCGGCAGGACTGTTTGCCTCGCTGCGACTCATCGAGCACGGCATCAGGCCGATACTCCTTGAGCGCGGAAAGGATGTGGACTCACGGCGCAAGGATATGGCCACATTATCGCGCACCGGTGCCGTTGACCCGGACTCCAATTATTGCTTCGGCGAGGGCGGTGCCGGAGCCTATTCCGACGGCAAGCTGTACACCCGCAGCAAAAAGCGCGGCCCGGTGGATAAGATACTCAACATACTGCATCAGCATGGTGCTCAGGAGGATGTGCTGATAGATGCGCACCCCCATATAGGCACAGACCGTCTGCCAGAAGTGATAAAGGCCATACGCCAAACCATCGTGGAAAACGGCGGCATTGTGAAATTTGGCTGCAAAGTGACCTCGCTGCTGATGAACGAGGGGCACACCGAAGTGACAGGCGTGGCAACCGCCGACGGAGAGCAGTTTCACGGGCCTGTGATATTGGCTACCGGCCATTCGGCAAGAGATGTATATGAGATGCTGCAGGGTGCCTCCATACAGCTTGAGCCCAAAGGGATAGCGGTGGGTGTAAGACTGGAGCATCCGCAGACACTGATTGACCGCATCCGCTACCATAATCCTCAGGGGCGCGGCAAATATCTGCCACCTGCCGAATACACCATGCTCACACGAGTGGACGGGCGCGGAGTGTATTCATTCTGCATGTGTCCGGGTGGTTTCATAATTCCGGCGGCGAGTGCTCCCGGTGAGATAGTGGTCAACGGCATGTCCCCATCCAACCGAGGCACAAAGTGGGCCAATTCGGGGATGGTGGTCGAGGTGCTTCCTGAAGATGTGGGAGCGGAGTACGGCACCGATGAGCTGAAGATGATGAGGTTTCAGAAATCTATCGAGCAACGGTTTTTTGAGGATGCCGGACACACGCAAAACGCACCTGCCCAGAGAATGAAGGATTTTGTGGAGTCACGCCCCAGTAGCTCCCTACCATCAACCTCCTACGCTCCCGGAATACATCCGGCACGCATCGACCACCTGCTGCCGGAAGGGATTGCCACCAGACTGCAGAAAGCATTTGTGGAGTTTGGCAAAAACAACAAAGGGTTTCTCACCAACGAGGCCACCCTTATAGGCGATGAAACGCGCACATCATCACCGGTGCGGATACCGCGTGACCCGGAGCAGCTGCATCATCGTAACATCAAAGGGCTATATCCATGCGGCGAAGGCGCAGGTTATGCCGGCGGCATAGTGTCGGCGGCCATTGACGGCGACAGGTGTGCTGCCGCCGTAGCAGAAATGGTGTGAAATAGTTTCACATTGAAAGAATAATCACTAAATTTGTGGCAATATATCACAAAACATTTGGTAATAATGGCAAAGAAAACAGAATTTGCATCCAAAGTAGGATTGATAGCAGCCACAGTAGGCTCAGCCATAGGGCTCGGCAATGTGTGGCGGTTTCCCGCCGAGGCCCAGGCCAACGGTGGCGCAGCATTTCTGATAGTATATATAGCATGTGTGCTGATACTCGGCATACCGGTGATGGTGACGGAATTTGCCCTCGGGCGTGCCGGTGGCAGCGATGCCATCGGAGCGTTCAAACATCTCCACGCCTCCAGAGGGTGGTGGGCAATCGGAGGACTGGCCATCCTTGCCAGCTATCTGATATTGTGCTTCTACATGGTGGTGGCAGGGTGGACACTCGAGTATCTTTGGGACTCCGTCACAGGGAGTCTGTATGACATCGACGCATCGCTGACGGAGCGCGGGGCGTTCACGCAAAAGATGGAGCTGCTCACCCAGTCGTGGTGGCAACCGCTGACGGGCACGTTTACAGTGATATGTATCAACCTTGTGATTTTGATTATCGGCGTGCAGAAAGGGATTGAAAGGGTATCTAATGTGCTGATGCCGCTGCTGTTTGTGATACTGCTGATATTCATGGTGGTGTCGTTCTCTCTTCCAAACGCTTCGGACGGGATAGAATTTTTCCTGAAACCGGATTTCTCCAAGCTTGATGCCACAGTGATGCTCAACGCCATGGGCCAGGCTTTTTTCTCGCTTAGCCTCGGGATGGGAATCCTCATCACCTACGGAGCATATTTCCCAAAAAGCACACGGCTGACACGCACAGCGGTGACAGTGTCGCTGCTCGACATGACCGTGGCGGTGATGATGGGACTCATAATATTCCCGGCGGTCACATCGTTTGGTCTCACCGGCGAAGGACTGCGCGGAGCCACACTGGTGTTTGTCACACTGCCTGAAGTATTCTATATGACGCCTGGCACAAGGATATGGTCAACGCTGTTCTTTCTGCTGCTGAGCGTTGCCGCCATCACCTCCACAATAGCGATAGCGGAAGTGTCGGTGTCGTTCATGCAGCACCGGTTCAGATTCAGCCGCGTGAAAGCGTGCGTGGCAGTGCTTGCTCCGCTGCTGGTGCTCAGTTCGGTATGCTCTCTGTCGCAGGGGCCGTGGAGCAACTACACAGTGTGCGGAATGACAATCTTCGATTTTCTTGACACCTTGGCCACCAACATCATGCTCCCGATTGGGTCGATAGCGCTGTGCATCTATATGGGGTGGTTCGCACCCAAGCAACTGCTGCACAAACAGCTCACCAACAACGGAAGCAAAAAGAGCCGGATGAGCCCGGTGGTGATGTTTATCATCCGCTATGTGGCCCCCATTCTCATATTGTGGGTGCTGGCCGGCAACTTCCTATAAAACGGCTTTTCATAATCCTTGATAACATTCCGCCCTATTATTAAGTTTTGTGGGAGAATTTGCTTTTTGCCGCAAATCTGATTAACTTCGCAGTGACTTACAACATTAGCGCATGACACAGTTTCAACCGTTTTCCATCAACATCCGCGGTAAACTCCTGATGATAGACACCCCACAGATCATGGGTATAGTCAACATCACGCCCGACTCGTTCTACGAAGGGTCGCGTACAATGCAGACCGACGACATAAAGCGGCGTGTGGAGCAGCTGATGCACGAGGGTGCCGATATGCTTGATATCGGAGCATATTCATCGCGTCCGGGAGCTGACGATGTGTCGGAAGCTGAGGAGTGCTCGCGGCTGGAAACCGGACTGTCGGCGTTGAGAGAAGTGGCAGGCGATGAGATTCCGGTGTCGGTGGACACATTCCGCTCGCGTGTGGCACATCTTGCCGTGTCTGAGATGGGTGCCGATATAATCAACGACATATCGGGCGGATTGCTGGATTGCCGGATGATGGCAACCGTTGCCCAACTGCACTGCCCCTACATACTGATGCACCTGCGCGGCAATCCCGCCACCATGCAGAGCCTATGCGACTACTCGGAGTTCAACAACGATGTGACAGCGGCAGTAATAAGTGAGCTTAGCGCCAGAGTTGCGGAGCTGCGTCAGATGGGCGTGAGCGACCTGATAGTCGATCCCGGATTCGGATTCAGCAAAACCATGGAGCAAAACTATGAGCTGATGCGCAACCTCGGAGTGATGGGAGAGGCGTTCAATGCGCCGCTTCTTGTTGGCGTGTCGCGCAAGTCAATGGTGTGCCGCGCATTGGGCGTGCTCCCCGACAAAGCGTTGAACGGCACCACCTCACTCCACACCATAGCACTCCTTGAAGGCGCATCAATATTGCGCGTGCACGATGTGAGAGCGGCTGTGGAGGCCCGCACCATTGTGCAGCACACATTTCCCAACCATACACACCACTGACCAATCATGGACACATTCGGAATAAAAGACATACTTGACATAGCCATAGCGGCATTGCTGCTGTTCTATATCTACCGCATAATGAAGGAGAGCGGCACTCTCAATATATTTTTCGGTGTGCTGGCATTCATTGTGGTGTGGGTGATAGCATCGCAGCTCATGGAGATGAAGCTTATCGGCACGATACTTGACAAATTCATGAGCATCGGGTTGCTGATTATCGTGGTGCTGTTCCAGGACCAGATCAAGCGGTTTTTGGTGGAGCTCGGCGACCATAAGCGATGGAGCTTTCTGGGCAAACTGTTTCACCACACCCGGCAGTCGGACACCGAGAATGCCCGCAAGGCAGTGATGCCGATAGTGTATGCATGCATGAGCCTGTCGAAAACCAAAACCGGAGCGTTGATAGTGATTGAGCAACAGATATCGCTTGAAAATTATGAGAAATCGGGCGACATGATTGACGCACTCATCAATGCCCGACTCATAGAAAACATATTCTTCAAAAACTCGCCGCTGCACGACGGCGCGATAATAATAGCCGACGGGCGCATAAAATCAGCCGGATGTATCCTTCCTGTGAGCCACGACCGCAATGTGCCCCGCGCACTGGGGTTGCGTCACCGCTCCGCACTGGGCATATCGCAGGCAACAGATGCCTTTGCCATCGTGGTGTCGGAAGAAACGGGAAATATCTCGGTGGCACATCATGGCGCACTGACCACACGGCTGAGCACCACCGAGCTTGAACACCGTTTGTCGCAGATCAGCCTCAGTTAGAACAGCAGCTTTTCAATCACATACACCCCCACACCGGCAAGGAATCCAAGAAGAGCCAGGCCGGAAAAGTTGCGCAGATACCAGCCGAAGCTGATTTTCTCAATGCCCATAGCTATCACACCGGCAGCGGAGCCGATGATGAGGATGCTGCCTCCGACACCGGCGCAGTAGCTCAGGAGCTCCCAGAAAGTACCGTTGACCACAAAATCGGCCGCATAGCCCACCGAACCGGGATCAGCCACCGGATACATGCCCATGGCCGCAGCCACGAGAGGCACATTGTCAACTATCGAGGAGAGCACCCCGAGCAGCACATCTATCACATATATATTATGCACATTCTCGTCCAGGAATCCGGCCATGGTGCCAAGTATGCCGGTGCTCTGCAGCACAGCCACCGCCATCAGGATGCCGAGGAAAAACAGGATTGAGGGCATATCCACACGCGATATCACTTTGGGGATGCGGTGCTCCTTGGCTTTCTCAAGCATCTTGGAGTTGTAGAACACCTCCGTGAACACCCACAGCACACCGAGCACAAACAATATGCCCACAAAAGGCGGCAGATGAGTGATGGTCTTGAAAATCGGCACAAATATCAATCCTCCCACACCAAGATAGAACATAGTGTTGCGCTCGCGGGATGTGAATCCGACATCCTCCTTGACGGTGATGGATATGGGACGCAGGTCGCCATGCAGACGCTTTGACACAATCCACACAGGGAGCACCATCGACACAATACTGGGAAGCAGGGTGTACTGTATAAGCGCTACCGCAGTCACATTGCCCTTGACCCAGAGCATGATGGTGGTGATGTCTCCGATAGGCGACCACGCACCACCGCTGTTGGCGGCAATCACTATACATGCGGCATACATCCACCGCTCTGTTTTGGTTTGCAGCAGCTTGCGTAGCAGCATCAGCATCACGATCGAAGTGGTGAGATTGTCAAGAATCGAGGACATGAAAAATGTGGTGAAAGCCAGAATCCAAAGCAAACTGCGCTTACGGCGGGTGGTGATGCGGTCGGTAATTACCCTGAATCCACCATGAACATCTATCAGCTCCACTATGGTCATGGCACCTATAAGAAACAGGAGGGTCTGGCAAATATCACCCAGATGCTCCACAATATCCACATTCAGCACATATTGCAACGCCTGTTCATGCAGTGCTTTGCCGGCCAGTGATGGGTTATCGGCCAGAAAAGCCTGAAACTTTGCGCCGGCCACTTCGGGCACGATGGATTCACAGCCAAGCGCATAAACCACCCACAGCACCATGCCGAGAAGCAAGGCTGAGGCTGTTTTGTCAATTTTGAGCGGGTGCTCGAGAGCAATGGCGAGATAGCCGATGATAAAAATCAGTACAAATGTGATGAGCATAACGATAAATAAACAATAACATGAAATGTGCGACTACAAAATTACTCAAATTACTCAAGCCTACCAAAGTAGGCGCATTTTCCAAAAGGTAGAATTTTTGGCGATTTCATCCAAACTACAGGATTGTGAAACATCGGAGTCAGCACATCGCCAATAAAAAGTTAAAAAAATTAGGTGAAACGTATTGCAGAATTAAAAAAAAGGCGTACCTTTGCACTGTTCAAAAAACAAAGGCACAAAAGCCGGAGTACAGAACACCAAATGGTGAGCATAGCTCAGTTGGTTAGAGCGTCGGATTGTGGTTCCGAAGGTCGTGGGTTCGACCCCCACTGTTCACCCCATCATCATCATAATCATAGCATCGGGCAGCATCCGTGAGGACACTGCCCGTTTTCTTTGCGCCCCGCCCTAATGCACATTTTTTTATAAGGGCGTTGCGGCACTGACACCACACCCGATGGTCGCTGATGCGCTACCGCGAGGGAAGCACTGCTGACGCTATACCCCGAGGGAATCAGAGGCTGGCGACGGCGGATTCGAAGGTGTCGCGGTCGATGGCTCGGTTGCGAAGACGGTTGCGGTAGGCGTAAACGGTATTGACACTATAGTTGAGTATCTGCGCTATGCGCTGGCTTTCGGTGATGCCGAGCCTCAGCAACGAGAGGATGCGCAGGTCGGTGTTGAGAATCTCGCCATCGGCAAGTTCTATCCGGCTCTCGGGTCGAAGCAGCTCGTTGACCTTCACCACAAAATCGGGATGGATGTGGATAAAGGCGTTGTCATACACCTCATAGAAATCTTTTGATTGATTTTCAATCAGCTTGCCCGATTTGGTGAGGCGGTACAATTCATCGACATGGCCTGTGGAGATTTTTCGTTCGGCAAGGCTGCAAAACTGATTGAGCTTGTCCATATACACAGAACAGAGATTGAGAAACTGCTTCATATACACCTCCTTGATACGGTTGGTTTGTCTCAGGTGGTCCTGCAGCAAACGCATTTTGCGTATATGCTTCCAGCGCAGATAGAGCGACACAACAAGATACACCATCAGCAGAGCCATCACAATCATCACCAGGTAGATACGTCGGCGGGATGCTGCCAGCTCGGCTTCGTGCACCGACTGAATCAGCGGCACCGCCTCGCTCACGGCCAGCATACGGGTTTCGGCATGGCACTCCACGGCATTGCGCAGGGCCTGATACAGATAGCGGTGTGCGCGGTCCACACGGCCATAGTTGTGCATGGAGGCACCGAGGTCCTGGAGTGCGGTGATTTCAAGCGTGGCACCTTTGATGTCGGCGATAGCCGACAGGGCAAGATAGTAGATATGGTCAGTTTCGCGATGCTGCCTTTCGGCCACCGAGGAAAGGATATGAGCGGCGCGGGCATAAAGATTGTCATCCTCGGGGATGGTGGAAATAAGCTCATGGAGCATGGCCTGCGCGGCGGCATAATTTCCAAGCAGATAGCTACGCTCTCCGCTGTTGAGCAGGTACAACGGACTGTGCGACGGAAGATGGCTCAGCAGCCTCAGCTGAGCATCCATGGCCAAAGAATCGTAGCGCAGGTGCATCTGAGGGAAAGAGGAATAGAACGAGCTGAGGTAGCTGTACATCTGTCGCCCGCAGCTGTAGTATTCGCACAAGCCGCCGGTGGATAGCCGGGTGGTGTCAACAGCCAACAACTCCTTCTCGCCCTGCCACATGAATCCTCCCAAAGGGAGCAGCGCGGCTCTCCGGATGCGGAACAGCGTGGCCACCGAGTCGTTGCCGCACTCCATTGCTGATGTATAGGCGCGGCTATAGTTGACCAGAGCGGAGTCGTTGTTGAACGAAGTGTATTCGGCAGCCAACTCGCCGAGATGACGGAAGTCGGACGGCGATTGGAGAAGCGCGGCGATAGAATCGATACGATGCTGCCTGATGTTTTTATATGCGTCGGACTGCATCAGTTCCTTATCCAGACGGGATAGAATAGCGTCCACATCGGAGTAAGAAATATTGCCACGATTGGACGCTGACAGCACGAAGGATGCCGACAGCATCACAACCACAGAGGCAAAGGCGAGCAATCTCCGCATCATTTCAGCTCATTGACAGCCATGCGGAGGAGCGTGAGCTTGCGGAGCAGATCGGGCATCTTGTCAAGAGCAAGCATATTGGCTCCGTCGCTCTTGGCCACAGCGGGGTTGCGGTGAGTTTCCATGAACAGACCGTCAACTCCCACAGCGATACCCGCACGGGCAATCGTTTCAATCATTTCGGGCTGGCCGCCAGTGACGCCGGCCGATTGGTTGGGTTGCTGCAACGAGTGGGTGACATCAAGAATCACCGGACACCCGAACTGCTGCATCTGTGGAATACCGCGATAGTCAACAATCAGATCCTGATAACCGAAGGTGGTGCCTCGCTCCGTGACGGCTACATCCGTGCCCCCTGCATCGCGCACTTTCTGTACGGCGTGCTTCATGGCCATAGGTGAAAGGAACTGCCCTTTCTTGATGTTGACGCACTTGCCGGTGCGTGCGGCAGCCACAAGCAGATCGGTCTGGCGGCAGAGGAAAGCCGGAATCTGGAGCACATCCGCATACTCAGCAGCCATGGCAGCCTCCTGAGGCAGGTGGATATCAGTGACCACAGGCACACCAAACTCCGAGCGCACCTTGCCGAGGATACGCAGAGCCTCAATGTCGCCGATGCCGGTGAAGGAATCGATACGCGAGCGGTTGGCTTTGCGGTAGGAACCCTTGAACACGTAGGGAATCTGCAGCTCCGAAGTGATTTTCACCATAGTTTCGGCTATATCCATAGCCATCTTTTCGCCCTCGATCACGCACGGACCGGCCAGGAGAAAGAAGTTGTTGACCGCCGAAGGGGTCAGACATTTCAAAATATCATTCATTTGCTTGGTTTATTATATGAAAGGTGTCGCACGCCACCAGGGCGGCAGTTTCAGTTCGCAGCCGGTTGTTGCCCAGGCTCACCGGACACCATCCGGCATCCAAAGCGGAGGCAATCTCCTCGGGAGCGAAGTCGCCTTCGGGACCGATGAGAATCACAGCGTTTCTCCCCGGCTCATACATTTTTGCAAGGAGATGGCGTGGAATCGTTTTGTCGCAATAGGCAATAAACTTCATGGCGTCATCATACTGATGCAGCAAACTGCTGAACGGAGTCATGGGCATAATCTCGGGAAGCACCGCCTTCAGCGATTGCTTCATGGCGGAGACTGCGATTTTTTCAAGACGCTCCACCTTGATTTCCTTACGCTCCGAGCGGCGGCACAGCAGCGGCACAAACCTGTTCACCCCTATTTCCGTCAGCTTCTCCACCAGCCATTCCATGCGGTCGAGATGCTTGGTGGGTGCCACGGCCACAGTGATATGCTGCGGCCAGCAGAGAGGAGCATCGTGCTGCGCCACAATCTCCACTGTGGCGTGCTTGGAGTGAGCCGTGACAAGGCGGCACTCAAACCGGTGGCCTTTGCCATCAATCACCTCGATAGGGTCGCCAGGATTCATCCTGAGCACCCTCACGCAATGCTGCGAGTCGCTCTCGGGTAGAGTGAGCGAGGTGGCAATATCGGGAGCATAGAACTGTATCATAGCTTGTCAATTCCGTCAACATCATGGTCCACAGCCTCGTCAATAGTCACCTTTGGCTTCTCGTCATCCTTGAACACAATCCAGAACGACACAGCCACAGCCATGGCATAGGCAGCGAAAATATACCATGAAACGTGCCATCCATCCATCGACTCGAGCGGAGTAAGCCCCTCGGCAAACACATAGCTGTTGACCACAGCACCGGCGGCCAAAGTGCCGACAGTGGCGCCCACGCCGTTGGTCATCAGCATGAACAGCCCCTGGGCTGATGAGCGGACGGATGGGTCGGTTTGCTTGTCAACATACAGCGAACCGGAGATATTGAAAAAGTCGAACGCTACACCATACACTATCATCGACAGGATGAAGAGCCACACACCCGAGCCGGGGTTGCCGAGACCGAAGAAGCCAAAGCGGAGCACCCATCCGAGCATGGCTATCATCATCACGCCCTTGATGCCAAACCGCTTGAGGCATAACGGAATCAGAAGGATACAGAGTGTTTCTGAGATTTGCGACAGCGAAATCAATGCAGTGGCATTGCGCGCGCCCCAGGTGGAGGCATATTCAGCCACCTGCTCGTAGGCGCTGATGAAAGTGGTGCCATAGCTGTTGGTTATCTGCAGCGACACACCCAGCAACATGGAGAATACGAAGAAGATCGCCATCTTTTTCTGCTTGAACAGCGCGAAAGCACGAAGGCCGAGGGCATCAACCAGCGACTTCGACTCGCCCTTGTTCACCGGGCAGCTCGGCATGGTGAGCGCATATACCATGAGTACCAGGCTGAAAATGCCTGAAGAGAGCATCTGGAAATATGTTTTCTGCATCGACACACCATCGATGGTAATGAAGTTGGTGAGAAGCATGGAGCAGATGAAGCCCACGGTGCCAAACACACGGATGGGTGGGAAATGTTTCACGGTGTCAAGCCCGGCTTTGCTCAGAGCTGTGTAGGCTACAGAGTTGGCAAGACCTATCGTGGGCATGAAGAAAGCCACCGACATGGTGTAGAGGACAAACAGCGGAGCATACTCCACAGTGTCGGCCGAATAGCAATAGTAGGCGGCTGCACACATGAACACACCGGCAATCAGATGGCACAAGCTCAGCATTTTCTGTGCCTGAATCCACCGGTCGGCCACAATCCCCACGAGGGCAGGCATGAAAATCGACACAATCCCCTGAACGGTATAGAACCAGAATATTTTGTCACCAAGTCCAACAGATGCGAGATACACACCCAAAGAGGTGAGATAAGCCCCCCACACAGCGAACTCCAAAAAGTTCATGGCCGCGAGCTTCACTTTGATAGTTTCCATGATAAAAGCGTTGATATGATTTGATTATGATTTTATTGATTCTTTTTACGACGGAGAATTTCGCTCACCTTGGCCGCTTGCTCATACTGTTCGGTGTCGATAAGTTTCTGCAGCGTCCTCTCCAGCTCCTCCACAGAGTACTGCTCCAGCCGCGGCTCATGATTGGGATCGTCTATCTCCTCATCCTCAGTCACAAATTCCACCTCGATATCAGCACCGGCGTCATCGTCAGAATCACCCTGAGCATCCTCATCATCAGGCGACTCCATGACAAATCCTGTGGTCTCCACAATCTCTTCGGTGGTGAAGATGGGGGTGGAAGTGCGCATGGCAATGGCAATGGCATCGGAAGTGCGCGAGTCAATCACCACTGTGCGTTCTCCATCGCTGAAAGTCAGCTCCGAAGAGAAGATGCCATCCTCAAACTTGTAGATGAACACCTCCTTGAGTTTCACACCGAAAGCGTGGGCGAAACTCACAAACAGGTCATGAGTCATGGGACGCGGCGGGGTAATGCTCTCCATACGCAAGGCTATGGACTGGGCCTCAGCCGCTCCAATCACCACCGGAATACGGTAGGGACCGTTGACCTGCGCAAGAATGAGAGCGTAGGCACCGGACTGAATCTGGCTATATGATATGCCGAGCACTTTGAGTTTCACTCTTCGTGAACGGCCGGAGGAGGTGTCTTGGTTCATTTTTCGAGGTATAGTAAATATTTATAAATCAACAGCGCGTCCGGTGATGATGCCGCTGCCGAGACACAGCTGCCTGTCGCGGTCGTAGATCACGCAGAATTGTCCGGGGGCAATCCCCTGCACCTTGCGCTCGCTCTCCACCACATAGTCGCCATCGGGAAGGCGAGTGAGGGAAGCGTTGAAAAATTCGGGAGTGTGACGGTTTTTGAACGTAATCTGCACACCGGAGCAATCGTCGGCCCAGGGGTCGGTGGTAATCCAGTGCATCTCATCAAGATGGAGAGTGCGACCATATTGTTTTTCGGTATCGTACCCTCTTGACACATATATCACATTCTGATGTACATTTTTCTTGACCACATACCAGGGGCCCCCGCTCAACCCGAGTCCCTTGCGTTGGCCGATGGTGTGGAACCAGAAACCGCGATGGGTGCCGAGTTTGCGTCCGGTCTCAATCTCCACAATCGGGCCTGGACGCTCGCCGAGGTGGCGGCGTATGAAATCGTTGTAGTTGATATTGCCAAGGAAGCATATCCCCTGGCTGTCGCGGCGGAACGCATTGGGCATGGCGGATTTGACGGCAAGCTCACGCACGGCGGATTTAGGAAGGTCGCCGATAGGGAACATAAGGTGGCTCAGCTGGGTGTAGCTTATGCGGGCAAGGAAATCCGTCTGGTCCTTGACTGGGTCCGCTGCAGTACCGAGCCATGTGAGGCCGTCCTTATAGCGCACTGTGGCATAATGCCCGGTGGCGGTGCGGTCAAATTCATGGCCATAGCGTTCCTCGAAATATCCGAACTTGATGATACGGTTGCACATAATGTCGGGATTGGGAGTCAACCCCTGGCGGACCGTGCGGAGCGCGTACTCCATCACATTGTCCCAATACTCCTGATGGAGCGACACCACATCAAAAGGCAGGTGGAACTTGGCAGCGATGAAACTGCACATCTCGATATCCTCCTCGGCGGAGCAGTCGCCCTCGTCGGTGTCGAGGCCTATGCGGATATAAAACAGATGCAGGTCAGTGTAGCCCTGCTCCAACAAGCGGTAAACAGTCACGGCACTGTCCACGCCTCCGGAAATAAGCACCGCTATCTTCATACGCTCACACCTCCTCGAGCTCCTTGTGCTCGTCTTTGCCCTGGCGGCCTATGAGAAAAATGGAAATAAAATAGTCGAGCGAAATCTTGCCCGGACCGGCAAGCAGGATGAACAAGTAGATGCCGATGAACATCACTGGCAGGTAGCCCGGCTGAGTGCTGTCAAGACCGTAGGCCGACACATCGGGTAGCATATCGTGGAGGATATAGTATTCAGCGGCCACCATTGAGACAATCGGCGGAATGGTGGAGAGTCGGGTGAGAAATCCCACCATTATGAAAAGGGAGCAAATAATCTCCACCGCAATCATCAATATCAGACAACATTCATGACTCCAGCCGAATACTGTGGGGAAGTCAAGGCTCATGGTGCTGAAATTGACCAGATGCCGGATGCCGAACTGCATGAACATCACGCCCACAAACAGGCGGAGAAACAGTCGGGCCATATTGCTGTATGTGTAGCCGGTGAACCGTATGAAAGTCGAAGCGCAGAATTTCTGAAACTTGTTCATGGGAGTTATATTTTATTTTAATTGTGGGTCAGTGAGTGAGGCGGTACATCACCTCAAGCACGGTGTTGATGTCGGTGTTTTTGACTCTTATGATATGCTCATCGTTGAGAAGGTAGAACGAGGGAGTGGAGAAAAAGTTGTAGCTGTCATCGAAACTGTCGCTTGCTCCCACCACCCATTTCTGAGGATAGTTCCTGACCTCATTGCGCCATTCGGGTGTACACTCCGAGGGGGTGATGTTGACCACCTTGAGCACACCTTTGTCTATCAGCTTGGTGGTGTTGATGTCAGCATCGAGGCGGATGCGGGCCATGCGGCAATCCTCGCAGTCGGGGTCGTTGATCATCAGGAGCACCACTCTGGCAGTGTCGCTGTCAAAATGTCGCATGACACCATTGCGGTCGGCATACAGGAAGTCGGGAGCCTTCAACCCTACACGGTTATGCTCCAGAAGGTCGGCGTGGTGCACAAACCGCGAGCGTGAAGCCTTATCTATTTTCTTGTTGCCGGCCACTGCTTTGGCAAACATGAGGTAAATCTCCTCCCCTACAAATTCAGCGGAGTCGCTATAAAGCATATTTTCAGCTTCACGACCAAAGAACAACAGGTCATCCGGCTGTTTTTCAAGCGATTTAAGGAGTTTGGCAATCCCGTTGCGTATGACATCAGAAGAGGCATACGGCATAAATGACAGGTAGGTGTTGAGCGATTCCGACATTTTTGACTTAGAGGAAAAAGCCTTTTTGAAATCGCAGAAATCCCAATAATGCTCCACCATATAGTCGGAGCGCTGCTGAAGAGTCTTGAGCGAGTCAGGCACCAATGGCACAGGGAAATACGGCTTGTCAACAGCTTGCGCAGACACCGCTGCCGGGACGAACAGCACTGCCACAAGAAGTATCAGGGAGAATATATGTCGTGTCATAAACATTTTCTTTTATTAGTCAAAAAAATGAACTTTGGCATAAGCTTTGTTAGGTACAAAGGTAGCTAAAACCGTAGATTTATACAACCATTCCAAGGCTATGATTGTTAAAAGATATAGAAAATAGATTAAACGAATCAACTGAAAACACTGAAATATTATGAATTTCAACAATTTCACCATCAAATCGCAAGAGGCTATCCAGAAAGCCGTGGAGATCACAAGGTCATCGGGCAGCCAAGCCGTCGAACCCGTGCATCTGCTCAAAGGCGTGATGTCGGAAGGCGAGTCGCTTGTGAAATTTATTTTTGCCAAGATTGGCGCCAACATCGGTGCCGTCGCTTCACAAGTGGACCGCGAGATTGCCGCATTGCCAAAAGTGTCGGGCGGAGAGCCGTACCTCAGCCGCGAGAGCAACGATGTACTCCAGAAAGCTCTTGACATTGCCAAGAAACAGGGAGATGAGTATGTGACCCTCGAAGCGTTGCTGAGTGCCATATTCGAAATCAATTCACCCGCATCCAAGATTCTCAAGGATGCCGGACTGAGTGCATCCGAACTCCAGAGTGCCATCGCTGAGCTGCGTAAAGGAAAGAAAGCCACCGACCAAAGCGCGGAGGAAACCTATAATTCACTCAGCAAATATGCCATCAACCTCAACGAGCGTGCCCGTCAAGGAAAACTCGACCCGGTGATAGGGCGCGACGAAGAGATAAGGCGCGTGCTTCAGATCCTGAGCCGACGCACCAAAAACAATCCTATGCTGATCGGTGAGCCGGGTACTGGCAAAACAGCCATTGCCGAGGGGTTGGCACAGCGGATTGTGCGCGGTGATGTCCCCGAAAACCTGCGCAGCAAGCAGATATTCTCGCTGGATATGGGCGCACTCGTGGCCGGAGCCAAATACAAAGGCGAATTTGAGGAGCGACTCAAAGCCATTGTCAACGAAGTGACCCAGAGCGATGGCGAAATCATACTGTTCATTGATGAAATCCACACACTTGTGGGTGCCGGCAAGGGCGAAGGCGCGATGGATGCAGCCAACATCCTCAAGCCGGCGCTGGCCCGAGGCGAATTGCGCAGCATCGGTGCCACCACGCTCGACGAATATCAGAAATATTTTGAGAAGGACAAGGCACTTGAGCGCCGATTCCAAAAAGTGATGGTAAACGAGCCGGACGAAACCTCCGCCATTGCCATCCTCCGCGGACTTAAAGAGCGCTATGAGAACCACCACAAGGTGCGCATCCGCGACGAAGCGATTATTGCCGCCGTCACACTCTCCGAGCGATACATCACCGACCGTTTCCTCCCCGACAAGGCCATTGACCTCGTGGACGAGGCCGCCTCAAAGCTCCGTCTTGAGATTGACTCCGTGCCGCAGGCTCTGGATGAAATTTCCCGCAAGATAGCTCAGAAAGAGATTGAGCGCGAGGCAATCAAGCGCGAAGGCGACGAAGCTCATGTGAAGGAAATAGAGAAAGACCTTGCAGCCATGCGCGAGGAGGAGAAGGAGTACACCGCAAAATGGCGTGCCGAGAAAGACCTCATCAACCGCATCCAGCAAAACAAGATTGATATCGAGCAGCTCAACTTTGACGCCGAACGTGCCGAACGTGAGGGCGATTACGCCAAGGTGGCTGAAATACGCTACTCCAAAGTTCAGCAGAAAGAGCAGGAGAACGCGGAAATACAGGAACAGCTCAAGATGATGCAGGGCGAGAAAGCGCTCATCAAGGAGGAAGTGGATGCAGAAGATATCGCAGATGTAGTGTCGCGATGGACAGGCATACCGGTCAACAAGATGGTGCAGAGCGAGAAAGAAAAACTGCTGCATCTTGAGGACGAGCTTCACCGCCGCGTGGTGGGTCAGGATGAAGCCATCAGAGCCATAGCCGATGCAGTGCGCCGCTCACGTGCAGGCCTCAACGACCCGCGCCGCCCTATCGGTTCGTTCATATTCCTCGGCACCACCGGTGTGGGTAAAACCGAACTTGCCAAGGCTTTGGCCGAATATCTGTTTGACGACGAGAATATGATGACCCGTATCGACATGAGCGAGTATCAGGAGAAGCATACCGTGTCGCGTCTTGTCGGAGCGCCTCCGGGATACGTGGGATATGATGAAGGCGGCCAGCTCAGCGAGGCAGTGCGCAGAAAACCGTATTCCGTGGTGCTCTTCGATGAGATCGAGAAGGCACACCCGGATGTGTTCAACATCCTGCTGCAGGTACTTGACGACGGACGACTCACTGACAACAAGGGGCGTTTGGTCAACTTCAAGAACACCATTATAATCATGACCTCCAACATGGGTTCATCAGTGATCCGCGATAACTTCGCCAAGATGACCGACGACAACCGCGAGGAGACTATCGAGACCACCAAAACCCAGGTGATTGACATGCTTAAGCAAACCATCCGTCCGGAATTCCTCAACCGTATCGACGAAACCATAATGTTCACCCCGCTCAATGAAAAAGAGATTGAGGAGATTGTGGGTCTTCAGATACGCAGCATCCAGAAGATGCTGGAGCGCAACGGAGTGACCATGGAGGTGACCCCCGCAGCTCTGAAATATCTTGCCGAGGAAGGTTACGATCCCGAATTCGGCGCCCGCCCTGTGAAACGTGTCATCCACCGTCTGGTACTCAACCGACTCAGCAAGGACATACTGGCGCAGAAGGTTGACAAGGAGCGCCCGATTGTCATTGATGTGAAGGAAGACCAACTGGTGTTCAACAATTGATTCAATTCAGTCTCTTTATTATTATGAAAATCATTCGTTTAACATTGGTTATATTGGTTGCGCTCACGGCATCGTTCGCGATGACCTCATGCGATGACGATGACGACAAGAACATGCCCAATGTGAGCATCTCGCTGTCGTACGGCGACAATGCCACACCCATAGACCATGAGGTGTATATCGTGCAAGGCAATGACCTGGTGGTGACCGGAGTGTATGTCAAAGCCAACCGTCCGGGCAAAACCGCCACCATCGGCCCGGTCACATACAGCCTCAACGGTATCATAGTCGGGTACAATCCCGTGGCTCCGTTTGGCATAACAGTGCCGATGGCCACTTTGACTCCGGGCAAATATATCCTCACCTTGGGTATGTCTGTGGCCGAAGTGCATTGCGAGCTCGCCCAGTCCACTGCTCAAGTGCCGATCAATATAGTTGCCTCAGAAAGCGACATACCATCCAACCCCAACGATGACGGAGCGGAGCAGCACGCCGTGCGCTTCTCACTCCAATAGCATAAAACACACATTGTCAAAGCGGGCCGATGCTGATTGCATCGGCCCGCTGTATATTCAGAATGGAGCATTGAACCGGTTTCGCTCGTGGTCAATCAGCCACCCCCATTTGTTGAAATATCTCACCATGTTGGAGCAGTGCACCCACAGCATCCGGAGCGATGAGTAGGATGCCCGCTTATGAAGATGAGTAATCTGCGCCACCGGGCAGTAGATTGTGCCCCAGTTCCTGTGCATCCTGCGGGTGAGGTCAATATCCTCGGGATACATGAAAAACCGCTCGTCAAAACCTCCTGTGGAGCGCAACGCTTCCGAACGCATAAGCATAAAGCTTCCCTCGAGGTATGGCACATTAAACGGCTGCGAATGATCCACATGTGTCAGCAGATACCTACATCTGCGGGGCTTGAACCAACCGCCGGGAAGAAACCGGCGCAATATCAAGTCGAACGGCGTGGGCAACAGCCGTGCCGACGGCTCAAGCGCACCCGAGGCATTGACAATCATAGGCTGCACCATACCCGCATCAGGATGGCTCTCCATGTACTTCACCAGCGCGGGAAGAACCTCGGGACCAAAAGCCACATCGGTGTTGAGTACAAGGTGGAAATCCGCACCTGCGGCCAACGCCTTGCGGATGGCCACATTGTGGGCTGCGCCGTAGCCGGGGTTGGGCAGCGGGATATAGTCACACTGCAACGGAGCCGAAGAGCAGAACTGCCGTACCCTCTCCTCCTCGCCGTTGTCCACCACATACAACTTTGACACCAAGCCCGATGAAGCCAATGAGTTAAAGCACTGCTCCAACTCATTGAACGATGTATGGTATGTGACTACTGAGGCTGTTAACACCGGGATTGTTATTTGGTTTTGCTCATCTCAAATCCGGCGCACATGCCATCGTAGCTCGATAAAGCGCTTGATAAAGTTTTTGCCGAGCTGAGGTTGGTGAGAGTACTTACCTTTTCAACAAGCGAAATGAGTTTGGACACATCAAACATGATGCTCAAGGTGCCGAGCGCACTTTTCTGCACATAGGTGTCGAGCTTTCCGATGCTCACCTTGCCGGCGGCTTTGAAGCTGAACACAAAGTTGGCCTTCGAGTTCTTATCGGTCACCTCGGTGATTGTGCCTTTGAGAGTCATTTTTTTAATTTTCATCTCAAAAGTGTTGTCCTCGTTGACCACGAGAGTCATCTGGGTGAATCCGAGCTTGGAATAGTATGAAGCAAGCTTACCCTCAATGGTTTCCGACACAGCCGCACCGCCTGCTTTCTTGAGAAGGTTGTCGCTCTTGAAAGTGACGGCAGGGGCTTTATAAGCCCATGAGCCGTGGAGCGATTCGATTGAAATCTTGTCGCTGGAAAGGAGGGCACCCGCCAGTCCGGCAAGTTTTTCGGTGGTGGAGGAACCGTTGCCCCCGTTTTTCACACCGTTGAGCACATCCTTGATGTCCAGTTCGGAAGCCGAGGCCATAAGGCCGACGAGCAACATAAGTGGTAGAAAGAGATATTTTTTCATGAGAAATTATAAAATTTTGCAGCGCAAAAGTAATAATTTTTTCGCGCAAAAAACGCCCGGCCGAGGAGTTAACTAATTTTAAAGAGGTAATAGGTCTCACGGATGGATAAAAAGTATTAACTTTACAAAATATTTGATAAACCATGACATTGAGAAAAAAGTATATAGCAGGCATGATGTTTGCGCTGACATCAGCGTTCGGCATTGTGTCGTGCAGCAATGAGGATTTTTCAGAGCATATAGGATCCTCAGTGCTTCACCCCCGGGTGAGTGTCAACTCATCGACAGTGGGAGTGGACGGATCGGTGTCATACAATCTGGCCTATCCGGTGCCATCGGTGTCGGAGATGAACCTCAAGATTACCAACTTGCAATCAGGCAAGCAGGCGTATTGGGAGAGTGTTGACGACTACCCCGAAGATAATTCATATCTTCCCGGCAGATATCTTGTGGAGACCGCCTTCGGCGACAGCATAACCGAAGGAATGGAGTGCCCGTATTTCTATGCGAGCGCCACCGTTGACCTCAGCGATGGGGCCGACCTTGTGCTTCCTCTTGAGGCGAGATTGCGCAGCACCATGCTCAGAGTGGAGTTTTCCGAAAGTTTTCTCTCCATGTTCTCCACCTTCTCCACCATATTGCACTCCCAAGGCGGTGCCTACGTGGACTATCCGGACAGCGAGCACCGATTTGCATATCTCCATCCCGGCAACATATCCGTGCAGCTGAATCTTGAGATGCCCGGCAGCGGCAAGGAGGTGAGATTTGAAGCCGCACAGCTCCCCGAAGCAAAACCCGGCTACGCATATATAGCCAGCGTGAGCGCTGAGATGCTCCCCAACGGCAACCCGCAGATAACCGTGTCGTTCGATGGCACAGTGTCCACCGATGACAGCACCACCGAGCTGTCCGAACAGTTCATCAACACTACGCCACCGGAAGTGACCTGCGCCGGATTCACCTCCTCCACCCCTCTGGAATGGATAGAGGGAACCACCGGCACCACCCCGCTCACCATGAGCGTAAGCGAAAATCAACTTGAGTCAGCCATCCTCACCACCCGTTCCCTGACGCTGTGCAGTCAAGGGTGGCCATCCGGCATTGACCTGATGCAGGCCACTCCCGACTGTGTGGCCGCGATGGAGGCTCTCGGATTGAAAATCAGCCGACAGAACGGAACATTGACCTTGGATTACACCGAAGTGCTGCCACGGCTGCGATATGATGCGGAAGCACAATCCACACTTTTCATACTCGAACCCAAGAACAAGCTACAGATTGTGGGCACACCGGCCATCCTTGAAGTAGTCCCACTGCCGGTGGATCTGAGAGTGGCGAGTGTCACAGATGTGGTGGCCGGGGTGAATGTGGGCGAGATAGTGGTGGAAAGCCCCACGGACCAGCTTTCCGACAATCTTGAGTTGCAAGCATTTGCATGCAATAAATGGGTGGCAATGGAGATTATCGGCATCGAAAGTCGCGGCAACGGCAAATATACCGTGAGATACAAAGCGCCTGACGGCACCGAATCGCTGCGTGCCCGTGTGGTGTATTGCGGAATAACCAAAGCGGAGTTCAGCATCCACAGAGTGTCGCCCAAATTCAGCATAGAAGTGGATGCATTCGCCCTCAAAGCGGTGGTAAGAGTGAACGCCGAGGATAAAGCGTTGCTCCCGGTCATCACCTCAATGCTCACTGTTTACGGCAACGGCGCACCGCTACAGCAGATTGATGACGATTATGCGAACGGCATCATAGTGTTGGGCGGACTGACAGCATCCACCAACTACAGCTTCACCGCCACAGTGTTTGCCAATCCGTCATCCGCCGATTTCTGCCCGGCAGTCAACATCCGCACCGAGGATATCGCCGGATTGGAGAACGGTGGGTTTGAGGACCGCGAAAAAGGGTTTGAGTACAAGGATATGCCCAGCGGCGGCAGATATTCCCAAAGCATAGTGCCGATATTCAATCAGCAAAACCGTGCCTCCTACGAGGTGTATGTGCCTGAGAAATGGGCTAATACCAACAGTAAGACAGCTTGTATGGACGCCCGCAATATCAACACCTGGTATGTACAGCCGTCGGTACAGATCGTGGAGGACGCATACGCCGGCACTTATGCCGTGCAGCTCCAGAGCGTGGGGTGGGATGTGAACGGCGAGCCTATTCCCGACTATCTACAGCCCAATGCCAACTACACCCAGTACAGCTGCAACGCTCCCAACATAGGGCACACCGCCACAGGCCGACTGTTCTTGGGTGATTACAGATTCTATTCCGGATCTGTGACCGAGCATTACAATCTCGGCATCGGATTCGGATCGCGCCCCTCCGCGCTCAACGGATTCTATAAATTCGTGCCGTCGCCCTCAGCTCCGTCCGACCGCGGCGCTGTGTTGGTGGAAGTGCTTGGCATCGACAACGGTGTGGAGATAGTGTTAGGGCGCACCGAACTACAGCTTCGCCCGGCCATGACCTACACCGCATTCTCAGCACAGATTTCCTATCCCCATTTCGGAGTCAAGGCTACCGCGCTGAGGGTGATGATGGCATCGTCCATCCACTACGGGTCGATAGCCGAGGAGACAGCCAATGTGCCGGTGAGCAAAAATCTTGAAACCTCCACAGCCATAGGAAGCCGGCTGTGGATTGATGAACTATCATTGTCATACTGAACAGAAAATAATAGAAACATAAACCAATCAATAACCACATGAGACTAAAGCAAACAATCATTGCATTGGCTTTAGGGGCCGCGATGCTGACAGGGGCATCGCCAACAAACGCCCAGGAGCATTTCAAGCGCGATCTGGAGCAAGTGTCGTTCATCCCCAAGGGGCAATGGATTGCCGGTGTGTCGGTCAACTACGCCCAAAGCAACCAAAACAATTACCAATTTCTTATTCTCGAAGGAGTGTCGGGCAACGCGCACACCTTCAAAATCAGCCCCACGGCATTGTTTTGTTTCAAAAACGACCTCGCCGCCGGCGGACGGTTCAGCTTTGAAAACTCAAGAGTGAAAATGGACGAGGGCTCGCTCAAGCTCAGCGAGGACACCCATTTCGATGCCGACAATCTGTACAGCATCCGGAGCAATTATTTTGCCACAGCGCTGTTCCGCAACTATTTTTCGCTCGGCAACAGCAAGCGGTTCGGATTTTTCAACGAAATCCAGCTGTCGCTCGGCGGAGGACGCTCGAAGCTGAGCAACGGCAGCGGCGATACCCTGACGGGCACCTATGAGCGAAACTTTTCGCTTGACATAGGTCTCACCCCAGGATTCATAATGTTTCTCAGCAACTACTCCGCGCTGGAAGTGAATGTGGGTGTGCTCGGCTTCGGCTACACACACACCCGCGCCGTTACTGACCAGATCTATGTGTCAAACAGAAATTCAAAACACGCCAATTTCAAGATCAATCTGTTCTCGATATCTTTTGGTGTGATGTTCTACATCTAATTCATCCGGAGCAACATTATGAAGCAAAGAATATTTACAGCAATTTTTGCAATATGCAGCGTGGCGATGGCATGGGCCGGGAACGGCATGACAGCTGCCGCAACATCGGAAGAGCCGGTGAGTGAACTGGACGAAAAGGTGATAATAGGCAACGACACCGTCAGCATCATCATACCGCAACGCAACTACAGCCGCTTTGACCGCGGATTGTACAACTATCTGTTCACTCCCAAGGGACAGTGGATGTTTGGCCTCACCGCATCCTACGGTGAGTTCTCGGCCGATGATGTGGAAGTGCTCCAGGCCATCAGCGACCTCGACTTCAAAGGGAAGCAGTATGCCATCCGTCCCACGATAGGGTATTTTATCCGCAACAATCAGGCAATAGGTATAAAATTTGCCTACACCCGCGGCGAAGCCGACCTCGGCTCAATCGGGTTCAATGCCGGTGAGGACCTCAGCTTCAATCTTCACGACATATCCTACTACTCGTCGAAATACACCATCGGCGTGTTCTACCGCAACTATGTTGGTCTGGGGAGAAGCAAGCGGTTCGCAGTGTTCAATGAAGTGAGCCTTGACTTCGGCAGCGGCTCATCGCGCTTCAAACGCTATTATAGCGACACCCTTTACGACACCCGCACCAACATCACCGAAGCAAGTCTTAATTTCAGCCCGGGTGTGTGTGTGTTCATCATGGAAAATTTGAGCTTCAATGTGTCGTTCGGCGTGTTCGGCCTTTACCTCACCAAGGAGAGCCAGCTTACCAACGGCGAGGACGAAGGCTCAAGATTTTCGTCAGGAGCCAATTTCAGATTCAATTTGTTTAACATCAATTTTGGAATAGGTGTTCACATTTAATCATATATCAGCAAAAGCCATGCTGCGTGGCATAGCCATGGCAGCGATGTGCACCGTGGCGGTGAGTTCGTGCATAACCAACGACCTACCCTACCCCCGCATCCAACCCAACTTCCTCACCTTTGAGGTGAAGGGAGAGTCGCGTGTGGCCAACATCGACTCCGCATCGGCCACTGTCACAGTGTTTCTGACCGAGGAAGCTAACATACGCGGCCTTGAAGTGACCAATTACAGCATAACACCCGGATGCGCCATCAGCGACGCGTCCATGACACTGCTTGCCAACCCGCTGGATCTCAGCGAGCCGAAGCAGGTGGTGCTGTCATTGTATCAGGACTACACGTGGAACATCCGCGCCATACAGGAGATAAGCCGCTATTTCACAGTGGCCAATCAGGTGGGTTCAAGCGAGATAGATGTTGACAACCATACCGTGAGCGCAGTGGTGCCCGATGTGGTGCCATTGTCGGCTGTGCAGGTACTGTCGATGAAACTCGCAAGCCCCGAGGCCACATATTCACCGGCCATGGTGGGCGAAAGCGTTGACTTCACCCAACCCGTGGTGGTGGATGTGACCGAACACGGCATCACCACCCAATGGACCATCACCATTACCCAAACCGCCACCAAGGTGTTCATAGAACCGGCGGACGCGTGGACCAACGTGGCATGGCTCTACGGCTCCGCTGAGGTGGGCAAGACCAACGGTTTCGAGTATCGTGTGGCCGGGGCTGAAGAGTGGATTGTGGTGCCGCAGGAATGGATAACCCACGACGGCGGTTCGTTCACCGCACGCCTCATCCATCTGCTGCCGCAGACCACCTACGAGGCCAGAGCCACAAGCGATGAAGACACCAGCATCGTGGTGCAGTTCACCACCGGCTCCATCGAACAGCTGCCCAACTCCCAATTCGAGGAATGGTGCTATGTGAACAACCGCACATGGTATCCCTGGGCCGATGCCTCGCAAACCACAGGGTTCTGGGGCACAGGCAACAAAGGATCCACATATATCGGCTCCTCCAATGTCACCACTCCTATTTCCGACATAATGTCAATCACGGGGTATCGTGGAGCGCATCTGGAAGCCAAGGTGATAGCAGGTATCAAATTCGCCGCGGGCAATATGTTTGCCGGTGATTTCAAGCGAGTAGTGGGCACCGACGGTGTGCTTGACTTCGGACAGCCGTTCACAGAGCGTCCCACAAGCCTGAGCACACGCATCAAATTCCACAGCACTCCGATAACCCGCGTCAGCACCTCCAATCCCGACCTCACCAACTTGCGCAACCAACCCGACATGTGCATAGTATGGTGTGCCCTTATTGACTCCGACACTCCGTATGAAATCCGCACCCAGAAGAGTAATCGCCAGCTGTTTGACAAAGATGGTGATTGTGTGATAGCCTACGGTGAGTTCAGCACCGATACCGACATCGACGAGTACACCGACATCACCATTCCGCTCACCTACAAGAGCTATTCGCGCAAGCCCAAATATCTGCTCGTGGTGGCCTCCACCTCCAAATATGGCGACTACTACACCGGCGGTCCGGGCTCCACGCTCGACATTCTGCACTTCACCCTCAACTACGATTACTAATCCAACAGTTGATTGATATGATATCCCGGGGCACACTGCTCCGGGATATTTTTTTCAACCAATAGTGCCGGCGGTGTGTTATACAACAGAGGGAAAGATAGAAAACAAGTATGCTGTCATTGAATAATCTCATCAAGCGCATCAACCACCGGCTTTGGATCATGGGCACATCCGTGCACAGGCTAAAGATCCACAGCGCATCCACCCTGCGGGTGTGTGGTGCCGGTGTGGAGCTGCTGGCTGTCGCAGCCTCGGTGGCGTGCATTGTGTGTGTGACAGTGATGGCAGGATATGAGCATACCGTGGAGCACCAGGCCGAGCTCAAATATGTGGTGAGGCTGTGTCAGGGGGTATTTGTGCTCAATGTGGTGTATCACTATCTGTTTGAGTTTCACCACACATGCCAAAGCAACAAGCCGATCAAATGGATACTCGACGCGGCTATTATCATATCTACAATCCCATGGGTTTGGCCCCGCCCCGAGCATCCGTGGGTGCCATGGCTGTGCGATATTTTTTACTCCCGCTGGTATCTCTATCCGGTGCTGATAGCCTATTCAGTGCTAACCCTCAGCTACGGAATTATCCGCGCCATCGGCAAACGCACCAACCCCTCGCTGCTGATGTCCGGGAGTTTTATTGTGATTATCCTTGTGGGGAGCATGCTGCTGCAACTGCCACGGTGCACCTATCTGCCGCTTGAGTACAGCGACGCACTGTTTGTGAGCACCAGTGCCGTGTGCATCACCGGACTGACTCCGGTGGAGATATTCAGCACTTTCACCCCGCTGGGTCAGCTGGTGCTCCTTGTCCTTATACAGGTGGGGTGTCTTGGGTTGATGACCTTCACGAGCTTTTTCGCATTGTTTTTCAGCGGAAGCACATCCATCTACAGCCAACTGATGCTCAAGGACATAGTTTATTCGCGCAGCATGAACGCCCTCATCCCCACCCTACGCTATATATTTGCTTTCACCATCACCATCGAGGCGATAGGCGCCATGTTGATATATCTGACAGTGAGAGGCACCATGGGGATGAGCCCGGCCGATGAACTGTGGTTCAGCGTGTTCCACTCTGTTTCATCGTTCTGCAATGCCGGGTTCTCCGTCCTTCCCCAAGGGATGTCGAATCCGGTGTTGATGTACGACAATCTGTCGGTGTACTGGGTTACAACGGTCATCATCATAACCGGAGCGATAGGGTTTCCGATACTGACCAATATCAAGGACACCCTCGGGCAACATCTGCAGCGCGGATGGCGGCGGCTGCGCCACAAGAGAGTGGGTCCGAAGATTGTCCACAACTACAATATGAACACCAGGATAGTGTTCACCACTTTCTTCCTGCTGTTTGCAGCCGGAGCGGTGGCTTTTCTGATACTGGAGTATGACAACACCCTCGCGGGGATGGATTTCGCCAAAAAGGTGACACAGGCAGTGTTCAATTCCGCTACTCCCCGCAGTGCAGGGTTCAGCTCGGTAGCTCCCTCCGGATTCCTCCCCTCCACGCTGATAATAGTGATGTTCCTGATGTGGATAGGCGGCGGGTCACAATCCACCGCGGGCGGTATCAAGGTGAACACCTTTGCTGCCATCTGCCTCAACCTCAAATCAATCATCACGGGACGGTCGTCAGTCACAGCCTTCTCGCGCACCATAGCCGTAGGCTCGATACGCCGGGCGAACGCCGTTGTGGCCCTGAGCATCATCAGCTATTTCTTCTTCGCCACCACCCTGGTGATCATGGAGCCGGGACTATCCACCAGGGACCTGCTGTTTGAGGCTTTGTCGGCATTGTTCACCGTCGGCTCTTCGTTAGGTGTGACCCCGGCACTTAGTGCAAAATCAGAGATACTGCTCTGCGCGGCGATGTTTTTAGGTAGAGTCGGCATCATATCCCTCCTCACCGGACTCACCCCGCAGCAGCGCGACGGAGGAGCGCGCTATCCCAACGACATTATAATAATCAGCTAACAATCAACCGCTATGAGATATTTGATAATAGGATTAGGCATTTACGGCAGCAATCTGGCCGTTGACCTTGCCAATATGGGTCATGAGGTGATAGGCGCCGACATCAACCCCTCGCTTGTGGAGAATATAAAGGACAACATATCCACAGCCTACATTATCGACTCCACCGACGAAACATCGCTGTCGGTGCTTCCTCTGAAAAATGTTGACCTGGTTATAGTGGCTATCGGTGAGAATTTCGGGGCGAGCATACGCACTGTGGCAGTGCTCAAGAAGATGCAGGTGCCGCATATCTATGCCCGCGCCATCGACTCGCTCCACGAGTCCATCCTTAGCAGCTTCAACATCGACCGCATACTTACCCCCGAGCAGCGTGCCGCCAAGGATCTGATGTATGAGATGGAGCTTGGCGCCGCTGTGGCATCGATGAGAGTGGACCAGGACCATTACATACTCAAATTCACCGCCCCCGATGCACTTGAAGGAGAGCCTTACGACTCAGACAGCCTGCAGAAGAAATATTCACTCCGGCTGATAGCTGCCGCCCGTCCCACCGACACCCGCAATCTGCTGGGAATGAAAAGCTCGGAACTGCGGTTGCTCGACCTCAAAGGCAACACCGACCAACGGATAGCTCACGGCGATGTGCTCACATGTATGGGCACAGAGAAAGGATTTCGTTCGATGTTTCGCGATCTGAACACCGTGTGACTACATCCTCCCCTCGTCGGCGTAGGAATAGAAAGTGTCGTTGCACACAATGATATGGTCAAGCACTCTTATGTCGATAATCTCCCCGGCACTCTTGAGCCTTCTGGTCAAGGCATCGTCCTGGGCGGAGGGGGAGCAGTTGCCCGACGGATGATTGTGACACAGTATGATTGACGAGGCCATGCTGTCGATGGCCCGCTTCATCACCATCTTGGGGTCAACGTAGGTGGCAGCGGTGCCTCCGCGACTCACACACTCGGCACGGCGGATTTGATTGGACCTCGACAGGACGATGATCCAGAACTCCTCGGCATCAAGAAACTCCATGAACGGGCGCATATAGTTGAAGGCATCGGCGGATGTACGCACAGTTTTGGGCTGCGACTCATCGCGCTTGGCCCGCTGTCCAAGCTGCAGTGCTGCGGCTATGGTCACAGCCTTGGCCGGCCCCACCCCCTTGAAGCGGCGCACCATCTCCATGATGGGCATCCGTGCCAGACGGCTCACTGAATTGGAACATTCAGCCAAAATTTCCCGCGCAAGGTCGATGGCAGATTTTCCCTGCTGCCCGGAACCGAGCAGCAATGCCATCAGCTCAGCATCGCTCAAGCTCCTTATGCCCAGAGATATAGCCTTTTCGCGCGGTTTCTCATCCTCGCTGAGATTGGCAATTTTGGTGTGGGAGAACGCCACTTCGGGACGGTCGCTTCTCAACGGTTGCTCCACGGTTGCGTTTTCCATCATTTCCCTTTTCTGATTGCTATCTCCTGCTCAATGTCTCTGCCCCTGCCAAGGATTATCTTGGTGAAATAAGCTTTGATAAACCCGCTGCCATAACCGACAATCTGGATGAACGACGCCGGTATGGCCAGCAACGCCACCTGCAGGCTGCCGGTGGAGCTGAGGGCTGCCGAATAAATGGCCAAAGCATACACCGCCAGCGGAGCGAACCACCATGGCGACACGAATATGCCGAGAGCCACCAAAATCACACCTGTTATCACAGCCAAAGCCGGAAGGATATGCACGAGTTTCATCGAGTCGGGATAGAGCAGCTTGAGTGTGATGCGGCTCATGCCGAACACATACACCTGCCGCCAGAATTTTTTGAGGTCAATGCGACGCTTGTGGTACACATACGCCGGACGCACAAGTCCAATTGAAAATCCGGCCTTACGGATGCGTGTGCTCATGTCGATATCCTCGGAAAACATCTCCCTGAAACCGCCCACCTTCTGCCATACGCTCCGCGAATAGCCCATATTGAACGAGCGTGGCACAAACTTCTCCATCTGCACCTTGCCTCCGCGTATCCCGCCAGTGGTGAGAAACGAAGTCATGGCAAAATTGATGGCTTTCTGCATGGGCGAGAATGAATCATGAGCAGCATCGGGGCCGCCGAAACAATCCAACGGATTGGCATCGAGCTGAGCCGCGAGAGTGCTGAAATAATTTTCGGGAATGACGCAGTCGCTGTCAAAAAACACCAGATAGCTGCCCGATGCCCGCTCGATGCCATAGTTGCGGGCTATGGAGCGGCCTTCGTTGGGCTTATAGAAATATTTCACATCCAACCCCTTGGCGGCATACTCCTCGGCCACCTCACGGCATGGCTTAGTGGAACCGTCCTCCACCAGCAGCAGCTCGAAATCACTGCAGGATTGCCTCATAAGGCTTTCCAGCAGGTCACGCACTTCATACACACGGTTGTAAACCGGCACTATAACAGAAAATCTTGGCATCAGTCCATTCGTTTGAGGTAATCTTCAAAATCGTATTGTCGCAGATATTCACACACTCCGCTGCACCGTTGCAGCACGATGGAGGGGTGCTGGATACCGTTGAACATATTGGTTTTCACAGTAGTGTAATGGTTCATATCCTCGAGCGTGAGCCGTTCGCCCGGCTGAAGTTCATGGTCGAAAAACCATGGTCCGGCAAAGTCGCCACTGAGGCAGGAGTTGCCACCCAGCCGGTAGGGAATGAGTCCGGGAGCCTCCGGCTTGCTTTCGGTGACAGCCGGAGTATATGGCATCTCAAGAGTGTCTGGCATGTGGCACGCAAACGAGGCATCGATTATGGCGGTGCGCACACCCTGATTGCACACTGTGTCAACCACTGATGTGACAAGGTCGCCGGTACGCCATGTGAACGCGCTGCCCGGCTCCAGAATCACCGACAGCCAGGGATAGCGCTCACGGAAGCCTGTGAGCAGCTTCACCAACAGACCAATATTGTAATCCTTGCGCGTCATAAGATGGCCACCGCCCATATTCACCCATTTGAGCTGAGGCAGGTAACGGCCAAACTGGAGTTCAAAAGCCTCGAGCACTTTCTGCAGGTCCTCGGCTCCGGATTCGCACAGCGAGTGGAAATGAAAACCCTCCACATTCTGCGGAAGCACGCCATCAAGCTCATCAGCAGTCACTCCGAAACGCGACCCGGGCAGAGCGGGATTGTAGATATCAGTCTCTATCACCGAGCATTGCGGGTTGACCCTCAGCCCGGTGGAAACCCCGCACTCAAGCGCACGACCTCCAAACCGCGCCAATTGGCTGAGTGAATTGAATGTGATGTGGCTCGAACCGGATATGTACTCCTCAATGGTCCGGGAGGTGTATGCCGGGCAATAGCTGTGGGCCTTGACATGGAGGTACTCGTTGCCCAATCGCATTTCGTTGAGCGAAGATGCCGTGAATCCGAACCCGTATTCCTCGATGATGGGGAAGGTGCGCCACAAAGCATTGGCTTTGAAAGCCATGATAATTTCAACTCCGGCAGCGCGGCGCACGGAATCAATCAGCTCCAGGTTGCGGCGGAGCTTGGACTCATATACAATATAGTACGGTGTGGGGATGTCGTTATGGTTCATGGGCGTATGGACTATTTGATGGCGAAACGGGCAAATTTGAGCAGGAGCACTCTGGATCCGGTGTTGTCGAAATCCACATGTATCCTTGCATCGGGCTGGGAGGTGTCAATCACGGTAATCACACCGAGGCCGAAACGTGGATGTTCGATAGTCATTCCCTCGCTGAGCTCAGTGACAGGATGGATTGCGGCACCGGCCACTTCGGTCTGCGGAAGAGGCGCAGGCGCAGGGCGTGGGGCAACAGGCTCCGGGTCTCGCCATCGTCCGGGCTTGGCGGAAGCGGGCGAAGAGTGATAGGATTTGGAGAAAGACGAGAATGAGGAGCGTCCTCCGATATTGGCACCGGACGACAGATTGAGATATTCGGGGTCGATGTCGCGCAAAAAGCGGCTCGGTTCGCAAGTGGCGGTCATGCCGTTGCGATAGCGCGATGAGGCATAGCTCATCATGCAGTAGTTTCGGGCGCGGGTCATGGCCACATAAAGCAACCGTCGTTCTTCCTCCACTTCAGCTGCCGACGACTGGCTCATGGCCGAAGGGAGAAGGTCTTCCTCCACGCCTACGATAAATACGTTGTTGAATTCCAATCCTTTGGCAGCGTGCATAGTCATGAGAGTGATACGTTCCTCACCCGCAGTGTCGGAATCCTGGTCAGTGGCGAGCGACACCTCGGCCATGAAATCGCCGAGCGACACCTCGGAAATACCCTCCTCCACACGCTGAGTCACAACCTGTTTTGCATAGTTGAGAAGCTCGCTGAGGTTCTCGCGCTTGGAGATACTCTCGGGAGTGCGGTCGCTCATCAACACAGCCATCAGCTGCGAGCGTCCTATAATCTCTTCGGCAAGAGCATCGGCCGACATACCCTGCGAGTTCAGCTCCACAAAACCATCAATAAGCGCGGCAAACCCTTGTAGTTTTCTCACCGCACCGGCATTGAGTCCGGGGTTCTCACTATCAATGGTATTGATTGCCTGCCAGATACTGATATTGCGTGTGATGGCACTGCGCATCAGCTTGTTGAGGGTAGTTTCACCAATGCCACGCGAGGGGTAGTTGATGACGCGCTTCAACGCCTCATCATCATCGGGATTGATGGCCAGGCGGAAATAGGCAATGGCATCCTTCACCTCCTTGCGCTGATAAAACGAAAGGCCGCCGTAGATGCGGTAGGGAATATTTCGTTTGCGGAGACTCTCCTCGAGCACGCGGCTTTGGGCATTGGTGCGGTAAAGGATGGCAAACTCCTCGTAGCTGTCCTTAGTCTGCATTTTCACCTGCGAAATGCGGTTGGCCACCAGATACCCTTCCTCGAAGTCGCTGTAGCTCTGCACCACATCAATCCGCTTGCCAACAGAATTGGTGGAGAACACATGCTTGCGAATCTGCTCCACATTTTTCTCTATCAGCGAATTGGCAGCATTGATGATATTTTGGGTGGAACGGTAGTTCTGCTCCAGCTTGAACACCTGCAGCTCAGGATAGGAGTTCTTGAGATTGAGGATGTTTCGGATATTGGCACCACGGAATGAATAGATGCTCTGGGCATCATCGCCCACCACACAAAGCCTGTGGCTCTCGCTGCAGAGCTGCGACACAATCACATGCTGTGCGAAGTTGGTGTCCTGATACTCATCTACAAGCAAGTATTTGAAATACTCCTGATAGTGATGGAGAATATCGGGATTGTCGCGCAGCAGCAGATTGGTGTAGTAGAGCAGATCATCGAAATCCATGGCGTTGGCAGCAAAGCACCTGTCGCGGTAGGTGCGGTAGATGGCATAAATCTGTGGGCGGCGGGCCTGCCGGTCGGCTTCCCTCACATCAGCGAGCTGTGCATACTTTTCTGGCGACACAAGCATGTTTTTGGCAGACGATATGGCATTGAGCACCACGGACGGCTTGTAGATCTTATCATCGAGCTCCATATCCTTGATGATGCTCTTGACGAGACTCTTGGAGTCGGAGGCATCATAGATTGTGAAGGAGCTTTTGTACCCTATCCGCTGTGCGTTGAGGCGCAGGATACGGGCAAAAATGGAGTGGAAGGTGCCCATCCACAGCTTCTGCGCCACATCTGCACCCACGAGTGTTTCGATACGCTCACGCATCTCGCGGGCAGCTTTGTTGGTGAAAGTGAGAGCCAGCATACGCCACGGCTCATAACCAAGACGCAGCAAATGCACTATTTTATATGTGAGCACACGTGTTTTGCCGGAGCCAGCACCGGCAATCACCAGCTCGGGTCCATCAGTATATAGCACCGCTGCCCGCTGCTGCTCATTGAGTTGCTCTATGTATTGTTCCATTTCTTATCTTTTCCAACCCCAAAGATACGAAATAAATCACTCTTTTTCGCTCAGTTCGAGCCAACGCATCTCTTTTTCGTCAAGCAGAGCCGCGATTTCATCATACCGCTTCGACAGCGAAGCCACATCGTTGATGGTTTGGCCGGATGCAAAGAGTGTGTCGAGCTCGTTTTTCTCCTTGGTGAGGGAATCAATCTCATCGGTGAGAGCTTCAAACTCCTTGCGCTCCTTGAAGCTCATCTTAGCCTTGCGCTCCTGACGGGGCTTCTCCACAGCCTTAGGTTTGTCAGTCTCCACTTTTTTCACACTCTGGGCGTTTACGGACATCCACTGCCTGTAGTCGGAATAGTTGCCGGGGAAATCCTTTATTTGTCCATCACCCTGAAACACAAACAGATGATCCACCACATTGTCAAGGAAATAGCGGTCGTGGCTTATAACAATCATACACCCCTTGAATGTGGACAGATACTCCTCGAGGATGCCGAGGGTCACGATATCGAGGTCGTTGGTGGGCTCGTCAAGAATCAGGAAATTGGGCGAGCGCATCAACACCACGGCCAGATGCAGGCGGCACTTTTCGCCCCCGCTGAGGGTGCGGATAAATTTCTGCTGATCGGCGGGAGAGAACAGGAAGCGGTTCAGAAACTGCATCGGGGAGAAATGCAGCTGTCCTCCGTTGAGCACAATATCCTCGGCAATCTCGGTAACGGCGTCGATGACGCGCTTGTTTTCGTCAAACTTGATGCCATCCTGCGAGTAGTAGCCGAATTTCACAGTTTCGCCCACATTCCACTCACCGCTGTCGGCAGGCACAATCCCTTGCAGCATTTTGATGAAGGTGGATTTGCCCACACCGTTGCCACCAATCACGCCCAGCCGCTCGTAGCGGGCGAATGTATATGTGAAATCACTGAGAATCACCTTGTCGCCAAACTTTTTGCTCACATTTTGCGCCTCAAAAATCTTGGAGCCTATATAGGATGACTTCACATCGAGCTTCACATGGCGCTCAGAATAGTCGGCACGGGCTTTATCCTTGAGGTCGTAGAACGCATCTATACGGTATTTGGCTTTCCCAGCGCGGGCCTGGGGCTGACGGCTCATCCATTCCTGCTCGCGGCGCAGAGTGTTCTTCACCTTGGCAAGCTCCCCCTCGAGAGCCTCGATACGCTCAGCCCTGCGGCGCAGATAGAGGTCATAGTTGCCCTGATAGGTGAAGATGGTGCGATGGTCCATCTCTATAATCTTGTTGCACACCCGGTCGAGGAAATAGCGGTCGTGGGTCACCATCAGCAGTGTCACCCTTGAGCGGGTGAGATAAGACTCAAGCCATTCCACAATCTCTATGTCGAGATGGTTGGTAGGCTCATCGAGAATTATAAGGTCGGGGTTGTCAAGGAGCATGCGCGCTATGGCCACACGCTTGCGCTGTCCACCGCTGAGATTCCCCATACGCTCCGAAAGGTTGTGGATATTGAGCTGACTCAGCAGTTGGCGCATACGGTCCTCGTAGGTCCACGCATCGGAGGCATCCATCAGCTGCGAGGCGGCGGTGATGGCATCGGGATTGCCGTCGGCCATAGCCTTCTCATAGCTGGCAATCACTTCAAGAAGCGGCGAGTCACCGCTCATGCAGCTCACAACCACCGAAGCATCGGGGTCGAACTGCGGCAACTGCTCAAGGATGCCTACTTTCAGTCCCTGACGGAAAATCACGCTGCCGCTGTCGGGACTTTCAATCCCGGCAATGATACGGAGAAGGGTTGATTTTCCGGTACCGTTTTTGGCGATGATGCCTATTTTGTCGCCTTCGTTCACGCCGAATGTTATATCCTCGAACAACATTCGGTCGCCGTAGCTCTTGGTGAGGTTCTCGATTTGCAGAAAGCTTGCCATAGTGTTTATCGTGCCAACGACAAGTTGATTGACAAGCCGTAGGCGGTGTTGGTGGTTGGGTATGAGTTATTACTTACAATCGGAGTGTTGATCTGGTGCTCAAAATACATGCCCACGGTGATATTGCGGCTCATCACATAGTTGGCCGTCAGGTTGATACCGATGGTGCGGCTGCCGGAAGTGGCCTGGGTGTAGTTGTTTTCAATTCTTCGTATCAAGGCCTGGTTCTGCGCATATGAGAAATCGCCCTTGATATTGAGGTCGTTGCTCACACCCTGCTGCGAACCTTTCATCTTGAGCACCGTGTTGAACCCTACAATCTTGTAGCCGAATCCGGCGGTGATGCCGCGTGAGTTTGCCTCCACCACCTGTCCGGCGGAGCTGTTGAGGGTGAGGGTGCGCTGTTCGCGATATTCGGCATTGAAGGTGATTTCGTTTTGCATCGTTGCCGACAATCCGATCAGTGGTGCGAAACGCTCGTTGATGGCCACGGAGGAGATGTTGTAGGGCGAGCTCGGAATCGGCTGACCGGTGATAGCATCGAGAGTGAACCCCATGTTGCTGCCGTCAGTGGATATCCAGTTGAGATAGGACGAGTAGGAACCCACAGTGTAGGTGCACTGATAGGCATGGCTGAGGGTAAGAGTCTTGAAATATTTGCGCAGGTTGAAGAACTCCACAATGCCATCGTAGGTCACACGCCAGTTGGGAAGCACCTTGGCAAACGAGGGGAACGGATCAAGCCACTGCTTGTGGGGGCTGGTGCCGGAGTATGCGGCCATGAACGCCGGGATCAGCACATCGCTGCTGGTGCGGCTCACATCGCCTATTTCGGGATTGAACAGCGCTCCGGCATTGGGATGTCCGGCCATGAATCCGGTGGATGGATATCGGGTGCCATGATACTGGCTGCTTATGCGGTTGGCCACAATCGGGATATACTCGAGGAATTTATTGAAAGTGGCGCTCTCATATCCATTCTCGGCCTTGGAGCTCTGGAGAGCGGTGGCAATGGCGCAGTGGGTTTTGGTGTAGCTTCCGGAGAGCGATGTGGGCATATCCTCATACATGAACTGCACCTGCCGGGTGCGGCTGTCGGTGCGGTTGGCGGTAAGCTGGATTTTCAACCCGCGCACAGGCTCGAGTGCCAGCTCGAGGTTGATCTCGGTGGCATGGGTGGTGACCGCGGGCGAAGTCTGTCCGCTGGAAGTCATGAGCCATCCGCGCTCCTTGGCAGTGTTGATATACCCTTCGTCCACGAAGCCGAAGGCAAAGTCAAGACCCGGCGACATGGGGCCATAGCTGCGGCTCTGGCCGAAGATATTGCCGATTTCGGGAGCGAACAGAGGTATGTTCATCGACCGTGTGTCGCGCCAGCGTATGGAAGCGGTGCGAGGACTCATGAGCAGGCGCGAAGCATACTGGGCGGCCTCGGTCCAGAAATTCTTGTTCTCCTTAAGCACCTCAGTGATGGTGAACTTGATATTCTGGTCGCCATGGGTGAGCACCTCCACGCTGTTGGCGTCAATCACCTTGGTTTTGACCACAAAAGGCTTATCATCAGGCACCGTTCGGGCCGTAATCTTCACTTTCTTGGTGCGTAGATTGTGCTGAATCACAAGATTACTGTCTGGCAACAAGGTGTAGGTTCGCTCGAATTTCTTGGCCTTGGGCTTGTTGTCCGCGGCTGAGGTGGCTTTACGGTTGTTGCGGTTGCCGGTGTTGGCACGACGCTTGGAGGCAAACCGCTGGTTCACTTTTTTGAGATACGGCACCTTGTTGAAAAGGCCTTCGAAATTGAGGCGTCCATCCACGTTCCACACCGCCTGGTTGGCAATCGAGTTGCCCATATTTTCGCCATCGATAGTTGCGCCGCGGTCCCAGCGATAGGTGGCATTGTAGCTGGCGTTGGCACTCAGGAAGTCAAGCACGGGAATCTTGTTGAACGGAGCGCGATAGTTGGCCACAAATGTTTGATTGTAGGCCCAGGGGGTGCCCATGCGGAGGATGGAGCGCCACACTGAGTCGCGCCACTCGCGGTATTCGTCGGGGAACAGCTTGCGGTTGACGGCACCCACCGGCTCATCGATACGTGCGGAGGTGTTGGAGTTGAACGTGAAGCTGAGAGATTTGGTGAGGTTCCAAGTGAGAGCGAGCTGACGGTCCCAAAGAAAATTCTTGCTCACCTGCACCGGAAGCTGGAAATTGACATCCGTTTCGGAGCGTGTCTGAAGCTCGTGATAAAACCTTGACATGGTGGTCAGGAACGAGATGGTGTTGGGCAGCGGGTTTAGCTCCCAGTCCTTGAAGAAGCGTGCATTCTTGCCTTTGCTCTTGATTTTGCTGAACGGCTTGACGGGCTTGATGTAGGGAGAGTAGGAGTACTGGAAGGAGCCGCGATAGTCGTTGGTATTCTCGTATTCGGTGGTTGGGTCGGACTTGGACTGCTTGTTGAACGAAAAATTGACCACAAAGTTGGCGGGGTCCCAAGGCATGGGGTTCTTGCTCTTCACATCAAAGGTGAAACCCGAGAGACTGAAACTCTGTACAGTGTTGCGCTCCACCGCAAATGCCTTGATGGAATCCTGTGCCTCCTTGGAACCGGCATCGTCAAGAGCATCCTTGAGAAGTACATCCTGATCCAGAGGATTGTATTTCGGAGAGGTAGTTTCTTTGGTTACAGAATAGTAAATCGGGGCTTTCATCTTCACCTTTTCGGGCACAAAGCGACCCAGATCGCCCTGCACGGCAAAGTTGTAGCGGTGGTAGTCGTCCATACGGCGCTCGTTGAGACTCTGGTCCACGGAGCCGAAGCCGGCTGTTTCGATATGCGCGCCGAAATTGAGCTGTGCTATATCGCTCAGCGCAAGGTTGGCCGACCCATCCAAGGCCCAGCCGCCGGAACTTTCGAAATCAGTCACCTTCAATTCATTGACCCACACCACTCCGTCCTTGACAGTGGAGGCATTGTTGCGCACACCCACAAGCATCACACGCACATCGCTCAATGAGGGGTTGCCCATCACAGATATACGGTTGTTCTCATTGTTGGGGTCGCGACCGGTGTAGAGGATGCCGAACCCTACACCATCCTGCATGGCACGTTTTGCGCGGTTGCGCTCCTTTTTCAGCTCCACAAACTGCTGGAGCTCGATGTCCATGAAGTTGCTTTCGGGCCACACGGCATAGCGGTCGGTGGGAGTGTCGGTGTAATGACCGTGGGGTGTGAGTTTGAGGGGAACCTCATATTCATAGAAATTGTTCTTCACATCGGTGCCGATGCGGATGAACACAGAAATTTCACCCGAATGAAGATTGGTGGGGTCATCGATGAGGCTTTCAGCATGGGTCCACATCTGCAGGCGGCGGTAGTTGCGAAGATCCTGCTGGGTGTTGCGGTACACAGCACGGCCATCGCCCGGCTGGAGACCTGACACCTTGAGCGAGAGACTCTGCTCGTTGAGCTGCACCACCTGCGCCTGACCGGGGTCGGAGATACGGGAAACACCGGGAGGAAGCACATAGTTGACCGGGGTGCGTCCGGAGTTTTCCTCAATGTTCACAACCGATATATCCAGCTTGCCTTCGGCAGGAGAGTCGCCGCGCTTGTTGAGGTTGAAGTCGTAGGGGCGCCATTCACCGCGCACGAGTTCCAGAGTGGCGAAGCGCAGATGTGTGGGCATCTTGAATCCGGTCATGAACATACGGGCAAACCTGATGGTGGAAAAATCGTTGATGCCGCCGATAGCCTTTTCATATTCGTTCAAAGGTATCTTGAACTGGTACCACTCCACTTCAAGTTCACCGCCATCGCGGGTGCTCACCACCGACACCTGCTTGTCAGTGATATAGTTCTTGCCTACCACAAGGTCCTCCGGACGGATTGACACCTTGTACTGGAAATAGCGTTCATACTCATTGAGAGTGTTGTCCTGGTTGATATCCTCCACATCGGGCAATGTTCTGGACGACTGATAGAGCGCATCGCTTGCATCCTCCGGTGAGAGCGAGTTGCCTTCCACGCCGTTGTAGCGTTTGTAGCGTTCGAGGATGCCGAGACGCTGGTCATCATAGTCGTAGCCGCGATAGAAATGGTAGTTGTCGCCCGCGGGGTCGTTAAGCGGAGAGAAAGCGTCCATCTGCATATTCTCGAGCGTCGAGGCGGGGAGACGCATGCGCAACTGTTCAAGATAGTTCTGGTATGTGTCAAACCCAAACTCATCATCGTTGCGCAATCCGTCAAGGCCCACATCCTGCACCGGACGCGAGGTATTGTTGTTGTCGAAAGCGTAGGTGAGTGAGTTCTGAGAACTTACGCGTCCCCAGACAGTGGACTGCATATATTGGTTGTTGCCATCGAACGGCACACCGTTTTCATAGCTCTTCAATCCATCCTTAAGGATATCTTCCGACACCTCGCCGAAATTGAAATACAGGTCGCCACCCTCAAGATTGGGATTTTCGGGGTCGAGGAACGGATTGAGCATCCAGAACTGCACATATTCGATATTGCTCTGCTCGAAGTTGGTGTTGTCCAACCTGCGCATGATACCGCCCCAACGCTTTTCGGGAAACAGCAGATTGCCGTTTTCGTCAATGTTGGTGGCATCAAGATTGTACGGACCGCGCTCGCTGGGATAGAACGAGAGGTTGAGAGTCTGAATGGTGGAGGACTCGCCGTAGGTGAGCTCCCTGTCGGGGAATAGCTCGCGTGAAGTCACCTCGCGCACATAGGGGTTGCTCTGCATCTTGAGGTCGCTCTTGATGTAGCCGGGTGCCATCGATGAGTTGCGGTCAGTGAATAGCGGGTCGATATAGTACCAGTTGAGCAGCGCACGGTTCTTGCCGTACTCCACATTGTTGCTCAGGGTGGCTTCGGGGAAAAGCGCGTCGCCTCCGCTCTCGGCAGGAGTGGAAGCGAGAAACCAAGAGTAGGGCGACCGGAGGTCGATGCCTGTCTGCGCCGATTCGAAGTCATCGATATAGGAGCTGCCCTGCGCGGTGCCAGCCTTCTGGTTGTGCGGCACAAGCTGTGCGAACTCACCCTTGAGTGTGAGTCGCGAGGGTTGTGTGGCGTTGACAGTAGGAATCTTGTTGAGAAGGTTGGTGAGCCACATGAAGTCGGTGGCGTAGCTGAAATTGACGCCCCACATAGTGTTGTTGACCACCTCGTCGCCGATATTCACCTTTTCAGTAAGTGCCTTTTCGCCGAAGTGCATGAGCGTGGCGCCGATATTGAAATCCTTGTTGATCTGATAGTTCAGGTCAAGGCCGAGGAGAGTTTTGCGCTGGGTGGAGAACATTGACTGGTTTTCCAGCGTGACATTGATATTCTGTCCCGAGTCTATGATGCTCTGGTTGGTGATGGTCACGATGCCCATGGCATAGTCCACGGTGTAGTCGCTGTTCTCTATCAGAGTGACACCGCCGGCTGTGACAATAACCGACCCGCGGGGCACATTCATGGCATTGAGCCTGATCTGGGAACCTGCCGATGCCTGATACTCACCTTCGAGCACAAATTTGTTTTTGTCGGCAAACTGACGCGCCACAGTGAGCGTGGAGTCGTACAGCTCCTGATACACATACTGCTTGGCAATCTCGGGATTGCCGATTTTACCGGCAAGATGTTTGCCGAAAGGCTCGGCCACGGGAAATATCACCTTGCCCGATGAGGCTATGATGGTATATCCTTCGAGGAAGTCAAAAAATCCGTCGGGGTTGCTGTCCTGGTTGGAGTCGAGGCGGTCGAGGTTCATCACCTGAAGGAGCGGCTGATTGCTCAGTCCGGGCACAGGCAGATAGTTGATTTCCGTGCCGGTGGTATCGGACAGATATTTGATATTGAGCTTGAAGTTGTTGGACTGCAGCTGGTATGCGCCGAGCGAATACACGTTTTTCATCATCAGGTCCCACACCGGCAGCTTGGGCGACACAGTGGTGCTTTTGAGCATCTTCACATACAGAGCCTGCGATGTGGAGGTGATGTCACTTGAGAACTCACCTACCTGATACACCTGTCCGTTGAGGGTGTATTCGTAGGCCACGCCCACCACATCGTCGGATGCCAGCTGGGTTTTGAACGATATATATCCGAGGGTGGTGTTGAGCGAATATTCGCTTTCGGTGAGCAGTCGCGCACTCTCCACTTTCTCATAGTCGCGTCCGCCCTCTATGCCGAACGCCGAAAGCGGGGCAAGCACCTGTGTCACCTGATTGATGTTTCTCGCATCGGGATATTCCGATTTGAGCACCGACAGCAGATTGTTGGCATTGTTGCTCGGATTGGGGAGTGCGAGATTGGGAATCCAGTAGCCGGAAGCAGCCACCTGACTTTCGCCAAGGTCTATGAATGCCACGATGTTGCGGCTCTGGTTGAAATTATTGTTCTTGTTGGTCACCCAAATTTCAATACGGGTAATCTGTGCACCGGAGGCCACAAACGGCAAACGCGCGGCAAACTGGTCGTAGTTGTCGCGGAAATAATGCGCAAGAAAGAAGTGACGGTTCTGATCGTAATTGTCGGCAGTGATGCGGAACGGGGTGGTCTGCACGCCGCCCTTTGTGCTCACCGAGCGCGACTCGGAGTTCTGCTGCGACACGAGAGCGGTGGCCGTCAGCTTACCAAACTGTAGCTGCGTTTTGATGCCGAACAGTGCCGTGCTGCCGCGAATCAGCGACGATCCGGTGGTCATGCTCACATTACCGGCCTCGATGCTCTTGACGATATCGTCCTCCTTACCCTCATATTTCAGGGCAATGTTCTTGGAGTCAAAGTCAAAAGTAGCGTCGGTGTTGTAACTCATGTCGAAGTTGAGCCTGTCACCCACCGAAGCCTTGATGGTGGCCTGGATTTTCTGGTCGAAATCAAAGAATGTTTTTCTACGGGCATCGAGCGGCAGAGCGGGGTTGTCGGTTTTGTTGGACTTTATACCCATGTCAAGTTGCACGGATCCTTGAGTTTTGAGGCTCACGCCGCCGGGACCGAAAATCTTTTCGAGCGGACCTATGTTGAAGTTCATATCCAGAATGTTGAACTTCTTCTTACCGTCCTTATTGACAAGAGTCTCGCTGTTGCGCTCACGGTAGTATTTGAGCATCGACTCGCGCAGTTGCCAGTCGTTGTATTGGCGCTCCGAGAGCATGAACGGTGTGGCTATATCCTGGTCACCGACCTTTGTGCGGATCACATAGCATCCGGTTTCGGGGTCGAATTCGGCGGTGGTGCGCACATTGGACGGAGATTTCAAGTCAGCAGAAAACTGCTGTCCCATAAGCTCCTCATAGCTCTGCGGCACTGTTTGCTGCACAGGAAACGGGAGCATCACCGAGTCGAGCGGCGACAACGGCGGAGGTGGCGCAGAGGCCGGAGCGGCCGGTGGCGGGAGCTCGCTTTTGTAGTACTGGGCCACCACCGGGAGCCCGAAGATTCCCAACAGCAACAACAATGCCGCCACATAGATTACTCCACGAGGCAGCCTTTTGAACGGATTGCTATATGATGGTTTGCTCGGTGTCACTTTGCAGGTATCAAACCCCACATCATGGTTCACATCATGGCAAGTGCCTGCTTGATAGCGACCTCCACCTTGACCGAAGGGTTGGCGTCGAAAATCTTCTTGAGCACTTTCTGCGACTGCGGACGGGGAAATCCAAGCATCACAAGCGCCGACAAAGCTTCGTCGAACACCTCCGAACCTAACATGGGCTGTAGAATTAACGCATCGCCCATAGGTTTTATTTTATCCTTGAGGTCCACAATTATGCGCTGGGCGGTTTTGGCACCTATCCCCTTCACATTTTTGAGTCGTGCATGGTCGCCGTTGACAATCACAGCCTCAAGTTCCGGAGCCTGGAATGATGACAATATCATCCTTGCAGTGTTGGCACCCACGCCCGACACTCCTATCAAAGCGCGAAACAGCACCCTTTCCTGCTCGGTGGCAAATCCGTAAAGCTGATGGACATCTTCCCTTATCACCTCGTGCACAAGCAATTTGGTCTCTTTCACTCCTTCAAGTGAGCTGAATGTGGATAGTGAGATATTGAGCAGATACCCGATGCCGCCACACTCTATCACGACACTCGCAGGGGTCAGTTCGGCCAGCACACCCTTTATATATTCTATCATTTCCTTTTTTTTAGACACAAAAGTAATGAATATATATGAAAATTTGCACTATTTTTGCACAAACTATTGGTTTATGGAGATAGCTTACGAAGACAATCATATAATTGTGGTGAACAAGGCTCCGGGCGAAATTGTGCAAGGCGACAAAACCGGCGACGAGCCGCTCGTGGAGACCGTGCGACAATATATCAAGGAGAAATACAACAAGCCCGGCAATGTGTTCTGCGGGGTGGTGCACCGTCTTGACCGTCCCGTGGGAGGTCTGGTGGTGTTTGCTAAAACATCCAAAGCACTTGCACGGCTCAATGAGATGTTTCGCCTGGGACAGGTGCACAAAACATACCGCTGCATCACCCGTCAGCAGCCACCGAAATCCCATGACCGTCTGGTACATTACATCACATCGGTGGAACGCAACAATAAAAGCTACGCCTCCCTCACCCCCGGAAAAGGTGCCAAGGAAGCCGCTCTAAGCTACTCGCTGATAGGCAAAAGCGACAGATACTATATGCTTGAAATCAATCTTGAAACAGGGCGCAAGCATCAAATCCGGGTGCAACTGGCCTCAATCGGGTGTCCGATACGCGGCGACCTCAAATACGGCGACAAGCGCTCCAATACCGATGGTTCTATATCTCTGTATGCCCACAGCATCAGCTTCATCCACCCGGTGTCGAAACAACCGATCAATCTCACCGCCGAACCTCCTAAGGGCGACAAGCTATGGCAGTCATTCAAGCCTGTTGAGGAGCCACAAGCCGACTGATCCAGTTGCTATAAAGCTGCGCGGCGTGCTCACTCCAGCAATTGAGCGGTGTTTGCGCTGGGTCGTCATGGGGATAGTAATGGTCAGGGATATGCGGATTCATCCCTTTGCCAAGGTCCCTCACATATTCCCCGTGTAGAGTCATGGCATTGTACTCCGGATGGCCGAACACCATAATGTCGCGGCTGTCGTGCTCCGCTATCAGATATGCACCGGCCTCGGCACTGTATGCGAGGACAGCGAGAGCGGGCGTGTTGATGACCTGCTTCACATCCACAGCCACATGCCTGCTGTGGGGCACCCTTATATCAGGGTTCATTCCACACATCAGGTCATGCTCCGGATGAATCAGCATATGGGAATACACTCCGCTTATCTTCCTGTCAAGCGGGAATTTATTTATACCGTAGCGGTGATAGAGCGCGGCAAACGCGCCCCAGCACACCCACATTGTGCTCCTCACATGCTCCCTGCTCCAATCCAACAGCCTGCAAATCTGCGTCCAGTAGCGCACATCCTCATACTCCACAAAGTCCAGTGGCGCACCGGTCACAATCATGCCATCCCAGTCGTGCTGCATAGCTTCATCGATTCCAATATAATATTGTGCGATATGCTCGGCTGCGGTGTGTGCGGACACATGTCCGTCGGGAAGCGCAAAGGTGACATCCACACTCTTTTGCGCCGCTGAGAGCATCCTCAGCAAGTCGCACTCTGTTTCCGGCTTCTTAGGCATCAAATTGACCACCAGCAGCTTCAATGCATGGACATCGGCAGGGCGACCACAGATTTGCGTCAACCCTTCGCCGCGAAGCCGCGCAATGGCCGGCAGTCCGGGAGCAACAGTGAGTTTCATTTCATTCTTCATTTTCAACACCGCAAAGTTACACTTTTTCACATTCATAGAATAAAATTGATTTAAAATCGTGCGGAGAATATTAAAGGTGATTAAATTCAAGATTTTTTCGCAATTATCGGTCACCATATTAGTTGTATAAATAATACTTTTGCCATCTGTAAAATATAATCGTCTTAACTATTAACATTGCATTATGAAATCATTTGGAAACATCACTCTGGCCGCCATTGCAGCAATCTCCATTTCAGCTTGCGCCAAGGCTGATTCCTACTCATCCCTTCCTGTCAAGGGGATGCCGACAAGCGAAACTCTCGATGCGTTCACCAATGCAGCCGAAGTGTCGGTCAACTCAGTAGTGAGCATCAAAAGCTATGCCGATGTGCGACAGACCAACAGATATTACGGTCAAAGCGAGGAATTTTTCTCCGACCCGTTTTTTGATTTCTTTTTCGGATCGCCGCAGCGCCGCTCACCCCAGCGTCGCCAGCAGCCCAAAGCCGACTCCGACAGCGAGCCTCAACAGCAGCAGCTCGGCCTCGGCTCGGGTGTAATCATCTCCGACGACGGCCATATCGTGACCAACAACCATGTAATTGACGGAGCCGACCGTCTGGAGGTGACCCTCAACGACAACCGCTCGTTCAATGCCACTGTGATCGGGGCCGATCCCACCACCGACCTCGCCCTTATCAAGATTGATGCCTCAGGGCTTCCCGTTCTGCCGATGGGCGACAGCGACGACCTCCGCCTCGGGCAATGGGTGCTCGCCGTGGGCAACCCCTTCGGCCTCAATTCCACCGTCACAGCCGGCATTGTAAGCGCGAAAGCCCGTTCCCTCTCCGCCGCTACCCATGGGCGTCCGATGGGAATTGAGTCGTACATCCAAACCGATGCTGCCGTCAACCCCGGCAACTCCGGCGGCGCACTGGTGAATCTGGCCGGTGAACTTGTAGGCATCAACACCGCCATATATTCCCAAACCGGCAACTATGCCGGCTACTCGTTTGCCATACCCACATCCATTGTCAAAAAGATTGTGGCCGACATCAAGCAGTTCGGCACCGTGCAACGCGCCATCCTCGGAGTGGAGTTCACCGAACTCACCCCGAAGCTCGCCAAAGAGAAGAATATCACCGCCGTCAATGCCGGATTGTATGTGGCCCGCGTGGTGGAGCGCAGCGCCGCCATGGAAGCCGGGCTGAAGGAGGGCGATGTGATTGTGGCTATTGACGGGCACCCCACAGAATCGTCGGCACAGCTCCAGGAGCAGATCAACCGCTACCGTCCCGGCGACAATATCACCGTTACTTATATCCGCGACAACAAGCGCCACACCGTCAACGCCACCCTCTACAACACCCAGGGGAGCACCAAGGTGACCAAACCGAATGATGTGACCGCACTCGGATGCAAATTCGCTACCCTTTCCGAGGACACCATGCGCTCGCTGCGCATATCCTCCGGAGTGGAAGTGACCGACATCTCCGACGGCAAAGCCAAGGAAGCCGGCATCAAAGAAGGGTTCATCATTCTCTCCATCAACAACCAGCGTATAGCATCACCCGAGGATATCACTAAAATCTACAACAGTGTGGTCAAGAGCAACGAGGCCGACAAAGTGATGTTCATCGTAGGCATATACCCCACCGGACGCAAGTCCTACTATGTGATTGACCTCGCCGACTGAGGCGTGGAATCATAATCCTCTACAACCAACCCAAGGGCTTCGGGCGTTTTTCACTCCCGAAGCCCTTATGCCATTTTTATTCACATTTATTTGGCAATATCGTCGCGCTCACCTAATTTTGTAATCACCAATCGCAATGAAACAGTACGCTAACATCCTTTTAGCTCTCCTTATGGCCATACTCCTCGCCGGGTGCGGCTCCACAAAGCGTGCCGCCACCTCATCCTCAAGCCATCAGCGCAGACCGGCACCGGCCCATGTGCCTGTGTCCTCTTCCCTGCCCCACCCCACCAAAGCGTTGCTGTCCGAAATTGACGGATGGCTTGGTGTACCATACAAATATGCCGGCGAAGACAAGAGCGGTGTTGACTGCTCGGCACTCATAATGAAGGTGTACAACTCCGCGCTCGGCATCAAGATTCCGCGCAATTCGGCCAAGCAGCAGGAGTTTTGCTCATCGGTGTCCAGATCCAAGCTCAACCCGGGCGACCTTGTGTTTTTTTCCAACTCTTCCGGCAGGGTCAATCATGTGGGGATGTATATCGGCGATAACAACATTGTGCACGCTTCATCATCGCGCGGAGTGATTATCAGCTCCTTGTCAGAGAACTATTATGTGAAAAACTTTCACTCCGCCGGTCGTGTTGACCAGTATTTCGCCATGCTCCGCAAGGCCAACACTCCCGCCAAGTCTGTGAACCTCGAGCCTACCGCTCCCGAACCTCCACTGCAGGCATCCACCGCCAAAGCCACTCCGGCTTCATCTTCCGCCCCGACGCCCATAGCCACAATTCCGGCATCGGCACTTGAATCGGTGCATTTCTCCGCCGCCACACTCCCTCCGGCCACTGCCGCAGCCATAGATGAAGCGCGGCGCAAAGTGCTTGACGAGGTGGTGGAACAGAAAGCCGACAGCATCCTTTCGCAATTTTTTGAATAATGGATCAACTTTCAAACGACATTTCCACACTCGCACTCAACAGAGTGGAGCGGCTGATAGGCCGCGACAACCTCACGGCACTGTCGGAAGCCAATATCATACTGTTTGGCGTGGGCGGTGTGGGGTCCTGGACGGCTGAATCGCTTGTGAGGTCGGGTGTACGCCGTCTCACTATCGTGGACCCCGACAAGGTGGCCGCCTCCAACATCAACCGCCAGCTCATGGCTCTACACTCCACCGTTGGACTGCCCAAGGTGCAGGTGCTCAAACAGCGGCTTCTTGACATTGCCCCCGATGCGCAAATCACCGCCATCGAAGATATGTATTGCGCCGACACAGCCCACAAATTCAATCTCGCCAACTACAGCTATGTGATAGATGCCATCGACTCATTGGCCGATAAGGCACTGCTGATACTCAACACCACAGCTGTGCGTACCCCCCTGGTGTCATCAATGGGTGCAGCGTTGAAGCTCGACCCCACCAAAGTGGCGGTTGCCGAGTTCTGGAAAGTGCAGGGATGCCCGCTTGCAGCCGCCTTGCGCCGCAAGTTCAAGCATAGCGGCAAGATGCCACGCAGAAAATTCAAATGTGTTTACTCGCCGGAGCTTGTGGCCAACTGCCCCGACACACCGAACGACACATCCGGCGCAATGTCATTCAACAAAGTGCGCATCAACGGAGCCATCTGCCATATCACCGCCATCTTCGGGTTCACACTCGCCGGGCTGGTGATAGAGGGACTGCTCGCTACTCGCTGACAATGGTGCTGTCCACCGGCTCGGTTGCTGTGCTGTCCTTGGGCACCGAAGGCTCAGCCACCATGCCCGAAGCCTCATCATACCCCGCGAGCTTGCCGCGGAACTCCTGATACAGTTCCCGAAGATTAGTCTCCTCATTGGCCGCTGATGACACGGCGTTGCGGAACTCATCGCCGTAATTGGAAATCAGAATATCATATACATCCACAAATTTGCGCATGGTCACCGCCTTACTGCGGCTGGACCGGCTATTGCGATATATCTCCACATATCCGTTGAGCAGACTCACAGCCCTACGGGGTGTGAGATCATCGGCATTGAGAGCCATACTGTCAAGCACCGAAGCGGAAGCATGAAGCACCTCCGCTTCCTCCATCACCGGCTCGGTGGCAGCACCGAGGTTGCCGCTGTCGCTCTTGCCTGAGCATCCGGCCGCGCAACAACATACAGCCGCGCACAATATAGGGATTAAAACATTCAGTCGCATCATTGTAATATGTTAACTCCGCAAAGGTACAAAAAATAACAATAACCGTTGCACATTTACCAAAAACTAACTATCTTTGCGCCACAAAAACGGCCATTGGCCATTCGGGGCGTAGCGCAGTCCGGTAGCGCACCTGGTTTGGGACCAGGTGGTCGCAGGTTCGAATCCTGTCACCCCGACTCCTCATCTATCTGTGCCTAACTCGTTGAGTTAGGCACAGTCGCTTTTTAAGACACCCGATGACCAAGATACACTTTTGGACTTACCGGGCCTATTGGAATGTGGCGCGGAATTAACATTTATTATACGGTGGGCAAGGAGTAAAACCATTACTTTTGTAAAAACATATCCCTTCACATGGCCAATATTCAAAAATATAAGAAGCTGAATCTTGAGAACGACCGTCGCGTGCTCGAGCTTCTGTCGCAAACTTTCCCTAACATCAGCGCGGCAAGCACTGAGATTATCAACCTCGAGGCTATCCTGAACCTCCCGAAAGGCACGGAACATTTCGTGGCCGACCTCCACGGCGAATATGAGGCTTTCGGCCACACTCTGCGCAACGCGTCGGGCAATATCAAACGCAAGGCTACGGAGCTGTTCGGATCCACCATGCGCGACAGCGAAATCAAGGAGCTTTGCTCGCTCATCTATTATCCCAAACCAAAGCTTGAGCTGATAAAGGAAACCGAGAGCGACCTTGTGGATTTCTACAAGATTACGCTCAACCAGCTCGTGAAGATGGTGCGCACGGTGTCTGCCAAATACACCCGCTCCAAGGTGCGCAAGGCTCTCCCCAAGGAGTATGCCTATATCATTGAGGAGCTGCTGCATGAAACTCCCGATGACTCCAAGAAAACGGCTTATTTCAACCGCATCATCGAAACTATCATCCTCACCGGGAGGGCGGAGGATTTCATTGTGGCGATGTGCCATGTGATCCAGAGGCTGAGTATCGACCAGCTCCATGTGCTGGGTGACATCTACGACCGCGGTCCGGGTGCCCACCTGATCATGGATCTGCTGTCGGGGTATCCCAACTTCGACATCCAGTGGGGCAACCACGACATTGTGTGGATGGGAGCCGCCGCGGGCAATCCCTGCTGTATTGCCAATGTGCTGCGCATGTCGCTGCGCTACGCCAACATGACCACCCTTGAGGACGGCTACGGCATCAACCTTGTGCCGCTCGTCACCTTCGCCATGGACACCTATAAGGATGACCCTTGCAGCCGGTTTGCGCCAAAACTTGGCGACAACGAAGATAACGGCTACTCCCACCGCGACCTCCAGATGCTGGCCAAGATGCACAAGGCCATCTCCGTGATTCAGTTCAAGCTCGAGGGAGCGATGGCCGGGCAACACCCCGACTGGGGCATGGAGTCGCGACGGCTGCTGCATCTCATTGATTTGGAGAAAGGTGTCATCAATCTTCCCGAGGGGAGATTCAACCTCATTGACTCCAAATTCCCCACCATTGACCCCGCCGACCCATACAGGCTTTCGTCCGAAGAGGAGGATATTGTCAATAAGCTTGTCCACTCATTCCTTGTGAGCGACAAGCTGCAGAGTCATATCCGCGTGATGATAAGCCACGGAGCCATCTACGGGGTATATAACGGCAATCTGCTGTATCACGCCTCGATGCCGCTCAATCAGGACGGCACACTGCGGGAGGTGGCCATAGCGGGCGAAACATTTACAGGCAAGAAACTTTTTGAGCGTGTCAACACACTTGTGCGGGCTGCCTTCAACGATGATTCTGATTCAGACGAAAAATCGTTCGCCGTGGACTATTTTTGGTATCTTTGGTGCGGCCCTGACTCGCCTCTGTTTGACAAATCGAAGATGGCCACCTTTGAACGGTATTTTATCGACGATCCGCTCACCCACAAGGAGATAAAGGGCCATTACTACACCTTGCGCGACACTCCCGAGATATGCGACATGATTCTTGACGAGTTCGGGGTGAAAGGGATGCACCGCCATATCATCAACGGCCATGTGCCGGTGAAAGCCGGCAGCGGCGAGAACCCCATCAAAGCCGGAGGTAAACTTATGGTGATTGATGGAGGATTTTCCAAGGCCTACCATCACACCACAGGTATAGCGGGCTACACTCTGGTGTTCCACAGCCGGGGGTTCGAGCTGGTGGCCCATGAGCCGTTCACCACCGCCAAAAACGCTGTGCTCTACGGCACCGACATAGTGAGCACCAACCAGATAGTGGAGCTCAGCGCCCACCGCATGAGGGTGCGCGACACCGACAAAGGAGCTGTGCTCCAGAGCCAGATTGACGAGCTCATGGAGCTGCTCTACGCCTACCGCAGGGGGTACATCCACGAGCGTTCCTCCAATTGACAGGCGCACACCCCTTGTCAATTGTGCATAATTTTGTACCTTTGCACCCGAAATATTTCACTAACTTGATATGAAAGTGTTACGAACTGTCGGCGAATTGCGTCAAGCCATGGATGAAGCACGCGCCGCCGGCCAATCAATAGGTCTTGTGCCGACAATGGGTGCGCTCCACGCCGGCCATGCCTCGCTCGTGGACAAAGCCCGCGAACAGAACAACATTGTGGTGGTGAGCGTGTTTGTCAACCCCACCCAATTCAACAATCCCAACGACCTGAGCACTTATCCGCGCACCGAACAGGCCGACTGTGAGCTTCTTGAGAAGCACGGAGCCGACTATGCGTTCATCCCGTCGGTGGAGGAGATTTATCCCGAGCCCGACACAAGGGTGTTCCCTCTCGGCGAGGTGGCCGAAGTGATGGAAGGAGCCATGCGCCCCGGACACTTCAATGGTGTGGCGCAGATAGTGAGCAAGCTGTTTGCAATGGTGCTCCCCACCCGCGCCTATTTCGGTGAGAAAGATTTCCAGCAGATAGCTGTCATCCGCCGCATGGTGCAGCTCGAGGGGTTTGACCTTGAGATTGTGGCTTGCCCCATAATGCGCGAACCCGATGGTCTTGCTTTGTCGAGCCGCAATGTGCGCCTCACCCCCGAAGGAAGAGCTCAGGCTCCGGCCATCCACCGTGTGCTTGCAGAGAGCCTCTCCATGGCGGCTGACCACACACCTGCAGAAGTGAAACAATGGGTCACCGAGCAGATCAACAACGCCGGCGGCCTCGAAACCGAATACTACGAGATAGCCGATGCACTCACTATGCAGCCGGTGGACAACTGGCAGTCACCCAACGGCACTGTGGGATGTGTCACCGTGTATTGCGGCGATGTGCGACTGATTGACAATATACTCTACACACGGCCAAACTGATTTATTTGCCATGCAGCTACAAATGCTAAAGTCCAAGATTCACCGGGTGACGGTGACAGAGGCCAACCTTAATTACATAGGCAGCATCACCATCGACAGCCGGTTGATGGAAGCGGCCAACATTCTCCCCGGTGAGCGGGTGTATATCGTGGACAACAACAACGGAGAGCGTTTCGACACCTACGCCATTGCCGGCGAGCCGGGCAGCGGAATGATATGCCTCAACGGAGCCGCCGCACGCAAGGTGCACCCCGGTGATGTGGTGATCATCATGGCCTACGCCCTGATGGACGCCGAAGAGGCCCGCACATTCAAGCCTGCTGTGGTGTTTCCCGACACTGCCACCAACCAACTTTTGTAAACCAGAAATCTCCAGCACTATATGTTTGAAAATCTAACCGAGCGCCTTGAACGCAGCTTTAAAATTCTCAAAGGTCAAGGCAAAATCACGGAAATCAACGTGGCCGAAACCCTCAAGGATGTGCGCCGCGCACTTTTGGATGCCGATGTAAACTATAAGGTGGCCAAGCAGTTCACCGACACAGTCAAGGCCAAGGCAATTGGTGCCCATGTGCTCACCGCTGTGAAGCCCGGCGAAATGATGATCAAGATAGTCAACGACGAGCTCACCCAGCTGATGGGCGGCGACACTGCACAGATCAACATGTCGGGCAACCCCACGGTGATACTGATGTCAGGTCTGCAGGGTTCGGGTAAAACCACTTTCTCCGGCAAGCTGGCACGCAAGTTCAAGAGCGAGAAGGCCAAGCGCCCCCTGCTTGTGGCTTGCGATGTGTATCGTCCTGCCGCCATCGACCAGCTCAAGGTGCTCGGCGAGCAGATCAATGTGCCCGTTTACACCGAGGACGGGAACACCAACCCGGTGGAGATAGCCCAGAACGGTATCAAATATGCCAAGGCTCACAATCTTGACCTCGTGATTGTGGATACCGCTGGCCGTCTGGCTGTGGACGAGCAGATGATGAACGAGATTTCAGCCATCAAGGAAGCCATCAAACCTCAGGAAACATTGTTTGTGGTTGACGCCATGACCGGTCAGGATGCCGTGAACACCGCCAAGGAGTTCAACGACAGACTTGATTTTGACGGCGTCGTGCTCACCAAGCTCGATGGTGACACCCGAGGTGGTGCCGCACTGACCATCCGCGCCGTGGTGACAAAACCGATCAAATTTGTGGGTACGGGCGAAAAACTCGACGGCATTGATGTGTTCCACCCCGCCCGTATGGCCGACCGTATTCTCGGCAAGGGTGATATCGTGACCCTCGTGGAGAAAATCCAGACAGCCTACGACGAGAAGAAAGCCGGGGAGCTGGCCAAGAAGATTGCCAAGAACCAGTTCAACTTCGACGACTATATGTCGCAGATACAGCAGATCAAGAAGATGGGCAATCTCAAGGATCTCGCAGCCATGATTCCCGGTGTGGGTAAGGCCATCAAGGATGTGGATATCGACGACAACGCCTTCAAGTCAATAGAGGCTATCATACAGTCAATGACCAAGAAAGAACGCGCCAACCCTGAAATCATAAACGCCAGCCGCCGTCAGCGTATCGCCAAGGGCAGCGGTACCACAATTGTGGAGGTGAACAGGATGATGAAGCAGTTTGAGGAGATGCGCAAGATGATGAAGATGGCCCACAAGATGCAGGGTATGAAAAACCCGATGCAGATGCTCCGCGGCAAAGGGATGCGCCCCTGACCATCAACCACGACACTACATTTTTTTACTCCAAACAATAGACAACAATGCTTATAGACGGAAAGAAAATTTCGGACCAGATCAAAGACGAGATAGCAGCCGAAGTGGAACAGATGGTGGCAGCCGGGGCCAAACGCCCCCACTTGGCAGCCATTCTCGTGGGACACGATGGCGGCAGTGAAACCTATGTTGCCAACAAGGTGAAAGCCTGCGAGCGATGCGGATTCACTTCCACACTCATCCGATATGAAGACGATGTGACTGAAAGCGAGCTCCTTGAGGCCGTTGACAGGCTCAACAAGGATGCCGATGTGGATGGATTCATCGTGCAGCTGCCGCTGCCGCGCCATATCAGCGAGCAGAAAATAATCGAGGCTATCGACTACCGCAAGGATGTGGATGGATTCCACCCCGTCAATGTGGGCAGAATGTCAATCGGCCTCCCCTGCTTCGTGAGTGCCACTCCAGCCGGCATCATGGAGCTGCTGGCACGCTACAATGTGCCCACCAAGGGCGCACGCTGTGTGGTGCTCGGACGCAGCAACATCGTGGGCAAGCCGGTGGCCACCCTCATGATGCAGAAGCATCAGCCGGGCGATGCCACTGTGACAGTGTGCCACTCCTCCACCAAGAATATCAAGGAGATATGCCGCGAGGCCGACATAATCATAGCTGCTCTTGGCCACCCGGGGTTTGTGACCGCCGATATGGTGAAGCAAGGTGCAGCTATTATAGATGTGGGCACCACCCGAGTTCCTGACGCATCACGCAAAAGCGGCTTCCGCCTGTGCGGCGATGTGGATTTTGCCAATGTAGAGCCGCTTTGCTCCTACATCACCCCGGTGCCCGGCGGCGTCGGACCGATGACCATTGTGTCACTTATGAAGAACACCCTGCTTGCCGCCCGCCACGATATCTATCCGGCATGATACACGGGTTGACCCTACTGTTTGTTTCGCTCGCATCGCTGCTCCTGCCTGCAAAGGCAGAAATGGTGTTTGCGGGCGATGCCATGCAGCATCAGAGCCAACTTGATGCTGCACGCACAAGCAACGGAGGGTATGACTATTCCGACTATTTCGCTGCCATTGAGCCATATATCCAATCGGCCGACATGGCAGTAGTGAACCTTGAGACCCCCCTCGGGGGAAAGCCATATTCGGGGTATCCGATGTTTTGCGCTCCAGATGATTATGCAAAAGCTCTGAAAGATGCAGGGTTTGACTTTTTCCTGACAGCCAACAACCATATGCTCGACCGCCGCGACCGCGGACTCCGCCGCACCATAGGAGTACTGGATTCGCTCGGTGTGGAGTCGATAGGGATATACAGTTCAAAGGAATCACGCTCGGCACGATTGCCCAAGATAGTGAATGTGAAGGGGTTCAAGGTGGGGATGCTCAACTACACCTACGGCACCAACGGCATCACCATCCAGGGGAATGTGGTGGTGGACTATATTGACCATAGTCTCATAGAGCGTGATGTGGCTCAGGCCCGGGCCGGCGGAGCCGAGATTGTGTGCGTGTGCCTGCACTGGGGTGAAGAGTATCATCTACTACCAACCGCCGGGCAGAAACGGCTCGCCGACAGGCTCACCAAGCTTGGTGTGGACCTCATCATCGGAGGTCATCCACATGTGATTCAGCCGATGGAGCTGAGGGATAATCCGCGTGGCAAAAAAAGCCTTGTGGTGTACTCCCTCGGCAACTTTATATCGGGGATGCGCACCACCGACACCCGCGGAGGGGCGTTGGTGAGGGTCAGCCTCGAGCGCGACTCTTTGGGCGAGGCGAGAGTGGCCGACGCTTCATACAGGATGGTGTTCACCGTGCCACCGGGATATGACAGGCGCAACTACCACCTTATTCCGGCAGAGTGCTCCGCTCCGTCAGGCGCCGAGGGGATGCGCAAGGGATTCTGGAACAATGCCAAGCGGGTGTTTGACCGCCACAATATCAGAGTGCCGCTCGACACCTTGGCTATCGCTCGTTACAACCAACAGTAAATATTTTCAAACAATATATGGACAAACTGCCAAGTGATGTGGCCATGCTGCTGAGCGTGGTGAACACCAAGCTGAGAGATGAATATCCGGACGGGCTTGAAGCCATGTGCGCCGATATGGAGCTGGACCGCCGGGAGCTTGAGCAACGGCTCGCCGCCGCAGGATATGAATATTCAAAGGAGAACAACAGATTTTGGTGATGGATCAGGAATTTCAGTCACAAGAGCTTGAGACAGCGGTCAATGAGCTGTCGCGGTTGCCGGGTGTGGGCAGAAAAACAGCCTTGAAACTCGCCCTGCACCTGCTCCGGCGCGATGCCGCTGAGGCCACCGCGCTTGGCAACGCTATCATCAACATGCGCACCAATGTGAAATACTGCAGCGAGTGCCACAATATTTCGCCCGGCGAAGTGTGCGCCATCTGCGCCTCTGAGAGCCGCGACCACAGCATAGTGTGTGTGGTGGAGAATGTGAACGATGTGATGAGCGTGGAGCGCACCGGAGAGTATAACGGTGTGTATCATGTGCTTGGCGGCGTAATCTCACCGATGGACGGCATCGGGCCCGATATGCTCGAGATAGATAGCCTTGTGGAGCGTGTGAAACGCGGAGGCGTGAAGGAGGTGATCCTGGCGCTCGGAGCCACAATGGAAGGCGACACCACCAATTTCTACCTCTACAGGAGGCTCGGCGAGATGAGCGATGTGAGAATCACCCAGCTGGCGCGAGGAGTGGCTGTGGGCAACGATTTGGAATACACCGATGAGGTGACACTCGGGCGGTCGCTTGTGCAGCGAAGGCTGTTTTCAGAAAGTTTCGGATCATGAGCAGCAGTGTGGACATAGAGCTGAGAGCGATTGAGCCGGAGGACGCCACAATGATGTATATGTGGGAGAACGACCGCGAGCTTTGGCGATTCGGGCGAACCCATGCCCCGCTGTCACTGCATCAGATCAGGGAGTACATCGATGGTTATAGCGGTGATGTGTATGCCGAAGGGCAGCTCCGGCTGATGATTTGCGCAGAGGGCAAAAGCATTGGAATGGTGGATCTTTACGATATCGACGCTGTGAACCGCCGCGCAGGAGTGGGGATAATGGTGAGCAAAGAGTGGCAGCACCGGGGAGTAGGACAGCTGGCGATAGCGCGACTTGCCGAGTACAGCGGCAACGTGCTCGGACTGCACCAATTGTGGTGCGTGTGTGGCGAGGATAACACCCCTGCCCTGCAGCTGTTCAGGAGCCAGGGATTCAGCATCAACGGACGGCTGCGCTCATGGGTGCGCATCGGCCAAAGCTACCGCGACGCCTACCTCCTCCAACGCCTCCTCGTCAACTGACATGGAAATACCGGATCAGTTATCATAGAGATGGAAATAAAATTTGCGGGATTGGGAGGAAATGGTTACTTTTGTAAAAATTTGGTGTAATAATGGCCGATGAACTCCAAACACGCTTGCAAAGCCTGCAGAGCAAAGCGAAGCTACTGATGGAACGCTACAAGCTGCTCCTCAGGCAGAAGCAGCATCAGGATGCCGAGCTTGCACAGCTGCATGACACCGTCAGGCAGCAGCAGAAGCAGATAGCGCTGCTTGAACAGCAGCTTGAGCATCTGCGCGTGGTGAGCCCCCTGAGTGTTCGAGGGGCAGATATGGAGCTTAGTCGCGCAGTATTGAGCCAATTAGTGCGGGACATAGACAAATGCATCGCCGAATTAACCGATTGATGCAATGAAAGATATACTCGACATAAAACTACGCCTCGGCAATGTGACCCTATCGCTGGCAGTGAATCGCAATGAGGAAGCCACACTCAGGGAAGCAGCGCGTCAGGTGAACCATGCATGGGACGGCTTTGCCAACCGCTTTGAGGTGAAGAAGCCCGATGAGATCATGGCAATGGTGTGCCTGTTGTTTGCCAAGGGGTATGTAACTGCAACAGAGAGCAATGCAGAAACAGCACGGTTTCTGGAGGATTTTGAAACAGAGCTTGACGCATTGCTTATGGGCGACAACGATAGTGCCGCTGTGGCTAAGGGAGATATCTGACATCGGAGACAAAGAGTTGCTCTCCGTCACCGGCATCCGGGATGCCGCTATGGACTGAAAGAGAACTGTTACCTGCACTGGCTTGAAACTCTGGCATGCGTGGATGCGCCTGTCGGGTTTTACGGCAAGTGCAATTTTTTTATCTTAAAGTATTATTTGTCAAAAACGAACTTAAATTATTAACCATTAAAGCTACTAACTACTTTATAACATGGATTTTGTTTATTCTATTCTTATAGCCATAGTTGCTCTCGCTCTGGGAGCCGCCATCGCTATGGCCATCCAGCGGTATCTTGCCAAGGGCAAAGCCGCTGCTATTGTGGAAGAGGCCAAAGTTGAGGCCGAAGTGATTAAGAAAAACAAGCTGCTCGAAGCACGCGAGGAGGAACTCCGCATCAAAACCGAGGCCGAAAATGCCGCCAACCAGCGCATGAGCCGTGTGCAGAGCGCCGAGGGACGCATCAAGCAGCGTGAGCTCCAGCTCAATCAGCAGCAGAGCGAAAACCAGCGCGCCAAAAATGAGAACGAGGCATTCAAGGCCAAACTCGAAGACCAGATGGCGAAAACCGAAGCCAAGCAGAATGAACTCGATGCCCTCAAACGCCAGGCTCAGGAGGAGCTTGAGAGAGTGTCCGGACTGTCGTCGGAAGAGGCTAAGGAGAAACTCATCGAGAGCCTCAAGGATGAGGCCAAGACTGCCGCCGCAAGTTATATCAACGATATAATGGACGATGCCAAAATGACTGCTAACAAGGAGGCTAAACGAATTGTGGTGCAGTCCATACAGCGCGTGGCCACCGAAACAGCCATTGAAAACTCCGTGACTGTGTTCCCCATTGACTCCGACGAAATCAAAGGCCGCATCATTGGCCGCGAAGGTCGCAACATCCGCGCTCTTGAAGCTGCCACCGGTATCGAGATTATCGTTGACGACACCCCTGAGGCTATCGTGCTGTCGGGCTTTGACCCCGTGCGCCGCGAAATTGCCCGCCTCGCACTCCATCAGCTTGTGATTGACGGTCGTATCCATCCGGCCCGCATCGAGGAGGTGGTGGCCAAGGTGCGCAAGCAGGTGGAAGAAGAGATTATCGAAACCGGTAAACGCACCGCTATCGACCTCGGCATCCATGGGTTGCACCCCGACTTGATACGTCTTGTGGGTAAGATGAAATACCGCTCCAGCTACGGACAGAACCTGCTTCAGCACTCAAGAGAAACAGCCAATCTATGTGCCGTGATGGCCTCGGAGCTTGGACTGAATCCCAAGAAAGCTCGTCGTGCCGGATTGCTTCACGACATAGGCAAAGTGCCTGACGAGGAGCCCGAACTGCCGCATGCACTCCTCGGTATGAAACTTGCCGAGAAGTACAAGGAGAAACCCGAAATCTGCAACGCCATCGGCGCTCACCACGATGAGATAGAACAGACTTCGCTGCTGGCCCCCATCGTGCAGGTGTGCGATGCCATTTCCGGCGCACGCCCCGGTGCACGCCGCGAGATTGTGGAGGCTTATATCAAACGTCTAAACGACCTTGAACAGCTGGCACTGTCGTATCCCGGCGTGCTCAAAACCTATGCTATCCAGGCTGGTAGAGAGCTGCGCGTGATTGTCGGAGCTGACAAGATTGACGATGCCGAAACAGAAAAGCTGTCGGCTGAGATAGCCAAACGCATTCAGGATGAGATGACCTATCCCGGCCAGGTGAAAATCACCGTTATACGTGAAACTCGCTCCGTGAGCTTCGCCAAGTAAGCACCATGAGTAGCAATATGGACAACAATACTGCTCCACTACAGGAGGATGCCCCCGAACAGCCGAAAGCTAGATGCTGCGGCCGATGCCACAAGGAACCGCCCCGCGGCAAGCTGCACAGCTTCAACTATCTGGCCGATGTGCCGGGTGGCATGGCCGACTTCGACATGGTGGAGGTGACTTTCAAAAATACCCACAAGGGGTTTTACCTCAATTCGCTGCACCTGCCGCTCGAGATTGGCGACATGGTGGCGGTGGAAGCATCGCCGGGTCACGACATCGGCAAGGTGACTCTCACCGGCAAACTTGTGGCCCTGCAGATGCGCAAAGCCAATGTGAAACCCAACGCCGAGGTGAGGAGAATATTCCGTCTTGCCAAGCCTGCCGACCTTGAAAAATTCGAGGAGGCCAAGGCCAAGGAGAACGACACCATGATCCGTGCCCGCAAGATTGCCGCCGACCTGAAACTGAATATGAAAATCGGCGATGTAGAGTATCAGGGTGACGGCAACAAGGCTATATTTTATTACATAGCCGATGAGCGCGTGGATTTCCGACAGCTCATCAAAGTGCTTGCCGACACATTCAAGATACGCATCGAGATGAAGCAGATCGGTGCTCGTCAGGAGGCCGGACGCATAGGCGGTATAGGCCCGTGCGGGCGTCCGCTATGCTGCGCCAGCTGGATGACCAACTTTGTGAGCGTAGGCACCGCAGCCGCACGTTTTCAGGACATCTCGCTCAATCCACAGAAACTGGCAGGACAGTGCGCCAAGCTCAAATGCTGCCTCAACTTCGAGGTGGACGCCTACGTGGAGAGCATCAAACGTATGCCGCCGAAAGATGTGCGTCTTGAAACGATGGACAACACTTACTATCATTTCAAATACGATGTGTTCAAGCGCGAAATCACCTACAGCACCGACAAATCCGTGCCGGCCAATCTGGTGACTATTGATGCTGAGCGTGCGTTTGAAGTGATGAACATGAACAAAAACGGGGAGAAGCCGTTGTCACTTCTGCGCGAAGGAGACGAGGCTGCCGAACCGAAAAAGAAGTTCAACGATATTCTCGGTCAGGACGCCATCAACCGCTTCGACAAGGACAAGAAAAAGAAAAAGCGCAAGCCCAAAGGCCCCAGACCGGCCCAGGACGGCAATGTGCCTCAGGGCGGTGCACCGAAGGGTGAGCGGCCTCCGCGCCCCAAGGGCGACAAGCCGCAGAAGCCCAAAGGCGACCGTCCCCAGAAACAGAAGCCGAGGAACAATGGCGGCAATAATGACAAACCGCAAAACAACGAATGATGTGCATGGGCACCAAAACGTTGATATACAGTATTGCACTCAGTGCCGTCATGAACTTGGCGGCACTGACCTCATGCAGCAACAAGCATGCATCGGTGGCTGAATTCTGCGACATCCCTCAGCAGGGGTGGGTGTACGGCAATGCGCTGGAATATCAGCCACGAGGGCTGGACAGCGTGGCGCTGCGCACTCTCCTGCTCACGGTGCGCCACAGCAATGCATACCCCTACCGCAATATCTGGCTCGAAGTGACCACCATCACCACGGGGGTCAAAACCATCGACACTCTCAACATTGAGCTGGCCGATGTATATGGCCGGTGGCATGGATCCGGGTTCGGGCCATCCTATCAATACGAAACAGCCGTAGGTGCCCCCAAAATCCTGAGCGACAGCTCAAAGATAGCTGTGCGCCATATCATGCGGGTTGACACTCTTCGCGAAGTGGAGCAGATAGGGTTCACCATAAACAGAGCCAAGCCATGAGCCGGAGAGAGTTTGACAGCATAATATTCGACATGGACGGCACATTATGGGATGCGGTGGACTCCTATAGAGAGGTGTGGATACAGAGCTTCCGCGACATGGGTCTCCCCTACAGCGTGAGCCGACAGCAGCTCATTGAATGTATGGGTCAGACCATCGATACCATCTACACACGGCTGGTGAATGATGATGAGTGCAAAAGTGAATTCCTGAAACAACTGGAATACAACGAGATGCAGATGATGCCCAAACTCGGCGGAAAGTTGTATGACGGCGTGAGGGAGTGGGTGCCGCGGCTAGCCGAGGAGTACAGGCTGCTGATGGTGAGCAACTGCGGCAGCGACGGACTTCACAATTTCTTGCGGTTCACCGGACTCGCACCCTATTTCACCGACACCCTCACCTATTGCCAAACCAAGCTGCAAAAGGAGGGAAACATAGCTCTGCTGATGCGCTGCCACGACTTGAGTGCACCGATATATGTGGGTGACACTCAAGGTGATTGCAACTCAGCACACAAGGCCGGGATTCCGATGCTTCATGTGGAATGGGGATTTGGTGCCGCTCCCGATGCTGATTTCCGAGCCGACAGTTTTGAACATTTAGCTAATTTTTTCCTTTCATAATATAAACAGTCAATGTATTATGAAATCGACTCTTGAACTACAAACCGTGCTGCTGCCGCACGATGAACAGACAAAGCGCTTGCAACGCCTGCAGCAACTGATGAAGGATGCCGGAATGTCGGCAATGCTGGTCAGTGACAAAGCCAACATTTATTATCTCACCGGGCGCGTGGTGACAGGGTATGTGTATCTGCCCGCGAGCGGCCGCCCGATATATTTTGTCCGCCGTCCGCTGGGACTTGAAGGCGATGGCACCGTGTATATCCACAAACCGGAGCAGATGCCCGAATCGATCGGACTTGATGTGCCTCAGGAGCTGGGATTGGAACTGGACCTGCTGAGCTATTCCCATGCCCAAAGGCTGATGGCTCTGTTCGGGCCGGAAGTGACTTATGCCAACGCTTCGCCCATGATGCGCCTGGCACGCTCGGTGAAAACAGATTTTGAAATAGAGCGGATCAAGCAGTCGGGCGTGAAGCAGATGAGCGTTTATGCCCGCATACCGCGCCTGTATCAGGAAGGGATGACCGACCTGGAACTGCAGGTGGAGATAGAACGGCGGTCGCGACTCGAAGGATGTCTCGGCCAGTTCCGCATATCCGGCGACAGCATGGAGCTGTTCATGGGGAGTGTGCTGACAGGCGAGAATGCCGATACCCCGTGCCCATACGACTTTGCGATGGGCGGCGGCGGTCTTGACCCGTCAATTCCTGTGGGCGCCGATGAGACAGTAATAGCCGACGGACAGAGTGTGATGGTGGATGTGAACGGCAATTATACCGGCTACATGACCGATATGACCCGCACCTACTATCTCGACCACATTAGCGATGAAGCCGTTCGCGCCCATGAATGTTCCATAGCCATCTGCCGCGCCATCGAAGCTGTTGCCCGGCCCGGAGTGCCGGCCAAGGAGCTGTATGAGGTGGCCGAAAAGATAGTGCGTGAGCAGCATCTGGAAAACTATTTCATGGGGCATAAGCAGCACGCCTCGTTCATAGGCCACGGTGTGGGAATAGAAGTGAACGAGCTTCCTGTGATAGCGCCGCGTAGCCGCGACATACTCGCTCAGGGCAATGTGATAGCCCTTGAGCCCAAATTCGTGATACCCAAGGTGGGCGCCGTGGGAATTGAGAACACATACGTGGTGACAGCCACCGGAGTGGAATGTCTCACCCCCGCGCCCGAACAGTTGATGTCATTGATTTAGAGGTTGTTTAATGGACCAGTATTTCAAAGATAAAATAGACAACAAAGTGATGCGCACCGTGGGCTCCTGCGCCGACAATCTCGGCAGGGATTGCTATGTGGTGGGCGGATATGTGCGTGATATATTTCTGCATCGTCACTCCAAGGATATGGATTTCGTGACCGTCGGATCAGGGATTGAGGTGGCCAAAAGCGTGGCCTCAGCCTTAGGCCGCGGCACGCACCTGAGCGTGTTTCGAACCTACGGCACAGCGCAGGTGAAACGCGGCGACCTTGAGCTGGAGTTTGTGGGCGCACGCAAGGAATCGTACACTCCGGATTCGCGCAATCCGATGGTGGAGTCGGGGTCGCTGGACGATGACCTGAGCCGCCGCGATTTCACCATCAACGCTCTGGCGATATGCGTCAATTCCCAACGGTTTGGCGAGCTGGTGGATAAATTCAACGGTCTGAGCGATATGCAGGCCCAGACAATCCGCACTCCCCTCGATCCGGATATAACCTTCAGCGATGACCCGCTGCGCATGATGAGGGCCGTGCGTTTCGCCACCCAACTTGGATTTACAATCCATCCCGACACTCTCGAAGCCATACACCGCAACTCCGGCCGCATCACTATAATCACCCGCGAGAGAATCATGGACGAGCTAATGAAAATCATGCGTTCGGCCAAGCCTTCTGTAGGATGGCGGTTGCTTGCCGACACCGGACTGCTGAAGCATATTTTCCCCGAACTCAACGCTCTCCGTGGCGTGGAAACCGTCAACGGACGAAGCCACAAGGACAATTTCCAGCACACTCTCGAGGTGCTTGACAAAGTGGCCGCCGGAAGCGAGGATGTGTGGCTGAGATGGGCTGCACTGCTCCACGACATTGCCAAACCTGTGACCAAACGGTGGGACGACAAAATCGGCTGGACATTCCACAACCACAACTTCATAGGTGCCAAGATGGTGCCTAAGATATTCAAGGCCATGAAGTTTCCGCTTAACGACCACATGAAATATGTGAGCAAAATGGTGGAACTGCACATGCGTCCCATAGCCCTGGTGGAAGACGGAGTGACCGATTCGGCGGTGCGCAGGCTGCTGCATGACGCAGGCGAGGATCTCGAGGACCTCATGACATTGTGCCGTGCCGACATCACTTCCAAAAATCCGGAGAAAGTGCGCCGGCATTTGGCCAACTTCGACCATGTGCGCGAAAAAATGACCGAGCTCGAGGCGCGAGACCATGTGCGCAATTTCCAGCCGCCGGTGCGTGGCGAGGAGATTATGGCGGTGTTCGGACTCAAGCCATGCCGTGAGGTGGGTGTGATTAAAGACGCTATTAAAGATGCCATCCTTGACGGTGTGATTCCCAATGAGCGGGAGGCCGGATGGCAGTTTATGCTTGAAAAAGCCAAAGAATTAGGACTTGAACCATGTACTACATAACCAAACGACTTGAAATATCGGCATGCCATTCGCTGACCCTCGATTATGAGAGCAAATGCACCCGCAGGCATGGCCACAATTGGATAATAACCATTCATTGCAAGGCGAAAGAGCTGGACAGCAACGGTATGGTGGCCGACTTCACCCATATCAAATCGCGCATAATGGAAACTCTCGACCATGCCGACCTCAACGAAATGCTCCCGTTCAACCCCACAGCCGAAAACATAGCCCGCTGGATATGCTCCATCACCCCGAAATGCTATCGCGTGGAGGTGCAGGAAAGCGAGGGTAATATAGCTGCCTACGAAAAGGATGAGTAAATCATATCTTGTCAACGAAATATTCTATTCCCTTCAAGGCGAGGGGTATTTCACGGGCACTCCGGCGGTGTTTGTGAGGCTGAGCGGCTGCAACCGCAGATGCCCGTTCTGCGACACCGATTTCTCATCCCACACCCCCATGAGCGCAGTGGAGATTGCCAACGAAGCAGCTAAGTATCCGGCCCGGCATCTGGTGCTTACCGGCGGCGAGCCCGGATTGCAGGTGGATGATGAGCTTATTGATGCTCTCCACAGCAGAGAGTTCTTTGTGGCTATTGAAACCAACGGTTCCGTTCCCCTTCCGGAATCTATTGACTGGGTGACATGCTCGCCCAAGGATAAGCCATGGGCACTTAATGTGGTGAATGAGCTCAAAGTGGTGTATGAACCGGGTAAAGATGTGGATGCCATAGCTTCCGGATTCACGCCGATGCATCTGTTTCTGCAACCATGCGCCTATACCGACGGAAGCTCCACCACCGCTCAAACCATTGAATACATATTGTCGCACCCATATTGGCGGCTGTCGCTGCAAACCCACAAGATATTGCAAATCCGGTGAAACATTGAGGCGGCGAACTTGGTTATAATGAAAACATAAAGTCGTTTTCAACAATTAAAATATAACCAAGTATGAGTTACTATTCATCTTTTGACGGGGGTGTGAAGCGTATGTGGTATGTGCCCCTCATCACAGGTCTGTTAAGTATTGGATTTGGCATCTGGTGTCTCTGCTCGCCGACAAGCTCCCTGCCGGTGTTCGCCTACATATTCGCAGCCGCCATACTGCTGGCTGGCATTGCTAATGTGGGATACGCAGGGTTCACATCATCCTACAGCCGCAACTGGGGATGGAGTCTCGCACTCGGATTGCTTGAGATAGTGGGCGGCGCATGGCTGTTTTTCCTTCCCGCACCGGTGCTTGCCACAGCATTCATTTTCACCATCGGCATATTGATACTCGTTGGAGCCATCAATTCAATAGCCGAAGCATGCTATCTGTCAGCGTTCAGCGGTGCCGGAGTGGTGTGGATGATACTGATGCTTCTCGTCACCATAATCTTTGCTGTCATATTTCTTTCCAACCCGATAGCCGGCGGTGTCGTTGTGTGGCTGTGGATAGGCATATCCCTTGTGGCATTCGGGATATTCCGCATCATGCTGTCAATGATGCTCAAACGTTTCACCTCACTCTAACCCGTTTGTCATGAGCATAATCAACAACACTTCCAACGCTCCGCATATCAAGAAACGGCCTGTGATATGCGATGTGATGAACATTATCATCCTTGCCCTGTCGGCTGCATTGATAGTGTGGATATCGCTTGACACCTTCCGCAAGATTGATTTTTTGCAGAACGGTGCTTATATGAAATTTCAGTTGTGGGTATGCCTGTTTTTTGTGCTGGATTTCTTTGTCGAGATATTCTATGCCGAAAACAAATGGCAAATGTTCCGTCACCGACTCCTGTTTCTTCTGCTCTCGATACCGTATCTCAACATCATAAATCTATGCAACATCGAGCTTGGGCCGGATGCACTTTATTTCGTGCGTTTCATCCCGTTGGCCCGAGGAGCACTGGCCATGGCGATAGTGATAAGCTATTTGTCGTCCAACGCCGTCACAAGCCTGTTCATGTCGTACATGGTGATAATGATTCTCGTGGCATATTTTTGTTCGCTGATATTCTATCAGTGCGAGCATAGCGTGAATCCGGAAGTCAACACCTATTGGACTGCGCTCTGGTGGTCAGCGATGAATATGTCAACCGTGGGGTGCAACATATCACCGGTCACGGTGGCGGGAAAGATTGTTGCCGTGGTGCTTCCTGTTTCGGGAATGGTGATATTTCCGCTGTTCACCGTATATCTGACCAACTATGTGACCAACGCGATGAAAAAACGCCGCTCCGAGCTGCTATAAACGCATTCGGACTATACAACAACGCGCTCCCCGACATCCGGAGAGCGCGTTGCCATATAACTATGATTGAATCAGAACTCGTATTTTGTTCCGAACATCAAACGCATTTCAGGACGGAACTCCATCGCTCCCTCGGACACAGGCAATGCGCCGGCAATGGACTGTGTCTGCACATTCACGCTCCAGTTTTGAGCCACCTTGAAGCTGGCGATAAACGAAGCCTTGAACGAGGCAGTGAAACGGGTAGTTTCTTCACCGCCGTAAACGGGCTTGCTATTGGCAACACCTATATATGCGCCAAGCGATCCGGAGAAGTCGAAGAACCGGTCGGGATCATATCCTGCAAGTGCTGAGGAGACGCTGAGGATATAGTCACCGCCAACAGAGATATTCTTCAGGTTCTCGTTGTCATGCGGGAAAATCTGCGCATCAACACCCACTTTCCAAGCCGACATCGGGGAGAACCAGCGGCCGTAGCCTGCTTCCAAAGTATAGCCGATGCCGTAGTTTTTCTTGTACTTGCCGGGGCCAAAGGAGAGGGTAACAAACTGATGCTTGTCGTCTGCTTCTTTGAATCGGGCAAGGTTCTCAGCATAGTTGTACTTGTAATCGCCTATGCTGTATCTAAGGCCGATATTGATTGACGAAAGGACTTTTGAGTCGTAGATATCCTGACGGAAACCGCGCAGCATAATTCTACCTTGCGGCTCGATGAATATACCCCAGTTGGGATTGATGTTCACCATCGCCTTCAAACCGGCTTCAACACCAGGATATAATTTGGCATAAGCTTCCTTGACATACATACCGCACACACCGGCAAACAGGTCTAATTCAAACGGCGAATAAACTCTGTAACCGTTGATAGCGTTTGTGAGATTCCACATATAATCCACACCACCCATGAAAAACTCTCTGGGATGGTATATCTTGCCGTAGGAAGCGTTGAACCGGATGGCAGAGTACGGTGAGAACCATTTACCACCGGAGAAAGAGAAGGTGAGGTTGTTGTCGGTGAACATCCCACTCTTGCCGTTGTGCTTCTTGAGATTGGTCCACCCTGCACCAATCTCATAGAACATATGGTCAGCGGCATTTTGAGTTTCAAACGGTTCGGTCCATTTTTCGCGCTCCTCGGCAGTCATGCGGCGGAAGCCGAGGCCCACCATAAGAGAAGGCTCAATACGATAGTGGAATCCGGAGGGGTTCTCAATATTTCTATAGATACCGTTGCCATAGTAGAGTCCGATACGCGGCTCGACATACGCATAGAGATTACGTGCAAAGTTCCAGCGTCCCTGAAGACCGAATCGGAGGCCGAAAATACTATTGCTGTGATGACAATGGCGACTGAGCTGGTACTCGATGCCGGGAGTGGCAATCACCTCAAATTTGCGGTTAACATTGTAGCCGCGCAGCAGAGATGAGAAATTAACAAGCCAGTCAAGCGATGCCCCACCGAAAGCCGAGTGGTGGCCGTCAAGGTGATGGCGCCCTGCATTGAGGCCCAAACGCCAACCATAAACCGGTGTCACCCAGTCACCAAACGACACACCAAAGCGATAATCAAGGGTCGATGATGAAAAGAGGTTATCGGGATCCATAAATAACCCGCCACCGCCTTCAATTGACACAAAATAGTGATCACCGAACATTTTGTTGCGGAAAAATTGGTTGCGGTTCGGTTTCTGAAGTGTGTATTTCAAAGCATTGAATCCTTCAGTGGTTTCGGCAGGAGCACCGCTGACCACTTCTTCCACTACCACTGTTTCCTCCTCAACCTGAGCGGAAACAGGGATAGAGCAGACAGCTGCCATAAGTGCAGCCAAACTACATGATATAATTCTTATAGATGACATAGTTATGGGGTTATTCTTTATTGGAAACATTTTTTTGTTCTTCAGTGAGGAGATCTACAACATCGCCGTCCACTCGTGCCAGATCAATGAGCGAGGGGTCAAGGGCAAGAGCCTTGTCAAGATGCCCGATGGCCGCCATATAGTTATCGGTGCGGTTGGCAGCTATAGCCTTGATATACTCCTCAATGGCAGAGTCTCCGAGAGCCTGAGCCTTACGCCAAGCCTCATCGTTGGACTTGATTGACAGCAACAGCACCACCTCATTGATGGGTGAATCAGCGGATATCTCCTGCGCCACATCCATATAGCGTCCGTTAAGGGCAGCGGAATATATCTTTGCCTTATGGTAGAGCGGGGTGTCGGGGGTGAGCGAAAGGATTGAGTCTGCGCTGGTATATTGACCGTTTCTCAAGAATGAGATACCTTGGTTGAGACGAGACTCGTTGGGCACATCTCCATGAGCGGTTATGAGAAGAGGCTGGATGAGATCCACATCATACTCATCGCGTTTGATGAGTATATCAGCAAGGTCAGTGGCACCAACAAGGAAGCGGGGATGAACCTCAAGCGCACGACGGATGATAGGCTCGCGGTCGGCGGAGTCAGCCTGGGAGTACAAGCGCCAGAATTCATAGCGCGACATATCCTTGCTGTTGGTGGCATACAGCTCCTTGATTTCATCATCAGTGAGATAACGGTAGCGGGAGGTTACAAACTCGTAGGTCACATTGCGGAGCTTAGGAAGATAGTTGGTTTTGATAAGATTGGCATAACAGGGCAAAGCCACAATTTTGCGGCTTTGATTATTTATGCTGTTGGGATAGCGGTCGATAATTTCTTGAATCTGCTCTGCCTCGGCACTGTAGCCATCAGCATTCAACAGTTTCACGACTTCACTCCAGGAAGCAACATCAGCATCGGTGCGCACATCCATGTTGCGGCGTGTGGTGGCATCCAACCCCTGAAGAATCACATCCATAGCTGATGACATACGGCCCTTCGCAAGTTTCAGATTGGATTCATAGTTACCCTCAGGAGAAGCTGTACCGGAGATGGTGAAGCTCTTGATAGCCATGTCCGGGTTGCTTTCAATCTCGCGGAGCTGAGCCAGCAGACGATCCATTTCCGCGAGGTTGTCGCCGAGACTCATATCAAGATTCGAACGACCCACGGTGAAAGTAAGCCGAACATCGCCTTTGGTGTCACGAAGCTGCATTTCGGGAGTGGGGAAGAATTGCTCATCAACCACAGGGCTTCCTTTAAGAGAATAGGAGAGGAAGCGCATAGGGTTGATGGTACCGCGGGCAATCATAATGGTGTCGCTGTAGATGATGCTGTTGTACGATTCAAGCGAGGTGAAGATGTCGCAGCGATAATCCTGATTGGGATTTCTCACATACACCGAATCCTTGATGCCGATTATATCATCGGCATGGCGCCCGGTGGTTTTCACTATAACATAATCATTAAGCGGATCGGAGTTGTTATTCCAGTCATACATGCGCTCCTGTGTCTTATTGTAGCGGGATCCGTCAAACACCACCGGACGCATGAAGTTGCGCTTGCGGGTGGTAATATTATAAATAGATGGCTGGATAACCATTCTCATACTGGAGTTGAAGAGCTGGTGCGGCACCTTGACATGGGTGTTGACAGTGAGGTAGTTACCACGCACCTCAATATCAGTTGGTTCTGTGACAAGAGCGTTAGTTATAACTTTTGCTTTTACCACCACCTCGTCAAGAGTTCGCGCCTTGGGACTCAGTGCCACATCAAGGGTCAACTTACCATCGACATTGACAGTTTTCTCCTCACATCCCATCACCTTGAATGTCAACTGACAATCATCGGGAACATTGACAGTGAATTTACCTTCGTCGTTGGTGGCTCCGACAAACTTGTCGGTAGCGGCATCAAATATAGATACTCCGTAGAGCGGCTCTTCGGTAACTTGCTGCAACACCTTGCCTCGCACATTGATATTGCGAGCCGATATCTGCATGGAAGCAACTGACAGAGCCACTGCAAGCAGAGACTTGAAAATAGTATTAAAATTATTCATAACAAAGATATTGCTGTATTACCGGAAGATATATGCAAATGAGATACCAACCTGCGGAATTGGAATCCATGTGGAGTAGTTGAGATTGTCAGGTTTTCCCTCATCGACATGATAGCGGTAGCAACGTGTTTTACCAACACCGCATCCCACGCTGAACTCCATGTTCCAATGCTTGTTGAGCACAAGGTCGTAACCATAAGTCAAACCTACCGACAGCAAGTCGCCGGCATATACACGTTCGTTCCACTGAGCCTTGTAGTCCATGAACATAGGCGAGAACGCAAGGAAATGCCGCGCCATGGGACGGTTGAACCAATAGCGCAGTTGCGGCTGCACACGGAAGTTGGTCCAGCAGACCCCGTGGATAGGTTTGGTCACCGGATTGAGGGCGAGGCCAAAATCCAGGGTAAGTTTTTGATTGAGGCGAAACTCCACTGACGCATTAGGAGTCAAAATGAGCCAATCAAGGGCGTTGGTTCTAACTGCGAGTCGCTGCGCGTAAACCGATTGAGCGCACAAACAGACCAGCAAAATCATTATGCCCTTCAAAATTAAATGTTTCATATAAGAAATGATACCTATGAAAAAAGGGTTATTAAATTTCGGATATCTTAATAAAAACTTGAAACAAACAATTGAGAAGAGAAAGGGAGAGGAGAATATGGCGGTTTTATTGTTGCAGGAGAGAGTTCAAGGGTGGAAGCCTAAGAAGGCTTGTCAAGAGCTTCATATTTGGAGTGCTGGCTCTTGAACTCAGGCACAAGGGCCTTCATTGAAGCCACCACAGTCATGTCATCGGAAGTGTGGGCCAACTCCACAAGATGCTCGATACGGGATTTCACATCTATGAAATCATACTCTCTCACCTTGGCAATCTTGATTTTGTTATGGCTTGTAGGCAGAGTGATTTCCTGATCGTTGAGCACTTCCTCATATAGTTTCTCACCGTCGCGCAGACCGGTGAACTTAATCTCCACGTTTTTGGCACCGCTCATCTGAATCATGCGGCGGGCAAGGTCGGCAATACGCACCGGCTTGCCCATGTCAAACACGTATATCTCGCCTCCATGTCCCATTGTACCGGCCTCGAGCACCAGTTTGCAAGCCTCCGGAATAAGCATGAAGAATCGTATGATGTCGGGATGAGTTACTGTAACCGGGCCTCCGGCCTTAATCTGACGCTCGAACAAAGGTATCACAGACCCATTGGAACCGAGCACATTACCGAACCGGGTGGTGACAAACCGAGTACGTCCCTCAACCTTGCCTTCCTTGATGGATTTGTCAAGCGCCTGCACATATATCTCGCAGATTCGCTTCGAGCAGCCCATCACATTGGTGGGATTGACAGCTTTATCTGTGGACACCATCACAAACTTGTCAGCATTGTACTTTACAGCCAGATCGGCAATCACGCGGGTACCGTACACATTATTGACAATACTTTCGTAGGGGTTGTCCTCCATCATCGGCACATGCTTATAAGCGGCGGCATGGAACACATACTCAGGCTGATACTGACGGAAAATCTCCTCCATACGCACCTTGTTGGCGATATCAGAGACAATGGTATGTGCCTCACATTCTGGCCACCGGCGAGCCATCATGAGCCTTATGTCATGAAGCGGAGTCTCAGCCTGGTCAATCAGTATGAGACAAGAGGGGTTGTATTCAGCTATCTGGCGCACCATTTCCGAACCAATACTACCGGCTGCTCCGGTGATCAGGATACGCTTGCCACGAAGAAGATTGCCCACAGCTTCCATGTCAATCTCGATTTTGTCGCGTGGAAGCAGATCCTGCACTTTCACTTCCCGGAGTTGCTTGTAGCTTAGTTCGCTTTTACCGTCCCACTCCTGCGCCGCAGGTATCATCATGATGCGGATTTTATTCTCAAGCAGACGGTTGACCATAGCGTCATTATGCCGCAGAGCCTCAATTTTCAAGGGCGACACAATCAGCGCAGTCACATTATTAGCTTTCATGTCCTCCACAAGATTCTCATCATTAGGATACACCTTCACGCCCATCAGATAATGGTTGTAGATATCGGATCCATCTGACACAAATCCTTTGAGGATATAGGGCGATGACGGCTGCGAGTTGATATTTTTGGCCAAGGCGATACCTCCTTGTCTCACGCCATATATAAAACTATTGATGCTGCGCCGGCTCTTGAGCGAAATTTCATAAAGTGATTTCACCCATATACGCATTGTCCACATCCCCACCAGCGCGAGGAGCGCCCATAGAAGCACGCGGCTCAGGCTCAACGGCACAAGCCAATGGGATAGGTGAAACAGATATTGGCTTCCCAGGATACAAGCAGTGGATATCAGCACACAAAGTCCGAGCTTGCGAAGATCCACAAATGAGGAGTAGCGCATCACGCCTGCGTAGGTGTGGAACAGCCTGAAGCATATCAAATAGAATATAGAGTATGCACACAGGGTGCCCAAAAGGGGATAAAAACGGCCGATGGTCAGCACCACACCATATTTCAATGCGTAAGCAATCCCACCGGAGAGCAAGACTATGATATAGTCAACCAGCAAGATGCTCCAATACGGGAGCGAATTGCGGGAAAAATACCACTGAGCTATCTTTTTAATTGGATTCATCTTCAACACTTTACTTTACAACGCATCAACATCATTTTTTTGAAGTATAATGGGAATAGTTGCCGTACCCATACCCGTAGCCATAGCCGTATTTATAACCGCGATGTGTGCCATCAGCCTCTGTTGCATTAAGCACCAGCGACATATTGCGGTACTTCTTTCCATCATACAACCGCTGGAGCTCCGGAAGCATCGAGCGCTCAAACAGACCGGCACGGATTATAAATACAGTTCTGTCAACCACCTTTTCAATAATCTGGGCATCAGCCATCATCTCTACCGGCGGACAGTCAATCAACACATAATCATATTGATTTCTGACCAAATCCACCAGTGCCACAAACCGGTCGGACTCAAGCAGCTCAGTGGGGTTGGGCGGCACTGTGCCGATAGGAATCACACACAATCCCTTGATAAGGGTGTCGCACACTGTGATACCGCTCACATCCTGCACATCACCAACAAGATAGTCGCTCAAACCGGGATGCGGAGAGTTGATGTATGCCGAGGTGGAACCACGACGAAGGTCACCGTCGATCACCAGCACTTTCTTGCCCTTGATGGCAAGACTGGCAGCAATATTCATGGATATGAATGTTTTGCCGGAGCCGGGGTTGAAAGATGTGATCATGATGGTGTTTCCTGTCTCTTTCTGCGACAGGAAACCAAGATTGGTGCGGAGCACACGGAATGCTTCGTTGACCATATTGCGTTTGCCGGGCTTCACCACTATGCGGCTTTCAGCAGCCTCCCCTTTCTTAGGCTTGTCAGCCGGTATCTCTCCAAGGAACGGTATGTTGAGACCTTCTATATCCTTGCGTCCGCGGATGCGGGTGTTGAGAGATTCAAGCAGGAAGTTGACACCGAACGGAAGCACCAGGCCCACCAGAAACGCCATCATGAGAATCTTGTTGCGCACAGGTGTGGTGGGGTTCTTGGAACCGGAGGGACGCTGGATAATCTCAGTGTTATATGCGGTGAAAGCCTTTGAGAGCTCATTTTCCTCACGCTTCTGCAAAAGGAAAAGATAGAGTGACTCCTTCACCTTTTGCTGACGCTCCACCGACAGCAGATAGTTGGCCTGGGTAGGTGCCGCAGCCAATCGCGAAGTGGTACCGGCCTTGCTGGCGCCAAGATTGCGTATCTGTGTTTCGATAGTCGTTATCTGATTGTCAAGCGTTGACAGGATAGAGCTTCTCATTCCGGCCAAACGGTTGTCTTGGTCAATCACCATGGGATGTGACTCTGAACTGTTGGAGGCGAATTTGTCACGCTCGAGCTTGAGTTCATTGTATGCCGCAATCTGACTCTCAACAGCGGCACTCCCGGAGCCGGCATTGACAGGAAGCAATTTGCCACGGGTTTCATCGCGCCCGAGATAGTTGCGGAGATAGCGCGTCATCTGCAGCTGATTGTTCAGCTCAAGCATTTGAGCTGAAGCAGCCTGATTCTCCGTCATATACATACTTGCAGCCTGCTGTACATCAGGGATGAGATGCTCGCTTTGATATGAAGCTATATCGTGGTCCACATTGCCAAGCTCGCTTTCAATCACAGCCAATCGCTCGTTGATGAAATTGGCGGTGGACACAGACACCTGATTGCGGTCGTCAAGCCATTTTTCATTATACACTGCAATCACACCGTTGAGCAGATCCTCGGCTCGCTCGGGTGAGAGGTCGAATGCTGAAAGGATGAGTGTGTTGCCCGATTTATCCTTCATACTCACCGAGAGCTTGGCGTTGAAAGCGGCAGAGGCTATGGACAAAGGCAATTTAGAGACATGAATGGTGCGGTCAGCAAGGTCGCCACGCCCGGTGAGAGCCACCACAAAACTGCCTGCTGCAGTGCGGACGGTGTCGCCCGGAGTGATAACACCTCCATGAGGAAGGTTAACACTGGTGCCGTTGAGCACCACATCGCTGAGCACAATCTTGCCATCGCTATTAACCTTAATCTCAGCCGAGCCACTTTCCTCGTCGGTGAGTGAGGTGAAATATATCTCCACAGGAAGAGATGAACCATACAGCAATTCATCGTGGAAACGACCGGACTCCGTGTATGTTTTATACATTCCCATCCGCTTCACCACCTCCGACATAACATCGGGCGAGGTAATACGGTTGATTTCATCACTGAGGTTGGAATTAGTGTGCATGAGCCCCATCTCGGCAAAAGCATCAAGGTCGGAAATAGAACTGCCCGACGAACTGCTTTTAATCACGATGGATGCGGTGCGGGTGTACATCGGCTGGGTGCGGAGAATATAGAGCAACGCGGCGCCGACGCACAGAACTACAGACAGCAGAATCCAGGGCCAACGCTTGAGGGTGAGGAAAAGCACATCAGTGATTTTCACTTGGCTTTCAGTTGAAGATTTTAGTGTATTTTCTACAGATTCTTCCATAAAAAGAAATATTATTGGCGATTGCTATTTTGCCTTAATTCCGCAGCATAAATTCTTGTAAGAACTCCAAGTGCCTGAGAAACAAAG